>Ga0137396_10000108_pt1 | contig 31157 bp, 31 predicted proteins | sample czc16metaG_FD_108284 | JGI IMG/M metagenome (GOLD analysis project Ga0137396, IMG submission 108284) | Vadose zone soil microbial communities from Angelo Coast Range Reserve, California, USA - czcobulk3.16 metaG | ecosystem: Environmental > Terrestrial > Soil > Vadose zone | place: USA...
GCTCACAAGAAGGATCTAGTTGATCTTACCTGCCGCCTCGTCAGTATTGATACGACTGTTCCTCCAGGCTTGAATTATCCGAAGATCTCGCAGGTTCTTGCTCGGGAGCTCAAAGAGCTGGGTGTTACGCCTTCCGTGAGCCATATTCCCGAGGCCACGATCAAAAGGAAGGTTAGCCCTGAGGTCGGGCTGAAGGGTCCCCGGCCGAATACCTATGCGATTCTCAAGGGCGAGGGTGACGGCCCGAAGATTCTTCTCAATGGGCATGTGGATGTTGTCCCAGCGGACCCGTCAGGATGGACCAACGACCCGTTCGAGCCGACTATCAGGAACAACCAGATCTATGGGAGGGGAGCGGCTGACATGAAAGGGTCGGACGCTTGTACGATTTTCTCTCTGAAAGCATTGGTGGAGACTGGTGCAAAGTTCTCTGGGTCGATTATTCCGACTTTTACAACCGATGAAGAAGTGGGCGGGTATACTGGCGTCAATTATCTAGTCGATAAGCATGTGATTACGAAGGACATCGATTATTGCATATCCAGTGATAGCGGGATAGAAGTTCTCCACGTCGCAGCACTAGGAGATTCCGAATTTGTCATCACCGTCAAGGGTGTGGCGGCTCACTCGGGCCGGGGCTGGACTGGCGTCAACGCGATCGAGGAGGCTGCCGGTTTGATCGAGAAATTGAAAGTTCTAGGTCAGGAAATCGGGAAGAGAAGATCGAAGATTCCGGCAGAGCCGATGTACGGGACCAAGAAAATGCGGCCAGGCCTCTACGTGAACATGATCAAAGGCGGCCTGAAAGGCAACATCATACCCGACACATGCGAGATCCTAATCGACAGACGATTCATACCAGAAGAAAAAGCCGCAATAGTCGAAAAAGAGATCAATAGGGTAGTAAGAGAGTTCGTGAAGAGTAGTCCTGCTAAGGTTTCGATGAAGAAGATTCTAGGATACGATCCGATGCTCACGGATCCCAACCACAAGCTTGTGAAGGTGGTTAGAAAACAAGCGAGAAAGGTTCTGGGACGGGACACACCGCTTGCGGGAAGTCAAGGATCTACCGATATGGCAGTTGTTACTAACCTAGGCATCCCTGTAGCCGTGCTAGGCGCCACACGACAAGACAGCAACATCCACGGAATAGACGAACACGTACGCATAAACGACCTAGTAAGCGTCACCAAGATTCTCGCACACTCGTATCTTGAACTCTGCTCTTGACTAACGTTAGCGGGCCAGGGCCTGAAGAGATGATTCACACGAGTTCCTCGTAGCGTAGACAGAAAAAACAGATCGTGCCCGCAATCAAGGGTTGAATTCACTTTCGTTTCTCTCTCTCTTCCTAATACTTCCAAACCCGTTCTTCGGTGGACCGGGGGATCGAGGTGGGGGGATCGTTCTCTCTGCTTCTACATAGAAGCAGAGGTAATTCTTGGACGGATTCGCTTGATGCAATCTGTTTAGGTTGATCGGACGGTAATTTGGTCCCATTATTCGAATATCCACCGGAACTCGACGGGAAAAGCTGAAATGCAAGCGCAGGGGAGTTGATTTACACAGATGCAGGAACCGGAACTGATTCGCGTCGATAGCGGAACAGATGTAATTCTAGCGTTCCTTTACGCCGGAGGAACCAGAAAGCCAAAGAACGAAGAAATCTTTGGTAATACTCGGCTGGACAAACTATTGTTTCTTCTCGAGCAAGAGACAACGCTGAAAAAGTACCTAACAGAGTTCAATTATGAGGCTTACAACTACGGACCCTATTCTTCAGAAGTGTTTGATGCGATTCAAGCATTGATAAACGCAGGACTGGTCAAAGCTGACAGCTCACCGTCTGAAGGTTTTCTCGACGAAGCTGATAGATATCAGATTGAGACCGACGTGCTCGACAACATCTCCAGTCCGAAGGAGACAATAGTGTACAGCCTCACCCCTGAGGGAGAAAAAGTAGGCTCTGCGTTGTTTCAAACGCTGAGCAAAGAGGAGCAAGAACAGCTGATTTCGATTAAGACGAAGTTTAATTCTATCAGCCTTCGAAAATTGCTTCAATACGTTTATCGGAAGTATCCGAGCTTCACAACAGAGTCAGTAATTCGTGAATATGTCTACTGAACCCTAGATGCTCATCCCATTCGGATTGGCGGCCGTCATTGCTGCTGCTATTTCGCTTTTGGTGTTGGCGTCGATAGGTTTCGGACACCGATATTCGGATATGAGCTCCAAATTCCACGATAAACCGAAAACTGACGAACTTAACGATGTCACACTAGCTATTCGTGATGAAGACACTATGCCCACGATAGAAAAATTGTGGGATTTCTTGTCGAAAACAAATGGGGAGATGAGACGGGTTGGAGCAATAATGGTTGTCAAAGACCTACTGTATGACATAAACCGACGAAAAGAGCTGATCAAATTAATCAACGAGTTGGCTCAAACGTTTCGGAACGAAACAGCGATAAGAGAGTCTTGGGAGTGCGTTGAGGCGACATTACGGACGGCTCGGACGGTCAATGTACGGACTTGCCGCCGCGGCTGGTGCTGGCGGATATCCATTGCTAATATTCAGTAGCACTTCATTCTCAGATACGTTTCCAACCCAAACCAGTTGGCTGTGGGGAGCACCCATCATTATCGGGACTCTCATCTTCTTGAACTGCTTCTACGTTCGAAACCAGCTGTCTCCCTGCCTGGAGCGATACCAAAACGCAGTGAAGAAATATCTGATAGATGCAGTACATATCTAGAGATGATTTAGCTTGCTCGAACGAAGTTTACGAAAACCCGTCCGTGAGTTTTTCCATCACAGGGACTATGACGTTTCAGATGAAGTCCCCCTATTCTCCCGAAGAATAGATATCGTCGCCAAGCGAAGAAGCGAAGTAGTTTCTGTCGAGCTCAAGCTTGAAAATTGGAAAGAGGCTATTGACCAAGCCCGCCTGAATTTGCGAGTCTCGGACTATTCTTATGTTGCCCTCCGAGAGCAATCAAGAGGATTCAGCGGTGAGTTGCTTAGCCTTTTCATCCAATATGGAATTGGACTGTTATGCATTAACGGAACAGCTTACGAGGTATTGAGACCAGACCGGAGCCACGCAATCCAACCCTATCTCAGGAAAGAGTTTCTTACAAAACTTCGAGAGATTAACTGACTTGCCGTTTAGGCGATTCTACCGGTACGATTTTGCAAGTACGCAAGTCATGGTCGACCTGGTATCCAAATACTATGGCATTGCAATTAGTGGACACATTCTTTCTTACACACCCACCAGTGCAGTACAGCTATTGAACGAGGTAAAGAAGCCCTTCTTCGTTGACCCTATGACATTTGTATTCGCAAGAAACCTCGCCAGCATTACCCGTAATGGCAAGGTCCGAAGATCCTACAGGAAATTGATGGACGATTATGGCCCACCTTTTTCCGATTGTCCAATAAACGGTCCGTTAAGCCCTATCCAATTCAAAGACGCTCAGGGCGGATGGAATGATCCTCTAATCTCCGACATCGTTAAGAAAATCTTAGATTTTGAGACGAATAAGTGTAGAGTTCCTACAAGTTTTCCAAAATATGCCAAACTCTTGAAGAAAGGGGCCCTTCCTCAGCCGATGTCACCTAGTTTCCTTGTGGCGCCATACTTCTACGCGGATCGGGTAGGAGGAGATTGGTACGCCACCAGTCTAAGATTTGCGCAGCTTGCAAAAGCCCTCGCAAATGGTGTGTATCCCGTTATCTGCATATCACGAGATATTCTTTGGGATGCCTCACAAATAGACACCATAGTCAAGGACTATGTCGGATTCGATGGATACTTGATCTGGATCAATGAGTTTGACGAGAGAACTGCCTCGGATGAAGAGCTCAGAGGGCTGAAGTCTCTAGTTTCGAAACTGAACACAAATGGGACTCCTGTTTACTCTCTCTACGGCGGTTATTTGTGTGACCTTCTAAGAAAGTTTGGCTTAACGGGCTACTCTTCTGGAATTTGCTACGGAGAGGATCGAAGTGTCGATGCAATGGGTGGAGGCGCAGGAAACAGGTACTACGTGCCAGTTGCCCATATGAAAATCTCAGAAGACCTAGCGAACGCCTTTCTTGCCGAATCCCAGCATAATCTGAGTTACATCTGTAGTTGCCCAACATGCACCCAAAAGCGCGCCTCCATTCCCTCTACTGCAACAGGGAAGGGATACGTGGACCTCTTTTTCATGCTAATGGACTTCCTAGACTTCAGGCGACACTTTGTTGACGTGAAATTTCTTGAGGGCATAGCTTTGGACCAGATGAATAATCCAGAAATCGTTCAATCGCTTGGGAATGACATTCAAGCCGTTTCTAGCATAGACACGTTCCCGCGACAACCTGCCGAATTGAGACCCCAGCATCTAAGAGTCTGGCGCACCCTCTTCTCATGAATTTCCCGGACGCTTCTCTGAGGGTATATCTGGGTCGACGCCGAGCAAAAATGAGTGCCTTCTCCGTTCAATCGCTGAGCTTTGCTTGTCGTAGGAAATTTCTTGCATCTACTTCGATACCTTTCTTATCCTTCTTCTCATAGTAAACTATCGGGACTCGTATCGACTCGGACAATCGTGACATTTGCTTGTATGAGATTGGCTTGATTGAGACAGGCCGTTCGCCTATGTACCCGTCAATGCCTTTTGATTCTTCGGATGGGGTAGCAACCCGGTAAGAAGTGCCACTCATTTTTGCAAGTCGACTCAGTATTGGTTGCTGAACCTTAAGACCTGCAAAAGTCTTTACCACGACCAAGTCGTCAACCCAAGCTTTCACCAACTCATCATCAATTAGATCAATCGCCCGTGACATGTTATCCAACATCTTTCGAATCTTTGCAGTCGCATTAGCGATTGCTTCTGGTTTGCGCGCCAGATACCATCTCCTCCATTCTTCGTACGTATTTTGTTGGAGAGTGAATTCTTTGAATAGTTCGGTCATTTTGCCCACAACGGGAGGGCTTGTTGCCTTTGACCATGTATTCGCTTGATTCAGTAACTGTGTTGTGTACTTCGGAAACGTGCTGTCTCTTCCAGTAAGTTCTGCTACTAGTTCCTTGTTTGATATCTTGAAGGCGAATGGGTCATCCATATGGTTCGATAGGGTACTCGGAATTGAGACGGTCCTCTATATTTTTACCTGTAAGCAGATAGCGTTTTGTCTTCGACATTGGACAGCCTCGTCGAACTTACCAAAGTTGGTTGGAGTTCGGCGGCCTCGTAAAGTCTCAGGAGACGGTCTAAGACCTCTCTTGGATTAGGAGCAGCGAGAGGGACATTTCTCTCAACGACTGGTTTCAGCGACTTGTTGAACTCGTAACCAATTCCTCTTCGCCCAAGTGCTCGCGCAATTCTTACCGTCGTCCCTGTCCCCAAGAACGGATCGAGAACCGTTTCTCCCAGACATGAAAACATTCGAATTAGACGATAAGGTAGCTCATCTGGGAATGGAGCTGTTTCTGGCTGGTCCTGCGACGCTCCGCGAAAGTCCCAAATTTGGGAGAACCAGACGTCTCTCTCTTTCTTCGAATATTGGCTCGCATATCTCAGATGGTCCCCCGGCCTTAGCGTACGTTTCGAGCCCTTGCGAAGAAGAAGAACATACTCACAATCAAGGGTGACATATGCATTCGGTGGGAAGAAGCCACTACCCAAGAATGCGTTTGGTTTGTTGGTAGGTTTTTTCCAAAGAATAGGAACGAGGGACTGGAAGCCGATCTTTTCACATATCTCCAAAATGCGCGAGTGGTTCATGAAACACTTGAAATTAGATCCGATAGTGCGGGTTGCATCCCCAATATTTACGCATAGAAACCCGCCTTTCTCAAGAACTCGGTAGCATTCGGACCAAATTTTTTCCAGAAACTCGTGACTAAGATCAAACGCGTCGAGACGTTTTGTGAATGATCCATTGGGAAGATGCAAAAGTTGCTCGAATAAGCCATCCCACATTTCTATCATGGGGTAGGGAGGGGATGTTGCGACGAGTTGTACAGAACCGTCTGCAATCTCGGACAATTGCTCAGAGGAATGATAAAAAATCATTGGCCTCAAGTTCTTGGCCGCGAGTTCAGAGTGGACCTTCTCGAAATTCCGCTCCAGATATTGCTTAGGACCTTCCAATCGAAAATACCAAGTGAACCTAAGCCAAACACTAGATAAAAAACCGTCCACCAAAGTGGACCTCATGCTAAGCATGACTTGGGTAGGCCGTCACAAGATGTGAGATGCTGCATTAGGCCTTGGAGTTCAATCGAACCAGCTTGTCAACAATTTCTGGCTCAGGAGTCGTTAGCAACGCGAGAATTGAAACGAATTCCTTTGGTCTGTTTCTTCCAGCGGACTTTGACTTGGTATGTCTTACTGTCAATCCGTTTTTCTTATGTTCCATCGCAGAAGGGCATGAGGGTGGATCCACCGCCCGGACCAGGCCTGGACAATCTTCCCGTTGACTACGACCAGGTTGGGACCGTTCTCAGTTGACGGGGTCCGTGGCCGCTCTCGGATTGTTGGAAGGGAAGTTCTGCTCGGAACCGGTGGAAGGTGGACGTCCAGGACTGCTCGAGGACGGTGATGTTGATGGCTGTGCGCGGTTGGCACGGTTTCGTGTCGCCTCTACCCTGTAGAGGGCTGCAAGCGTGACGGCCGTTGCGAGGAGCATGACGGTGACGGCGAACCCCCAGGTTTGCCAGATAGTTGGAGGGGTGGCCGGGAAGAAGCCAGCAGCTTGCAATAGCTGTCGGGATTTTGTGAGGTTGAAGCTGTAGGGGGTGAGAGCGGTGTTGAACCCGTCGGTGACCGCGAAGCCCGTCCGGTAGTTGCCCACGACCGGAGTGGTTATCCCAGGATTGCCGTATCCGGCAAGAAGCTGCTGTATTATCAGATCTCTCGGGATCGCGTAGCTGATAGCCTGACGAACATATTTGGCGGCAAGAGAGGCCTTCGAAGGATCACTAAGGCCTAACGGAGTATTGACTCCTGTTCCAAATATTGGGTGCTTCATGTTGAAGCCTAGCTCCTGGACCCCGAACCCGTCGTAAGACGTCCACTGGCTCGATGGCCAGGCGGCGAGAAAACTCGTCTGGGTCTCCAGAGCGTACTGTGCATCGAGAACGCTTACCGAGCCTGCCTTGAGGGCAGTAACAGCATCATCGGAACTCGGTATGTGTTTCACATAATAGTCCTTAACCTCAAAAGCTCCCCGGCTCTGAAGAGCAGTTTTCCCGTTCTCCGGAAAATCAAAGTAGTTATCATTCCTTGTCAGATGATTTGTTTCAGTTGTAGAATTATAGCTGACAAACTTGTAGGGTCCCGTTCCGATAGGTCCGCCACCAATCCCTGTGTTGAACGGGTTCGTCCTCCAGTTAGCATATGGAACACTCGCCAGCACGTGGGCGGGAATGATTGATTGAGTAAGGATATTCTCAACGAAGTACGCGTAGGGATTCGGTAGAGTGAACTTGACAGTGTACGGGTCCACGATTGTTACGTCGGTTTTTCCGCCGACTATTCCTTTGATGAACGCCTCATTGTCCGCTGCCAGAGTATCATCCTGGAGCGCGTCAAATGTGAATTTCACATCTGTTGCATTGAACGGAACCCCGTCATGCCATGTCACCCCTGGACGTAGCGATACGGTCCAAGTCTTCTGATCAGACGCCACAGACCAGCTACTTGCCAGTTGCGGAATCATGTTCTTGAAGATCGTATCATTCCTCTGCGCCAACGCGCTGAACATTGCTCCGTACACGGTCTGGTCGTAGTAGGAACTACTCGTTGCCGGGTTGAAGCCCTCCGACGGAGCCGGTCCAGTCTGAGCCAGAGTAATCGAGCCTGTTGTAGACCCGCCCAGCATCGACAATTGTTCGATCGGCGGCCAATATGGTGAGTGGTAGGTGCTGAACACGTACTGCCCGTTAGTTATGGTGTAATCAAAGGCGACAATTTCCTTCGTGTAGAGTATCGTGGCCGAAGGCTGCTGGTCGTAAGCAATCGACTGCCACTGCTTCACCAAGTCCAACCGGTGCGTTGTATCGAGTGTTTGCTTGATCTGGGTGGTCAGCTGGTCATTCTGGCTGTTGTTCCAGAGATAGTAGTTTGAACCGATCGGAGCATACTGTGAACTGTGATAGTAAGAATAAGGATCAGCGTCAATCCCCAACGCATAGCCGAGGAATAGCGCGTCAAAGCCGCCGTTGTCATAGCTTCTTCCGAGAACATCAGAGGCAGGCGTAAGCGCCCTATCGTATATCGTGGGCCAGTCTAGAACAACCCTCTGCGCGTCAATGCCCAACGCCTGAAGGTTGCTCTGGATGAGCAGGGACCAGCTCTGTCTGGCCTGATTTGGCAGTGGAACCATCAGCGTTATTTTGAATATTCCTGTAGACGCGGTATCTGCGTGGACCCATACGGGACTGGTCGAGGTTAGAGAGAGCCCAAGAAACAATAGCGCCAGCGACCTACGTAGGTCGCGAGATCGGCCAGTCATCTGCGAGAACACTGAGCCGAGCAGGCGATGGGGTGTTATGGCTACTGTGTTCCTCTCTTCGTCAGGCTATGAGAACTAGACCGTTTTTTGTCAGAACCAGCGGCTGCCGTGGCCCGAGCTAACACACACACTCTTCCAGTGTAGCTCTGTCAGCGGACCTTGACCTCGTGCGTCTTGGCCGTGAACCCGTTTTTCTTGTGTGTGCCGTCGCAGAAAGGCATCAGCGTGGACCCGCCGCACCGGCACCAGGCCTGAACAACCTTCCCGTCAACGATCACAAGATTCGGACCGTTCTCTGTCGACCTTACTACGACCTCAGACATGCTATATCATTGGTCCCTTCCGTTGTTGGGTTCGGTGATCTTGGCCACATTGGTCAGGATGATCAGCGTCTCCGCGTGAACCAGTTTTTTCTCGTCCAGCTTACCAAAAACCCGCAGTATCGCTCCCACGACCACGTCAGCTACACCGCCCATGATCAGCTTACTCGACCCCGTCCACTCAACCTCGAGACGTTGAGAGGTTCGAGTGTACACCCGGGATGCGCCACTCTCATCCATATCGAGGAACACTCCTCCCATAACATGGTCCCGAGGAGTATCAATTACCGAGAAAAACAGATCGACCGAGGTTCCGGGACCGATCTCTCCAAATTTCTTCAGAGAATAGGCCTGGGTCGGCGTTATTTTCGGAGCCGCGGGTTCAGCAGCCTTTGCCTCCGACGACGGTGGAGGAGCAACCGTTTCCCGGGCCCTCAAAGGCCGGTCCTGATCATACCGCAACCCAAACTGTAACGCGGTCTGTGCCTTGGCCAATTCCTCGCCTATGTAGCCGGCATGGCTCAGCTGTGTAACAAGCCCATCCCGCAAAAGACCGAGTAGCATCGAGGTTGCTCCGCGTCCCCTCATCTCATGAGCCGGCGTATGATCAGGCAAATAGTGTCTTAACAGAATTTCTTTCTGCCCAGGCTCGACCGTGATAACGAAGTATCCCTTCGGGTCATACAACAACGGCTCACGCTGCCCGCCCGGCCGAATCGACACAAACTCTTCCTGCTTCCTAGTCATACCAGTTTCTTTTTGTCGCGTCACGAAAACGCCCGGGTTACGATCATAGAGACTCTTCACTCGTTCTTGTAGGACTTGTAGATCTTCTTCGCCAGTCCAATCTAGAACTTCCACTTGTTTCCTGAACTGTGCCACCTGCGCAGGATCAATCGATGGTAGAACCGGATCATAGCCCGTCGCATCGATGATCCGTCGCTTGTCATCAACGCCCTTCTCAGATAGAGCGACTAGAGACTGTCCCGGCTTGAACAAAGCAGAGTCTTTCCCACATATGAGCAGGAAACGAATCGCAGGATTCGACGTGATGTTCACAATTATCCGGGTGATACCAAGATTGGCCGTGTAGACCATGCCTGCAATCGCCACTCCAGGAAGAGATACAAGCGGGCTGATCAAACGTTCCGAGGTAAGCGCACAAACGGCGACCGGGCCGCTCGGATCGCCTACCTGATAGGTTCCCGGCATGACGGGCCAAGCTGGCTTACTCTGGGTGCTCACTGCTCAAGATCATCTTTCTTATCTGATCGAGTTTCTCGACGCGTTACGCTGAGCGGAGTATTTCCAGTACTCTATTCGCGGCCGCATTTTCTTCGTCACACGTGAACTATGGAAATCACGGAATGCGCTAGTTGGAGTTCCTCCCTGATAGAATCCGATGCGCGTGTTACCATTCGTATTGTCGCGTATCAGCTGCAATTTGTCCAAGACCTTGGTGACGCATGCGTCGGGTTCGCTGGAGTTTATTCCGGCCCTTTTGGAACCTACGTCATGGACGCAAGGTCCCGCACAAGTATTGTTCATTTTTTCTCAGTAGCATTAACGTGTGTCAGGAGCTAATAATTCTGAGCGGAAACACGAGTCCACAGTGGACCCGAATGTTATCTAGGAAACCGCCTACTGATCACACTTATTGGTAGAACCCTCATCGAGAAAGCTGAACTGCTTCTTGCGAGTTACTATCCCATCAAAATGAAAACTTCAAACTGTCGATTCGTCCTTTCCAAGATCATCGAAGACGAGGTTGCACACGAGTACGGTTATGATATTTTTGAGCCAACGGTGAGCCTGGAGATAGCTGGGAGGAATATTTTCACCGGGTTGGGGCTTGATGGCACCGACAGGGTTGTAATCATGCACTTTCTTGAGGATGCCCTACGAGAGACTCTCCGACTGATAGATGACATCTCCCGTCGGCAGGAGGGCGAATACGAATTTTGGCTCTTAGGCAGTGAATATGGCATTGAACTTCAACGTCGTGGCAATATCCTTGAGGTAATGTTGCAAGTTGGTTATCGACATGGTTCAGAGCTAGACTGGACTGAAGGATCAAGAAAAAACCGTGCGGGTCCGATCAAGGTTAATGATTGGGTCGAGGCCATAGTTCGGTTGGGCAAGGAATTGAGTGATCTCTTTGAGCACTTGAATCCTCCGATGGTTCCCGCGTTAAAAGAGCTTGAAGCAAAACGCAAGGCGCTCGAACGCTGGCTGACATTGCACGACTAGTTTCCAACTAACGTCTGTGTCCCCTTGCTGCTTATATCCCAGGCTAACCTTGTTGCATCAGATAACATTGAGTAAGCTGGCGGCTAACTGCCAACCCGATATCTCAAGCATTATTTCGGGAAAAAGCGAGCTTTGCCGGAGAGACATATGTGCGGTAATCAAAGCGGTAAGAAAGCTAGGCTCAGAGTGGAGAATCCTCATCTCATACTACCTCCTCGACAACCCCCTCCGATTCAATGACCTACTCCGGAAGGGCAAACCTGACGATCTAAACGCGCGAACTCTCTCTAGAACTCTCAAGTATTTGCAGAACATGGGAATCGTTGAGAGAAGAGTAACAGGCACTGAACCCTTCTCGGTAGTCTACAGTCTCACAGAGAAAGGAAGAGACCTCAGCGATATTTTGTCCGCATACCGGAGATGGGGAGAGAAGTGGACCCCAAGCATCGTCCACCCACTACCATACTTGAAGGTAAAGCGGCCTCTGACTGCGCGAACTATTTCATAGCCTTACTGGGTAACTGAAGTGAACGCTCGAACTCTTCAACTTCACGCCGATCAATGGCTTTCTGAAGAACCCATTGGTCGTAAACGAGAGCGCAAAACGCTACAGCTATACCGACTAGGTAGATGTAGAATCCTGTTTGGAAACCCCACATCTCCGTAATGGCAGGCGGTGGACCACTAGTGCATGTTCCATACAATCCCGAAATACAATCGACCGGCCAATCGCTTAGCTCTGCTCTCACCGATGCGTAGACGACTGCGACATAGAGAAGCAAGATCAGAATTGAAGAAGCGAGCCCAGCTGCAAGAAAACGATTACGTCTCGGATTCCTTCCTACAAAGGCAAGAACTGTCGTGCCCAACACGAGCGTACCAACAATGGACGTTCCTGATGTAAGAACCTGGTTCAGATAGTTTACTTGAGAATATACTTGTGGCGGAGGGCCAATCATGACAAGAGGTCCATTCCACATCGTCCAACGGAACGAGTAGGATATACCATACGTGGGACCGGATATGTCGAGGCCCCACCAAGGAAAGAATGTGCTAACAAAGAATAGACCTGAAGCTACGAGGGCTACAAGGTTTGTCCTGATCAGGTCCCTGACAAACATGGTGCTAGTCTGATGCTATCGCAAATATCAGACTTTCAGTCGCTGAGTTCTTTGTAAATAGGAAAATCTGAACTCCTATGAGATGCATGCTCCCACAGTCTTGCAGCATACTCGGCAGACTCGGATAATTGCGAACCTTTGAATCCATGGTTGAGATGCAAATGCCGATCGGTAATCTGTCTTGACCACTGTTTCTAAGCAGAAAGAAAGTAAACACACTGGATCAATGGAATCTCCGAGACAAGAACTCTTCAGTTTGACGCAAGGATACAAGACCACACAAGCCCTGTACGTCGCGGCTAAGCTCGGCGTCGCTGACCACCTCCGACATGGGACCAAGAACCCTGAAGAGCTTGCAAAGGAGGTCGGAGCGAACCCCAAAGCACTCTTTCGGCTCATGAGACACCTGGCCGCCCTTGGCATATTCACACAAGATGAGTCAGGAAAGTTTGGACTCAAGCCTCTAGGCGAATTGCTCTGTACTGACAATCCAGAATCGATGAGATACGGCGCAATCTTCACTGGGGAAGAAAATTACAAGGCAGCGGGAAACCTGTTGCACTCTGTCCGAACCGGTGAAACGGCCTTCGACCATCTGTACGGCAAGGGACACTTTGAATGGATGGCTGAACACGCAGACGCAAGCTCGACCTTCAACAAGGCTATGGCCCAATCGTTAAGACGACAGGCGAATCCCGTCGAATCGTACGACTACTCGGGCAAGCGTCTCGTAGTAGATGTGGGTGGAGGACGAGGAGACTTGATCAGCTCAGTTTTAGTTGCCAATCCTGCAATGGAAGGAATCCTGTATGACCTGCCCCAAGGATCTGCGGAGGCCCTGTCACTTCTGCAGGCCAAAGGGGTCGAAGACAGATGCCGAATCAAGACAGGATCATTCTTCGATTCCATACCATCAGGCGGAGACGTCTACGTGTTATCGCGCATTCTCCACGATTGGCCAGATGACAAAGCAGCGACCATTCTAGCAAACTGTCGTAAAGCGATCAAAGATGATGGCACACTCCTGATCAGAGATAGCGTGATCTCAGACAATGACGTACAAGGATCTACAATGGACATCACAATGCTGATCATGACCGGTGGCGAAGAACGAACCGAGTTCGAATGGAAAAACCTGCTTCAATCAGCAGGATTCGCCCTGACCAGAGTCTACAAGAAGGAAGGCCAATTCGATCTCATAGAAGCCAAGCCAGACAAACGGCCCCAGCAGCGACGGTAGCCCGCGCAAAGACCGCTTTACGCAGGTTTCATCGGGGCTTCAGGTTTCTCCCGGAGGACTATTGCAGCCAATCCGATTATGGCGATTGCGACGACGGCTTCAATGACTTCAACGTAGGTGATCCCGGTAGGAGGCGTTAGGCTTGAGAATTGCCCCGTCTGGTCTGCGATGGCAGCTGGAAAGTAGAGGAGCGACCCTATCATGCCGAATATTGGTGCTCGTCTGTAATGGCGGAGTATCGAGACGAGGCAGATGACGTTTAGAGCAAGACCGGTGAAGAGCAATCCTAGAGTGGCAATACCCGTGGAGGTAACATCGGCAACAGGTCGGGTCTCGAGACCCCCGAGCGGGGTCAACAGGAAATCGGCAATGATGTAGACTATGAGTAACCCTACCATGTAGGGGGCTTTTCCGGAAAGACTCACCAAAGAGACTACAGTCCGGCCGCGTCTATTGAGATTCGCGAGCCTTCATTCGCTTCTCTAGCTCTTCCTGAGATACGTCTTCCACGTGTGTGGCGATCCACCACTGGTTGCCGTAAACGTCTTTGATGCCCGCGGTTCGGTCTCCGTAGAACTGGTTAGAGGGCTCTCTTAGCGAGGTTGCGCCTGCCTTGAGCGCTCGCTTGTAGGCCGCATCCACATCCTCAGTGTAGACGTTGACCATGGCGGGAAGTGCTGGGAATTGCGGGTTCGCGTCGTTCAACATCAGAATTGAGTCGCCGATCCTCAGTTCGGCATGGATTACTCGACCATCAGGACCCTGGTACACTTCCTCTTCCTGCGCATTGAACACTTGTTTGAGAAAATCAATCAGTTTCGCCGCTCCCTCGACAGTCACGATGGGAGTGAGGGAATGATAACCCTCGGGAATAGGCTTCACCTCGGATTGCATTGGTGAAAGATGATTTGGTCGTGCTTGATAAAAGGGTGACTGGGAAGAAGCCACTCACCTAGGCTTTGATTGTCGAAGTAAACACGTTGTTTCGTGATGTGATCAGTGTTATGGTGTAGTAGGATCCGGACTGGACGGTGAAGATGTTCCCGTCTATCAATAGATCAGTGGTTCGGATCGCGTTAGGCGTAATAGTGGGTCCTGACCAGTTGTTGTTTGAGTAGATCCGACCATTTGCGTTCTGGACATCGTAGGACGTGAGAGAAATCTGAACTGATCCAGTGTTGGTGATCTAGATAGTTATGTTCGTCGGAGAATTCAGAGTTGAAGAGATGATGTTGAGGTCTTCTCTTCCTGGGCAAGGCGTCGCTCCAAGAGAGCCGCAGAACCTAGGCGCGGTTGATGATGCATAGATTACCAGTCCAAAGAAGGTGACGAATATTCCAAGGAACAGGACCAAAGCTAGTGCGGTGGCCTTTTCACCAGTTGACCAATGCCCGCTTGCGCTTTGCCTTTTCTTCCATGCCTCTTTCTCAGCGATCTCCAATAGTTGGGAAGATTGTTCCCTCACCATCGCCAACAAGAATACACATCACGGCTCCGGCATCCCTTGCGAGAATTCTCAGCGGATAGAAACAGTTTGAGTGCTTGCGATTCTACTCAATCGAGGCATATTGCTATATCATTGGTGCGGTGCTGATGTCGATTCCGTTCTCGGTCATCTCGTAGTAGTAGCCTCTCGAGGCAGGAGCCATCTTGCCCATCTTGACAAGCCTCAGTGTCCCACCATGACTGGCTCCTTCACTCTTCCGTTTCTCCATGTCCAAGACGATATCGGCGAAGTTGACCATGGCATTCTCTATCGTCTCGTCCAAGACATGCGTGTGAAGAGTCGCGATACCAATTGACTTCGCGAACCTTGTAGCATATTTCAGGACCTGTCCGTACTGGAATACCTTCTTCGCCTCGACCATCAGAAAGAACGGTGTCAGCGAGTCCATTATTCCCATCGTCTTCTTGCCCAGATGCTTGAGGGTGAAGCTTCGGCCCTGAGCGATAAGGTCGGAAAACTTCATCGTACTGTCGACAATCTGCTCGGGCTGCTCCATAGGATACGATTCTGCAAGCCTCTCCACTCCCAGCGCAAACATGTCGATAAAAGAGAGCTTCCCCTCAGACTCATACCGACTCACATCTACCCCCCAAGAAGCAATACTGTCCTTGACGTCCTCGGCGGACTCGTCAACAGCAAAATACTGAACTCGAAAGTCGCGCTCCAGCGCGGCAGCAGCTATCTGTTTCACAAGGGTCGACTTGCCACTGCCAACCGGGCCGGTAATCCCGACCGCCGAGGGTCTGGGAAACCCGCCTCCTAGAAGATCGTCAAGAACCTTGATACCGGTCGGTTCCAGGGCCGTCACTACAGAACGCGATCGGTTTCAGCCAGTTAAGCGGATTGTACCCCGGGTCCACCCTGGATTGGAGCGTAGGTCGTTACGCTGTCAGGTACACTCTTATTTCGGGGACACCAGACCAGAGAGTGTTTCTAATGCCCAGACATGTAGCTCCATATGGCTCCTGGAAATCACCCATAACCGCGGACCTCCTCGCATCGACGTATGTCGCGCTTGACGAGCTTAGAGTTGATGGCGATGATGTCTACTGGATTGAGCTTCGTCCCGCGGATAAGGGAAGGAACGTTATCGTCCGGAGAAAACCAGACGGCACCCTGACGGATATTACTCCCCCGGGTTTCAGCGCACGAACGCGAGTCCACGAGTACGGGGGCGGATGCTACATTGTCCAGAATGGGACGGTCTATTTTTCCAACTATACTGACCAGCGTCTCTACCGGCAGGACCCTGGCTTAGATCCAACGCCTCTAACACCTCCAGTAGACATGAGATACGCAGACGGTATCATCGACCACCATAGAAACCGGATCATCTCCGTCCGCGAAGATCATACTCTCAAGACCCCGCAAGCCGTCACCACTATCGTCAGTCTTGACATAGAGAAAGAAGGCGAAGGCAAGATTCTCGTCTCCGGGAACGACTTCTACTCAACGCCACGTCTAAACCACGATGGGTCCAAGCTTGCCTGGCTGACATGGAATCATCCCAACATGCCCTGGGACGGGACAGAGCTCTGGGTTGCCCGCGTCAAACCCGACGGATCTCTGGAAAAATCCGAAAAGGTGGCTGGAGGATTGGAGGAATCCATCTACCAGCCTGAATGGTCACCTGATGGCGCGCTGTACTTCAGCTCCGACCTGTCAGGATGGTGGAATCTCTATCGCCAGCACAACAACCGGATCGAGCCTCTCTACCCGATGGAGGCTGAATTCGGCCTTCCCCAGTGGGGGTTCGGATCTCACACTTTCGTGTTCGACTCTTCAAACCAAATTATCTGTGCCTATACGAAGGATGGACTCTGGCATCTAGCCAGCCTCAACCCAACAAAGAAAACACTCAGACCCATAGAGACACCTATCAGCCAGATCATTTGGGGAAATCTAGCCGAGAAAAACGGAATAGTCTTCCTCATCGGAGGAACAGCCACCGAACCCTCGTCCATAGTAAAGATAGACCTGTCAACCAAAGAGACGGAGATCCTACACCGATCAAGAGAAATCACCATAGACAAGGAATACCTTTCTATCCCGCGCTCGATCGAGTTTCCCACAGAGAACGGACGAACCGCGTTCGCCTTCTTCTATCCTCCCAAGAACCCTGAATACGAAGCACCCCAAGGCGAAAGACCGCCTCTCCTTGTTGTAAGCCATGGCGGGCCCTCCAGCTTCAGCCCGTCCACTCTCCGATACGAGATACAATATTGGACGAGCCGTGGAATCGGAGTCGTAGACGTCAACTACGGCGGCAGCACTGGATATGGTAGGGAGTATCGTAAGAGACTCAACGATCAATGGGGAAATGTTGACGTCCAAGACTGCGTCAACGCCACCCGATACCTAGCCAGTCGTAGAGAAGCGGACGGAGAGAGACTTGGAATCCGGGGAGGAAGTGCCGGAGGCTACACGACACTCTGCGCCCTCGCCTTCACGAGCACATTCAAGGCGGGAGCAAGCTACTTCGGCGTCAGCGACCTAGAACTACTAGCAAAGGATACCCACAAATTCGAATCCCGATACCTCGACAAGCTAGTCGGACCTTACCCCGAACGCCGAGACATCTATCACGCGAGATCACCGATATACCATATAGACGGAATATCGTCAGCTCTAATCCTGTTCCAAGGGCTAGAGGACAAAGTCGTGCCTCCAGACCAATCCGAGAAGATCTTTGAGGCAGTAAAGGCGAAGGGTCTCCCCGTCGCCTACATCGCCTATGAATGGGAACAACACGGCTTCAGGCGAGCAGAGAACATCAAGAGATCCTACGAGGCTGAGCTATACTTCTACTCGAAAATATTCCAGTTCAACCTTGCCGAGCAGGTAGAACCAGTCACAATAGAGAACCTAGATACAAAAAGGACGACTCCCACTAACCCGCTTGTGGAAATAACCGAAACACTCTAAGTTAGAAGAGTTCAGCGCAATGCACTCGCGGCACCGCTGAGAGGTGCCGGCAGGCTCGTCTTTCCACCCTCAAGAGTCGTTTTTCCTTCGATCAGAACTGTGAGAGGAAGCATCGATACGAACGCGTAGCCTACCGCAACATAGGGAGCCAAAAGCGCTATGATGATAAGGGGAGCTCCGACGAGACCGCCGACGAAGATCTCCCACAGTACTCCAAAGATGCTGTAGACAAGCGTAACACGTAGGACGTTCTTAGCCTGCCGCCACAATACGATTCCTCCAAGCGCCAACAATTCGACAAGAAGAAACGGAAGAGTTGGCGGTATTGCGACCATGGCGCACCATGCGGGCATGCAGTCAATCTGTTCCTCGAAAATGACCAACGGGACGGACAGTAGCAGGTAGAGCGCTAGAGGAGGCAGTTTCACTCTCAGTATGGTAAGTGCAAGTCTCTTCCTGTATCGGAACATGAGGAGGAAGCCTCCTACGATCAGTGGCACATCGATGAGGAAGCCGAATACCAAGATGACTCAGCTAGTTTGATCGCTTGTTCACTTGGGACCATTGATCCAGCCGCGTATCCCAAGAGTCTTGTCGCGAGGCTCTTTCGAGTCGTGGACTACTCTCCCTTTCTCTGAAAGGCGCAGGCGTCTCCATCTCGAGTCGTGAGCCGTGCCTCTGTTCGTTCTCACTCGAAAGTAGTGCTGCATCCCTCCTTCTTCATCCCGGGCCTGGAAGTCGATTATCCCGTCGCACAGTGTCTCGAACTGGTTATAGAACGAAGCAGAGTGAACGCCAATGGTTAGGGAGTGCAGCACACAGAGCTGTAGGCTTCTGCTCCAGGGAACGAACCGTGTCCGCCAGTAGTCCACCACGGCCTTTTCGTCATTGTACTGGGTTAGAACCGACAAGTTATCATCCAGATGTAATCTTCTGCGCTCAATCTCGGGGACGCCTTCCGTAATCTCATGCATGGCTGCTTCGGCCCAGTCTGATAGATTGATTGATTTGCTCTGGTAGCGTTCGGGCATCTCTCCCTTCCTCTCATGAGATCCAATGCCGGTGGTCACGGTGAAACTGTCGATGATTCGGAAAAGCCCCTTCTCCTCCATGCTCGCAACATTGGTGTTGAGTCTCGAAAGCGCCTCTCTCATCTCGCTAGGAATGTGGCTGAACGTGTGGAGGTCTGTTCTGACCTTCGCAGTGAGGGCTTCGGCTGCCAACGTTAGCAAGGTCTCGTACCAGAGGGACTGTGGCTCGAACTCAACAAGATAGTTGGCACCGTATGTCAGACCACCTGGCACCAGATTTTTGAGAAATGGAAGATTAAGAGGCTCAGACAATCATTTTCAAGACCAGAACGGTTTGATTGAACTTAAAGCTGGCAGAACCGAACTTCTGACTCTCCGACCAGGCGCACCATCAAGGCTTTGTCCGCAACTCAGAGCATTGCTGTGAGGTAGGACACCACGATGGCCAGTGTGCCTGCGGCGGGCAGGGTCACCAGCCAGGGCAAAAGCATCCTTCCTAATGTGGACATTACGACCTTTTTGCGTCCGCCAATCCCAGCACTCGATCCTTCGTGAACTTGGGTTGTGGACATAGGCGCTCCTAGAAAGGCTCCCGCCGACACTACTAGAGCCGTAGCAGCGCCAGCTTTCGACTTCTGAACCTGGTCCAGCGGAGCATGCTTGCCTATTGCAGTAACCACTACCCGATGACCCAATGCAAGTGAGCCGAAGAACACTGCCACCGCAACGACCGAGTAGGGAACCCAGGCTGCCTCCGAAGGATTGGCGAGGAGGAAGAACGCTCCAAGAGCAGCCATCTTCGGAGCATCATTGATCCCTCTAGCAAAAGCCGTCGCGGCCCCTGACCCCCAGTGCGCCACGCGCATCAGCCGAGGCCTTTCCTTACCGGGAGCCCCCGTCCGACGCGTCAATCGATCGAGAAAATAGACTGCCACTAGCGCGGCTACGGGTCCCCCTGCCAAAGGCAACACGACTCTGTAGAACAAGAAACCCCATTGCACCCCTGAAGTTCCGAACGCATAGACCCCCAGCAAGACCATCGCGCCGACAATAGCGTGTGTTGAAGAAACCGGCAACCGGACAACGGTCGCCACAAGAATCCACAACGTCGCACCGGCAAGCGCGGCGAGAACGAAAGAATACCCGGGGGTCGTTCGTAGAAGACTTTGAGGTGTAAAGACGGAGAATAGTCTGCCTGAGATCAGAATCGCCGCGACACTTCCGATGCCAGTGAAGATGCCTCCCCAGACCAGCGGCTTGCGCTTTGGAGGTGAACCCGACGGTCCTGGAATCATCAGCGATGCCACACTCTTCCCTGCATCGTTGGCCCCGTTAGCGAAGGCTAGGGCGAACAGAGCCGCGAGGCCTAATTCCTCATATGACAGTATCAAAGGTTCGGACTTCCGGACGTTTCTTAGCCGCCAACTCTTCCTAGTTCTTTGAGTCGGTTAAGCCTGTCCTGCTCGGTTTCGAGCCGGGGATCCTTTGAAAGTTCCTCGTATGCGGCCGCGAACCATCCCTGGGCCTCTTGTTCTTCGCCCATTACCGTCAGGCATTCTGCAATCTCCTCGTAGACATATCCGCTCCTCTTGCCAGCCGCTTGATATTGCTCGTACAAGTCTCGCTGCATTTCCAGAGCCTCTTCGGTGTGATCCATCATCCGTAGAGTCTTGGCCACACACCATTTTGCTATCATGATCTTGTTTGGATCGCCCTGTTGTTGCTGGAACTCTAGAGCCTTTTCGAACATGAGCAGAGATTCTTCGAATTGTCGTTGCTCGAAATAGGTCCAGCCAATGTTGTTGTAGAGACTGCCCTTCCATTTCCTCGCCTTTTCATCAGCGGAATTCTCAGCAAGATCTAGCGCCTTCAGATTCCACTGCAACTGTTTCTCAGTCGGCTCGACTATCGCCATCATGTGCGCGGCGTCCACGGCAAAGAAGTGTTCTTTGGACTTGACAGCGAGATCTAGTGCTTCAAGGAATAACGGCCGAGCATCGTCCTTCTTTCCTGAGGAGTTGAAGACCCTTCCACGCTCAAGCAGATACCGGACCCTTGTCGTGTCGTCTGTCTTGTCCAGTCCTTTTTGGACCCTGTCCAGAGTCTTGTGAGCGGCGTCGAATTTTCTCTGTAAACCCTCCGCTCTTGCGATTTGGCTGAGAAGCTGAGTCAGATATGGGAGATCTCTCGAATCCAATGCGGTGGGGAGAAGATCGCGGAATCTTTTCTCTGTAGCACCTGGATGGTCGTAGTCCCAGAGACTGTCAAAGTCTGGAAGCTTGGTTTTTCGCCCGCTTCTGTCGGCTACTTCGATCTCGACCACCCTCGCGATGACCATGGCTCTGCAAATGTAAAATATTCCTGTCGAGAAGAGCGTCTAACAGTCGAATCCACCATCAACCATACGGATTCCGAAATCGGACGAGTTGAGGTTCTGGCGGACGGTGAAGGCGTGAGAAACGAGGCCCTTTCTTGGAGATACCATGATTTCAGCAATGCTTAAGCGAGCCTGAAGGCTTTCGGAAACAGAGATCGTCTATTGCTCCGGGAAGGACGCAGAGCGCAACTATCGGCGTCTTTCTTAATTATTTCGGTTACTATTTTGGCCTTGATAGGCTTCGCGGTACCCCAAGCCAGGGCCGCGGGCGCTCTATACGTGAGCCCATCTGTGATGCAGATTCAGAAAGCCGGCACGAACATAACGTTTGCAATAATGGTCAGCAATATACCCCACTTCAAGAGCTATGACGTCTATGTTAGGGTCAATTCGACGGTTTTGGAACCTGAGAGTATCAACATAACTGGGCAGTGTCCTGATCACTCTCTCTACTGAGCTCGCTCATTGCATCAATGGTGCCGGAACTGGCTGTACATCATCTGATGGTCCGGGGGTTATCCACTCCTCATTTGACAACCACCTGGCCTCCCCCGGTCGACACAATAATTGTGGGAGAACTCTTCACTGCCACTTTCAAGGTCAAGGCTGCTGGAGGGACGTTCATCAGCATCTTCGACGATACAATAATTGATAGTGCGACAGGCCTTCCAATAGAACATTCTACAACCCCGGGCGTGTATGGGACCCCGGCGGAGTTTGGCTTCGCCACTCTCGGGCCCTTGGTTGTGCCAATAACCGGTTCCAACCAGTCCCAGGTCACTCTAACAAGCCTGAACGGCTTCTCGGGGACTGTAAGCATAACGGCAACGGTTACTTCACCTCCTGCATCCTACTTCCTGCAAGTGTCTGTTCAACCATCCCAAGTTGCGATTACTCCGCAGCGATCGGCAACTTTCACAGTTGTAGCCACAAGCGCAACATCGCTAGGAGCGACCCCAGGTTCATACACATTGAATATCGTCGGCAGTAGCGGTCTAGCCTACAACTCAACATCGCTGACGATCATTATTCCGAACGTCTACCTTCAATACAAGCTAGTCCATCCTGCCCAAGCAAGTCTGGGACAGACAGTTACCTTACAGAACACGTTCGAGAATCTAGGAACGCTTCCCGTCAGAGTAGTGAGCGTCATTCTTGACTCGGATTTCGGTTCTTTCTCTTTGTTCTCTAGCCGGCAGAGCGGTATCACAATTTGTGGTGAGGATTACACTGGAGCAATTGGTGTAAATGGGCAAACAGTGCCGTTGACTTTCGTAATCCCGTCAGACACACGCTTAGGATCTCATAGATTTACTGTCAGAGTCGGGTGGCAATATCAAGAGACTACAGTGATTTACGACAATCCCGTGCTCCTTTGGTCTGACACAACGCCTTTGGTCCTTGAACAGTCAATGACGATTACGACGGCCGCATCGCCCAATCCCCAACCGAACTCGACCTCACCCAATCATTCTGGCCCAACAAGCTCGATCATGAATGTTGGTTCATACTTAGCGAGCCTGGTTCAAGGAAGACTTTCCTATGTCATAGGACTGTACGCTGGCCTGGTGGCGCTGGCAGCACTCCTTGTGGAGCACTTATTCAGCTCCTTGTCCTAGTCGTGTCGGTATGGATTACAGGTGCAGAACTGTTCTTGCTTTTTCCCTCTTCTGGTCATAGTTGGAGGACTGTTTCAGAACCTCTGGTGAACAGTAACTGCCCATTCAAAAATAAGCATGCTTTTCTCGACCCCCCGGGTGGTCAATTTTTCGGGTGCCCCGCCCTTCGTGGAATCGCCCAGTTCTGGCCGGGCTGTGGTTTAATTAAGAAACGGTACGTCGGACCCTTGCCAAATGATTGTAATCGAGTTCTTACTGACATTGTTCATCGCATCAATCGCGGCCGGCGCTCTGGGATCTATCGTTGGAATCGGCGGCGGCTTGATCGTCATACCGATCCTCACACTCTTCCTTGGCGTAGACATCCACTATGCCATCGGAGCAAGCATCGTTTCGATAATAGCAACCTCCAGCGGCGCTGCGGCCACATACGTCAAGGATCGAATCACAAACCTGAGAATCGGCATGTTCCTCGAGACAGCCACTACCACCGGTGCCATAATCGGCGCGGCCATCGCCGCATACCTCAGCGCCACCGTACTCGAAGCCATCTTCGGAACCATACTGATCATATCCCTCGTGCCCCTCGTGCGCAAGATAGGCGAAGAATATCCGCCCAGACAGGAACTGAAAGGACTCGCAGAGAAACTCAACCTCCGAGGCGACTATGAGGAACGCGATGGTAGGAAGATCGAGTACAACGCCACAAACCCCGGAAAGGGTCTTGCAGGCATGCTCGTAGCCGGATTGATCTCCGGGCTTCTCGGAATAGGAAGCGGGACATTCAAGGTCCTCTCCATGGATCTCGCGATGAAACTTCCAATCAAAGTCTCCACGACGACCTCCAACTTCATGATCGGAGTCACAGCGGCCGCGAGCGCCGGAATATACTTCGCGCGGGGAGACGTCAACCCGCTGATAACCGCGCCGGTGGCTCTAGGCATCCTCATCGGAGCATCCATCGGAACACGCTTACTGGTGAGGGCGAAGAACACGGCGGTCAGAAAGATATTCGCACTGGTCCTAGCAGGATCCGCCATCGAGATGATACTCAGAGCGCTAGGATTCTGAATCGGATGCGATATCGGACCACATGGAGCACGATGCAATGAACCTGAAAGATCCCAATTCGATGAACAAAATCCTCGGAATCGTGTTGAGAGCCGGCGTTGTTCTCTCCGGCGTCGTAATCGCTATCGGAACGGCCTTGTTCGTCGCGAATCATTCCCTCGACGATACGTCTTCATATCTCGCATACAATCCTAGCTCCATTCCCCACGGCAGCTTCCCAGTCAGCCTTTCCAGCATAACCTCGGGACTCTTATCTCTCGACCCCTTCTCAATAATAGCGCTGGGCTTCCTAGTCCTTCTCGCGACCCCTGTAGCCAGAGTTGCGCTTTCTCTGTTCCTGTTTGCAGCAGAGAGAGATCGGAAGTTTGTCTATTTGACAGCAGCTGTTCTAGCGATTCTTCTCTTCAGCATACTAGCGACGCCCCTGATCCCGCTCTTCAACGGTTGACCGGGACTGTGCCTGTCTTCGCCTTTCGATTGAGGACCTGTGTCCGGGACATTTCTGTAGAAGGCTTTCACATAGGGTCTCGTAAGATAGACAATCGCGACTACGGATGTCGGAAACTCGATCCCATTTCCCGTGACCAGTCCCGAGCTGATTCCGAGCGAGGAAGCGTCCAAGAAAATTGATGATATGCTTGTTGCTATTCCAAGGCCCCAAGCCCAGCTCTTGCCGGTCCGAAGTACAAGCCCCGTCAAAATCTTGAGACAACCCAGCCCTAACGCGACGAATGCTAGAAACAAGAAAATTGTTGAGATTAGTGCGAGAGTTCCGGCCGGTAGGACTATCCCCGCAAGATCAGACGCACTGATGACTGGTGGAGAGAGAACGTTTCCGATTCCACCGAGTATGAGGTTTGCTCCGCCGAGAATGGACAAGGCCGCGACGATGGTGACACCTCTAGGCATTCTACCTTCGAGAACCGTATCGTGTTTCAGGAATACTTCTCTCAGAATGACGATGATTCCAACGAGAGCGAGAGGCGTTCCGAAACTCAACCACCCGAACGCAAAGAGAATGAAAGAGAATCCTGTAACGAACACGCCGAGGAGAGCCAACCCTTCCCGGGTCATCAAGTACAACACTTCTTTCTTCAGCACTACACGATAACGGATGACCAACAGGAGCAGCGTACTGGCCGAAATTGCTCCGATGAAAAAATCGTAGGTTAGCTCAGACTGGTAGTTGCCGAGGGTGAGCAGGAGTCCGACCTCGTCGCCGATGAATCCGGCTCCGAGACCATACATCACCGCGTAGGCCCGGTCGAGCCTCTCGCTCTTCCATGTAATCGCAAGCCATCCTGCAATCCCCATCAAAGCTATTCCATACCAGAAATGATGGAAATGGATTCCCTGTTGTTGGATCACAATCGTAGGATTGATTGTTGCAAAAAGCCGTGATCCGAAGAAGCTGGTTATGAATGACAATAGACCGATGAAGGACAAAGCCGGGCGGAATGTGCCTATACGAAATCTTCGAAGCAATATTGGAGTCTGCGAGAACTAGTTTGCGATAATAGGGTTTAGGACAGGGACATATTTCCACGGGATCAGCTCAGCTTCGGAGTCTCATTTCCAATGTGCAAGAGTCTCTCTGCTTCTGAGACAAGCTCGTTTATGATATCGGCTGCGGGAATTGACGACTTAGGTCTTTCTCAGGAAAAATCCGGTTCGCAAGAATTAGTCGGTCGCGAAGATGGTATGTTTTTCAGCTTGACACTGCAGTCTCTGCGCCTTCGTCAAGCTCTGTAGCCAAAGACAATTTCGCCACGTTCTTGGACAGTGGTACATCAAAGTCCATTTGCTCGCCTAGTTGGAAGTTGTCAAGCTCGTCAAAGTTGAACGGGACTTGGCCGTGGATGTACAGGTTCATCTGTTCGACACACTTCTGAACCTCAGCGTCCGGTGTTCGGGCCATCTCCTTCTTCAGCAAGACCACCATGGCATTCCAGTATACTCGCTCCTTCGCGGTCAACGCCGCGTTGGTAAACGGGTTGACCTCACTTGAGATGTAGTTCTCGATCGGCTGGATCTTGAACCGTTTCACCAACACCTTCCCCAAAACCCAACCTCCACCGACTAGGAAGATTCCTGAGCCCCCGAGAAACAATGGAAACGAGATGAGATCACGCAAGCCGGGTATGAGATAGTAGATCGTTACGATCATCGTGAAGGTGCTGAGGAAGTATCCTATGACCCAGCCCCACGCATAGTTGTAGTACCATCTTGCCAGTGTTAGACGGTAGACCCATTTGCTGAAGCCCTTGGACAAAACGCCGTTAAACCCCGAATCGAATGTGGACCTTTCTGTTTTCGAGTGCGAGCTACTTAAGGAACGCAGAACTAGGATTCTGAACTACCAGACCAGGCTTCCACCTGTCTTAGCTACCGATTTATATCTAGGATTCAACCAAAAGCTACGGAGTCGTGGCTCCGCTTCGGCATGATCGCTTCCTTATCAATCAGAATAAGCCAGGTTCTGACATAACATGCGACAGGAGACCCGATTCTGCACAACGCCTGACAATGTACGCATCGCTTATGCAGTTATAGGCAAAGGACCTCCTCTCGTAAAGGCTGCCAATTATCTCAGCCACTTAGAGTTCGACTGGCAGAGCCCCGTATGGCGCCACTGGCTCGAAATAATGTCAACGGACAGCAGACTGATCAGGTATGACGAGAGAGGATGTGGCTTATCCGACTGGAACGTCCCCGACTTCTCATTCGACGCTTGGGTCCAAGACCTCGAATCAGTGGTGAACGCCACGGGGCTAGAACAATTCCCGCTACTTGGGATTTCTCAAGGTGGAGCTGTTGCAATCGAATACGCAGTCCGCCATCCAGATAGAGTAGCCCAACTCATTGTGTATGGGGGATATGCCCGGGGGTGGGGTAAGCGAGGATCGACAGAGACGATCGAAAAGCGTCACGCCCTGATGACCCTGATAAGACATGGCTGGGGCCGCGATGACCCAGCTATTCGCCAATACTTCACATCCACATTCATTCCCGACGGCACATTAGAGCAGATGCGATGGTTCAATGATCTTCAGCGAGTCTCCTGCTCCCCCGAAAATGCGGTTAGGTTTCAGGAAGAGTTCGGCAAGGTCGACGTGTCCATGGATCTTTCGAAGGTAAAAGCCCCAACCCTGATAATCCATTCTCGAGGAGACCTATCGGTCCCGCTTGAGGAGGGTCGGCTTCTAGCTGCGGGCATAGCTAACTCACGCCTCGTAACGCTCGAAAGCAGGAACCATTTGCTGCTGGAGGCTGATCCGGCTTGGGACACCTTTGTATCAGAAGTCAGAAACTTTCTTGGAAAACAGGAACTCGTCCCAACGGTGAATGACAAGGCCCGGAAGAAGACTGGGCTCGGAATATCGGGATGGATCAAAGGACCCGAGACTAGGGCGCCTTGAGGATGGCGCTCGCATCTTTCAATACTTATATCGGATTCCTTCGAAATACATTGCGTGAAGACTTCTCCAAGGATAATCATTGAGCACATCAACCATAATCCTCCTGGAAAGGACACTCCTAACAAACTAAACGAAGAGTTTGTCGTTATTGAAAACGAGGGAGATGAAACGGTTTCTCTAGCAGGATGGTCTTTGAAAGACGAGACAACTACAGGAGAGAGACGCCACATCTACAAGTTTCCGCAGACAGTCTCGCTTTCACCCCGGGAGAAAGCCTACGTTCACACAGGCCCCGGAGAAGACTCTTTCGAGAAAGGCAAACCATCAAAGTGGAACCTGTACTGGAGAAGACATAGTTTCGTGTGGAACAATGAAGGCGACACCGCAACCCTCTTCGACCCTGAAGGAGACAATGTGGACTCGCTCGAAGTAGTCACACTCAAAGCAACATAGACCCACCACAGGACCTCAGGCCTATTCTCGTTTGACGACAGAGCTCGCTTTCAGGCATAGAATACAGAATGGATTAGAAACGATGCATGTACACTCATTCGATTCTGAAATCCCGAGTAAAAACAAGAAATGGGGTGAAGCGGAGTTGTCTCCGCCTCATCGTTTCTAGTTGCGCACGGAATCTTTCTGAACCTGTGGGTGTCGTCGTCTGATGACGACTACGGCGATCAGTCCGGCGGCGGCTGCACCTGCTACTATGAGGTAGAGGGTTGGGAATCCGCTACCGAGGCCGATGCTTGGGTCATGGACTAGTGTTCCTTGGAAGTTGGGGTATGCGAGGTAGAGTTTCATGAAAGTTTCGTGTTCTGTTCCGTCGTTGTCTGCTTCGCTCTTGAAGGAGGCGGTTACTGGGACGGAGGTTGTTGAGCCGCCAGGCGATGTGACTGTTGCGGTGTTCACGAAGCGGAAGAAGCCTAGGGTGCTGCTTGTAGTGATAGCTCCTGTGGAGAGCTTGGTTTCCTGCTCCACGCCAGAGGTCTCATGGAATTGGTGCTCAGTTGTCTGGGTTCCCTCATCGTGAGAGCCGTCGACAGTCTGAGTTCCCGAGTCCTCTCCAAGGTCGTAGTGCTCGCTTGAGCTATGCATGTTCACCTGTAGTGCTAGCATGTTGGTCATGTTCTGGAATGGCCAGTTGCTGATGACAACGTCGAATTTCAATTCCGCTGTGCCGACCGTAACAGACTGTCCGTTGACGGTCACAATGTGGGTTGTATTGTATGCCTTAACGATCAGTACCACTGACCCTGCCGCCAGCGTTTTGCCTCCTTCGAGGCTCATCGGGCTTGCTTGGGTAAAGTTGATCCCTACCCCAGCGCCGCTTGGGAGACTGTAGAAGCCTGTGTGTGTCCATTGTCCCTCATCGAGGACGGCCCTAGTTACAGCTTCACTACTTTCGAAGACGCCGTTGTGGTCTGCGTCGTTGAACTCTATGAGAGCGCGGAAGTTGACTTGTTGCGTGTCCCTTGTCATTGAGTTGTGGTCGTAGAATGTGACTCTGGGTACCATGCCTTCGAATGTTGCAGTGAGAGATCCGCTGGTGAACACGATTCTGTTGCCTTCGTTGTCTACGGTGCCTGAGGGTGTTTCTGCCGCTCGTGCTAATGGGGTGCCAAGCATCATGATTGCTATGGCGAAGATTCCGAGCATTGCAGTAATGGTTCGTTTCATCTTTCTCACTTTTTCCAGCCTATTCTAAGGTTCGGGCTCAATTTAGGCGTTTTTCTTCGAAATAGGCAGAACTTACCGTTTCTACATTACTAGAACATGTTCCAGAGCGAATCCGCCTGTTCGAGTTTCCTAGAACAACCCTAGCTGTAGACCAACGAGAAGAATGAGAATGTTCAGGTAAACGACTCCCAGACTAATGAGCGCAGCTCGCTCAAGTTTCAGCCCCTTCGAGATTGAAACCGCGCTCGCAAGCAAGCAGACAACCCAAGCCTGCAAGACGATCGGAAGAAGAATTGCTGTGTAGCCGACAGACCTCCCAGGCGAAAACAATTGCACGAGCGAGAAGAGGCCTGGCACTACCAGCAAAGGGAGCATTGCAAATGCCGTCCCGTTGAGCAACCTCAGATCGTCGCCCCTTCGATGAAAGACGACAGTCGAGAGAACGTCAGCCATTGCGAAGGTAGCCAACCAACCGATTGGAAACATGAGCAAAAACAAGGCTGAAACAGTCCCTGAAGAGGGGCTGAGATAGAAGAGCAAGAGCGGCTCAAGCCTGGTCTGAGATGAGATCCATCCCCCGAACGCCACGATGAGAATGGCTAACGGAAGACTTCTGATTGGGTCAGCGTTCAGATAATTCAACAGCGTCCTTCCAAGAAGAATTTCTCCCGAGAAAAATCCAAGTCGTGTTTCCTTGCCAGACTGAACGTGTCCGGCGGCAATCTTTTCCTCGCTGATGCTAAGAGTCTCTACTGCAGACCTTCCCTGGTTTGTCAACATATATTTTCTGTCGGGACCTTGAGCAACTATCCCCTCGAGCATGTCGAGATGATGGTAAAGAGCGCCCACGCTTATCTTGAGAGCTTGATGGAGTTCCTTGAAGCCTAGCTTTCTCTTCTCTCTGAGAAGCTGAACGATCTGTCGACGGTACGGGTTGCCGAGGGCAGAGTAGAATTTAGAAATATTCTCGCCTGGTTTCTCTGACAGTGGCCGGACCCCCTGCGAAGCTTGAACCCGGAAGAAGCCGGCTCCTTTCCCGGCTGATATGCGTGTTGAAACCCAGTTTTAGACCCGCGAAAAGCAACTGTTGTCCCTGAGTGGGGGAACTGAGGCTATCACCGCAATTCCTAGTAGATGGGAGTGGCATTGGAGCAATGGATGCCTTCATATGACAAGAACCGCTCTGGTTCCGAAGGTTCAAGGAACTGGTTCAAAAGTGGCGGGACCAAGGGACCCTTAGCTTTGACTGACATAACTGACCCGATAGTGTTCAGCACTATCGCTCAAACCGCCGTCCTCACACTTACGCTAGTCATTTTCATTATGTCGTTTCGAACCCAAAACAAAGCCACGAAAGAAGCAGCGTACCAAAAGATCCTGGACGATTATACAGACGCGATAAGATTGGTTCTAGAAAAGCCTGAACTGAGCAAGTTACAGATCGATATGGCGAGGGCCATCAATCCAGGTTCGACCATGGCGTCGCTCTCCGCAGATGACATGACAGTTCGAAACTACCTCGTACTACTGTACGGCCTTTTCGAGAGAACGCATCTCCTCTATAGGAGAAAGTGGATTGACAGCGACACCTGGAATCAGTGGTCTGCTTTCCTAGAGGCTATAGCGAAACATCCAATGTTTAAGGATGTTCATCGAAGCTCGGAAGGAATGTACGACAAGCCGTTTATGGACTATGTCTCCAACATTCTGGACACCAAGAGCTGACACGAAGTATGATCGAACTTTCCTAGCGAAGCAGGAACGGCGCTCTTTAGCTGAAGATCGGTTGCTCGATCCTCACTCTCGGATTCTTGACACGTAGAGCGATCAAGAGTCCCACTGCGCTGATTATTGTGGAGGCTAGGAATGCGTATTGGAATCCTATCACGATACCTACTAGTGATGCTGCCTGAGTTGCGGTTCCGACCGGAGGCGGGTCCGTGACCGTTGCTATGCTCAACAGTACGGCGAGTCCGAGTGGGAAGCCGATTCGTTGAGATGTGCCGATTATTCCTGATGCGAGGCCTTCTTCCCCTGGCTTCGTTCCCGCCAGTGCGGCGATGTTGAGTGCGGGAAATCCGA
>Ga0137396_10000109_pt1 | contig 31122 bp, 35 predicted proteins | sample czc16metaG_FD_108284 | JGI IMG/M metagenome (GOLD analysis project Ga0137396, IMG submission 108284) | Vadose zone soil microbial communities from Angelo Coast Range Reserve, California, USA - czcobulk3.16 metaG | ecosystem: Environmental > Terrestrial > Soil > Vadose zone | place: USA...
GATCACCGCGCCGGAACGCATCGCCTCGATTGTCGATCTTCCAACGGCCGAGCGCGGCTCCTTTAACGAGAGCTTCGGCAACAGCGCGGTGCGTTGATACAGAAAATTCGTCATCGATTCCAAGCCCGGCGCGATCACCCCGCCGATGTATTTTCGTTTCGCCGAAACGATGTCGAAGGTGACCGCGGTCCCAAAATCAACCACGATCGCCGGACAACCACAAAGCGCAGCAACCGCCGCGGCGTTCGCGAGACGATCGGCGCCGATCGTTTTCGGATTCGGATAATCGATCCCGACGCCGAGTCTGATTCGTGGCGTTAACCACAAAATTTTCGAACCTTTCGCTGCTTTTCGAACAACCGCGTTCTTCTTCGGCACAACCGAACAAACCACGAACATGTCGACCTTACGGCGGCCAACGAATCGTTGAAGCACGGCGCTACGAAAATCTCGCGTTTCAATGCGTTTTGGTTTCGAAATTTTTCGTCGCGTCGCGAACGCGAGCTTCGTAAACGAATTGCTAATGTCTATTAAGAGATAATTCGCCCCGCGCGCCATTCCGAACACTGTAGCGGCGGCCTCCGGTTCTCGGAAGTCTGCTCTTCCGTCCTCTGATCTCTGATCTGTGACCGCTGCCGCCTTGCTCCGTTAGGCGGCAGCGCGTACCCTCGCTCCGTGCGAAAACTCGTTCATCGCCCACGCCGTTTGCGACGTTCTCCCGCCCTAAGAAATCTCGTTCGCGAAACTAATCTCACCGCCCACGATTTCGTTCTCCCGCTTTTCGTCAGCGAAAAGATCGACCAACGCCGCCCGATTGAAAGCATGCCCGGCGTTTTTCAGTTCACGGTCGATGAAGTTGTCGATCAAGCGCGAGCGGCGCTGGACGCCGGACTCCAAGCCGTTCTTCTTTTTGGAATTCCGGCCAAAAAGGACGAACAAGCGAGCGGCGCTCACGCCGAGGACGGCGTCGTTCAAAAAGCGTTGCGCACGATCAAAAAGAAATGCCCTGAAGTCGTCGCGATCACGGACGTTTGTCTTTGCGAATATATGAGCCACGGCCATTGCGGCGTCACCCGCATCGACGGCGAACATTTCCACGTGCTCAACGATCAGACTGTCGATCTTTTGGTGAAGACCGCGCTCTCGCACGCGCAAGCCGGCGCGGACATGGTCGCCCCGAGCGACATGATGGACGGCCGCATCGGCGCGATCCGTGATGCGCTCGACTCTAACGGTTTCACCGACACCGGCATTATGAGTTACGCGGCAAAGTTCGCTTCTGTGTTTTACGGTCCGTTTCGCGACGCAGCCGAAAGCCCGCCCCAATTTGGCGACCGCCGTTCTTACCAGATGGATTCGGCCAACGCCGATGAAGCATTGCGCGAAGTCGCGCTCGATATCGACGAAGGCGCCGATATTATTATGATCAAGCCCGCGCTTCCCTACATCGACATCCTCTGGCGCGCGCGCGAACGGTTTCGTAAACCGACCGCCGTTTATCACGTGAGCGGCGAATACGCGATGATCAAAGCCGCCGCCGAAAAAGGAATCGTCGACGAACGCGCGGCCGTTTTGGAAATCATGACCTCGCTCAAGCGCGCCGGCGCCGACATCATCGTCACCTACTGGGCGCGCGAACTCGCGCAATGGCTCCGGGAGTGAATTCCGCGCAGCGGTGTAGAGGCGGCCGTGTCGGCCGCGAGTCAGATAATAATGGCGGTGCGCCTCGCACCGGGGAAACCGACGCGCATTTTCTGCTCAAGCGCCTTGCGTTCATTTGGGCGCAACAACAAGGCTACTCCACGTGCGCGCTGGAAGTCTCTTTGCCCCACTGCCGATACCGCGCCGACGTCGCCGGCTACCGCCCGAACGGAAAACGAATCGGCACCACCGCAATTTTCGAATGTAAACAGGCACTGGTCGATCTCCGCCGCGACAACGGTTGCACCGCGACCACGATCCGGCGGTTGGAGAAAGTGCATCAACGCCGCGAAGTGCTGGAAAGAAATCTGCGCGTCCATTATCCGGCGTTGCGCGTGCACGATTCGCTCTTTGCTGAGTTCGACTCGCACAACTTCGAAGCGATCGATCACCGCGGTTACAAACAGGTGCTGCGTCAAACCCGCGTGTTACAAAGCCGGCTCTTCGACGGGACCAAATTCGAAACGCTGATTCGTTATGGCTGCGCCAATCTATTTTTTCTCGTGTTGCCAAAGGAACTGTTTCGCGAACCCGAAATCCCGATTGGCTGGGGAGCACTGATTGAATCCAACGGCGCGCTCGCGCTCGCGCGCAAACCAACCTGGCACGACGTCTGCGATCAAAACCAATTGCGTTTTCTAGAGAGAATCGCGCGCGCCGGCACCCGCGCGCTCAATCGCCAGCTTGGCATTTCCTCGGATAAGGTTCTGGCGTTGTCTCCCTAATAACTATCAACAATTAACCGCTAACAAACTTCTCACGCCGGCTTGCAGGCGCGCTTACTGCTTCCTTTAGACGACACCATGCGCGTATTGATCGCCGATGACCAAAAGGACGTGGGAAAGTCGTTGGCGGACCTGGTTCGTTACTGCAATCACGACGTCGTCGCAGTTGTCGGCTCCGGCTTGGAAGCGATCAACGCCTACACATTGTATCATCCCGATCTTGTCCTGATGGATTACCGGATGCCGAAATTGAACGGCGGCACCGCCTGTCGCCACATCATCGCCAAAGATCCGGCCGCGCGCGTCATTCTCGTTACCGCCTGGTCGCCCTCCGACGACACCAGTGTATCGGGCGCGATCGCGATCTTGCCAAAACCGGTGGCGCTGGAACGGCTCGACGCCACGCTTCAGACCGTCGCCCAAATGTTGCCGGCGCTGTCGCCCGCGGAAATGCCATTTCCCGAGGTCTGTTATCAACCGGTGCCGATCGATTACTTCCAGCCCGTTGCTGAGCCCTCGCCAATCGTTCCGCCTCCTATAGAAATGCCAATCCCCGAGATCTCCTATCAACCGGTGTTGATCGATTACTTCCAGCCCATTGCTGAGCCCTTGCCAATCGTTCCGCCTTCTTTAGAAACGACTTTTCCGGTCGACGCTCCGCAGAATCAATTTGAACAAACCGTGGAAGCACCTGCGTTAGTCGAAGTAGCTGTCGTGGCAGGCGTCCCGGCTGCAAACCAGAAGAAAACTCGCAGCAATGGGCGGCGCACCCAACGCGCCCGCGCCCGAGGAAATTGCGACTGAATCGCTGCGAAAAATCCGCGTTACGGTTTCTTTTCGGCCGCCGGATGCTCCAGCTTAGCATCTTTTGAGTTTTTACTGGCGTGGACCCGAACGCCCTTCATTCCCGGCGGAATGTCGCGCCGCACAGTGTGCGCCGAGATAGGAGTGATCACTTGGGTGGAGATGCCTGATGGAGGCGTGGCGACAAAGTCATACTCCCACATGCCATCGGCTGGCGGAACGATGTAAACACGCTCCACCAATCTTGGATTGGTCCACCCGCCGGTATTGGTCTTGCCCTCTGCTTCGATCTTCAGCTGCGGCGGATTTGTTTTGATATAGGAAACCGCGACTCGGTCGACCTCCATGACCTTGTCGCTTTTTGTTGAAGTCTTCTTTGGCTTCGCCGCGGTTGTTAATCCGGCCAGAGCCAAACACACACTGACGGTAGTAATGAGGGGAACTATTTTATTCATGATAAAGCGAGGCTATTGCTTCCGCTCCAACTGAGTCGAGCATAAAAGTTCCCGCCTTCAGCGTTTCAACGTTTCAGTTTTCCGCCTCTCCTGATAGATTGAGCCTAATGCAAATCACGAAAATGGTCGGATCGCATTGCGACGACACCCACACCGCATTTCGGACAGACCCGCCGCTTACGAAAGAAATTTTGGATTGCGCGGTCACCAATTTTTTCCCGGCCGGCTTGGGCGACATGCTTTCGACCAAAGACGGACTCTTGATCGTGGCCAGAGTTGGAATTCCCAGTAGCGTCGTCCAGGATTACGCCCGGTATTTGACCAGCGGGGAAATGAAAGTCCGCAAACAGAAGGCAACCGACGGAACAAAGCGGCAAGTCAGTTTCCAAGATCGGGCCAACGAATCGGGTGTGCCCTTGGAATAAAACCCTTGGGACGTGTGCGAAGCTTTACGTCCTCAGCGTTTACGCTCCCGCTAGTCCACCAATAATGAACCCCGCTTCTAGTTCGCCGCAGAGCGGCATGATTCCGCTTTCAGCTTTCTTCTGTGGAAATAGTCGTGCAGCGGCACCAGGACGATCATCGAGAAATAAAACCACCCGCTCCATTGGATCTGCTCGGCCGGCAAAATAAGCGCCAGGATTAGCGACACGATCCCGACGCTGACCGGAACGCTCCAGCCTGATAATTCGCCGCGGGTAATGAGTCTTTCCAGGGGATTCAATCGCAACGGCTCCCGCAATTGCCAGGCCCGAAGATTCAGGAGCAGGATTTCGGCGGAAATGGCAACCAGCCCGAGCGCATAAATCGCAAAGATCATTCGGGCCTGCGATTCGGTGGTGTGCAGCGAGAACGGCTGGCCGATCTGGCCGTTGCTAATGAGGTACCACATCGCCCCGAAGATTGCCTTCAGCGGGTAGATAAAGATCAGGATCGTAACAATGAGCGCCCAGCTGATCAGGATCGACATCCCATCTTCGAGGCCGTAACGCCGGCTCCACAACCAATGGCCCCGCCAAAAGATGCCCAGCACCGCAATGCTGCAAACAAAGGTCGGCACATTTTTAAAAGCCGCCAGAAGCGCCTGGATATTATCGGGGATCTGTTGCGCTGCGATTACCAACATCGAAATCGCGAAAGCGAACGCGGCGTCGATAAAAGTTTCCAGCCGCGTCATCTCCATCCCTCGCAATCGAAATCCCCCCTGCCGCGGCAACGCATCCAGATCACGCGGCAACATGGACGAGATGTCTTCCTTCAAGTCAGTCATCGGCTAGTGGTCCTATTTCGCAATTCGAATTTCGAAATCCACAATTCTTCACCCATTCTTTCATCTGCCGGGAATCCTACGCAGCGCCGTTCTGAATTTGGAGTGAATTTTGCGTTAGTTGCCCCATTAACAATGGAGCGAATGGGATGAGCGACATGGCCGGTAAAGCCGTGACGGTAACGGTCGAGCGCAGTGGGAAACTGCCGAGATACAATTAACGAATAACCAATAACTCGAAGCCTCCGGCTTCGTTTTCCCAAAAGATCATTCTTGGCTTTAAATCGACCAACAAATAGTCTCGTCCCAGAATGTTTTTGCAACGCGTTCGGGTCACCAAATATCGCAGTATTCGCGATAGCGGCTGGTTCGATGTCGAAAAGGGTAAAACGATTTTGATCGGGCCGAACGAGGCCGGCAAGACCGCGCTGCTCGAAGCGATTCAGCGAATCAATCCGCCTCTGGGAACCCGCGGGTTCGATCCGCTGCGCGATTATCCGCGCTCCGAGTTTGATGAAATTAGCAGCGGCAAAATCTTTCCGGGCGACGTCACGGTGGTGGAAGCGCACTTCGGACTCGACCCGGAAGACAAGGAAGCCCTTGAGCCCGAGTTCCGCGAATGCGAATACGTCGTCGGCCGAAAACTCGACAACGACTTCTGGCAGAACCTTGTCGGCGCCCCACCCGTCACCAAATTTGGTGACCTCAAAAAAGATCTCGCCCGGCTGTGCGCGCACGTCGACAGCCGCGTTCCGCCTCCGCCGGAAGGCATGTCGCCCCCGGATCCTCCGAGCACACCGATCGTCGCGCTCTCCCAACAATGGAAAGACGAGTACGAAGTCGAGGGCGAGGCTGCCCGGATCCTCAAACTCGCGCTCGAAAAAGTTTTTCCCAATATCGAAGAGGGAAACGCGACCGAAGAAAAACGTTACGACAAATTGATCAAGGCGATCGACACGAACGAGCGCCGCGCCGCCGCGCTTTGGACTTTGCAGCAACGTCTCCCGCTTTTCATACGGTTCCGGGATTTTTTCCGGGTCCGGCCTCTGATCCATCTCGAGCATCTCGCCACCCGCATCGAACGAAACCTGGTCGACGACGATTACTACGATTACGGCAACAAGTGTCTCCTGAAACTCCTCGGGTTCACCGCGCGCGAACTTTCCAACTTGGGTAAAACTGACGAACCACTCGCGGGCGACGACGCCTCGCTCCAGACGTATCGCGATCAACTCGATCGCCGTTCCTACCAGCTCAACGCCGCCAGTGTTCGCCTGACCGACGAACTTCGCGCCACCTGGAGACCCGATTTGAAACGCGATGAAGCGGAGCGTTTGCGCATTGTCGCTGACGGCCAATACCTCAAGGTCATTGTCGAGGACGACGTCGGGGTCGAGATCGAGCTGGACCAGCGCTCCGAAGGTTTTCAGTGGTTGGTTTCGTTCTTCATCGTCTTTTTTGCCGAGAGCGCGAACAACTTCAAGAACGCCATCCTTCTGCTCGACGAGCCGGGCTTGAGCCTGCACGCCCTCAAACAGCGCGAATTCCGCGCCACCATTTCGCGCCTGGCCGAATCCAACCAGACCCTTTACACCACCCACTCGCCCTTTTTGGTCGGACCGGATGAGCTCAATCTCGTTCGCGTTATCGAAATGACCGATCGCAGTGTGGGCACCAAAGTTCGCACTAACATTACCGCCGAAGATCCGGTCGCGCTTTTGCCGTTGCAGGAAGCGCTCGGTTACGATCTGGCCCAAAGTTTGTTCGCGCAGCACCGCAATCTCGTTCTCGAAAGCCTGACCGATTACTGGTACCTGGACGCGGTTGCGCAATTACTGCGCGACGCCGGCATTGTCGATCTTAACGACAAGATTTCGCTCCTTCCCGCCAGCGGCGCCGGCAAAGTCGTTTATTACGCCACCATTCTGCACGCTCACAAACTCAAGGTCGCAGCGCTTTTGGATTCGGAGATGTCGCCCGATCAAGCTGCGCATCAGGAGCGGCTGGTCCACGCGCTCGGCAACAAATCCATCCTTCGCACCAAGGACGCTTACGACGGCCCGCTCGAAAGACCCGCGGTTGAAGATTTACTCCGCGACACCCTCATCCACGTTGCGCGGAGCAAGCTCGGTTGGAACGTCACCGCCACCGCTAGCGCGCAACCGGAGCGCTCAATCGTCGATGTTTTCAAAACCGAAGTTAGCGACTTCTCCAAATATCGGTTGGCCAAAGCTTTTGTTCATTGGACCCGCGACCATCAAGCATCCGATCTTTCCGAGGACGAGCGGGCGCACTGGAAAAAATTAATCACCTCCATCAACGGCGCCCTGCGATAGAAAAGCGTTCCTCTTCCTCTTCCGCTCAATCTTAATCTTGTTTTGAGTTCGCAATCCGCGTTTCGCGTTTCGAATTCCTTCTCGCCTCCGCGGTTCTCCGTCGCCCAAAACAGAAAAGCCGCCGAAGCATTTACGCCCCGGCGGCTTCTCGTAAAATTTCGCTGACCTCTGACCTCTGACCTCTGACCTCTGATTTATCCCATCCCAAGGGATTCGAGAGTCGGCTCGTCGATCACCGCCGTGACCATGAGTCCTTGATCGGCTTGGTAAGCGGTGAGCGCCTCCCGCGTCAACGGCCCGAGTAACCCATCCACCTCACCTCTGTAGTAGCCCATCTCCTGCAGCTCAGCTTGCACGTCCGCGATCACGCGGTCCGGCGGCTCAGCACGATGACCCACATAGATCGGGGCGTCGTAGGCATAATATTCGGCGCCAGGATCGTAACCCCACGCCGGATACCAGTAGCCGTTGTTCCAATAATAGTAACCGCCACTGATCAGCTCGATGCGCTGGTAACGCGTGTGGTACCAGCCGCGATCGTGTCGTTCCGGATGATACGAACGGAACACTTCGTATTGTGGACCCTGCCAGCGTTCGCTTCCTTGAATCCGAAAATTCACATTGAATGTGACTGGCGGAACCTTGTCCGGTCTCGGCTGCGCTTTGAAATTCACATGCTGTTGTTTGATCTGCTGCACCTGTTGCTTGACCTGCTGCACCTTCTGCGGATCGGCCTTAGTTACGCCGCCGCCGGTTGCCGCAATTGATGGAGCCGCACTGGCGGATGTCGCAACACTTGGAGCCGCACTTGTTGACGCAGCAACTGATGGAGCTGCGCTCGCTGATGCCGCAGTTATCGGAGTTGCACTCGGCGATGTCTTTACGTTCGCGTTTGCGCCAGTCGCCTTCATCCCTTTTTCGTGCTGATGCTTCCCGCCCGGTGCCGCACTCGCGGTCGGTTGAGAAGAAATGTTTGTTTCCGCCGCGGTCGCAGATTTCTCGGTCGCTTTAGCTTTCCGGCCTTTTGCCGAGGCCGGCTCAGTCACCGGAGCAGTTCCGGTTTGACCGGAAACGCCCGTTTCCGTCCCTGTGGCGGTCGCGGATTTCTCCGTCGCTTTCGCCTTGTGGCCTTTTCCTGGACCCGGCTCAGTGGTTGTAGCGGCGCCGGTTTGACCGGAGACGCCTGTTTCGGTCGCGCTCGCGGATTTCTCCGCTTTGGCTTTGTGGCCTTTTCCTGCGCCCGGCTCAGTTGCAGCGCCGGTCTCTTTCATCGCGCCGGTTTGCTTTGCCGCCGGGGCTTCAGATTTGCCCGGCTTTGCTTCGGCCCCCTGCTTTTTCCCTGCTCCCGGTGTCGCCTGCTCCTCCGGCTGCTGCGCAAAAGCGACTCCAGCCAGCGCCAGCGACACACCAATTAGTAAACTCGTGAATCTTTTCATATTAATAATAGATCGTTAATCCGTTAGTCGCTGGTCGTGAGCGTTCTATTCAAGCTCCCCGCTCCCCGCTCCCCGCTCCCCGCTCCTCGCTCCAACCTTCCGCGCCGCAGGCGCTCCGTTTTCTACTTTAGAATTTCTACTTTCTACTTTGTAATTTGCTCATGCGCCTCCTCTTCTCGCTCCGTCATTCAATATTCGGCGTTCGACGTTTAATACCAGTCCGGCTCGGACCGTTAGGCGTTTCCTGCTTCGCTGTCCTCTGTCTTCTGTCCGCTGTCCTCCTCCGTGCGGCCGATCCGCCTATTACCGAAGCCGAGCTTGTCCGGCGAACGCAAGAGCTTTACGGCTCGATCATTTCCGGCAACCAAACCCCGTGGAAAAAATATTTCGCCGACGATTGCACATTCTCCGATGAAAAAGGCCGCACCCTCGACAAAACCAAACTCGTCGCCGACATCAGCCCGTTGCCGAATGGATATTCCGGCACCATCAAGATCGACAACGTCATCAGCCGGATCATTGGCGACACGGCCATTTTGAGTTACGACGCCAACGAAACCGAAACCATCTTTGGTCAGAATTTGCGGGCGCGTTATCACGTGACCGACACCTGGCTCCGGCGCAACGGCGATTGGCAGATCATCGCCAGCCAGGCCCACCGCTATTACGAAGACCCGGCGATCGGCAAAGCCGACGAAAAGAAATTTCCCGACTACATCGGGAAATATGAGCTGGCCCCCGGCCAAACTCGGACAGTCACCACCGAGACCGGAAAATTATTTGTGGAGAGGAACGGCAAGAAGGAACAATTGTTCCCTGAAGCCAGCGACCTCTTCTTCCGGAAAGGCGTCGAGGGCCGCATTTTGTTTCACGACGCCGCCAACGGCGAAGTGGACAGCCTTATCGACAGGCGAAACAACGAAGACGTCGTTTGGCGTAAAATTAAATAGCGTTCCGCTTTCAGCTCTCCCGTTCGCGCTAGTGAACGAAGTCGTGGATCGGATGGATTTCCCAAGCTTTTTTGGGGCGAATATCCACCGGCTTTTTCGGACCGACGTTGTTCGGGTTGCGATGTTCGCCGTCCCATAAGAGCGATCCGGTAACGCGCACTGGGACTGGCGTGACAAACGCGCCCTTTTTGTTCGGAGCAGTGGCGATTAGTTGGCGAAAATTCTCTCGCAGTTTAACAAACGCTTGCTGTTTCGATTTCGCTGTCGGCAATCCCGATACCTCCGCGTTCATGAACACCGTTTGTGAGCTCAACTCCGATGTGTCACCCAGGATGCAATGATAATCGTTATCACTCTGGCTCCCGACCCAGTAGAGCCACGCTATCACCGTCACGTTGCGTTGCTCTTGATTGATCCGCGCCGCGTGGCTCCCATGTTTCGAATCCTTCGCTATCAACTCGTGATGCTGCGCCGTCATCTGCGCGTCGGTTGGCAACCCGTTCAACAACGAATCGACAACCGTGACTGGTTCCTTCGGCGCAGTTGAATACGAAGTCTTGGCCTCGGGCCGAAACTTGCCTTTGAAAACTTCCGAACCAGTGGCGGCACTTACCAAGCCCAACTGATAACCAACCGAATCGACCGCGGTGACATTTTCGTCCGGTTCATCCGCGACTTCTTCGATCTCGCCCCGCTCCGCGCTGGCCAGAAACTCGTTCCAGCGGTCCGGCAACGCGATCCCTTTGACCAACCGCCCCATTTCCAGTGCCGGCGTGACGCAACCCGAAAACGCGACCATCACCACAAACCCAAACGAGAAGCGATTTGCTCGTGTGATCCAGTAACGACAGAAGTTTGTGTTCAATGGGGCACCCGCAGTCTAACCATCCCGCCCCAATCGTGGCAAGACCGCGCAGCGGAAGACGCTCGCCTTTACTCGGCCAACCACGTGAGGCCTTCGCCTTTTACGCCGTTTCCACTTTTCCGCTTTTGCTTCCGAAATCCGCTTCATCCGCGTAATCCGTGGTTAGACGAATCAGCTTTTCCGCTTTCGGTTTTTCGGCGAAATTCTTCCAGCGTGGGCATAAAAGAAGTCATCGAAACGATCAACCGGATGCAGGCCGACGGTGTGATTGAGCGATACGCCATCGGCGGCGCAGTCGGAGCGACGTTCTACCTCGAGCCAGTCGCCACGCTTGATGTCGATGTTTTCGTCGAATTTCACACCGCGCCCGGGTCACGGATTGTAAGCCCGGAGCCGATTCTTAAATACCTGCGCGATCGTGGCTGCACGATGCAAGGCGAGTATGTCGTCATTGGTGACTGGCCGGTCCAATTTCTTCCGGCCGGCACTGACCTTTTGCGAGAAGCCTTGGCGGCGGCTGTGGAAAAGAATGTAGAAGGAACACCTGTGCGTGTCTTTAGTGCCGAGCATATCGCCGCCATCGCGCTTGAAACAGGTCGGGCCAAAGACAAAGCGCGCGTGCTTCAGTTCATCGAAGCGGGCGCACTCGATCTTCAGCGGCTGCATGAAATCCTCGCGCGCCATGGTTTGGGTAGCGCGTGGCAGCAGTTCGAGCGACAATTTCTACAGTAATATCTCTGTGGGTGGAGTTGATGTAGGGTAGTCGCGCTGTGGCTTCCGCCTTGCAAAAAGCGTGTTTCAGGCTGGCGCAGATGAGGCATTCGGCCAGAGATATTACTGGAATTGGCACGCGCCGAGGAGGTGCGGGTGTCCTGAGCGAAGCAAAGAGTTGGCGTGATGTGTGCACGGTTGCTTGCGACGGGTTCGCGGTGATATTTCCCGCGGATGTATCAACTGTGCAGACAGGCATGCCAATCGCCAAAGTAATAGAGGATGAAATCTGCAAGTATTGAGCAGAGTAAGCGTGCCTTCCGAAAAGAGCTCGCGACGCGACCCATCGCCGAGAAGCTACGAATGCTCGATGCTCTACGTGAACGCACATTGACAATTCGCCGCGCGTCGAATTCCGGTCCTGCAAAGAACGCTATCGTTCAGGAGACGCCTCCGCTCCCTGATAACGATTAACTAATAACGAATAACGGCGCGTCCCGCGCGCTCTATTTCTGGTTCGCGGTCAAAGGTCAACTTCTTCTTCACCACGCCAACGACATTTCCGCGCCATGAATATCGGGCCCCACAATCGGCTGGATCTTAACTTGCCGATGTCCCTCGTTGAAATGCACGATCGTCTTGCCGACGAACGTTCCAATCGTTGCTCCGGCCAGCACATCGGACGGCCAATGCCGGTTATTATTTAGCCGCGCATAACCGACCGCGGACGCGAGGCCATAAGATGTCACCTGCACCCAGGGCGCATTGTAGTGTTCCGTAATCACGCTCGCCAAAGCGAACGCCTCCGTCGTGTGCCCCGACGAAAAAGAATCTTGTCCGCTGAACGGCCGAAAATTGTAGGCGCCGTGACCATCCGTTGGCCGGCCCCGACCGATCACGTATTTGAACGAGTTCGTGACAAGGCCGGAAGCGATCGCAGTGGCCGAAATCGCGTCCAGCGCGGTTGTCTTCGCGCGCGGATCTTTAAAAAATTCTCCGTAAATATAAAACGTCCCGACAATGCCGATGGCATATTCGTTCCCGAGCGGTTGCACATTATCGAAAATATTGGTCACGGTATTGCTCCGGGCTTGGCGGATCCCGTGTTCGATATCTTGATCAAATGCCGCCACCGTCCCGATGCCAGCGGCAATGCCGCCTAATATGAGCCAATCGTGCGTGTCCCAGCGCGCCGGCGCGGTGAACACTTCCTTCGTGTCGAGGATCACCAGAAACCAATAATTTTTCTTAAACAAATCCTCTACCGGCGCCGCCAGCGGCGATACTTCACTGGGCGTGCCCAGCGTTTCCGCCGCCACCGTGAATTGCGGAACATCATGTCGATCTTGCGCTGCGATCGCCGAATCGTGACGCGCCCACGGGTCCGTGTGCATCAAGTCCGTTTGCGCTCGGACTGAAACAACTGCTGCCGCACCAATAATGAAAGCGAAAACCAATCTCCTCATCCTGTCCTCTCACGTTCACTTCGATTTACGCACCCTAACTGCGCGTATCTACGCCGCGCGACTTTGCCGGATCGTCATGCGTCACCCGACTTTTTCGCTCTTCTAATTTCCCTGGCACGCCGTAAGCCCAGTGGAGGCGGATCAACAGCTCAGTTTCCTTTTTCCTTGTGCTTTTAGGGATTTCCACCGAAACAATGTTCGGTTTGTGAATGCATACCAGTAAGAATCGATAATCGGCAACAGCTTCCCCCGCGCGGTCATCCCCCAGATGCACTTTTCCGAGAAAACAATAGACGATTTGCTCCGCTCGGCTTTCCGCAAACTTCTTAAGAGCAAGAGCAACCTCAAGGCAACTCGCGGCTCAATGACCGAGCTAACGGGCGTACTCTTCGAACTCAGAAACCCACGAGCACGGCTCAGTCGAACGGAAACTAAAGGGAGATTGTTTAGCTGCTTGGGAGAGCTCTTGTGGTATCTCGCGGGCACAGACGATCTCAGCTTTATCCAGCACTACCTATCGCACTATGCAGAAGAATCGGATGATGGGCAGACTGTCTATGGTGCGTATGGTCCGCGGTTGTTCTCGATGAAGGGGAATGACCAAATCGCCAACGTTGTAAAGCTTCTTAAGGAAAGGCGGACCTCGCGGAGAGCGGTAATTCAACTGTTCGATGCCGCCGATATTGCGGAGCACCACAAAGGAATTCCCTGTACATGTACTTTGCAGCTCATGATTCGAGGCGATCGACTGATAATGTTCACGAATATGCGCTCGAATGACGTGTTTATCGGACTGCCATATGACGTTTTTGCTTTTACAATGCTCCAAGAAATCTTGGCGAGAACGTTGGCCGTTGAAATCGGAACGTACAAACATGCTGTCGGAAGCCTCCACCTGTATGAAAAAGATAGGAAAGCCGCGCAGCAATATCTCGATGAGGGGTGGCAAGAAACTGTGTCTATGCCACCAATGCCGCTTGGTGATCCCTGGCCCGCTCTCCGGACATTGCTGAAAGCGGAATCCAAAATTCGGCAAGGCGAGATCTCAGATGTAGCGGGCCTTAGGCTTGATAATTACTGGGCCGACCTCGTGCGGCTTTTGCAAATCTACCGCTATCGAAAAGATAAAAATACAGGAGAGATCACGAAACTAAGAAAAAACCTGTCGTCCCAAATCTATGATACATATGTTCGTGGAAAATTGTCTGCGAAGAAGTAGTGGCGTCGGAGGAAATGAATAGTTCGTGCAGACCACGCTAGCCGCCTTAATTAGATACCTAAATAATATCTCTCTCGCCGAAGAGAACATTATTCCGTGGAGCTGTCCTGTTCTGTGTTTTGGCGATCCGTCAACTTCGACAGTCGCGACACTCGGGTTAAATCCAAGCAACCGCGAGTTCGTGGACGATTTAGGAAAGGAGCTTGATGGCCCCTTGCGCCGATTTCACACATTAAGTTCTCTTGGAATCAATCATTGGGACGAAGCGAATGCACAACATCTACAGCTAATCATTGAATCGTACCATGCCTATTTCCTCCGCAATCCGTACGATGCATGGTTTAGAAAGCTCGATTACATTATTTCGGGGACCAACGCGTCATATTACGAGTTTCCAAGCACTGCCTGTCATTTAGATCTCATTCCCTTTGCGACGGCCGAGAAGTGGACGGCGCTGTCCCAGTCTGAGCGATCTGCCCTTCTAAGTTATGCGAGCGATACGCTGGGCCTATTGCTCCGGGACTATCCGATTCAGCTCTTAATTCTGAATGGGAATTCCGTAGTTGAGAATTTCCAAGAGATTTCTGGTGTTCAATTGGACAAACAGGCGATGGATGATTGGTCGCTCCCAAGGCGGTCGACCACTGGAGTGACGGGATTTGCTTATAAGGGATTTGTTCGAACAATCTTGGATGTTGAACTTGAACGCGAAGTATTGGTGCTGGGATTCAATCACAATATCCAAAGTAGCTTCGGCGTGACCTCAGAAGTAATGACGTCGATTCATCGCTGGGTGAGTGAGACCGCAGAAGAGGGGCTGTCGTGAGACCGCGCGACGTCGGTCGCGGCCAGAAGTTTGACGAACTATTGCGTGGTTTTTCCCGCGATCGACATCGGTTACCTGGTCTACAGTCGAAAGCAAACCGAGCAGCTTTTGTTGAACAAATTGTGGAGAGCATCCGACGCGTCGAGTTTATCAACGCGATCGATAAGCGAGACATTAGCGATTTGCGAGCAGATCCGTCGAATGATCTGTTCGATCCGATAAGGGCAGCGATCCACCATAAGCGTCGAGGGTATATTGACGAAGCATTCTGGTTGGTATTTCTCTCTGTTCACTTCGGTAAAAATCGCCGCACCGGCTGGCGATTGGCTCGCGATGTGTACGGTGCCCTCAGCACTTCCGCGACATGGGATTGGACAAGAATTAGTCGCGATCCTCAGGGCTTTCGACGATGGCTAGCGACGAATCAAGACATCTTGCGTGGAAGCGATGGTGTTGCTCGGCATTTCGGCAACCATCGTAAACGCCAAAGTCTAGATGCGCTGTCAAATTCGGGAACCGGTGCCGCAATTGAAAGCTACGTAAAATGGGTTGGTCCGCCCAGGACTCATGAAATGCTGATGATAGATGGGGAGAAACAGAACGAATATGATCGGCGAAAAACCTTCGACCATCTGTATCGCTCCATGGACGCGGTCATTTCCTTTGGCCGATTGGCAAAGTTCGATTACCTCACAATGGTTGGGAAGCTGAGTTTGGCTCCAATTGATCCCGGCTCAACTTACATGGAGGGATCCAGCGGACCGCTCATCGGCGCCCGTTTATTGTTTGGGGGAGGCGGCGGTTCAAAGCTCAGCCCAAAAGATCTCGATTCGAGATCAGTCGAACTTGGTGACGCCTTAGGTGTGGGAATGCAAGTAATGGAGGATGCGCTCTGTAATTGGCAGAAAAGTCCCGGGAAATTCGTCCCATTTCGTGGTTAGAGCGATCCGCTTTCGTTTGGTTTCCAGACAAATCGTCTCTTAAGGTTGTTCAGTTGGCGGTGTGTAAACCGACCATAATACTGGAGTTGGCCCACAATTATGCCTGGTGACACCCCAACAACTTTTGCGAATCTGAGGACGTCAAATCCATTGACGGGAAGATTAAACATCTCTTCTCGGAATTGTAACGGTATCAGGATGTCTGCCGCGAATTTATTGGCGTCCTCCTCCTCCTCCTCCTTGGTCGCGGAGACGTCTTGGTCTTCCAGAAAAAGTGCGTTTCGGTTGTGAAGCAGAAGATGACCTGCTTCGTGAAAGAACGTAAACCAGAAATGATCATCTGACAGGTAACGAAAGCTCAGTAACAGCAGCGCCTTATCCGGTGAGAGAAAACGAGTGGCCCCGCTCGCTCGACATCCAGTTGGTGCACGAAGAATTACGACTGCAACACCACATTCTGCACATCGTCTTCTAAGTTCCGGTGTAAAAATATCGGGGTCTTTCTTTCGAGTAAGCTGTCGAATTGCTACAAGTGTCCGGCCAAACCGTTCTGCATTCCATCGGCCACAACCTATTAATTCGGCCTCGATCTCAGCCTGTCGAAGCCACGCGGCGGTCGCACTTAGATTTGCTTGAAAGGATGGGGACGTTTTGAAAGCGGCTTGTCGCAACAGGCCACTATATTTTTCACGCCATGCTTGGAAGTCGGGTACTCCAAAAAAGCGCAGACATTCCGTCAAGGCGGCGGAGTGCGAAACCGACCTGATCCATTCAAACTTCTCCATATCGACGAGAGGGAGGTCGGCGAGCCATTGCTCCGTTGAATCAGGAAGGATATCACTGGCAAGACGCGCTTGATCCTCGCGATATTGCGATTCCCGGATCATCCAAAAGGCAACAGACGCGCCAAGAACACTTTCTAATTTTCGCGCGGTTTCGATCGTAATCTTCTCGGCGCCGCTGATTAATTCCTCCACTTCTTCCGACGTACGTCCAATGCGCTCCGCAAACTTCATTGACGACAAATTTCGCTGCTCGAGAATCTGTGCGATCGTTTCGCCTGGAGGCGAAACCCAGTCTGGCCGAAAATCTTTTTTTTCAGGCATCTTTGCTTTCAATACCAAGTATTTTGACACGACTAACTTTTGACCAGTCGATCGCTCCAGATTCGAGTTTGGGCACAGTGTTGTGGTTCGCACAAAAAGTAATCTGAAAGCTGGTCCCCACGTCGAGGGCAATTTTGTCTTCTTGCGTTTCTCGAGGCGCGCCGACCAAGAGGTCTCGGACGGAGGTTGAAGCGCGTAAATCCGCCACTGTTCGCCTTAACTCATTCGCTATGTCGACCCCTAATTTGCGGTTCGCTTGCAGTGAACTCTCGCAAAGTTGACGCAGCCCTCTATTGGCAAAGCTGAGTTCCAATTCGATTATAATATCGGTGTGAGCATTCCAAGTTACAAGATTTGGGACGATTTCCTCAATCCAGTAAACGGAGCCGATGACCCACGGACACACTCACATCTTTGCAAACGAACATAATGAGTCAAACGAAGCCTTCAGGCGCTTTGAGAAACGGCACAATGGAATTCAGTCCGTATCGAATCGTCGCGAACCGTTCACTTGCTTAGCATCTCGGATTTCCCAACGATAAGATCGACTGTCAATCCGGACTTCGATTCGCCGAAAAATTCGTCGATTTCGTTGACCTTTTCGTAAGACAAATATCGCACTTTTTCGTGAATGCCGAGATGGCGAAAACTTGGCCGCGACAGTTGTTCGCGAACTCTGTTTCGACGCTCGCCGGGTGCGACAATAAACATCGGATAAACCGTGTTCGGAGCGACCATCGTCAGGTCCGCAAAGCGAAGCAAACCGGAATAAATTGATGTGCTGTTTTCAATTTCGAACGCAGCATCGATGCGGAATTCTTCTTTCCAAACAACGTCGATGTTTTCCACGTACTTCACTTGGGTATCTAGTCCCGCTGCGAATTCCTTTTCGAAATCCTTAAAATCGTACTCTGACGTAATTCGTTGCTGGTCATTTCTCGGCGCCCAAACCTTTTCGCCGGCTTGCCGCCCCATCTTGAGCAGTAACCATTGCATTCGCAAATGATCGGAGAGTTCACGTTCCGGTTTCGGCGCGAGCTCCTCATCTCGGACGGGAGGTTGTTTGTAAGCTTCAGGCTCGGGTAATTCCTGAACGCGATCACCCTTCTTGAGTCGAAGAAGAATCGAATAAAGGTCGTCGTACTGCCCATAAAATCTCTCAAGGCGCTCCTTTGCGATGCTCGTGAAACCGCGCAGCTGAAAATTCTCCTTAAATCCTAACAACTGACAAAATTCTGCGAACGGTAGATCGATCTCGCGCGGGTTGGCGATGAAATAAATGAGATCCCAACCTTTCGTCGAATCGCCGCGAATATTCTTCCACAACTCGGCTGACAAGGACGGACTAACCAGTTTACCAGCGATTCGACCGAGCAATTTGATTGTGTCGCCTTCGACAATCAGGATTTCATCTCCGTCCGTCATTCGGTCAAACTTTGCGCGATTCGCTGGCGAATCACGCGATCCCCAAACGGCGATAGGATGAGGCCCGAAGACTTGTTGCAGTTTGCGACCCAAACTCGAAGAGACATGGGACGCGATGCGATCGAACGCGACCTTATTTCGAATCGTGTCCTGATAATGGACCATCGCCTCCGCATTTCCCGGAGGCATGTACAAGAGAAAAATGTTTCGCACGCGCTGCGAGAATATTTCTCTGCGCTTCTCTTGTAAAGTTCGCGACTCCCCAAAGATCGACAATCACACCGCGAGACGATCGACAGTCGAGCGGCGGGTCGCCGCATTGCTACGGACCCGGCGGTTGTTTGTTGTCCGTTAATAGCTGTTCGTTGTTACATTAAAGTGAATGCGCATCTGCCTTCGCGAGCCGATTCCTGAGATTTTTAAGGCGGCGAAATATCTGGATGATGCGGTTACTGCGCATCTCGAGGGCCGCAACGATGTTGCGGATCAACTGATTCGAAAAGCAAACATGCCGGAGATCAGAGAATGGGTGGAATCGATCTGGGGCAAGAACACGGGATTTCTGCCGAAGCGCGACGCGAAGAGCCGTCAAAAAGCGGTGCGCATAAAAGAACGGATGCCAATTCCAGCACAAAAAGCCGAACTGCTCAGGCGGGACGGTTATCATTGTCGATTTTGCGGAATCCCGGTGATTCGAACTGAAATTCGCAAACGAATCAGAGCAGTTTATCCCGATGCGTTACCGTGGGGTTCAAGAAACATCGAGCAACACGCTGCTTTTCAAGCAATGTGGGTTCAGTACGATCACCTCTTGCCGCACGCGAGCAGCGGCACGAACGATCTCGACAATATCGTAATCACCTGTGGTCCGTGTAATTTCGGCCGGATGAATTATTCGCTCGAAGAAGTCGGCCTGATTGATCCGAGGACGCGCGAGCCAGTCTGCTCGAATTGGGACGGCCTCGAGCGCTTTCGCTGAGATCTGTTCACGGCACATCGCCTGCTGAATTCTGAAGCTGTGGAAACATCGCTTCGCTGTTTTTCTTCTCAAAACAAACGAGATCGATCACTTGAGAAAAGACTTGTTCGGATGGCAACGCCTTGATAAACGATCCACCAACCTGAGTAATGGACGCCATGCCCCCCGGCGACAGCACAATCGATCATAATAGCCGAGCGAACCACCCAGTGTGGGCAGTTTATGACGAGCGGCGAACTGCCCGTTTGAATATCAAGTGCCTGAACGCTGAAATTAAGAGTCTCCAAAGGAAGAACAAGCTCGTTGAAGGAACTATTGCGTTGTCGGGGGCTTCAAGCATTGGTGGCTTCTGGTTTCTGCAAAACGTTCCCGGATCGTACATTTGGAAAACTCTCGGTGCCGTGGCTGTTGTATTGACTGCGCTGAAGCCGATCCTTTCTCTTGCCGACAGAAGAGCAAAAAAGGAACGGCTACTTGCTAGCTATCAAATCCTGGAGCACGACCTTTACTGTGTCACTCTGGGCGTGGAGGAGCGAAAGTCCTATGACGATCAAGCAAAACAAGAATTCCACAGCGCTCTAGCTCGCAAGCGAGAGATACTAGGTCAAGCGGACGGCTCGAGCGCGAGCCAGCGCACCATCAAAAAATTTCAAGACGAAGTAAACCGCGAATTGCCATCAAGCCAATTCTACATTCCAGAAGAGAAATAATATGCCTCCGGAACCACCTCCTCGTCCACAGCCTAGGCCACATCCAACTCCACCACGACCGGCGCCACCCATTCCTTCACCACCTTATCCGAGCCCAAGGCCGGGGCCGAGTCCGAGGCCGGAGCCGAGTCCGCGGCCGGAGCCGAGTCCGAGGCCGGAGCCGAGTCCGCGGCCGGCGCCGAGTCCGACGCCGGAGCCGAGTCCGAGGCCGGAGCCGAGTCCGAGGCCAGAGCCGAGTCCGAGGCCAGAGCCAGGAAGGCGGCACGATGCTCCGATCCCCGAGCATGTCGATCCGACCGAGCCGTGGCCCCGATGATGGCGACACCGACGCAGACTAAAAAAGGGCCACAGTCACGGTAAGTAACAATTTGTTCCTGGGGGAACACGAATGGGCGGGATCCGAGCCGAACTCAAGGCTTAGATTCCCGCCCTTTCCGTTTTGACTAACGAATCTGGTTTTCGTTAGTCGGCGCTACCGAGCCTAAAACAAAAAACGCTGGATTCGCATGTTTTTTAGGCTTCTCAAGGTCCGACCAGCTTGGTAAGGGAAGGGAATGGAACATCCCCCCCAGATCGTTTGGCCTTTGGCGTCAGCTGCACTGGCAATCTCCGTCGTCGCAACCGCCGCATTGCCGTTATTGAAAGATCTTCTTCCAGTACGCAGGCACTTCCAACGCTGCTTTCTCGCGAAATGGTTTTGCGAACGACTCCTGACCCGATCGAGCGACATTCCGCACAAGCAACTGATCGACGCGGAAACCGATCTAGTGCATCTCGCAACAACTTTCGTCGCATTTCCGCTATTGGCGAAAACTACTCAACTGAAAACCTATGGCTGCATCGCCATCGTTTTGTTAGCCGGGTGCACCTCCACTCAGGTACGTTGGGATGCAACTAACATCCGGAAACAGGTGATGGTTTATTACAATGACCAAATCATGGACAACCTGATTAAGGCAAAAAACCACGTGCCGTTTGTGCATGTCGATATCACCCTTTTGACGTCGCAAGGCTCGTCGCAAATAAGCGGCACACTCGGGGCAGGCGAATCGCGAACCCATACCGACTCGCCTGCTGGCACCATTTTGAGAGCTGTCACGCGACCCTTTACCTACTCGGTGACCCCGCAGCAGACCGAGACGCTTTCAATTACCTCAGCGCCGGCGCTCGGATCTCAGGCGTTAGCGGCGCCGTCGACGTACCCACCGGTACTGACAGCAACTAAAAAGACGACCGCTGAAGTGACGGACGCTCAGGGGACCCCCGGAAACATAACCACGACGACAGAGAGAACGTTAGAGGCACTGCCGCGGGAAAATATCTACCAGCTTTATGAAAAGTTCGCTGCCTCTCATCTTTCCTATGACCCGACACCACCGCAAAAGGACACCTATGTACCGGGCACGCTCAAGAGATGGGGCAGTGAGTACTACTACATCAAGCAGGCAGAAGGACTTGATTACTATAAGTTTTGCAAAGAATTGTTCCTGAAAGGCCAAACCGGCTCGTTGGAAAAAGCGCTACAGCAAGTTCAATCTTCGGCAGCGCTACAGCACTAAGCGCGGCAGCGGGGTCGTATCTAAACATTACACTGGAAGCTGGGAGCTAGGAGATCGGAGCTGGGAGAGAGGAGACGGGAGCCGGAGGACCGATGTCAGCGGTCAGATGTTCGCCACGGCGAATCCGTGTCGCCCCGGCGACCGGATCGGAGGTCGGATGAGGCTCATCTTTCGGCGAACCACGGCGCGAATTAAGCTAACGTTAGCGCGATACGGCGCGCATCCCACTTTGGTGAATTTTAACGACCATCATGAATAACCTCACAAAATATGCTGCAATGCTTGGGTTAGTCCTTGGATCGTTTTGCTCTGGCTGCGGCAAGAACGCGCTGGAATCTGTTCCAATCGATTGCCAGAAGTTCCTCGATAAATATTTTGAGGCGGTCAAATCAAAGAACGTTGGAAAAATAAAAGAGTTCTCTTCTTACGTCTCTAATGCGGACCGCGAAGGGATGCCAGCGAGGGGCATCGATATGATGCGTGAAGCCAAGGGAAAGTTTGCTGCGGACGGTTTTGAGCGCATGAACAAAGATGCTGGCGATTTCCAGGGTTACTCTGTTATTAGCGCGAAAGAGACAACAGTAACAATGGCTGAGCTCACAGCAAAGAAGATGCAAGGGACAAGACTACAAGGAGTCCATACTGAGATTATTTGTAAGGCCAAATTCTCGAAAAACCATTCTGCGTTGATCAGGCTCAATCTGTTTAAAGAGACTCCGGACTCGCAGTATTTCATTGAAGCCTGGAGTTACCAGTAGACCTGGGAATTAAATGCCGGGCGGCAATCGAATCGAACCAGGGTCGTTCATTATGAGCGCGGTGATGTTTTTTATCCTGGCGGGTCTTCTACTTCTGATCCCGGATCCGGGTTTGACGTTCGCCACGACAAAATGGGGACCGGTCGGTCCAAAACAATTTGCCGCCGTCGCGTTTATTCTCGGGCTGTTATCGATCGCGGTCTGGCCATTCGCAAAGAAAGCGAGCGGAAAGCTGAAACGTTGACAGCTGACATTCTGAAATTGGGAACCGAACGAAGCGTAGTTAGGCGACCTTCGCTAGGGCGTCGATCACTTCGCGAAGTTCGCGGACGTCGAAGGGTTTCGTCAGCATCTTGTCGACATTGAGGTCCGCATAAGCGTGCCGGTTTTCCTCCGTCAGATGGGCGGACAAGACCACAATCTTGCCGCCAAAATTCTCCGTGCGCAGCCGTCGGACCAACTCGATCCCCGACACGCTCGGCATTTTATGGTCGACAATGACAATGTCGAAATGCTCCGAAGGCTCGGCTATTTTGGCAAGCGCGTCGTCGGCGCTGAACGCGAGGGTAAGTCGCCGAGCAGGTGAACTGAGCGCAAAGGCCAAGGCATGCGCCACCCGAAACTCGTCGTCCACTGATAGAATGTTCACCGGCGTTGCCATGAGGACTGCATTTGAGCGAGCATCGTGCGTACCTGACTGGCCGGGGGTCGCATCCCAGGATGGGGGAAAATGGGGTCGTATCTAAACGATGCGAGCGAATCGCCCGCCGGAATCCGAGCCGGACTGACGTTCCACTGGCATTGTTGAAGAGTTGAGGAGCTGAAGGCGTTTTCCAAAAGCGGAAAAAACCGATACCGGTTCGAAAAACGAGTCCGCGGGTTCGGAACTGCAAACTTCTGAAGAGTCCGCAGGCCCCAGTTTATTTATTCTTAGCCTTAACGAGCGTCGCCGTTGCGGTATGGGTTGCAGGCGGAGAGCCGCCAGTGCCGGTAACGGTAAAAGGATATGTCCCGCGCGCCGTGGAAGCGCTGACAGTTATTGTTAGCGCTGAAGAGCTAGTGGCGGGATTCGGGTTAAAGCTTCCGGTAGCGCCAGCGGGAAGGCCGCTCACGGACAAAGTCACCGGAGAATTGAAGCCTCCGGTCGGCGTGATTGTTACGGTATAGGAAGCGGTTCCGCCAGCACGCGGCACAGTCACAGACGAAGGCGTGATCGATAGCGAAAAGTCTGGTGCAGGCGCTGGGGTTGGCGTCGGCGTCGCAGTTGGAGTTGGAGTTGCGGTCGGCGTCGGGGTCGGAGCTGGCGTTGGAGTCGCAGTTGGAGTTGCGGTCGGCGTCGGAGTTGGAGCGGGGGTTGGGGTTGGGGTCGGGGCTGCCGAAGCCAACTTGAAGCTAGCGATGCGCGTGCGCCAATTAAAGGAGCCGCTCGCGGAATAATATTCGTTCGTATACCAGAAAGTGGCGTCGTCTACTGGATCGATAACCAATGCGCTGTAATCGCCCCAGCGATTGCTGGTGCCGCTCTGGCTGCCCGTACCATCAAACAAGTGGGCTTCGCCCTGGCCCAGCGTGTTCAAGGGATCGGTCGCGAGCCGCGCGGCGTAGCGGAGCTGGGGATTTATGGTCGAGCTCGAAGCGCTAAAGCCAATCGCGAGATTTCCCTGCCCGTCCATGGCTGCACTTCCCATCCAGCGCCAAGTTGTGTCAGGTTGATAAGTGCTTTCTTGAAAGACTGTCACCGGTCCGGCGGTTACGTTGCGCAGCTCGAACCAGCGCACACCTGCTACACCGCCCGCATTCACCGAATAGTTTGAAACCACGGACTCATAAGTGCCAAAATTTCGGTAGGCCGCCCGAAACATTAAGCGGTCGCCGATGCCGTCCAAGTTGTCTCTCGAGGAAACTCCTGCCTGCGGCACGCAGCTCCGCGTCGTGGGACAAAGCGCGGTAAAGCCCGCAGCGGGCGGGGTCGCAAACGTAGTAAGGGTTGAGTTCGCCGGTGTCGCAAAGTCCACGTGAAAATGATACGTGGTGTAGTTTGGATTAGACGCCTGTCCGGGAAATCCGACGAACGTCGCGGGCGCACCCGCTGGCGGCAATGTCGGACCGTCGATGTCGGCGGGCAAAAAAGGATCCACGCTACCGCCAAGGGCTCCGGTCGGGCTGATGAAGGTGGCGGGCAAGCCGGCCAACATTTTCGTGCGATCAAAAGCGAAGGCCTGAGGACCGAGATAAGACGTCCCGGCGGCATTGAATACGTTCATGCTCATATAATAAGCGTCGGTCCAGACGCTCAGATGCGGATAATCGAAAAAGTTGGAGCCGAGATGAAAGCCGTAGCGATTGTATGTGCCGGTAGCATCAGCGGTGGTGGAAACGGCGACGCACTCGTCGGTAATTGGGCCGCCGGCCGCGCCAGCGAATTGGCTGATGACCCAGCGGTCCGCCAAGTGATCGTAGAGCATAACGGGATCGCCACTCCCGCTGGTTTCACAGACACCGCCAAAGCCAGTCCAGACTGAGGAGATGCTGTTTGGTCCCAAGAGCGAAGTCCCGGTGGCTTTGTCAAAAACCTGATACCCTTCATTTACGATTTGAACGTATTGGGTTTTCCCAACTGCTCCGTTGGTGTCGGGCGGCGCGCAGTTGCATGCTACGCCGGGAAAAGGGATGCCATCGAAGTTGAGAATCGGGCTGGGTACGCTGGGCGCCGCCACAACACTCTGCCTCACAACGTGACTACTCTGGATGACCGGATCAGCGCTGTCGGTATGGCGGTAAGGCACCTTAGGATTTTCGTTGGCCTCGTGCTGCTGCTTTAAGCCAGAAGGCCACGGCGGCATATCTCGCATCGGAGGTGACACGTCGTTCCGATACGAAGCACCGACTTCGACGCCGCTGGAGCCTTGATTTTGGTTTGCTCCTTGAGCCGAGGCAGATCCGCCCGACAACAGACCGAACCCGAGCAGCGCGAGAACGGTACCGATCAAGCAGAGAATGAAACCAACGACGAAGCGTGGACTGAAGAAGGCGGATGCGGCGGCGGACTTTCTTTTCATAAGCGAGTATTGTTGGAGGCGGGGCGGTCAGACGTAACGATACAATGTTAGCAGAACCGCCATCGATGTCACGCGTTACCAGAGGCCGGCGAAGTAAGTTTGCGCCACGGGTTTTTCGTTATTCCGTCTTCGCCAAGGCTTCGATGCGACAAGTTAGTTAATGAGGAAACGCTGTGCGTTTCCGGTTATTCGTTAATAGCTGTTGGTTATTTGTTATTGTTATCGATGGTGCGCATCGATCTGAGATGAAAGGATTCTGCTACGTTGTTTCGCTGTTGCTTTCGTTGCCGAATTTGATTGCGGGGACGGCGTCGCTTGTTCTCAGACATAGTTTCGCGACGCGGCATCCACTCCAGATCGTGACCAAATTTCTTTTCCAAGTGGTTTGGGGGTCGCCGCTGGCTGCGATTGTCTTTCTGGTTTTGCTCGTCCTGGGGATTATCGCGCGGACCCGAACGTGTGCCGTCTATTCGTTTGATGAGGACACTCCCGTCCCTTGCAAAATCGTTGGGAGTTGAACGCTTCTGCGTTGAACAGGTCGAAGATCGTATGAAAAGAATGGGAATGTTCAGTCTCACGTTCGGAATCGTTATTGGGTTTGCTTTGGCTGCTGCTTTCGCCGCGGAACCAACCGAGGCAGAGTTGATGAGGCAGGCGAAGATCACGAAGGCTGAGGCCGAACGGGTCGCGCTCGCGAAAGTTTCTCGAGGGATTGTGAAAAGCGCGGAGATCGAGAAGGAGAAAGGTCGGATTGTTTGGTCGTTCGATATCGCGCGGCCCGGCACCGCCGACATTACCGAAATTCTGGTCGACGCGAAGACGGGAAAGATTATTTCGACCCAGACTGAATCACCAAGCGACCAAGCCAAAGAAGCCGCCGCGGACAAAAAGAAAAACTAGCCGCCGGCTAGAATTTCACCGTGACGCCAGTCCGGAAAAGTTTTGCGTCGTTATTGTCGTAGCTAAAGCTGCCAAAGACATCGACGTGACGTGCGGTGTGCGCGCGAACGCCGACGCTGCCAACCAATTCCTCGCCGCCAATCAAAGTGACGAGTGACATCTCTCTGACACATCTCGCGAGAGAAGGTCAGTTGTTATCGGACCGGAAAGTGGGCGGCGTTTCGCCGCAACCACAGCAGATATCCCAGTGCATCTCATAACTTTGGATGCCTTGATGATACTGATCCTTTGCTTTGCGAGATGTCCAGTACATGGTCCGCGAAAACGGAATGTTCGCGTGACGGGCCGCATTCAAAGTGCACTCTGTGCGGGCGGCTTCGTTAGCCGGATAAGAGCAATCGGTCGGCGGAACGCAAACGACAAAGGTATTTCTGGAGTCGAGGGATTCTCCCGTGGCCGGGGTGCAGTCCTTGCCCTCGGGGCCAATGATCAGACCCATGAAACCGTATTCCCAGAAACTTTTGCCGCTGCCACTGAAGCCTGTGACCGCGTCGCATTCCAAAGCCGTTTCCGCGAAGGCGCCCCCCAATCCCAACGAATTGACTTCGATGGCGGGTTTGAGCGGATCGAATTTGAGTGAAGCTGGCCCGCCGCTCATATCGCGGATAAATCCAAGCGGCCCCACTTTGCCCAGGTTGACCTTGCCGGCTTTGTGTGCGGCCCGAGCGCTGCAGTTTTGTTCGTCATTTGCAGTCATGCCCTTGCAACCCGTAGTTCGCAGTTCGTAGTTCACTTCCTGCGCGACAAAGCCGTGGGCGAGCTGTGTCGACCAAGCGCCCCCCAATTGCGGCGGCAAACTCGGCACGAGCGGAAATCGCAGGATGGTCTTGATGGAACCCTTGCAACCATTGTTATTCCACTTGGAGTTGATTTCGATGTATCCGCCAAGCGCCTTGCCCGCTGCACACGGTTTCACTTCGGGTAAGCGTGACTCGCACGATAGCGCTATGAAAACGAGCCCAGTGCTAATGGGCGAGCAGACAGATCGAGTAGAGATAACGTTTCACGCGACACCGCGTCCAAGGAACGGACTTCTATTTTTTAATTGTGATCTCAACCCGGCGATTTTTTTGTCGGCCCTCCGGATCGTCGGAGCCATCAGGTTTCGTGTTGGGCGCCACAGGTTTGGCCGCGCCCCAGCCGTGGGTCTTTATCGAGTTTGCGGCAATGCCGTGTTTCGCAAACCAGTTTTTTACCGACACTGCGCGACGGTCGGACAGTTTTGCGTTGTAACTCTCGGAGCCTTTGGCATCGGTGTAGCCCTCGATTAGGACGCTCGCTTTCGAATAACTAGCGATCATCTTCGCAATTTGCGCGAGAGTTGGCTCAGCCACGGCGCGAATGTCAGCCTTGTCGAAATCGAAAAGAATATCGCCGAGCAAGTTAATCTTCACTTCGGTGGCGGTCTCCTTCACGTCCACCCCTTTGGCGACAAGATCGACAATCTGACTTTGCAGCGCGCTGGTGGAACCATCAGTGCCTTGGTTCTTGCCTTGCAGCGTTTGCGCGCCCCCGCTCAGATCCTCGGAGGAATATTTAAGATCGACTGACGTATAAATAAGATCGAGCGCTGCTGGTTTCTCGGTTTGCGCGTGACCCGCGGGGGACGCGAATACCAAGGACAAGACGAAAACGAAACCGACGATGGCGCGTCGATGCATAAACGCAGACGCAATTAGGGCGCTGCGATCGTTACGCCTTCAAATGGCGGCGCGCCCGGCAAATAGACGCTGATCTTGTCCACGCCGGCGGGCGGAGCCGGAAACTTCGCCCAGCCGCCGCGCGAAGCGCCCGGCTGGAGATCAAGATATTGTAAGTTGCTCGCCACCGCATGGCCTTCTGCGTCTTTCACGACCAGATATTTTTTCTTGTTCTTGCCGTCCACGTAATAGACATGCGCGGCTATGCTATCGCCCCCGAACCGGCCGAGCTGAGAAACATTGGCCGCCTTCGACCCGGTGTTGGTGTACTTAAATTTGATCGTAATCGTGTCGCCATCGCCGCGCGTCACCGGGCTCAATTCTACACTCACGCCCTCCCATTCCGTATCGGCCTTTTGCGTGGCTGCTTCCGGCTTTACGGTGGCCGTCTCGGATTTTGTCGCGCTCGTTTCAGCGCTTGGGGTGCTGGAATCCTGGGCTCCAACATTTTCGCTCACGAACGCAAAGGCGATGGGTAGAAGTAAGTGTAAGAGAAGTTTCATGGCTGATCCTTTTGAACTTTGATTTAGGCTCCGACGCCAGACTACGCCCCACGTCCCGCGCATGTAAAGCATCCGTAACCAGCAGACAAAGAAAGACTCGGCCCAAGCTTCGCGTTCTCTTATCGTTAGGTCATGTGGAACATGTCGCTCGTCTGGTGGGAATTCGTTCTGCGCGGGATCATTATTTATTTTTTCCTGATTGCTCTGCTTCGGTTAACGGGGAAACGACAGGTCGGCCAATTGTCGCCGTTCGATCTGGTTCTGCTCCTGGTCTTGAGCAACGCCGTTCAAAACGCCATGAACGGTGGCGACAATTCCGTCGTCGGCGGGATGATCTCGGCCGTGACGCTGGTCGGGGTCAACTGGATCGTTGGGGTCCTCACTTATCGCAGCAAAAAGCTGGAAGCTTTGGTTGAAGGAAGACCGGATGTGCTCATCCGCGATGGCAAGCTTTTCCAACAAACTTTGGAGCATGCCCAACTCACCCGCCATGAGGTAATGACTGCTCTGCGCGAAGCCGGCTGCGCCAGCATTGACGAGGTGCGAGCCGCGCTGCTTGAGAACGATGGTTCGATAAGTGTCATACCCAAAAGCAAAGGGAGTTGAGATGTTGAGACTTCGCGCTGAAAAACCAGCGCGACGAATGGCTTCGGCGCGAAACGTTTTTATGAATATCAGAGTTAAGTCTGCTAGCAGGATTATAGTTCTAGCCGTTGCTTGCGTGATCTTCGTTGGCGCCGCAGAGGCGCAAGCGGCCAGCCGAGGCGCGCGTCTCATCGTGCAACGAGCGCCCAACTTTGGAAATGAGCGCGTCGTCCAAGTGTGGATCGACCGCCGAATGGTGGCCGAGATTCCACGAAACCAGCATTACGAAGGATTCGTGTCGGGCGGGCGTCATACCTTGGGCGTGCTGAGCCTGCCAAATACGGAGTCGCGCCAGCCCACGGCGATGCGCCTGACCCTAAGATCAGGACGGACCTACATCTTCACAGCAACATGGGACTCGGTTCGCGGCACCGTTCTGAAAAGATCGACATCAGCCAGCGACACGACGGCGGTAGCACCGGCGAAGTCGCCGCGTTAAGGACAGAGGACCGAGGACAGAGGCAGCCGCAACAACGGATTAATTGAATGGTTCAATGAGTGACCCTGTCCAATTGATTACTGAAGTGACAACTGACCACGGACAACTGACCACAGACCGACAGAAAACAATACATATGAAAACCAACAAAGTTCTCTTCCTCGCTTTGATCGTGAGCGTCGCTTTCGCTGTTTCAGCCCAGGCCGGTGACCGCCACCGGAACAACGGTAATGCACAAACGGTTCGTTCCGCACCCGCGCACTATTCCGGAGGCGCGATCCACTCTGCCAGTCCGCGCTTCGCACAGCGAAGCGGCTCCAATTCGATGGGACGCAATTTCCAATCGTCACCGCGCATGACAAGCCGCTCGATGCCGCAGTTTTCTCAGCGTCACTTCAATTCGGGCGGAAACGCTCCGATTGTTCACCGCCAATTTACACCTCGAACGTTCGACCGCGGCAATGGCTCCGCGCGATTCCAGAGCAATGGGAATTCTGCAGCGCTACAGCGTAACCGCGTAAATCGTTTTAGTTCGCTGAATAACCGCGGACTGAACGGCACCGGCGGGGAAAGTAGTTTCACGCGATCGGGCAACAACCGACCGATCCAAACGAACCGGTTCTCACAGATGCAGGGCGGGCGTCGCGGTGGCACCGCGCAGCTGCAAGGCCAGGGTGGCAATCGGACCGCGCGACTCGGGACTGGCGGCGGAAATCGAACAGTTGGCAACATCAGTCCCGGCCATAATCACGTCTTCGCGCAGCAGTCGGTCGGTTGGCATCGCGATTGGGATCGCCATTCCGACCATTGGTGGAATGGGCACCGTTGCCGTTGGGTGAACAATTCCTGGTTTATCTTCGATATCGGGTTCATCCCGTGGTTCGGCTGGCCCTACTACGATTACTACGCTTACGATTACTATCCCTCCGTTTATCCATACGGGTACGGTTACGGGTATGATTCGGGCGCGTCCTACGGCTCAAATTACTACGGCCAGAACGGCTACGATTCTTCCTACGACGATCAGGGCGGCTACGATTCCTCTTACGATGATCAGAACGGCAACGGTTCTTACGATCAATCCACCGCCGCGACGGTGGCCGACGTGCAGGATCAACTGGCGAGGGCAGGTTATTACCACGGACAAATCGACGGCGTCCTCGGACCGGAAACGCGTCATGCGCTGGTCCGTTATCAGAGCGACAAAGGTCTGGAGCCGAGCGGAAATCTGACCAGCGAAACGCTGCGGTCGTTAGGCGTGCAACGAGTGGCGCGTTACTAAGCGGTCGTACTTCAGACACAGCGAACAATCGCTGCCGACCAGCCTTCGCCGAGGCTACGGCTCGGCAAGCACGGCCGCCGCCACAGTCATGCCGCTACGAGGGTAACCCTTTGCGCGCGATCAGCTCCATCTGTTCGCAGAAACGGTCGAGCTCACTCAGCGTCGTGTAGACGTTTGGTGTGATCCGGATACCCTGAAATTCTTCGTGAATGATGGGCGTGGTGAAGATGTGGTGTTTGTCGAACAAATACTTAACGACGGCGTCGGGACTTGTCCCTTCGACGTGAACGTTTCC
>Ga0137396_10000111_pt1 | contig 30761 bp, 27 predicted proteins | sample czc16metaG_FD_108284 | JGI IMG/M metagenome (GOLD analysis project Ga0137396, IMG submission 108284) | Vadose zone soil microbial communities from Angelo Coast Range Reserve, California, USA - czcobulk3.16 metaG | ecosystem: Environmental > Terrestrial > Soil > Vadose zone | place: USA...
GCGGGATTGCGTGCAGGCCGTCGCCGTTCAAGACGAAGGCGGCCCAGAACCGCGGATGCCGCAGGGCCGTGCCGGAGCGCAGGAACCGGAGCTTCGCCAGCCTGAGCGCCTCGGCCTTCGGCTCGCGACGCCCGAGCTCGAAATAGAACTGCTTCATGAACTCGGTGGTGGGCCGGTCGTCGACTCGCCACAGCGTGGTCACCGCCGCACGCGACCCGGCGGAGAGGAGCGCCCGGCTGAAGCCCTGCAGCCCTTCGCCGCGGATCACCTTGCCGCGTTCCGTGTCGCACGCCGACAGCGTAGCCAGGTCCACGCCGGCCAGGTCGAGGTCGTACACCTCCTTCAGGAAGAGGTAGTCCGGCTCCTGGTTCCCCTCGGAGGGCGAAAAGACGATGCGGGACCGCTCCGGGTTGGAGTCGTCCGCGGTCGCATGCGTGCTCAGATGGAGGAGAGGGATGCCCCTGGCCTGCCCCGCGAGCAGGAACCGTTTCACGTTTCCGGCGCCGAGGTGGAGCTCGGCACCGTCCCCGACGATCCGCGCGATCTCGCGCACTTCCTCCGCCGAGGTGCCCAGGCGGGGGAGCCGCCCTTCGCCGGGCAGCGCGCCCGCCGCCCGCGGGGGGACGAGCGGATCTCCGAAGGCGATGAGCTTGCGTGCCCAGGGCAACGACCAGGAGCGATGCACCGGAGGGGCGTCCCGGAGCAGGATCGCCGCCGACGGCACGTAGGAGACGTCGAACCGCTCGATCAGCAAGGTGCCTGCCGCCGCCGGTGGCTGGAGGGCTTCGAAGGGGAGCGCGCTGAGCAGCCCGTCGGGGACGACGATCAGATGTCGGAACCTGAATCGCGCCAGCGCATCGACCCCGCCCAGCAGGCGCTTTCCGACCGCTTCGGAGGTGCGCCGCCAGTCGTCCCCGGAGCCGGACGCCAATTCCCGCGCAAACGCAGAGATTTCCTCGGCGGCCGCGGGCGAGAAGGGGATCCGCGCGATCCCGGAGGTGTCGTGCGTCACCCAGACCACCGCCGCCGCGCGCGGCGTGACCCAGTACTCGAGCAGGAGCGTGCGCGGGTCCAGGCGCGATTGGACGGCGGCGAGGGACACCGGCGCGGCGCCGCTCCGCTGCGCGTGTTCCTGCAGCCGATCCTTGAAGGCGCGGGCGCGGCTGCGTTCCAGCAGGTCGAAGATCTCGGCCGTGTCCGGGCGTTCGGTGAACAGCTCGACCAGCGCGTCGTACACGTCGCGCTTGTCGGCCAGGAAGTCCGTCTTCAAAGTGGAGAGCTGCAGGTTCGAGCGCACCGATTCGATGAGCCCGATCGCCTGGCGGAACTGCGCAGCGGCCACGTCGTCGCGGCCCCTCTTGCGGGCAACGCGGCCCAGGCCGTAGAGCGCCTTCCACTGCTCCTCGGTGGTGCCCAGCTCCTTGGCCGAAGCGAGCGCTGCCTCGAGGTCGCGCGTCGCGGCGTCCAGGTCCCCCACCCGGATCAGCGTCTCGCCACGGTACAGCCGTACCTGCATCGCCTCGCGGCGGTTGCCAGATCCTTCGGCGAGAGACAGCACCTCGGCGAAGGTAACGAGCGCTGCCTGCGGGTCATCGAGGTCCAGCGCCTGGACGATTCCGACGTTTTTCAGCACCCCGATCTCGCCGTTCCGGCGCTGCTCCCGCGCGAAGAGCTGTCCGGCGGCGCGATAGTTGTCGAGCGCCTTGAACGGATCCTCGAGCCGGCGGTAGAGGACGCCGAGGTTGGCGAGCAGCAGCGCCCGCTCGCTGGGCGCCAGCGCCTCGGGGGACTTCTGCAGCTCCCGGTAGATCTCCAGCGACTGGTCATAAGCGCCGAGGCGCAGGAACAGCGCCGCGAGATTCGAGAGGACGATACGCCTGCGCCGTGCTTGCCAGGGCGCTCCCGCGGCCTGCTCCACCCGGGCGAGCGACTCGCGGTAGGCGTGGAGGGCGTCGAGGTATCGAGCCTGCGGGAAGTACACGTTGGCCAGGTTGTTCAGTTCCTCGACCTCCGCTTCCCGATCGGCGCTCTCCCGCGCCAGCGCGAGCGCCTCCTGGAAATGGAGCTCCGCCGGCGAGTAGTCACCGCGGTAGTGCTCGGCCAGACCGAGGCTGTTCAAGGCGCGCCTTTCGCCCGCTTTGTCGCCGGACTTGCGATAGGCGTCAGCCGCGCGCCGGCCAGCCGCCGCCGCGCGGTCGTAATCGCCCTGCGCCGTGGCCATCTGGCTCAGGGCGTTGAGCGCGGCGCCGAGATCTGCCCGGTCGCCGCGCGCTTCCAGATCGGGCAGGAGCCCTTCGTAGAGGTTCTCCGCCTCCTTCAAGGATCCCTTCTGCTGCAGAGTGCGCGCCTCGTTCAAGCGCTGTCGCAACGGGTCGGCGGCGCCGGATCCCGGCGCGGGCTGGGCCAGACAGAGGAAAGGAAGGACGGCGAGGAGGCTCCCCATCCATGCGCCCCCCAGGCGCGGCAGCCGGTGACCGATCGAGCTCAGGGGAATGCGAGCGACGCGAGGACCGGCTCGACCCTCCCCGCGGTCTCGTCTCCCAGGAGCCCGAGCATCTGCACCGGCGCGCTGGACCGGACGACCAGCACGCCGCCGGCCGGCATCGGCTGGCCGGCGAAGAGCTCCGGCACTTCGCGCGAGATCCGGGTCCTCGCCGGGAGCGTGACCGCCGTCGAGGCGACCGTCGCGGAGTCCCTGGAACGAAGCTCGACGGTGACGTCCGCCGCGGTCGCAGCCGGGTTCTGCAGGGCGAGTCCGAAGAACTGACCCGAGCTCGGCGACGCCGTGAAGAAGGCGCCTGTGACTGCCACCGGAGAAAAGATCGGATCGGTGTCCGCCAGGAGGGTGCGCGAGCTGCGGCCGATCCATTGCGCGCGCAGGTAGGCGCGATAGCTGGCGCTGGAGAGATCGAGGTTCTTGACCCTCACCCGCCGTCCATACAGGTCCGCGGAAACGCCGAGGGTCGCCTGCACCTCCGTATCGCTCACGACGGTGGCTGAAGCGACGGCCACGCCGTCGATCTCGAGGAGGGCGCCGGGCTTGAACCCCATGCCCCGGATCACCACCGTGAAGCCCGCAGGGAGCAGCCCCGTGCCGGGGAACACGTCGTGGATGGAGACGGTGCCGCCCACCTGGAAGGTGCCGTTCCTGATCTGTTGCGGGTAGAGAGCACCGGCCGGGTCGGTCCAGGACGAGGCCGCCGGATCGAGCTGCAAGCTCGCTTGCGCGCCGGGCAAGGCGTCCGCGCGGACCCCCATGGTCACCGCGAGAATCGGCGTGGCGGTGCTCGTCCCGAACGCGCTGCTGGGAGAGACCGTGCGAACCGTCAGCCTGTTGCCACTTGCCACGGCCGTACCGGCGGCATCGCTCTGCGCTCCCGCTGGACCGTAGAGGGCCACACCCATCACGGGACCGAGCACCGCGGTGTCGACCAGGATCCCGGCCGAGCCGGTGCTGATGGGGATGGGTTCGGTCACCTCGACGGCGAGCTGCATCGTCCCACCGGGGGGAGCGCTCGCGTCGAGGACCTTGAGCCATACGCCTGCGACCGGGCCTGGAGGGTCGCCGCCGCTGGCGGTGAGCAAGAGCCCAGCCAGGAGGGAGAGGGCCGGCATGCGGAACGATTTCGCGCCTTGCCAAGCCCGCCGTGGAACGTTCCCGTGTGTCATGAGGCACCCCTTCTGGCTTACGTTACTCCGGCTTCGGCGTCCGTAACCGCAGCCGGAAGCGCTGCATGTCGGACGACGCAATCGCCTGTCCGCCGGCGTCCTTCGCCACCACCTGCCAGAGGAACGGCTTGCCGGGGACGACGCGCGCCCGGACCGACGCGGGCAGCGCGATGCTCGCTTCGCGCGAGTCCGCGCTCCACACGGGCGTGCGGTCTACTTCCATCACCTGCACCGAGTACGTCGCGGCGCCTGCAGCGGGCTCCCAGCGCAATTCCTTCGGAGCAACGTCGAGGTCGCCGGCCGGTCCCTTCAGCGGGATCGCGTCCGACCGGAAGCTCGAGGGTCCCGCCGTTACGTCCGGAGGGAGCGCGGGCCGCGTCCCATCGCGGCCCCGCACGTTCAGCACCACCACCAGTCCTGCTGCCGCCACCGCCAGGCTGGCGGCCAGCGCCCGCGGGGCGAGGAATCGCCGCCATGCGGTCGCCCTGCGGGCGGAAGCGCCGCGGGGGATCGGCAGCGCCTCGCCTGCGGTGAGCCGCGCCACGTCGCGCGCCAGACGTGCCGCGATCCATCTCACGTCTTCCTGCTCGTCGCGCCGGAGGTCGCCGGACTCGAATTGCTTGAGCAGGGCGAGCTCGGTGCGGCAGCGCAGGCAGGTCGCGACGTGCTCGGCGACCCGCGTGTCGGCGGATCCCACGTGGTCCCTGTCGCACAGCCTGCCCAGCTGCTCGACCGTGGCGCAACTGGCGGAGGGCGCGAACGCCGCCCGCAGCGTCTCCACATCGGTGAGATCGAGGTCGGCCATCACGGCACCCTCCGCTCAAGCATCGAAGATTTCCTTGCGCGTCTTCCACAGGCGCGCCACGCGGCGGAGCTTCCGCCGCGCGCTGACGATGTACGCCTTCGCTCCGCTCCGGTTCGAGAGGCCCAGGAGCCGGGTAATCGCGTCCAGCGGAACGTCGTCGCCGTAGTGGAGGGTGAAGACCTTCTTCTCGGTATCATCGAGCGCCTGGTCGAGCAGTCCGTGTACCAGGCGGGACCACGCCTCCTTCTGGAGTGCCTGGTCCGGCTGCGCCGCGCCGCCGTCGGGCAGCTCGTCGAGGTCGTCGCCTTCCGCCGCGGGGGGCCGCCGCGAACGCGACTTGAGATAGTTCATGCACTCGCTCCTCGTGATGGAATACAGCCAAGTAGAGATTTTTGAGTGTCCTCGGAATGAGTCGAGATGCCGGCTGGCCTTGGCAAAGATGGTCTGCGCGAGGTCGTAGGCTTCCTCCCGCTCGCCGGTGAACCGGAGGCACCAGCCGACCACCTTGGGGTAGTGCCGCCGGAACAGCTCCCTGACCCAGACTGCCGCCTGCTCACGGGTCTCGGCGGCCAGGTAGTTGGCGAGCAACTCGGTATCGGACAGGGCGTCCAGACGCCTCTCCGTTTGCACGACCGCGCGGGCGGCCAGCCCGGCCGCGACGGTTCCTGCGAGGCTCTAGACACCGGGCGCTCCATCGGCGGAACACTTTTTTGGCCAAACGAGGGCCCGGTGCGCAGCGGGGGGTAACCATGCGCACCGGGCACCCCGGCGACCGGCGCCTGCCTACGGGTGCGCGTCCTCGGGCACGCACTGCAGGCTGGCGAGATCGCACTTGAAGTCCTTGGGGCACCCGCCGCACGGGTCGTCCGCGCCGTTCCGCGACGGGCGGGAGTGCAGCAGCGCGCCGAGGGCGACGAGGGAGATGAAACCGGCGATGGCCTTCTTCATTGGATTCTCCGGGGGGGAATGGCACTGCGTTTTCGCGGACGCCGCCTCGGCGACATCCGCCCCGGGTGAGACAGCGGCGCGGGCGCCGCGGAACAGCGGCATCCCCATCGTCTTCATGACCGGCGATCGGCGGTTCCGGCCGATCCCCGGAGCGCAGGTACGCTGGATACCGACTGAAAAGGGTGGTGTGGCTACCTTGCTCGCGCGACCCGGGTGTAGAAAAGCGGGCAAGCGGCAGGAGAGGCCTAAAGGATGGCAGGGAAGGCGGGCGTGACGAAACACAAGGCCCGCAAGGAATCGCCGCCCAGCGGCGATCTCGAGGAGATCCTCCGCAAGATCCGGGACGCGCGGAACTTCGACTTCCGCGATTACAAGCGCCCGACGCTGCTGCGGCGCATCCAGCGGCGCATGCAGGATCGCAAGAAGCGCACGGTGCGCGAGTACGGCGCGCTCCTCGATCGCGAGCCGGCCGAGTTCGATGCGCTGCTCAGCTCGATGTTCATCAAGGTCACTTCCTTCTTCCGGGATCCGGAAGCATGGGAGGACCTCTCCAGCAAAGCCATCCCGCAGATGCTCTCGGAGAAGCGCCCTGGCGAGGAGATCCGCGTCTGGTGCGCCGGCTGCGCAACCGGCGAGGAGGCGTTCTCCACCGGGATGGCCCTGGCCGAGGCGATGGGCCCCTCGTTCGGCAACCAGGACGTCAAGATCTTCGGCACCGACGTCGACGAGAAGGCGATCGCCTACGCGCGCAAGGGTCAGTACACGCGCGACCAGGTGGAATCCGTCCCGCAAAAATCCCTGGCGGAGTGGTTCATCGAGGAGGGAGACGCGTACGCGGTGCGCAAGGAATTGCGCCGCTGCGTCGTATTCGGGATCAACAACCTGGTCAGCGATGCGCCCATCTCCCGGCTCGATCTCCTCATCTGCCGCAACGTCTTCATCTACCTCGACGCCGCGCTGCAGAAGCGGGTGCTTTCCCGGTTCCACTATGCGCTGCGGCCGCACGGCATCCTGATGCTCGGCAAGTCCGAGTTGATCCCGTTCGCGGCGCGCATCTACGAGCCGATCGACCTGCCGCGGCGCATCTACAGGAGGGACGGGCGGCGCGACAACGCGTTCTCGCAGGAGCGGTTGGTGGGCCTGCTCGAGCAGGAGAGCGTCACGCGCGAGGCAGAACAGCCGAAGGATCAGACCGGAACCATCGATCAGTTCCATCGAGACGTGCTGCAGGCCCTGCGGCTGCCGGTGGTGGCGACCAGCATGGACGGGACGGTGATGCTCTGGAACACCGCGGCCGCCAGGCTCTGGAACCGTTCCGAGAAGGACGCGACGGGCAAGAAGATCGCCGCGCTGGACCTGCCGGGCCTGGCCGGCGACCTGCTCATCGAGAAGACCAACGCGGTCCGCGAGGGGCGCTCGGAACGGGAGTCGAGCGACGGAGTGCTGGCGACGGGCTCCGAGCGGAACGGGACGCAGCTTTCGATCGAGGTCTCGCCGATGCGAGACTCGTCCGGCGAGAAGACGGGGCTGGTCTACCTCGTCCACGACGTGACGTCGGTGCGCGAGATCGAGTCGGAGCTGCGGAAGGCGAACCAGGAACGCCAGTCCGCGTACGAAGAGATGCAGACCGTCAACGAGGAGATCCAGTCCTCGAACGAGGAGCTGGAGACGACCAACGAGGAGCTGCAGTCGGCGAACGAAGAGCTGCAGACCACCAACGAGGAGCTGCAGTCGACCAACGAGGAGCTGGAGACCACCAACGAAGAGCTGCAGTCCACCAATGCCGAGCTGGACGCGACCAACCGCGAGCTGGCACATCGGACCGAGGAGATGAACAAGCTGGCGTTCAACCAGCGGGTGATCATCCGCAGCCTGTCCGCGGCGGTGATCGTCCTCGACGGATCGGGCAAGATCATCGTCTGGAACCTGGCCGCCGAGCGCCTGCTGGGGCTCACCGAGGGCGAGGCGCTGGGCCAGGTTCTGTGGACGTTGCACATCCCGGCGCTCAACCGCGGCGTGCTGTCGAAGGTGCGCAAGGCGCTGGGGCAGAACCTGGGGATGCGCTCCGAGGAGCTCTCCTACGAGTTGGCCAACGGCGGCGCGGGCAAGGCCACGTTGGCGGTGGTCCCCATCCTGGACGGCGGCGCGCCGCTCGGAGCCGTCCTCCTGTTCGAGGACACCAGCCGGATGGCCGCGCTGCAGGCGGAGGTCGCGAAGCTGAGGGAGAACAATGCCCGAGCGGCCCAAGATCGATGACGGCGCGGGCACCGGGTCCGACCTGCTGGTGGAGCTGCGCGCCAAGTACCTCCAGCTCTCGCGCAAGTACGCCGCCCTCGTCCGGCGATTGGAGGTGCGTACCAGCGAGCTCGTGCAGCATCGATCGGGTGGAGCCAGCGCGGTCTACCGGCTCGGCTTCTGGGCGCTGAACGCGACCGCAAGCGGTCTCGCACTGGTGAAGGACGGCGCGGTCACCACCCGCAACGCGCGCTGGTGCGAGCTGGAGGTCGCACGCGGGGGATGGACGCGCGATGGCAAGGCCCCGCCCGTCGCCTCGATCGACCTCTCCCAGGCAGCGGTAGCCGAGGCGGCGCAGTTGCCCGAGCGGGCGCGCGCGTCGGTGGTCCGGCGGTACCGGAGCATGCAGGATGGGCGGGTGGCGGAGCTGCGGCTGGAGCGGATCGACGCGGCCGCATCGCCGGTCGTGGTGCTCGCGCAGGACGTGACCGAGCAAGCGCGGGCGGAAGAAGAGCTGTCGCACCTGCGGGAGGCGCTCTTCCAGAGCGAGCACATGAGCATCCTGGGCGAGCTGGCCTCCTCGATCGCCCACGAGCTGGGAAATACCTTGCGGGGCGCGACCACGCGCACCGCGGTCCTCGGCCAGGACGCCGGGGTGATGGCGGAGCACGGCGGACTCGTGGTCGCGCTCCAGGAGAGCGTCGAATCGGCGCTCGACTCCGTGCGCAAGCTGCACGACGTCGCGCGTTCCGGGCGCCTCGAGCCGGGACCGGTGGATCTCGCCGACGTGCTGCGACACGCGATCGGCGTTCTGCAGCTGCGGCAGCCATCCGGCGCGGCGGCGGTCGAGGTGGGCATCCAGGTCCCTCATCTCCCGATGGTGCTCGGCACCTCCGCCGAGCTTTCGCACCTGTTCGTCACCCTGCTCTTCAACGCGCGCGATGCGATGCCGGACGGGGGAAAGGTGCACCTCCGCGCCGAGCGCGCCCGCGATCGCGTCCGGGTCACGGTCGCCGACGAAGGGACGGGGATCGCACCGGAGCACCTCGCCCACCTCTTCCAGCCGTTCTTCACCACCAAAGGCAGCGCGGGTACCGGATTGGGCCTCTGGCTCGCGCAGAGCACGATGCGCCGGATCGGCGGCGCCATCACGGCGCGAAACCGACGGGCGGGTGGGGCGGAATTCCTGGTCGAGTTGCAGGTGGCCGGGAACGGCCACCCCATCACGCCGGGTCGCGCGCGTGGACGGCGTCGGGAACGAACGGCTCGGCGCGGCTGAGCACTTCGCGCAGTTTCCTCGCGTGCTCGCGCGCGGCGCTCCCGCGGTCGTCGAACTGCGTGGCGGTGCGCGTATGCCCGCGCGCGCGAGCGCCCTTCGCCAGACGGTCCGCGAGCGCAGCCTGCTCTTCGAGCGCGCGCAGGGCTTCCCACAGCGCCGCCTCGAGCTGATCCTGCTGCTCGGCCCCGAGCGAGGCGAGGCCGTACGCGTGGCCGACCCGGCAGCGGAAGCGCAGGATGTGGTCGTCGTGCACTTCGTTCAAGACCCCCCCGCAGGCGGGGCAGGCAAACTCGGACGGCCGTCCCGGCGGGGACTCGCCGGTCGGCCGGCGCTCGAGGGCGATGTCGGTCTCCTGCTGCAGGAGCGGCGGGATCGGGGAGTGCAACACCACCTTCTCGTGCGCAAGTCTCCCCAGCAGGGCCGCGATCTCCGCGGTGGGCAGGCAATGATCGACTTGCAGGTTCTCCAGAGCGCTGCGCGGCATGTCGGGGCACAGCGCCTCTTCGGGGTCCTGCACCACCGTTACGCCACCCCGTTGCTTCACCGCGACCATGCCCGCCGTCCCGTCGTCGAGGGCCCCGGAGAGCACCACGCCGACCACGCGCGTCCCATGGAAGCGCGCCGCGGTGCGGAAGAGCGTGTCGACCGCCGGCCGGTGCCCGCCCTCGGGGGCGCTGTGGCTGAGGCGTACGACGCCGTCATCCACCACCAGGTGCCGACCCGGAGGAGCGACGTAGATCCGGCCTGGCTCCAGCGCTTCGCCGCTCTTTGCGTGCGCCGCCGGGAGCGGACCGGCGCCGCTCAAGATGCGCGGGAGCACGCTCTTGTGGTCGGGGGCGACGTGCAGGACGACGAGGACCGCGGCCGGGAGATCTACAGGCAGCTTGGCGACGAGCGCGCTGAGCGCCTCCACGCCGCCCGCGGAAGCCCCCACGACGATGATGTCATGGCTAGGCATTCATCCCCTGACGGAGTCTACGCTCGTCCGCCGCCGCCGGCATCCCCCCTGCGAGTCGTGCGCTCCGCCCTGCGGAGCAGCCGCTCGAGGCGATGTGCTACGCCGCGGCGGCGCAGCACGGGCAATCCGCGTGTGCGGAGGGCGGAGGCGAGAACGGTCCGCTCACCGACCACCGTGACCAGGACCAGGCCGGCGAGGCGCCGGTCCGCCTCGACCGCCGCCAGTACGTCACCGGCGCCGGAGAGCATCTCGCAGATGACCAGCAGCCGGGGAGCCGGAAACCTGCGCAGCGCGCGAATCGTCTGCTCCGCCGAGCTCGTTCGTTCCACCGCACACCCGCCGGCCCGCAGCTCGGCCGCCAAGCGGGCGGAGAGGCCAGCCAGGACGACGCGCATGTCAGTTTCCGCCCTCGGGGGACTGCGGCAGAGCCGGGCCGCGCGCAGGAGCGTGCCGCGCACGGCGCGCCGCCCACCGGGAGACGCGAAACAGGAGCTCGAGGTCCAGATCGGAGTCTCCAGGGTCGGGGCCGAGCAGGAGCACCGCCGAAGCGGGGCAGCGCCTTTGCACCTCGAAGAGGAACTGGCGCTCCTCTGCGTCGGCGAACACCGGCCCACAGGCGATCAAGTCGTACGGGACCCCGGACAGGAACTCGATCGCGGAGCATGCGCTGGTGGCGACGGAGACGAGATAACCACTGCTCCGCAGCGCCCGCAGGAGCACATCGCGAGCCTCTCCCTCGGATGCGACGAGGAGCGCGGTGTGCGAAGCGATCACGGCACCCCATCGCTACTCCCGTACGGTGCGCCGGTCACTCCGGGGGCGTTTGCAATCCGGTATGCGTGCGTTTGCGTACGGTGCAGCCAGGGCGGGGCTCGCCTTCCTGGGCCGTCAGGAGCTAGATCGTGGTCATGGGCTACCGAGTAGCGCTCGTGGACGATCATCGGCTGTTTCGCGAAGGGCTGCGCGCGTTGCTCGCCACGCAGCCTGACCTTCAAGTGGTGGGTGAGGCCGCCGAACCGACCGAGGCGTGCGCGCTGGTCGACGCCGAGGATCCGGACCTGGTGGTGGTCGACGTCCTGCTCGGCCCGGCCTCGGGCGTGTCGCTCGCGCGCGAGCTGCTGCGCCGCTCCCCGCGGAGGAAGCTGCTCATGCTCAGCATGCTCCTCGACGAGGAGCATGCGGCGGAAGCCCTGGAGGTCGGCGCGCTCGGCTACGCCGGCAAGGCCCAGTCCCTGGACGAGGTGCTCGAGGCGATCCGGACCGTCGCCGCGGGACGGGTCTACGTTCCCGCGGTCCTCTCCCGGTTCGTGGTGCAGGACTACCTGAGACTGCGCCGTGGCGACGGGCGGCCGGATTCGCCGCTCGGCCGGCTGACGCGGCGCGAGCGCGAGGTCTTCGATCTGATCGTCGCCGGCGGGACGACGGCGAACATCGCGCAGCAGCTCGCGATCAGCCACCGCACGGTGGAGACGCATCGCAGCCGGATCCTGCACAAGCTGAAGGCGAGGTCTGCCGCCGACCTGGTCCGTCTCGCGGCGCGATTGAAGCTGCTGCCGCCGGCCGCGAACTGAACGAACGCGGATTGGACGAGCGTCGGGAATTACACGGAGCGAGCGCGCTTCCTTACGGGATGTTACACATGACGCGAGCGACGTTGTACTGCACCTTCCCGACAAGGGTGTAGGCGCTACGCGTATGACGGTCAAATTGGGTCTCGTGGATGATCATCGTCTGTTCCGCGAAGGGCTGCGCGCGTTGCTCTCGACGCAACCCGACTTCCAGCTCGTGGGCGAGGCGAGCCAGGCGCAGGACGCCTACGCACTCGTGGATCAGGCTCAACCCGACGTATTGCTCCTCGACGTCTCGCTGCCGCTGGCCAGCGGCGTGAGCGTCGCGCGCGAGGTGCTCCGGCGCCAGCCGCACCAACGCATCCTCGCGCTCAGCATGTTCGCCGACGAGGAGCACGTCGCACAGGCGCTGGAGGTCGGCGTCCTCGGCTACGCCAGCAAGGACCTCTCGGCGAGCGAGCTGTTCTCGGCGATCCGATCGGTCGCGCGCGGCCAGGCGTACCTGGGCCCGGGCATCTCGCGCGTGGTGCTCGAGGAATACATGCGGATGCGCCGCACCGGCCGCGGTCCCGACACGCCGCTGCGCGGGCTCACCCAGCGCGAGCGGGAGATCTTCGATCTGGCCGTGCGGGGACTCTCGAACCAGGACATCGCCTCCCAGCTCTGCATCAGCAAGCGCACGGTCGAGACGCACCGCGGGCGGATCATGCGCAAGCTGCACGTGCACTCTGCGACCGACCTGGTGCGCCTGGCGGCGCGGCACGGGCTGCTGGACGCCTGACCCTCGCGTGAACAGCTTGAGCGTCCAGGAGGAGACATGGACGCCCTTGCCCTTTTGAAGAAAGACCACCAGACGGTGGAGAAGCTCTTCGCTCGATTCGAGAAGAAGCCCAGCAAGGAGACCGCGGATCGGTTCGTGCGCGAGCTCTCCATCCACGCCGCCGTCGAGGAGCAGCTCTTCTATCCCGCCCTGCGGAAGCTGGCACAGTCGGAGCAGCTGGAGGAGGTGGACGAGGAAGTGCTCGAAGCTCTCGAGGAACACCACGTGGCGAAGTGGGTGCTCTCCGAGATCGAGGGCCTCGACGCGGACGACGAGCGGTTCGAGGCGAAGTGCATGGTGCTGATCGAGAGCGTGCGGCACCACGTGAAGGAGGAAGAAGGGTCGCTCTTCCGCTTCGCTCGCCGGCTCTTCAAGCGCGATCAGCTCGCCGAGCTGGGCAAGCTGATGCAGAAGGCGAAGAAGATGGCGCCGACGCATCCGCACCCACGCGCGCCGGACGAGCCGCCGGGGAACATCCTGGCCGGCGGGCTGGCGGCCATCCTCGACCGGGGTCGCGACGCGGTGAAAGGCCTCGTCGCCTCGCGCTCGAATGGCAAGCCCCGCGGAGGCCGCCGCCCCACCCGCGAACTGAACGCCTGAAGAATGACCAACAGATCACCGCGGAGGCGCGGAGAGCGCGGAGGGTTTCGTTCCCAAAAAATCTCCGCGGTCTCCGCGTCTCCGCGGTGATCCTTTAGGCGAAGAGCGGCTTCGGGTTCAGAGGAGCGTATGCGCGCGCAGCGCACGCTCGATGTCGGAGAGCGGCGGGCGCGGACGTTTCCCGGGGGTCCCGCTCGGAATCATGGCCCGTTCCGCGCGCCTTCCTGTCGTTCGGGCTCGGTGATGTCGGGCACGTCGGGCGGACCTTCCGGGCGGTAGTCGCGCATGTAGATCCGGATGATCGACAGCAAGAGCGCGGTGGCGATCGGCCCGACCACCACGCCGAGGATGCCGAACGCCTCGACGCCGCCGAAGATGGCGATGAACACGAGGAGGTCGTTCATCCGGATGCGGGGGCCGACCAGCTTGGGCCGCAGGATGTAGTCGGCCACGAAGACGATCACCAGCGCGCCCCAGATGAGCAGCCCGAGGCCTTCCGCGATGTGGTGGCTGAAAAGCACGAACAGCCCCACCGGCACCCAGACCAGCGCGGTGCCGACGGCGGGCAGGATGGAGGCCACGCCGGTGAGCGCCGCCCACACGAGCGGGCTGTCCACTCCGAAGATCCAGTAGCCGATGAAGGCCACGCAGCCCTGGTAGATGGCCGTGACCAGGGTGCCGAAGAGCATGGCCCGCGTGACGTCCCGGATGTTCCGGACCAGCTCCCACACTTCGCCGTCCGGCAGGGGGATGACCTCCACGAGCCAGGCAGTCCCGTCGCGCCCCTCGACGAGGAGGTAGTAGCTCGTCAACGCGGTGAAGATGAAGACGAAGATGAGACCGAAGGTGGCGGTGATGACCGCGGTCGCCCCCTTGCCGAGGGTGGCGGCGAGATCGCGGAGCAGCTCGGCCAGGCGGCGCTGCAGGCTCGCGGCGTCGAGCCCGAACCGGGTCAGGAACGCGATCACGTCGTCGCCCAGCAAGCTGGTCGTGCCGCCGTGCTGATACCGGTCTGCGGCGCTTCGGATCAGGTCGAGCACGCGAGACCCCACCACGAAGAGCAGGAACGCGAGCAGGCCGACGATCGCCGTCATCACCAGCGCGGTGACCAGCGCGGCGGCCAGGCCGGGGTGGCGCGCGAGGTGGCGGCGCTGCAGCAGCTTCTCCTGGAGGGGATAGACCGTGACGGCGATGGTCAGGCCGAGGAAGGCGGGTATCCACACCGGCTCCAGCGTCCGCCAGAACAGGTACGCGGCCAGGACGAACAGCACCAGGAACGTGCCGTTCTCGAGTTTCCTCCGGTCGACGCGGGCCACGGGCGGACTCTAGGGCATACCGGGGACGAATGCTCCAGGGCGGTCCCCGAGCACCGCATTGCACCGAACTGGTCAACCCCCCCAGTGTTCGTCTACTGACGGTGCGCGGGCGGGAGCTGGATCACCTCGAACGCGCTGAAGGGCACCGTCTTGAGCTGGTCCAGGTCGTGGTCGTCCCAGCGCGGATCGGTCGCGCCGGAGATGCCGACGAATCCGTCGCCGGCCTCGTCGACCAGGAACATCCCGTAGCGCTGCAGCGCGGTGAGGATGACCCGCGAGGCGGCGGTGAAGCGCGAAACGTCGAAGCTCGCCTTCAGGCGCACGCGCGTGCCCATCGGGGGCGCGTCGGGATCGTCGCTGTTGCCGTAGTGGGTGGCGGGATGGACCCACGCCCGCGCGGCGTGGACGGCGGTGAAGGTCAGCGCGTGCCGGATCTCCTTCTGCTCGATGACCTCGTCGTATCGGGCGAGGCCCGGCAGGATGGGCAGGCCCGAAGCGGTGGCGCTGGTCCAGCCGTCCTTGCGCAGCGCGCCCGTGCGCAGATCGAAGATGGCTCCGCTGGCCGCGCGATACCCGCTGCCGTCCCAATGCGTGTCGTAGGTCTCGTAGAGCAGGCACGCGTCGCGATCCAGCGCGACCGCGTGGCGATCGCCGCCGGCGCCCGGCCCGCCTTGCACGGGGATGTCCGGCGGGAACGGGTACGGACCCGGTTCGCTCTCTCCCGAGTAGAGGAAGGACATGGCGGTGCGCGGCTGCGATCCGGGGACGATGACGAAGGGGATTCCGTACGTGAGGTTCGCGCCGAAGTCGGCGTGCAAGTTGCGCCACGAGGCGCCCAGGAAAGCGAGGTAGGCGGCGGACCGCGCGTCGACCGGCGCCGCTGAGACGTCGCGGTTCCAGTCGTGATCCAGCGGAAAAACCGGACAGCCGGCGAGCGTCGGCCCGGACGGGATGGGAGCCGGCGAACCAGCGTCGGGTAGCCCCGCATCTACACCGGCCGGTGGGGCAGGCGTTCCCCCGGAGGGCGGTGCCACGATCTGCATCTCGCTGCCACCGCAGGCCGCCACGGCGGCGAGCAAGGTCAAAAAAATTTGTCTCATCTGTAACTTTGACGCCCCGCCTCGCCGTGCGATTCCCGCAACCCCCCGCCTGCCCGCCCCCTCTATCCGCCGGGCTTGGACTCACAAGATCACCGCGGAGGCGCTGAGCACGCGGAGATTTCTTTTTTCAAAAACCACCCTCCGCGCTTTCCGCGTCTCCGCGGTGACCTTTTAGTCCGTGACCTTTCAGTTCGGGACCCGGGCGTCATTCCAGGGAGCGGATGAAGCGGGCGGTGGCGGAGAGGACTTCGGGCTCGCGGTCCTTGTGCGGCGAGTGGCCGGTGCCGGGGAGGAGGAGCGTTTCGGTGCGGCCGGGGAGGCTGCGCTGGATCGCCTCGATCTGCGCGACGGTGCCGTACTCGTCCGCCTCTCCCTGGATGAGAAGGGTGGGCGCGCGGATCGAGTGGAGGCATCCGGTGAGGTTCCATCCGCGGAACCCCGGGTGCAACCAGGGCCCGTTCCATCCCCAGAAGGCCGCGTCGACGTGCTCATGCCAGCGGGCCAGCCGCTCGCGCAGGTCGCCGCGCTCGTACGCCTCGCGCGCCTTGGCGATGCTCTCCAGGGACAGTTGCTCGGCGAAGACGTGCGGCGCCTCCAGCACCAGTCCGCGCACCCTCCGCGCGGCGGCGTGGAGCAGCGCGATCGAGGCGCCGTCGCTGTGCCCGAAGAGCACGGGGTCGGAGATGCCGGCGGCGCGCAGCACCTCCTCGAGGAGCAGCGCTTCGTCGTGCATGTAGCGGACAGGTCTCGGGAGCGGAGCTGAAGCCGAGGAGCGCCCGTAGTTGGGCCGGCTGTACACGAAGACGGGAAGGCCCGCAGCATCGGAGAGCTTTGGCGGGAGCTCGCGCCAGAGGCCGACCGATCCGAGCCCCTCGTGCAGCAAGACCAGCGCGCACGGGCCGGGCTCGCCGTGCCACGAGTACTCCAGGCTGTGCTGTCCAATCCGCAAGAATCCGGTGGCGGTCATGAAAAGCGAAAGGCCCGCGGGATTGCTCCCGCGGGCCCCCGGAGGAATGCGTCCAATCAGACCTCGGCGTGGATCTTCACGTCCTTCGTCTCGTGCACGAAGATGCCCCCGATGATGAAGGTCATGATCGCGACGATGATCGGGTACCAGAGGCCGGAGTAGATGTTCCCGGCCTTGGCCACGATGGCGGTGGCGAGCAGGGGGAGCATTCCTCCGAACCAGCCGTTGCCGATATGGTAGGGCAGCGACATCGAGGTGTAGCGGATCTTGGCCGGGAACAGCTCGACGAGGAACGCGGCGATGGGTCCGTAGACCATGGTGACGTAGATCACCATGATCACGAGGATGAGCTCGGCCATCACCCAGTTCACCTTGCTGGTGTCCGCCTTGGGCGGGTAGCCGGTCGCCTTGAGCGCGGTGTCGTACGCCTTCGGGTCCCATCCGCGGAGCTCGGTGTTGCCGATCTTGGTGACCACGTCCTGGCCGGAGATGGCCGCGATCGAGTCGAAGGAAAGACCCGCCTTGCCGAGGAAGTCCTTCGCCTTGTCGCAGGCGGTCTGATGCGACCAGGGACCGATGAAGATGTGGAAGTTGCAATCGCTCGCTGCGACCGTGATGGGCGTGCTCTTCTGGTACGCCTCGAGGCCGGGGTTCACGTAGTGCGTGAGCCCTCGGAAGAGCGGGAAGTACGTCGCCGCCGCGATCAGGCAGCCGGCCAGGATGATCTTCTTGCGCCCGATCTTGTCGGAGAGGGCGCCGAAGACGAGGAAGAAGGGGGTGCCGATGAGCAGCGACAGGCCGATCAGCGTATACGTCGAGACGAAGTCCAGCTTCAAATAGATGAGCAGGAAGAAGAGCGCGTAGAACTGTCCCGTGTACCAGACCACGCCTTGCCCGGCAGTAGCGCCCAGCAGGGCCAGCCCGACGTACTTGTTGTTCGGGTATTTGAAAAAGCTGTCCTTGATCGGGTGCGGCGAGCGCTTTCCCTGCGTCTTGAGCCGCATGAAGATGGGCGACTCCTGCAGCTTCAACCGGATGTAGATGGAGATGGCGAGCAAGGGGATGGAGACCCAGAACGCGATGCGCCAACCCCAGTTGGCGAACGTCGCCGGCGCCATGACCAGACGGCAGATGAGGATGACCACCAGCGCCATGAGCATGCCGACGGTCGCCGTGGTCTGGATCCAGCTGGTCGCGTAGCCGCGCCTGGAATCCGGTGCGTGCTCCGCGACGTAGGTGGCCGCGCCGCCGTATTCACCGCCCAAAGCCAGCCCCTGCGCGAGGCGCAGACCGACGAGGATGAGCGGCGCCGCGTACCCGATCGTCGCGTACGTCGGCAGCATTCCGACCAAGACCGTCGAGAGGCCCATCACCACGATGGTGACGAGGAAGGTGTACTTGCGGCCGACCAGGTCGCCGATGCGCCCGAAGATCAGCGCGCCGAAGGGCCGGACCAGGAAGCCCGCCGCGTAGGTAGCGAACGCGGCGAGCAGCGCGGCCGTCTGGTTGCCGGGAGGGAAGAAGAGCCCCGCGAAGAAGGGGGCGAGGATCGCGTAGAGATAGAAATCGTACCACTCGAAGACCGTGCCGACGGACGAGGCGATGATGACCCTGCGCTCTTCCGCAGAGGAGATTACGTGCTCGCCCGGAGCGACGGCGCCTGCTGTTTCGACAGCACCACTCATCCCATCCTCCCGAAAATTGGCGCGCCCGGATCGGCGCAGCGAGGTGATTTTTAGCGTCTGCCGCAGCTTAAAAAATCGATCACGCCGCGCGACACTACGAGGCGCGACGAATGTCTGTCAAGCCGTGCAAGACGCTACGGCGAACGTGGGTTTGGAAAGCCGGGAGCACCGGGGATTGATTTTTGCAAATGACCATGGCTAGGTGCCGCGCCATGACCCCCACCAGACGGACCCTCCTGACCGCCGCCGCGCTGGCAGCCAGCGCGGCGATCCTCCCCGCCGGACCGGCGCGGGCCGCCAAGGACACCATCAAGATCGGCGCGACGCTCCCGCTGACGGGCGCCGAGGCCCGCATCGGCGGCTTCTACAAGGAAGGCTATGAGTATGCCTTCGAGCAGCAGAACAACAAGGGCGGAGTGAAGGTTTCCGACAAGACCATGAAGGTCGAGCTGCAACTGCTCGACGATACCAGCACGCAGGCGACCGCCGTCAGCCTCGCCGATCGGCTGATCAACAGCGACAAGGTGGACTTCCTGCTCGGCACCTACGCGACCAACCTGGTCGAGGCGCAGAGCGCGGCCGCCGAGCAGAACCAGATGCTCTACGTGAACGGCGGCGGCGCCGCGAGCGCGATCTACAAGCGCGGGTACAAGTGGGTGTTCGGCCTCCTCGCGCCGGTCGAGCTGTTGGCCGACTCGATGATGAAGTGGGTCGACGAGCAGCAGAAGGCTGGCAAGCTGCCCAAGCCGGCGAAGATCGCGCTGCTCTGGGAAAACACCTCGCACGGGAAGGACTTCCGCAAGGGCGTGAGCGAGTTCGCCAAGAAGAGCGGCGGCGGCTACCAGGTGGTGGTCGACGAGTCGTTCGAGCTGAACGGCAAGGACTTCAGCGCGCTGCTCGGCAAGGTGAAGGCGGCCGACGCCGACCTGTTCCTCGCCGACGCGCACCTGCCCGACTACATCACCATGCACCGCCAGTACGTGACCTCGGGCATGTGCCACAAAATGGCGAGCTACGGCGCGCGCGGCAGCGAGAAGCAGGCCGCCGAGGCCCTGGGCAAGAAGAACGTGGAGTACGTCCTGAGCGCGGTTTGGTGGAGCCCGCTGCTCGCCGAGAAGAGCAAGCTGGACAAGGAGTTCGTCGACGGGTTCAAGGCCAAGCACAAGCGCGATCCGGAGTGGTACCAGGCCCTCGGCTACGAGACGGCCCGCGCCCTCTTCGTGGCGATCGAACAGGCGGGCGCGCTCGATAAGACCAAGGTCCGCGAGAAGCTGGCGGCGATGAAGATCCCCTCCATCCTGCCGGGGGGTGAGCTGACCTTCCCTGCCGAGTTCGGGCAACAGTCGCACGCGCCGTTCGTGGTGCAGCAGAACCAGCCCGACGGGAGCGCGCCGATCATCGCTCCTGCCGATTCGGCGACCGGCAAGGGCATCGCGCCGAACCCGAACTGCGGCAAGTAGGAAGTCCGTCGTGCAGCGCTTCACCGAGTTGGTCGTGTTCTCGGTTCTGCTGGCGGGCCTGTACGCCACGATGGCGTACGGGCTGGGGCTCATTTACGGCGTGCTCCGCGTGGTGAACCTGAACCACGGTGGCGTCATCATGGCCGGCGCGTATCTCGGGTGGCTGCTGCACGAGAAGTTCGGGATCGATCCGTATCTCTCGATCCCCGTCGTGATGGCGGTCTCGTTCGTGCTCGGCATCGCCATCTACCGCGGCTTGGTGCGTCATCTGCCGCGCGGGCCGGCGGGCGGGGTGCAGTCGCTTCTCCTCCTGTTCGGCGTCTGGCTCGTGCTGCGCAACGCAGCGTACCTGCTCTTCACCGGGAACGACCAGACCATTCGGACCGAGTACTCGACGAGGTCGATCGCGGCGTTCGGGGTCGCGCTGTCGGTCAACCGGGTGGCCGTGTTCAGCATCGCCGTGCTGTCGCTCATCGCGCTGCACCTCTTTCTCACCCGCACCTTCACCGGCAAGGCCATCCGGGCGGTGGCACAGAACGCGGACAGCTGCACGCTGGTCGGCGTCGACGTCGAGCGCATCTATTCGCTGACCTTCGGCATCGGCACCGCGCTCGCGGGCCTCGCCGGCGTCCTGGGCGCGACTCTCTTCTCCTTCAACCCCTCGTACGGATCGGGTGACCTCCTCAAGGCGTTCGTCATCGTCGTCCTGGGCGGGCTGGGAAGCGTGGTGGGCACCGCTGCCGCCGCGCTCATCCTGGCGCTCGTCGAAGGGTTCGCCATCTATTGGCTGCCGGCGTATCTGACCGGGGCGGTGGGATTCGTGATCCTCGTCCTGGTCCTGGTCGTCAGGCCTGGCGGGCTATTCGGCCAGCGCGTGCTCGGATGAAGCTCCTCCCTCACTGGGTTTCGCGACCCGCGCTCGCCGGGCTCGTCGTCGCCGTGGCCGTCGGCGCGGTGTTGCCCAAGGTGCTGGGCCTGTCGGTGTACTCGCAGAACCAGGTGACCGAGACGTTCCTCTTCGTGGCCGCGGCGCTCGCCTGGAACTGGATGGGCGGTTACCTCGGCCAGGTGAGCTTCGGCCACTCGGCGATGTTCGGCCTGGGCGGGTTCATCTCCGCCCGGGTCCTGCTCGCGCTCCACCTCCCCTTCTGGATGGCGTGGGTCGTCGGTGGCCTGACTGCGGCGGCCTATGCGCTGGTCTGGGGACATCCCACGCTCCGGCTCCGCGGCCCGTACTTCTCCATCGCGACCATCGGGGTGGGCGAGGCGACGCGGCTGGTGATGACCTACTGGGAGGACCTGACCGGCGGCTCGTCGGGCCTCTCGCTGCCGATCACGCAGGGCCTCAAGAGCGAGCTGTACTGGTGGGCGCTGGCGCTGATGGCACTGGTGATGGCCAGCTCGTACGCGCTGCGCAAATCCACCTTCGGCCTGGGCCTCCTGGCCATCAAGAGCGACGTGGACGCCGCCGCCGACGTGGGCATCTCGCCCACGCTGATGCAGGACATCGTGCTCCTGCTCTCCGGCTTCACCGTCGGAGTCTGCGGCGCCTTCTACGCGAGCTACCAGAACTTCATCGAGCCGGGCGACATGTTCGGCTTCGATCGCAGCATCTCCTTCGTGCTGATGGCGGTGATCGGCGGGGTCGGCACCATCATCGGGCCGGCGCTCGGAGCGGTGGTGTTCGTGATGCTGCGGCAGTACCTCATCGGCTCGTATCCGCAGCTCTACCTCGGCATCTACGGGCTCCTGCTCATCGTGGTCATCCTCTTCGAGCCGCTCGGGATGATGGGCCTCTTCTTCCGCGTCGCCCGGCGCTTCGGCCTCATGCGGCCCGAGCTCGAGGCGACGCTGGAAGCCAAGGCGGCGGTCGGCGGCGCGGCCGCGGACCCCGGCGCTCGCGAGGGTTCTGCGCCGTGACCGTCATCCTCCGCGCCGAGAAGCTCTCCAAGCGCTTCGGCGGCCTCAAGGCCGTGGACTCGGTGGATCTGGAGCTGAGCGCCGGCGAGATCCTCGGGGTGATCGGTCCGAACGGCGCGGGGAAGACGACCCTGTTCAGCATGATCGCTGGGTCCATCCCGCCCACCGCCGGGCGCGTGCTGCTCGAGGACAAGGTGATCAGCGGCGGATCGCCCAGGCGCGCGGTCCGCGCGGGGGTGGTGCGGACGCACCAGATCGTCCGTCCCTTCCAGAACCTGACCGTCCTGGAGAACGTGATGGTCGGCGCGATCTATGGGAAGGCGCGCCCTCTCGGTGCGCGGGAGCGGGCGCTCGACCTGCTCGACTTCTGCGCGCTTCGCGACCGCGCCTCGCAGCTTCCCGGCGGGCTGACCCTGGCGGGGCGCAAGCGGCTGGAGCTGGCGCGGGCCCTGGCCACCGAGCCGCGCGTCCTGCTGCTCGACGAGGTGATCGCCGGCGTGAACCCGGCCGAGGCGCTGCAGATGGCGGACCTCATCCGCTCGGTGCGGGAGAAGCGGGGCCTGTCGATCATCCTCATCGAGCACGTGATGCCCGCGGTGATGCGGCTGTCGGACCGGGTGATCGTGCTCGACGCTGGGAAGAAGATCGCCGAGGGCAAGCCGCAGCAAGTGGTCAAGGACCCGCGGGTCATCGCGGCCTACCTCGGCGAGTCGGCCTCGGCCGAGGCTCCCGGGCAAGCCGGGTCGGCCGCCTCGCCCACGCCCACGTCGGCCGCTGCGCCGGCCTCGCTGCCCACGCCACACTCGAACCCGACGCCGACCTCGGTCCCCAGGAAGGGACCCGGAGGGAAGCAGTGAGCGCGGCGATGCTCGAGGTCCGCGACCTTTCGCTCGCCTACGGAGACGTGCAGGTGCTGTTCGGCGTCTCGCTGCGCGTCGACGAAGGGGAGATCGTCACCCTCCTCGGATCCAACGGCGCCGGCAAGACCACCACCTTGCGGGCCATCTCCGGGCTGCGGCCGCCGCGCGGGGGCCAGGTGCTCTTCCGCGGCCAGTCGCTGCTCGCGGTGCCCGCCAGCAAGCGGGCCGAGATGGGCATCGCACTGGTACCGGAAGGACGCGAGCTGTGGCCGATGCTCACCGTGCGCGAGAACCTGGAGCTGGGCGCGTACACCAAGGGCGCCCGGGCGCGCAGCGGGGCAAACCTCGAGAAGGTGTTCGCCCTGTTTCCGCGCCTGCGCGAGCGCCACGCGCAGATGGCGGGCAGCCTCTCCGGGGGCGAGCAGCAGATGTGCGCCATCGGGCGCGCGCTGATGAGCGAGCCGCGCCTGTTGATGCTCGACGAGCCCAGCCTGGGGCTCGCGCCCATCCTGGTCGATCAGGTCTTCGACATCGTGCGCACGCTGCACCAGCAAGGCATCACCATCCTGCTGGTCGAACAGAACCTGCAGAAGGCGCTGGAAGTCGCCCGCCGCGGCTACGTCATCGAAACCGGCACCGTGAAGCTCTCCGGCCCCTCCTCCGATCTCCTCGCCGACCCCGCCATCCGCAGCGCCTACCTCGGCCTTTAAGGATCACCGCGGAGGCGCGGAGGACGCGGAGGATCTCGGGTAAAAAAGAAAAATCTCCGCGTTCTCCGCGCCTCCGCGGTGATCTTTTAGTCCCGATTATTTCACGGCGCCGGTGGTCATGCCGGAGATGAACCAGTCCAGGGAGAGGGCGTAGACGATCACCACGGGGATGGAGCCGATGATGGCGGAGGCCATCAGAGGGCCCCAGAAGTAGACGTCCCCGCGGACCATCTCCACGCTGATGCCGACCGGAAGGGTGCGGTTGACGGTCGAGCTGATGAAGGTCAGCGCGTAGACGTATTCCTGGAACGAGAGCGTGAAGGCGAAGATCGCCGCGGTGAGGATTCCCGGCAGCACCACCGGGATGACGACCAGCCGCAACATCTGCAAGCGGGTCGCTCCGTCCAGAAGCGCCCGCTCCTCGATCTCCCTGGGCACGCTGCGGAAGAACCCCATCAAGAGCCAGGTGCAAAAGGGGATGGTGAAGGTCGGGTAGCTCAGGATCAGCGACCAGATCTTGTCCGCGATGTGCAGGCTGCCGACGAACTGCGAGAAGGGGATGAAGAGGATGGTCGGCGGGATGAGATAGGTGAGGAAGATGCCGATGCCCAGCGCGCGGTTGCCGCGGAACCGCAGCCGCGCCAGCGCGTACGCCGCCGGTACCGAGATGAGGATGGTGATGAGCACCACCGCCGCGCCGGCCACCAGCGAGTTGCGCATCCAGCCGTAGAACGGCGTCGAGGCGAGGAAACGGTAGTGGGTGAGCGTGGTGCACAGCGACAGGAACGAGTCGCAGAGCCAGGAGTTCGGCACGACCTGGATGCTGCCGATGACGTCGTTGGGATGCCCGACCTGCCCGGTCGGTACGTCGATCCGGGCCAACGTGCCGTCGACGGGGCTGTAGACGGTCTGCTCGCCGATGGTCGCAATGGGCGCCGGGCTCTGCTCACTGTCCGAGCGGGTGGTGTGGGCGCCGACGTCGATGCGCCACCGCACCGGCCCGTCGCGGAACGAGGCGGGGACGATGATGTCCTTGTGGTACGGCTGGCCGCTCTGCCCATCGGTCTTGGAGAACCAGAACGGCTGGCGGTGCAGATCGTAGAGGTTCGCGTCCGCCTTGAAGGACGTGATCACCGCCCAGTAGAAGGGGAACAGCGCGAACGCCAGGAACGGCGCGAGCCCCGCCCAGGAGGAGACGTGCGGCTTGAGGCGGCGCCAGAGCGTCACATGTTCTCCCGGCGCAGGAACTGCAGCATGGCGAAGACCATCACCGCCATCAGGGGGAACATGAACAGCGAGATGGCCGCGCCCTTCCCCAGGTAGCCCGCGTTGATGCCGAGCTGGTAGGCGTAGGTCGAGAGCACCTGCGTCTGGTCGTACGGACCGCCCTTGGTGATGATCCAGATGGTGTTGAAATCGGTAAAGCTGAAGATGAGCGAGAAGAGAAGGCTCACCATCAGGATGGGCCGCACCATGGGCGCGATGATGTGGAAGAAGCGCTGGAAGGCGTTGGCCCCGTCGAGCCGCGCGCGCTCGAGGATCTCGTCGGGGATCGCGGTCAGGCCGGCCAGGATGATGATGGCGGTGAAGGGGAAGCCGCGCCAGATGTTCACGGCGATCACCGACCCCATCGCGTAGCTCGCGTCGCCGCGGAAATTGATCACGTGCCCGGGCGACAGGATGTGCAGATGGGTCAAGGTCCAGTTGATCACGCTGTAGGTCGAGTCGAGGATCCACAGCCACGCCTGGGCGCTGATCGCGATGGGGATCACCCAGGGGATGACCAGCAGGCCGCGCAAAAGCCTCCGCCCGCCGAACTTGCGATTGAGGAGCAGCGCGCAGGGCACGCCGATGAGCATCTTGAAGAATTCGGTAAAGAACGTGTACTTGAAGGTGTTCTTCAGGGCGAGCGGGAAGTTGGCGTCCTGCAGGACCCCGGTCCCCTTGGAGATGACCTTGGTGTCCGCCTCCACCAGGAGGTCGTGCTTCAGCTCCTCCTTCATCTTGGACCGGTCGGTGAACTCGGCCAGCGTGATGGGGTTCTCGCCGGTGTTCGCGATGACCTCCCACTTCTTGCCGTTCCCGCGGACGGTCCAGTCGAGGTCCTGCAGGATCGAGCTGGCGTTGAAGGAGGCGTCGCTGTCGCTGTCCATCTCGATGAGCGGCACGTCCTTTCCTCCGACGTGCAGCACCGCCTTGAAGCGCTGGCCGGAGGGCTCGGTGGTCACGGTGCCCTGCTTGCGCTGGTCGGCGAAGGCCCGGGCTTCCTGCTCGCTGCCGAAGCTCGCGATGCGGAAATTGTTCGCGACGATCTGGTAGGCGTCGACTTTCGAGTAGTTGTTCCAGCCGATGAAGCTCCACTTCGCGCTCCCCGCCTGGGCGTCCAGGAAGCTCAGGCCCACCGACATCACGAACGGGTACGCGATGAAGATCCCCAGGTAGAGCACCGCGGGCAGGACGAGCAGGTACCCGAGCGGCGCCTCGCGCTCGAGGAGCGGTATCTTGCCGGTCTGCTTCACCGCGACCGGTTCCTCCGCTCGAGGCCGGGCGGCGGCCAGTCGCCGCCCATCGGGCGGCGCTGCGCCTTTCCCATCGCGGACCTCGTGTCCCTCGTGTCCCTCTACAGGGCGCACTCGCTCTCCTTGTCGAACAGGTAGGCGCGCGAGAGGTCGAACCACAGCTCGAGCTGCTGCTGTGCCTTGAGCCCGTCGTGGATCTCCGCGCTGACCTGGAACGTCCCGGCGGCGCAGCGCGCGGTGGCCACCACGTCGTGGCCCAGCGGCTCCACCACTTCGATCAGGGAGGGGACCGCGGCCGCCTCGGGCTTGCCGTTCTTGACCGCGATGTGCTCGGGCCGGATGCCGAAGATCACCTTCTTGCCGGGCTCCGTCGGCAGCGGCCGCGGAAGCGGCAGGCGGATGTCCCCGGCGAGCCGGACGCCGCCGTCGCGCAGCTCCCCTTCGAAGAAGTTCATCGGCGGGGTGCCGATGAAGCCGGCCACGAACCGGTTGGCCGGCTTGTCGTACGCTTCCAGCGGCGTCGCCACCTGCATGATCTTGCCGCCGTTCATGATGACGATGCGGTCGCCCATCGTCATCGCCTCCACCTGGTCGTGCGTCACGTACACGCTGGTGGTGCGCACGCGCTGGTGCAAGCGCTTGAGCTCGGTGCGCATGTGCACGCGCAGCTTGGCGTCGAGGTTGGAGAGCGGCTCGTCGAAGAGCAGCACCCCCGCCTGCCGGCAGAGCGCGGCGCCCACCGCGACCCGCTGCCGCTGCCCTCCGGAGAGCTGGCGTGGCTTGCGCTTGAGCTGCGGAGTCAGCCCCAGGATCTCCGCCACTTCGTGCACCCGCCGCTCGATCTCCTTCTTGGGCACGCCGCGAAGCTGCAGCGAGAAGGCCATGTTCCGGTACACGTCCATGTGCGGGTAGAGCGCGTAACTCTGGAACACCATCGCGATGTCGCGGTCGCGCGGCGGCAGGTGGACGATGGATTTGCCGCCGATGCGGATGTCGCCGGCCGTGACCTCCTCCAGGCCGGCGATCATCCGCAGCGTGGTGGTCTTCCCGCAGCCGCTGGGCCCGACCAGGATGACGAACTCCTGGTCGTGGACCGTCAGGTCGACCCCCGCCACCGCCCGGGTCTCCCCGAACCGCTTCTCTATTCGTTCGAGGAGGACCTCTGCCATCAGTCGCCGCCGTATTCGGCGGCGCTGTGCTTTTCGCCGCGGCCATCGAGGTGCATACGCATGTCCTCTAGACTCCGCGGAGCTTCTGCTCGGCCTCTTCCATGGCCTGGCGCGGATTCTTTCCCTTGCACACCTCGGCCAGCATCGTCGGCATGATGAACTTCGCGTACATGCTGGTGGCCGTCTTGGTCATCGGTCCCGGGTAGCCGATGAAGTGCACGTCCTCCTGGAAGTCCTGGAGGAGCTGCAGCTTGGGCTCGTTCCCGATCACCGGCATCGGCTTCTTCAGGAAGGCGCGCAGGAAGGGGTGGTTGTACCCGGTCGAGGCCTCGAACCCCTTGAGGAACTCGGGCCCGTCCATCGCGTGGAGGAACTCCTTGGCGAGGTCCTGCGCCTTGGAGAAGTTGTAGATGCCGTAGCTCATCGTGCGCGCGCCGTTGAACCGGCCCTTCGGCCCCAGCGGCGTCTTCACCACCGCCAGGTTCTTGAACACGTCCGGGTTGTCCTTCGCGGCGGTCCGGTAGGCGCTGATGGGATTGCAGATCATCGAGCCCTTGCCCGAGGCGATGAACCGGTTGTTGGAGCTGTCGTCCCAGCCCAGTACCTCCTCGGTCATCGTCTGCTCGTAGAACTCCTTGGCGTGGCGGAGCCACTCGACGATCTCCTTGCGCTTGAAGGAGACCTTGCCTTCCTTGTCGAAGGTGAGCGCGTCGAACGACCACATCCAGGGGAGGAGATCGTCGTTGGCGTCGGGCGTGTTGGCGACCGGGATGCCGAACGGGTGGCCCGCCTTCTTCAGCTTGGGGCCGAACTTGATCAGGTCCTGCCAGGTCGTCTTGTCGGTGTAGTCGGCGCCGGCCTCCTTGAAGTAGCCGGTGTTGATGATCAGCGGATACGAAATGTACCAGGAGGGGATCGCCAGCCACTTGCCCTTCACCTGGCCGATCGACTGCGATTCGCGGATCCAGGGCCCGAACTCCTTCTCCAGCCGGGTGGCGACGTCGGAGACGTCGACCAGCACCTGGTCATAGAGCCACGCCCCGGTGCCGTTCAGGTGGAACACGTCGTGTCCGCCGCCGCGCGAGATGTCCGCGGCGATGGCGGTGGGGAGGTCGGGCGTCGCCACGTAGTCGACCTGCACCGTGCACTTGTTCTTCTCGCCGAACTGCTGCGCGAACTGGGTGAACCAGCGATCGTAGTCCGGCACGAAATGCTTCCACTGCACGATGCGCAGCGTCTTCTCCTGCTGCGCGGAGGCCTTGCGCAGAAGGATGGTGGGGACGGCTGCCGCGGCGGTCCCCGCGGCGAGCCCCTTCAAGACGGAGCGGCGGCCCAACTTCCTCTTTCGATCGTTCATGCGCCCTCCCTGCGGGTGGTGGGACGCGGCACTGTAGTCCAGCCGCCCTTGGTCGCAAAGCGGGTGCCATGGTCCTGTACACTTGTCCTTGCCATGGAGTTGTGGTCGATTCTTGGAGAAGCCATGCTTTCCCAAGCCGCCATCCGTGCCCTGCGGCAGGCCGTCGGCGAGCGCAACTGCATCACCGAGCCGGAGCAGCTGCGCACTTACGAGTGCGACGGCCTGACGAGCTTCCGGCTCACGCCGCCGGTGGTGGTGCTCCCGGGGACCACCGCCGAGGTCGTCCAGGTGGTGAAGATCGCGCGCGAGCACGGGCTCCCGCTCGTCCCGCGCGGTTCCGGGACAGGGCTGTCGGGTGGGGCGCTCCCCGTGCCCGGATGCGTGCTGGTCGGCCTGGCGCGGATGAAGCGCATCCTCGAGATCGACCTGCCCAACGGGTGGATGCGGGTCGAGCCCGGCGTCATCAACCTGGAGGTGAGCCGACGGCTCGCGCCGGAGGGTTACTACTACGCGCCCGATCCGTCTTCGCAGAGCGTCTGCAGCATCGGTGGAAACGTGGCCGAGAACTCGGGCGGCGCGCACTGCCTGAAGTACGGATTCACCGTGAACCACGTGCTCGGCGCGCGGGTGGTGCTCGCCGACGGCTCGGTCGTCGACCTGGGCGGGCCGGTGCTCGACACGCCCGGCTACGACGTCACGGGCGCGCTGGTGGGCAGCGAGGGCACGCTGGGCATCGTCACCGAGGTGGTCTTGCGCGTCCTGCGCAAGCCGGAGGCGACGCGGACCTTCTTCGCCACCTTCCCTTCCACCGACGAGGCCGGCAACGCCGTCTCGCGCATCATCGCCGCGGGCATCGTCCCGGCCGCCATCGAGATGATGGACCGCCTGGCGATCGTGGCCATCAAGGCTGCCACCGGGGTGGACTGGCCCGACGTGGGCGCCGCGCTGCTCATGGACGTGGACGGGCCGCTCGCCGAGGTGGAGCACACCGCGCAGCAGGCGGTGCGCATCGCGCGCGAGGCGGGCGCGATGCTCGTGAGGGTGCCCAAGGACGAGGCCGAGCGGCAGACGATGTGGAAGGGCCGCAAGAGCGCCTTCGCGGCGGTGGGCCGCATCTCGCCCAACTACATGGTCCAGGACGGCGTGATCCCGCGCTCGGTGATCGCGCGGGTGCTGCGCGAGATCGAGGAGCTCGGCGCGCGCGCCGGGCTGCGCATCGCCAACGTGTTCCACGCCGGCGACGGCAACCTGCACCCGCTGGTCCTGTACGACGCCCGCATCCACGGGCAGGAGGAGCTGGCCGAAAAGGTCGGAGGAGAGATCTTGCGCGCCTGCATCCGCGCCGGCGGGTCCATCACCGGAGAGCACGGCGTGGGCGCCGACAAGGCCCCCTACATGGGCGAGCTGTTCTCGGAAGACGACCTCGCCACCATGGCGCTCTTGCGCTGCTCGTTCGATCCCGAGGGCCTGATGAACCCCGGCAAGGTGTTTCCCACGCCGCGCCTCTGCGGCGATCGGCCCGGGAAATACACGCCGCATCCGCTGGAGGCGAGCGGCGAGGCGGGCCGCGGATGATCCCGAGCCTGATCTCCGCCTTCGAGGCGGCGGAGCAACACGAGCCGGAGAGCGTCGCCGAGGCCGCGCGCACCATGCAGGAGCTCGCGCGCGGCGGGCGGTGCGTCGCGTTTGCCGGCGGCGAGACCGAGCTCGAGCTGGGTGGCCGGCCCGCGCGCATCGACGCCGTGGCGCGCACGCGGCGCCTGCGCCGCATTCTCGAGTACCAGCCGGCCGACATGGTCATGGTGGTCGAGGCGGGAGTGACCCTCGCCGAAATGCAGGCGGCGGCGCGCGAGCACCGGCAGCGCCTCGCGCTCGACCCGCCCTGGCCCGATCGCGCGACGATCGGCGGCATCGTTGCGACCGGCGCCTTCGGTCCGCGCCGTGCGCGGTACGGCGGCGTGCGCGACCTGATCATCGGCGTGGAGCTGGTGCGGGCGGACGGCGCGGTGGCGCACGGCGGCGGCAAGGTGGTGAAGAACGTGGCCGGGTTCGACCTGCCGAAGCTGGCCTGCGGCTCGCTGGGGACGCTGGGGCTCATCGCAGGCGCGACGTTCCGGCTGCACCCGCTGCCCGAGGCTTCAGAGACCGTCGTGCTTCGAGGCCTTTCGGCCGCGGAAGTGGTAGCGGCCGTTGCGCGCCTGCGCGCGGCGCAGCTCGAGCCCGTCGCCGCGATCGCGCTGCGCGCGCCGTCCGGATACGATCTGGCAATCTGCTTCGAAGGATTCGGCAAGGGAGTCGAGCAGCAGGTCACGAAGCTGCGGCAGCTCGCGCCGTCTGCGCGCGCCGCATCGGACGAGTGGCCTCGTCACGACCTGGTCCGTGTTGGCGGCCCGCTGCGCATCAAGGTCGCTGCCCTGCCGACCCAACTCCCCGACTTGGACCAGCTGCTTGCGCCGCTCGGTCTGCGGTTCGCTTGGTACCCGACGCTGGGCCTCGGATTCGCGGCAGGCGCCGCGGGAGAAGAAGCTCCGGCGCTCCTCGCCGACGCGCGCGCGGAGCTGGTGCGGCGAGGCGGATCGCTGATCGTGCAGACGGCGCCGGCCGATTTCCCGTTCGAACCTTGGGGACCACCGCCGGCGTCCTTCCCGATCATGCAACGTTTGAAGCAAAACTTCGATCCCGACCATCGCCTCAACCCGGGACGCTTCGTGGGAGGGCTGTAGCGTGCCGGAGCGGAAGCTGATCGACGACTGCGTGCACTGCGGCTTCTGCCTGCCGGCGTGCCCGACCTACCACAACTGGGGCGAGGAGATGGA
>Ga0137396_10000116_pt1 | contig 30105 bp, 31 predicted proteins | sample czc16metaG_FD_108284 | JGI IMG/M metagenome (GOLD analysis project Ga0137396, IMG submission 108284) | Vadose zone soil microbial communities from Angelo Coast Range Reserve, California, USA - czcobulk3.16 metaG | ecosystem: Environmental > Terrestrial > Soil > Vadose zone | place: USA...
CGGCAAAAGTGGCTACCTGGCCGACGTCGGAGATGTGGAGACTATGGCGCGCTATGCCCTCGAGTTGCTCACTGACAATAACCGGCTGCGGGAGATGAGCCAGGCCGCTCGCCTGGTATCAAAATCCCGCTTCTGCTCCAGCGAAATCATTCCGCAGTATGAGGATTTTTACCGCCGCGTGCTGGCTCGCTCTTCATAAAGAGCTGCGGGGATCGCGCCCGCGGTCTCCAAAATCGGCAAGCGAAGACGCACCAGGGTTCCCTTTCCGTCGTGGCTGTCGATGGTCATGTGCGCGGTGTCGCCGTACAACACCTTCAATCGTTCGGCGACGTTCGCCATCCCAATGCCGGTTCCGCCCAGCCCAGTCGGCCTTTCCAAGAGGTTTGCCGCACCCATGCCAACCCCATCATCTTCGACTTCAATGATTAAGTGGGATTCGGAGATCCGGCTGCGCATATAAATGCTGCCGCCCTCGATCTTCGAAGCCAGACCATGTTTGATCGAGTTCTCCACTAAAGGCTGAAGCAACATGCTGGGAACCATCAAGTCCAGGGAAGCCGCGTCGAGCTCTTTCACCACTCGCAGCTTGTCGCGTCCGAAGCGAACCACCTCAATGTCCAAATAGTTATCGATAAACTCTAATTCCTCACGCAGGGGAACGTAGGCGTCGCTGCTGCTCAACAACCGTCGCAGAATATTCGCCAGCTTGATGATCAGTTCGCGGGCCGTATCTGGATCAAAACGCACCAATGAAGAAACTGAGTTCAAAGTATTAAAGAGGAAGTGCGGGTTGATCTGGTTTTGCAACGCTTCCATGCGGGCCTCCATCAACAGGCGTCCCTGTTCTTCCAGCTTGATCTGGATACGTACGCTGTTCCAGATCTTCAGTTCGATTCCGATAACCGTAATTGACGTAGCATAGATCAACATCTCAACCCACCACTTTGGGCTCTCCAGGCTGTAAGTGGCCGATGGAAGAAAACGGGCGAGTTCGGTCTGCATAAATCGCAGCGCGACGATGGTGGCAAAAAACATGATCTGCCAGTCGAACAGGCGAGGCGTGGGCAGATTGCGCCGGATCCATCGGTAAATGCTCAGATCAATAAATGGAGAGAACGACCAGATATCTTCCCGGTCAGGAGCCAGATTGCGCAGCTGCCCTACCGTGAAACCACAGAGCAAATTGAAAGGCAGGGTTGCCCATTCTCCGTGCAATAGAGCCGGCAGCGCCAGCATTGCGCCCCCGACCATCCCAGTGAAACGCCCGCCCAGCACACCGAGCAGGATCGTAGTCTCAAACGATAAATCTCCTGCCGAGAAACTCTTGGCCCCGAACCGTATCCACACACCCAAAGTCAGAGGAATGGCAATCCATAAGATCAGATAAATTCTCTGCTTGAGCGAGCGCTCTTCCCGGAACAACAGTGACTTGAATTCGACGGAGCGGCCCAGAATGCTGGCCGCAGAGGCCGCCACGCCCAGCTTGATCAGCAGATTGATGAGGATGAGTCGCTGTTCCATAAGACCCACTGAAGAAAATGTAGCATGAAGCCGGGGTAAGAGCCGCAGCGGTCGTTAAGGGCTGAATGCCGACTGCTGAATGCTGAGTGCTCCTTTAGAACGGTCCAATGATTCCTCCGATCTGACGCGACGCCGGTGCTGCCATTCGCGAAGCTTGCTTTTGACCTTCCATTACATCCAGATACTTCAACCCGGAACCAGTATTAAATAAAATCACCGTGTCTTCGGGCGCGAAGAAACCTTTGTTGCGCAGCTTGCGATACGCGGCCAGCGCGGCCGCTCCTTCCGGCGCGGCAAAAATTCCTTCCACTCTCGCCCAGTGCCGTAGCGCATCCATGATTTCATCGTCAGAAACCGCCACCGCCGCGCCGCCACTCTTTTTCAAAATATCGAGAATAAGGTAATCCCCATAAGGCTTAGGGACCCGCAGACCTGCCGCCAAAGTGCTCGCGTTCGGCCAGAATTCTGCACTCGGCTTGCCTTCATCCCATGCTTCAACAATTGGTGCACAACCAGATGATTGCACGGAAACCATTCGAGGACGATCCGATTTGATCCAGCCCAGTTCCTCCATCTCGTCAAAGGCCTTCCACATGCCGATCAGTCCAACTCCACCGCCAGTCGGATAAATGATTCCATCCGGCACGCGCCATCCCAATTGTTCGGCCGCCTCGTAGCCCATGGTTTTCTTGCCTTCCACTCGGAAAGGTTCTTTCAGTGTCGAGACATCAAACCAGCCCTGCTTCTCTTTACCTTCGCTAACCATACGGGCACAGTCACTGATCAGCCCATCCACCAGCGTGACATTCGAGCCGTAAATCTCGCACTCCACGCGGTTGGCAAGCGGAACATCCTTCGGCATGAAGATGTAGGACTCAAGACCTGCCGCCGCTGCGTAAGCCGCCAGCGCACTCCCCGCGTTTCCTGCCGACGGGATCGCCAGCTTTTTCAGACCGTACTTCTTGGCTATGGTCACCGCGGCCGAAAGTCCGCGCGCTTTAAATGATCCCGTTGGATTCAGCCCTTCATCCTTGATATAGACGTTGGGAAATTCCCGGCTCGGCAGCATCGGCGTGAAGCCTTCCCCCAGCGATACTGGCTCGGCGTCCGGCAACACTTCCGCATATCGCCACATCGTTGCCGCGCGTCCACCCAGTGACGACGACTTAAAGTTTTTCTTTAAGGTCGCCAAATCATAGCGGACATACAGCACACCGCCATCTTTGGGACAAACCGTCTGCGGATGAGAGGCGTCAATATGATCGCCGCACTTGGTGCATTCGAGGTAAGCGATGGGGGCCATCGGGAGTTACAGCAACTTAAAGATGATTTCTTCTAGTCAAAGAACCACGATTTTTTAGTTTAGGCCGGCAGACGCTTCAACAATCCGTTAGCTTTGCGAAACCAGGGACGCTCCCGGCGTTTCAAATATCCCGGCATGGTCGGCTTCTTGGCCAGGATGCGTTGCGCCCATTCGCGCGCTTCCGCGTTGCGCTGCTGCGATTGCAGAAAACAAGCGAAATTGTAGTAAGTCTCCGAGAGCGTCGAGGTTCTTGTGACCTCGCGGAATAACGCCTCGGCCCGATCTGGCTGGCCGGTGTTGGCATAAGCCTGGGCCAGCAATCCGGCAGCGCGCTGAAAATCGTATTTCGGGTCATGAGACACTACGCGCTCCAGATCAGGCACCGCAGCAACGAAGTCTCCCATTCCAATTGCGGCAATGGCTCGCCGATAGAAAGGATCAGGAGAATCGGTGCGTGACGAAATGGATTTGTCATAACAATCGCGTGCCTGCGCGAACTTCCCTTCTTCCAGATACAGATCAGCCAATTCTTCGTAATTGCCGGCGGACGGATTATCCAGAATGGCGGCTTCTAGCTCCCCGATGCGGCGGCGGCGGGGAAAGACTTTGAAAGATTGCCGAAGCAGACCCGTGTCGGGCAGCACCTCGGCCACAATGTATACCGCCGCGCCTAGCCCACCGCCAAAAAGAATGATCCAAAGCCAATACGTATCTGGGCGTCGGCGAATAAAGTGAAAAATCGCCAGCCCCTGCAGGATGATCCCCCAGGGATAAAAAATGTTGAGCAGGGATCCCATACGATTCTGCGCAATATAGCATGCGGACACGCTGCCTTATTGCACGCGTGTGGACCTGTTCTCCGGTAACGAACCTTTCCCACTAACCCCGGTCCAGGGCAATCGCAATGCTAAAATTGTTCTAGTGAAAGCCCCCATCCGTCTTTTGGCCATCGATATCGATGGCACCTTGCTGAATCCCCAGTTCCAGATTTCGGATACTGACCTCGCCGCCTTGCGCCGTGCCCATTCGGAGGACGTCGAAGTCATACTAGTCACCGGACGCCGGCATACCTTCGCCTTGCCGATCGCTCAGCAGCTTGGCTTCGATCTTTGGCTGATCAGCTCAAATGGCGCCGTCACCCGCTCTCTGTCAGGCGAGACTTTCCATCGCGATCTGCTTCCCGCCGCCACTTGCCGCAAACTCTGCTCGGCGATGCAGGATTTTCGCGGCAACACCGTGTTAACTTTCGACACCGAAGTCAAAGGAGCAATCGTACTCGAGCATATGCAGGAGTTGAACGCGAGTATCCAGCGCTGGCTGGAAAAGAACATGCAGTACATTGACTTCGTCATCCCGATTGAGAAGTCATTGACGGCCGATCCGGTGCAGGCTATGTTTTGCGGTCCAATCCCGCGCATGCAACAAGCTCTGGCCGCTTTGCGAACGCCTGGATTTGAGAACGACATCACCGTCTTACGCACGGAATATCCAATTCGTGATCTGTCAATTGTCGACGTCCTCAATCAGGGCTGCTCCAAAGGACACGCGCTGAAGCGTTGGGCCAATCACCGCGGCATCCCGCGCGAACAGGTCATGGCCATTGGTGACAATTACAACGACATCGAAATGCTTGCTTACGCCGGACAGCCGTTTATCATGGGAAACGCGTCCGAGGAATTGCGGGGCAATGGCTGGACCGTCACCTTATCGAACGACCAGAACGGCGTGGCTGCGGCCATCGAACAAGTTCTAGGCAGTTCAGCCGTCACCGTCTAGAATTAAATTTCCGCATGAAATTGTGGTTTCAATTCGGATTGATGTTCGGGCTGGCGGTATCTTCAGCCTTCGCTTCCGAGCTCGCCATTCTGCATAACGGCTTCTCGATCCGGCATGAAAAGAGCGAGATTGTGGGAACTGTTACCCGCCTCTATCTGGGTACGGATCGTTCTGGCTACGTGGATATTCCCACCAATGAGATCGACCGATTTGAGAAGGATCTCACACCAGCGGTTCTCACACCTCCGGTTCTAGCACGTCCAAGCGAAGTCCCGCTTCCCGAGCGTCCTCAGAGTTTGAACGAAGTGATCGATACCATCGGCAATCGCCACCACATCGATCCCGATCTCATCAATAGCGTGATTCACGCTGAAAGCGGATTCAACGCGCGTGCCGTGTCCCCCAAGGGCGCACAGGGCCTGATGCAACTGATGCCGCACACCGCGTCGCAACTGGGTGTCGCCAACGCCTTCGACCCTAAGTCCAACGTAGAAGGCGGCACACGTTATTTGCGCGAATTGCTGGAACGTTACAACTTCGATCTGGTGAAGGCCCTGGCCGCCTACAACGCCGGACCACATCGCGTGGAGCAGTACCGTGGTGTGCCGCCGTACTACGAGACTCGTGCTTACGTCGCGAGCATTATCCGCGACTTCAATCGCAAAAAGCGTGCACAACAGAGAATCTCGGCTGCGTCGAAGTCAAAGGCGGTCACAAGTCAGCCACAACTTGCGTCGACGAAAAAGCACCCAGAGACCTCCGCTTCCCAAATCGAGCCTCTCCCTGGATCGCACTGAGCCGAACGTACTGGCCTCGACAGTACGTTGACCCTCGCCTTCGGGTCATTTACCTTGACTACGTATAGTTCCTTTGTCTCGGGTCGATGAGTAAGAAACAGATCATTATCTACGGGCTGTTAGCCGCAGTCTTCGCCATTCTCGTCTACGTGCAGTTTCGAACGTGGCGCAATTTTGACTGGGCCACCTTCTGGAGCCAGACCGACCAGGTCAACAAGCGGCACATTTTCCATGCTATCGGCCTGATTTACCTGGCCTATGTGGTACGAGCCTTTCGCTGGAAAATTTTCCTGCGCCCGGTACGGCCGAAAGCATCCTGGTGGGGTTTGGTTGCGCCCACTTTGATTGGCTTCGCCGGACTCGCCATCCTGGGAAGGCCGGGAGAGTTGATCCGCCCCTATCTGATCGCACGCAAGGAAAATCTGCCATTTTCATCGCAGCTGGGCGTGTGGGCGGTAGAACGTATTTTCGACATTGGCGCTTTCACCTTACTGCTGATGATCGCGATCTTCGTCGCACACTCACCGAGGGAACTCGAATACTACGGGCGATTTCGCACCGCGGGCCTGATCTTATTGGGCATCGTCATTGGGATGACGGCCATAGCCATCGCCATCAGCCGCAATGGAGAAGCGCTGGCCAGTTGGGTGGAGCGCCGCTTCTCCCACCTAGCGGCGAATCTGGGAAAAAGAATCGCGCTTCGCGTCCGCGAATTTCACCGCGGCCTTAACACCATTGACAGCGTTTTCTCCTTTCTTCAACTGGTGGTCGTTTCGGTCGTGATGTGGTGCATGATCGCGGTGGCCTACAAGGAAGTAACTCACTCTTACGGTGTCGAGGAACTCGAGATACCGCAAACTCAGGTCCTGCTGCTGATGGGATCCAGCATGGTGGGCTCGATGATTCAATTGCCGGGCGTCGGTGGCGGCTCGCAACTTGCCACCATTGCGACGTTGGAGCACGTCTTCGACGTACCGCACGAATTAGCTGCCAGTTGCGGAATCATGTTGTGGTTGGTCAGTTTCGTTGCCGTAATTCCCCTCGGCCTGTTGCTGGCTCATCGCGAGCGACTTTCTTTCCGCAAACTCGCGGCAGAGAGCCGCGAGCAAGAGCAGGTCAGCCTGCCTTCCTCCCCACCTCCTGCCTCCACTTGAACTTCTCATAAAGTCTGCATGTTCCAGTCAGGGAGCCACTTGCCTGCGTCGAGTGACTTTGTTTGCCTGTTACAATGCGGTGAGTTCCCAAGCCCCATGAAGTGTCCTTTTTGCGGATTTGCAAACGATAAGGTGGTGGATTCGCGCGAGAGCAAGGAAGCCGATTCCATCCGCCGGCGTCGCGAGTGTCTGAAGTGCGCCAAACGCTTTACTACCTATGAGCGCATCGACGAAATTCCCTACATGGTGGTGAAAAAAGATGGCCGGCGCGAAAAATTCGAGCGTCAGAAAGTTTTGAACGGTCTCCTGCACGCCTGTGAGAAGCGTCCCGTACCCATCAGCAAGTTGGAACAGATTGTGAACGAAGCGGAGAGCTTCGTGATCGAGTCTCCCGAGCGCGAACGCAAAACCAGTGAACTGGGAGAGCTCATCATGAATCGTCTGCGTCGATACGACAAGGTCGCTTACGTCCGCTTCGCTTCCGTCTATCTCGACTTCAAGGACGTGAAAGAATTCATGACGGAACTAAAAGATCTGCTGAAGACCAAGGAGACTCCGGAAGTTCGCAGCAAGACTGCGGCGAAGGACTAGGCAAAATTCGCAATCCCAAATTCAATGGCATACAAGATCACTCTCATTCCCGGCGATGGCATTGGTCCTGAAGTCACTCGCGCCGCAGTGCGCGTCCTCGAAGCCACCGGTCTGAAATTTGAATGGGAAACTTTCCAGGCGGGCGCCGAAGCCTATGAGAAATATCACGAATACATCCCCAAAGAGCTGATCGAATCCATCGAACGCACTGGGGTTGGGCTCAAGGGTCCGGTCGCGACTCCCATCGCTGGCGGGTTTGCCAGCATTAACGTGGCGCTGCGGAAAAAATTTGAGCTTTACGCCAACTTTCGTCCCATCCGCAACCTGCCCCACATTCCTACGCGCTATCCCGACGTCGATCTGATCATCGTGCGTGAAAATACCGAGGGACTATATTCCGGCATCGAGCACGAAGTCGTTCCCGGTGTTGTAGAGAGTTTGAAGATCATCACCGAAAAAGCTTCCACCCGCATTTCGCGCTTTGCCTTTGAGTATGCGCGCAAGAACAAGCGCAAGCGGATCCACGCCATCCACAAGGCCAACATCATGAAACTCTCGGACGGCCTTTTTCTGCGCTGCTCCCGCAACGTGGCCAAGGAGTATCCCGAGATCACGTATGGCGAGCACATCGTGGACAACACCTGCATGCAACTGGTAATGAATCCCTACCAGTACGACATGCTGTTAATGGAAAACCTTTATGGGGACATCATCTCCGACCTCTGCGCCGCTTTTGTCGGCGGACTGGGATTTGTTCCCGGCGCGAATATCGGTGATCATTGCGCCATCTTCGAGGCAGTGCATGGCTCGGCCCCGGACATTGCGGGAAAGAACATCGCCAACCCCACGGCAGTGATCCGTTCTGCCCTGCTGATGCTTCGCCACCTGGGTGAGTATGAAGCAGCAACTAAGATCCGCAACGCTCTGGAAAAGGTTTACCGCACTCGCGACAAACTGACGCGGGATGTGGGAGGCAAGGCCGGAACTTCGGAATTTGCCGATTCGATTATTGAATTCATGGAATCTGAATCAGGGGTCGCGCCCGCCGCCGAGACTTCTCACGCGTGACAGTTTGCCTAATTCGAGCGAGCCAGTAGCCACATCATGACCATCAGCGCAATGCAAATCAGGATGAAAGAAAGAATTGCAGGTTGAAGGATTTCAAGCGCAGCAAAGACCGGTGGCCTTTCCGTGTCGGGTTCCTGCCAGTCCCTGCGACGCTTGTCCCGCTCGAACCAAATTACGAAAGCCAAAGATAGCGAGAAAAATACGACCACAACAATGACTTCGGTTATGGGGTGGATGCGTGGTCCGCCAATAAAAACTACAATAGACAACATTTCATCAATCATGCTGCCGCACCCCGCCGCTTTAGGTTCCAATAATCCTACCAATTTCAAACTACCACCAGATTCTGTCGCGACACATTGACCAACCTTCTCAATATTGAGTAGTATGCTCTGTTCTTCAAGGAAACCCGGGGAATGGTGAACCCAACACGGCGAGTAGGCGTAGTTCTGTTCCAGCTCGGCGGCCCCGACACGCTGGACGCAATCGAACCTTTCCTTTTTAATCTTTTTTGTGATCCCGATATCATCGATTTCCCTTTCGCCCGCCTAGGCCGCAAGCCTTTGGCCAAACTCATTTCCAGCACACGCGCTAAAAAAGTCCAGCATCATTACTCAGTCATCGGCGGAGGCTCTCCCATCCGCCGTTTTACCGAACAGCAGGCCCGTGCCTTGCAACTCAAGCTGACGGAATCCGGCCTCGACGCCCGCTGCTTCGTGGCCATGCGCTACTGGCATCCATTTACTACGGAAGCGATTGAACATTTGCGCGCAGCCAAATGCGATGAGGTCGTGCTGCTGCCTCTCTATCCGCAATATTCCAGCACCACTACTGGCAGCAGCCTGAATGAGTGGCGGCGGCGGTTCCCCGACGATATCCCGGTGCATTGCGTGGACCCGTTCTATGAGAACGAGCTCTATTTAGAAGCCGTAGTAGAAAAATTAGAAGAAGCACTGGCCCGTTTTCCTGATCCCCAGCGAGCCGACATCGTCTTCAGCGCGCACAGCGTCCCGGTGTCGGTGATTGAACAAGGCGACCCCTACCAGCGGCAGATCGAAGAGACAGTCGAGCTAATCATGCAGCGGGGCGGATGGCGGAATCGCTATCGCCTCTGCTATCAGAGCAAGGTTGGCGCCAGCAAGTGGCTTCAGCCCTCACTGCGTCGCACGCTGATTGATCTGCGGGACCAACACGTTCGAGAAGTATGTGTCGTCCCGATTTCATTCGTCTCCGATCACGTGGAGACGCTGGGAGAGATCGATCACGAAGCGCGCGAGCAAGCTCGCAAATTGGGAATTGAACGATTTGAAATGAGTTCTGGGCTCAACGACGCCCCGACTTTCATCGCAGCGTTGGCCGAATTGGTAATCGCGGCACTGGACGTCGACAGAGCTCACGCTCCGGACGTGAATTACCTCGTAGCAGCAGATTGATGAGCGAAATGTTTCTATAAAGGACGAATGGCAGACGAGTCCCCAAAAAGCGTAGCCAATGGCGTCCTCGGCCATCTTCCGCCGTGGCCGCGCCCGGCGTTGAATAATTCCGTGATCGGCATGGAGCAGGCCTACCGGCAACGCAAGAACCTGCCTCTGTTGACCGATGAGGACATCACTGCCCTGAAAGCCGGCGAACAGATGCCCTGGGAGCGTGGTGAGACCTCTGCACCGGCCGCGAGCCCCGCGCCCGCTGCGCCACCCGCAAGCGCAACTCCGCCTGCTCCGGCCGCGGCTAGCGCGAGTGCAGAGATCAGTCCAGAAGTTGCCGCCATTGTTGCAGCAGGAAAAAAATGGAGCCGCTCCACGGTGGCCGCCGAGCAGGCACGCCGCAACCGCAAAGGATTACCCGCGCTGAACGATGCAGAAGTCACTGCGCTACTTGGCGAACCAGCGACTCCCGCCGCCGCTCCGGCCCCGGCAGCAGCAGCTTCCGCCGCGAGACCGGCAGCTCCGGCTGCGGCCCGACCCGCGGCTGCGCAAGCGACAGTGGCATCTGCGAGTGCGCGCGGCACCGAAGCAAACACATACGTCGGCACGCCCGCGGTAGGAACTTCAAAAGCTGCTGCCGCAGGAGGCGTGGCCTCGGTTGGACCCGATGACAGCGACGTCAATCAGGGACGACGCCGTTTTGTGTGGACTGCCGTCGCCGCCTTCCTGATGGCGTGGTTCATCGCTTTCTTCCGCTTCTTCCTGCCGCGCACGTTGTTCGAGCCCGCAACCAGTTTCAAAATTGGTTATCCTGCGGATTACGGACTCGGTGTCGATACAAAATGGCAACAAAAATATCGTATCTGGGTCGATCGCACACCCGATCGCATGTTCGTGATCTACGCGCGCTGCACGCATCTTGGCTGCACTCCCGACTGGAAGCCCAGTGAGAACAAATTCAAATGCCCGTGCCATGGCAGCGGATATGACAGCGAAGGCGTGAACTTCGAAGGACCGGCGCCGCGTCCCATGGACCGGGCGCATGTCGTCATCGCCCCCGACGGTCAGATTCTGGTGGACGTCTCGCGGCTCTACCAATGGCCCAAGGGACAGCCCAGCCGCTTTAACGACCCCGGAGCTTACTTGCCGGTTTAAAAGAGGATGTGATGGCTGAAGAAAATCAGAACGGAAAGACTGGCAATCGAGTCAGCCTGCTGCAAAGAGTGAAGGCGGGCATGAAGGAAGATGTTGAGTCTCTCAAGACTGATCTGCCCGCGAAAGCCAAAGAGCAAATCGACGGGCTCAAAGACCCGACCAAGACCCAGGTCTACACCTCAATCTTCCGCCACAAGCATGACGACACCCCGCGCAACCGGGCTCTGGGTGTGCTTTCGAACGTATTCCTTCACCTTCATCCCGCGAAAATTAATCGCGACGCCGTGCGTTACAGCTACACCTGGGGCATGGGCGGAATCACTTTCTACCTGTTCATCGTCCTTACCTTCACCGGCGTCTTGCTGATGTTCTATTACCACCCTAGCAAGATTCAGGCGTTTCGCGACGTCTTGTACCTCGAACACGATGTACCCTTCGGCAAACTGTTGCGCAACATGCATCGCTGGGCGGCGCACCTGATGGTGATTGCGGTATGGCTACACATGTTCCGCGTTTTCCTGACCGGGTCGTACAAGAAGCCGCGTGAGTTCAACTGGAACGTGGGTGTAATCCTACTCGTCCTGACCCTGCTGCTCTCCTTCACTGGCTACTTGTTGCCAGACGATCAGCTTGGATTCTGGGCAGTCACAGTAGGAACCAACATGGCCCGCGCTACTCCGTTGCTTGGACATGAAGGCCCATTCGGCCCGCTGCTTCACATGACGCCATACAACGACGTTCGATTTGGATTGCTGGGCGGTTCAATCGTGGATGCCAACGCACTGCTGCGCTCTTACATCTGGCACTGCATCGGCATTCCCATCGTGGCTTCGATTTTTATGATCGTGCACTTCTGGCGCGTGAGAAAAGATGGCGGCATTTCCGGCCCAGCGCCGGTGATGCTTGCTTCGGAAGTAAAAGAGAAACGCTGAGTAGCGCCGGCGCTACACGCAGGAGCATTTATGGATTGGCGTCAACTCTGGGATATCGCTTCCGCGCCGGACAATGTCCCCATTGTCGGCCTCATGCCATTGCTGGCTTTCTACATCTACCTGGGATGGAAGCAGGCCAGAGCCACCGACGCACTCATCGGCGAACTGGAAACCAGTCCCGCCATGGCTAAAACTCATCATCGCAAAACCTGGCCTTTCCGCCCCGGCTGGCAGAAAGAAGTACATGTCTGGCCCTTTCTTCTGCGAATCGAATTTCTCGCCGCCATCATTGTCACCATTGTTCTGATGATCTGGTCCATCACGTTGAACGCACCGCTCGAAGAGCCGGCCAATCCCAACCTGACGATGAATCCGGCGAAAGCGCCGTGGTACTTTTTGGGCCTCCAGGAAATGCTGGTGTATTTCGATCCCTGGATCGCCGGCGTAGTGATGCCCACGCTGATCATCATCGGCCTGATGGTGATTCCTTATATCGATACCAATCCGCTGGGCAGCGGCTATTACACCTGGAAACAGCGCAAGTTTGCGATTGGCACTTTTTTGTTCGGCTTCATCATCTTGTGGGTGGCGATGATCATCATCGGCACATTCATCCGCGGCCCCGGCTGGCAATGGTTCTGGCCCGGACAAACCTGGGACCACAATCGCCTGATTTACGAGGTGAACCGCGACTTACCAGATCTTTTTGGAATCACTTCCAATCTGGCGAAAGCAATTTTCGGAGCCGTCATCGTCGGAGGATATTACCTGCTCGGAGGCTTTATCCTCCACGCCCTGTTCCGGCGCTACAACCCGAAGGACTACCAGCGCATGAGCCTGCTTCAGTACTCCATCATGATGTTTTTTCTGCTCACCATGGTGGCGCTGCCGTTGAAAATGCTTTTGCGTCTGGCATGGCACATCAAGTACGTATGGATAACACCGTGGTTTAACGTGTAAGTACGTCGTTGGTCCTTGGTCGTTGGTCCTTGGCCAACGACGTAGGACCAACGACCAAAGACTGATTTGGAGGTTTTTTGCCCGAACTGCCCGAGAACGATCCGGTCGTAAGCAAGTCTTACGCGTTGCATTACGCGGTGGCTATGGTGTTGCTCATAGCCTCGCTGTTCTGGGCGTTATGGGACGAAGGATGGGCACAGCGTCCCTGGATTGCTTATCAGAAACAATGGAAGGAGCGCTACGGCGCGTTCCTGAAAACTGCCAAGTCCAAGTCTGCGCGCTCAGTCAGTGATCTTGAGAAGGATTCCGACTACCAGAAGCTCGAACAGGCTGCCAGGCAAGCGGATGCTGAAGCCAAGCCACACAGAGACGCACTTCAGAAGCAGATCATCGATCTCAACGCCAAAATACTAGCCGTCCAGAACGTTTTCACCGACAAGCGCGCTTACGCCAACGCGATCACTTACGAGATTGAGACCGACCCCAGCGCATCGGGTAAGAAAAGCAAGCAGAAGGATCTCGATGAGTACAAAAAGAAAGTCTGGACGGTCGAGTATCCGGACGGCCATAAAGAAAAATATGATTTCCGCCAGCTTGAAGAAAAATACAACGAACTAAAAGACGAGCGAACCAAAGTCAGCGCGGAATTGGCCGACGTCCTGAAGCCGGTCACCGAAGCCAACAATAAAGTCACGGAGTACGTCAGCGCGCACCTGGTCGATCTCACGCCGAGTCAGATCGAGGGCTTACAAAAGAAGACCAGCGAATGGGATCCCACAATCCAGCAGATCAATGTGGCCGAGGCCAACATTGTGGACCGCTGCGAATCTTGCCACATGGGAATTCGCGAGCCGCTCAAGCTCACCGCGGCATCGATGACTCCCAAGGGACAGAAGCGGCCGGATGAATATGCTCAAGCCTTCGTCAGCCATCCCGAACCCGAACTCTTGAAGATTCACGATCCGGACAAATTTGGTTGCTCTCCCTGTCACCAGGGCAATGGCCGTGCCACTACCAGCGTCGAGAAAGGCCATGGAAATTACGAACACTGGCTGTGGCCACTCTTCCCCAAACAAAATACCGAAGCCGGCTGTCAGACCTGTCACGCAGCTGACATGGTGCTGGTCAGCGGCGATGTGGGATGGAACATCAGCGAAGGCAAGGATCTCTTCCGGCAAAGAGGATGCCTCGGCTGCCATCGTTACGAAGGCTACGACAAGGAACCCGAAGACCTGAATTCCGTCGGCCAGCAGATCAAGCAACTCGAAACCGAAAAAGCACAAAATTCCAAGCAAGCTGCTGAACTGATGAAGCAGGCCGACACGGCTCAGTCCAACGAAGAAGCCAATCGGCTGAACGATAAGGCCATCGCGCTGAAAGTTTCCAACAGCAAGATTGACGGCCACATACAACAACTCGATTTCCAGTCGCACAGCTTGCTGCAAGACGTAAAAAAAGTGGGACCGAATCTGAAAGACGTGCGTTTGAAACTGAACCGGAACTGGATTCCGGTGTGGCTCAAGAAACCGACGGATTTCCGGCCCACCACCAAAATGCCGAACTTCCGCTTGAGTGATCAGCAGATCCGCGCCATCTCAGCTTATATCTGGCAGTCCGGCTTCAAGGATCCGCTACCCAAGCAGAATCCTGGAAACGCCGAACACGGTAAAGAACTGTTTGAGACGCGAGGCTGTATGGCCTGCCATTCCATTGGCGAAGGCGATCAGATGCAGGGTGGCACTTTCGCCGCGAATCTTACCCGCGTTGGAGAGAAAGCGAATTTCGATTACCTGGTGCGATGGGTGCACAATGCGCGCCAACGCACGCGACCCTACTGTCCGCTGGAAAAGAAAGATATTGGTCCCGAGGATTACGCGAAAAAAGGTCTGCCCTACGTCTTCGATCTGGAGCACAGCCAGTGCCCTAACGACGGCCACGAACTCCAGGTGCAGAACATGACGGTCATGCCCAGCCTTCGCCTGAGTGTGCCCGACGCCCAGGACATTGCCACTTATCTAATCTCGCAGAAACAGCAGGAACCGTCATCGTACCCGGATGCTGCATTTATGGAAGATCCCAACCTGCGCGAGGAAGGCAAAAAATGGGTTCGGCACTTTGGTTGCGCCGGATGTCACGAAATTTCTGGCTTTGAAGATGAAGGCCGCATCGGCACGGAACTTACCGCAGAAGGAAGCAAGCCGATCGAGCGCCTCGATTTCGCTCTTTATACCGAACCCGCACAGCGCGGCACAGGCAAAGATCCGATCACGAATCCAGAAGATCTCCAGCGCTTGCCGGAAGGCCCGGCCAAAGGCCAGTGGTACGACCACAAAGGATTTTTCGAGCACAAACTGGCCGAGCCAGATGTTTACGACAAGGGCAAGATCAAGTCTGAAACTGAAGTCTTGCGCATGCCCAATCCACATCTGACCAAGGATCAGATTCGCTCATTGACGACGTTGCTCCTGGGCAGCGAGGAGACTTCCCTGCCCGCCAGCTACCAGTACAAACCTGGAGACGCTCGTCACGACATCCAAGAGGGCTGGTGGATCGTAAAGAAATACAACTGCATGGCATGCCACCAGTTCATTCCCGGCCAGTCCACCACGCTGATGGGTATGACGCGCTATCAGGATCCCGACTGGAAGGAACAACTCCCTCCCAAACTCCTGACGGAGGGCGCGCGTGTGGATCCTGAGTGGCTGCGCCGTTTCTTATCGAATCCGTCGTTGAGCGAGAATGACACGAACCGGAATGGCGTACGTTCCTACTTAAAAGTTCGCATGCCGACTTTCTCGTTCTCGGAAAACGAATTGCGCAAGCTGGTACGGTTCTTCCAGGCACTGTCACAGCAACCAATGCCTTACATTCCGGAACGTGTGCCTACGCTCACCGCCAAAGAGAACGACATGGCTCGCAGTTTGTTCTCAAGCACAGCCGCGCCCTGTCTGAAGTGCCACGCCACTGGCGATCCGCAACATGACAAAATTGCCACCGCGCCCAACTTCCTGTTGGCGAAAGAGCGTCTAAAGCCGGACTGGGTGGAGCGCTGGATCGTTGATCCGCAGGCAATCAGTCCGGGCACGTCCATGCCTTCGGGACTGTTCAAGCGGGAAAATAATCACTGGGTATTTGCCGGACCGACTCCGCCCTCATTCCAGGGATATGAAGCGGACCACACTAAGCTCCTGGTGGATTACATATTCCAGCTCACGCCGGAAGAACAGCGTCGTGTGGCCGCGGCTATGGGACACACACGAGCTTCCAGCAATCCACCTGCGGGAAAACGCAAGGCAACCGCAACCAGCAGTTCCGCTTCACAGCGAACAGCGCCGGGCGGTGGTTCGCGGTAAAATATTTGCTCTCTTCGGAGCAGAAGCCGCACTTGGCAATCCGCAATGGCCCGGACTGGCTAAATGCTAAGTGCCAAGTGCGAATTGCTGGACTCTCTAATGTTTTCAAACCTTCTTCAAGAAAGGGACATCATGAATATGAAGACCTGGGTAGCAATGCTCGGACTCTGCCTTCTTGGGTTGTTACTGCTGGCCGGATGCAACAAGAAAGAAAATACCAATGAAGAGCAGGGCACCTCTCCCACTTCCGGATCGAAACCTTCGCAAACCTCTGCTCCGATTGATCAGAGTACAGCAGCCAAGGTAAGCGGCACCGTCACATTCGGTGGCGCTGCTCCCAAACCCGCCAAGATTGATATGAGTCAAGACGCGGCCTGCAAGGCCACCAATCAGGCCGAGACCATTGTCGTGGACAGCGGCAAACTGGCGAACGTTTTCGTCTACGTGAAGGACGGCTTGGGAGATCGCACCTTCGATGTTCCCAGCGACAAAGTCACTCTCGACCAGAATGGCTGCCGTTATCATCCGCACGTGCTCGGCGTAATGGCGGGCCAGACCATTGAAATCAAGAACAGCGATCCCACCACTCACAATATTCATCCCACACCGAAGGATAACCGTGAGTGGAACGAGTCTCAACCGCCCAACGCTGCTCCCCTGGAGAAGACCTTCGCTCGCGAAGAGATCATGTTGCCGGTGAAGTGCAACCAGCATCCGTGGATGAAAATGTTCATCAACGTCTCCAAGACTCCCTTCTACGCTGTCACTGGCGCGGACGGGAAGTATGAGATCAAAGGACTGCCGCCCGGGGATTACACTCTGGCTTTCGTGCATGAGAAGCTGGGCGAACAGGACCAGAAAGTTACGCTCGCGGCCAAGGACAGCAAAACCGTCGATCAGGGTTTCAAGCAATAGAAGCTTTGATAGAATGACCGCGTTGCGAAAACTGCAATCTGAGTGAGGACGGGTCTCAAGCCCGTCCTCGCGATCAAATATTTCAAGCAATCTTTGTCCTCAATAGACCCAAGGGAGCCGCGTCTGAAGTCCGTTTCCACACCGTACAATCGTGCGCTACACCGTTTCGCTCTATTCACAGCTGCGGCCACGTTCATGCTCATCATTGCCGGAGCCTTGGTCACCAGCAACGACGCGGGTCTCTCGGTTCCCGATTGGCCGACTTCCTTCGGCTCGCTCTACAAGATGCCACACATGGTGGGTGGCGTCCGATTCGAGCACACTCATCGCATGGTGGCAGAGTTTGTGGGTCTGCTCACCATTGTTCTCGCCATCTGGACATGGCGATCCGATCGCCGCCGCTGGATAAGAATTCTGGGAGTTGCCGCTCTGGGCACCGTGGTCGCACAAGGCATTTTGGGCGGAATCACCGTGCTCTACTATCTTCCACCGGCTATCTCGTCAGCCCATGCCGCACTGGCGCAAACCTTTTTTTGCATCGCGGTGGCTATTGCGCTGTTCACCGGCCGCGACTGGGTGGAAGAAGCGCCTCCGATTGACTTCGACACCCGGCGTCCTAGTTTAATCACGCTGACTCTGCTATCTATTTTTGTGCTCTACGTTCAACTTTTTTTGGGTGCGATGTTCCGCCACAAAGGGATGAGTTGGTGGCCGCACGTTTTGAATGCGGCGGTCGTCGCCGTGGTGCTGTCCTGGACCGCAATCCGCGCCCTGACGCAATATTCCAGGATCGAAGCCGTTCGTCGTCCCGCAATTACCATGCTTTCGCTCATGATCGCGCAACTCGGCCTCGGTTTCCTGGCCTTTCAAACTCGTCTAGCCTGGGGTCACGACGCGATCCAGCCTGAATTGCCCATGGTAATTTCCACTGTAGCGCACGTTGCAGTTGGAGACTTGCTGCTGGCCACGGCTGTTATTCTCAGTATTCAAGTTTGGAGGCATGTACCCGTCGCCTTCCAAGAACGCATCCCAGATAGAGAACGAAAGCCGGTAGCCGCATGAGCACTGCGATACAGCCCTTGGTGGTGCCGCGTAATGGCGTCATGACGCGAGCGCGCGATTATGCTGAACTGGCCAAGCTGCGCGTTACATCGCTGATCGTGATGACGGCATGGTGCGGGTTTTACTTTGGAGCGCAGAAGTCCGGAGTTTCTTCGTTTTCATGGGGTCTGTTCCATACGCTGGTGGGAATTGCCTTGGTGTCCGCTGGAACGGCGGCGCTCAACGAAGTAATGGAGCGCGAAACGGATGGCCGCATGCGTCGCACCGCTCAACGCCCATTGCCCGCCGGTCGCATGAGTCTTTTGCATGCCACGATTGCAGGCGCGGCGATGAGCATTGCCGGAGCGCTCTATCTTGGATGGATGCTGAATCCTCTGACCGGATGGCTGTCGCTGGCTACCGCCGCGGTTTATCTCGCAGCGTATACGCCGTTGAAAAAAGTTCATCCCATCTGCACATTTATTGGAGCGTTCCCGGGGGCGATGCCCGGTGTTCTGGGTTGGACAGCCGCGCGCGGGCGATTGGAATGGGGCGCACTGGTAATGTTCGCCATTGTCTTCTTCTGGCAGTTCCCGCACTTCTTCTCCATCGCATGGCTGTACCGTGAAGACTACGAGAGCGGCGGTGTCCGCATGTTGCCGGTAGTGGAACAGGATGGCAGGTCCACGGCGCGACAAATTCTGCTCTACTCGATTGGCTTGATTCCGATTAGCCTGCTTCCCGCGTTTCTTGGCATGGCAGGCAAAATTTATTTTGTGGGCGCGCTACTGATGAGTTTGGGACTCCTTTACTTCGGGTTCCGCCTGGCAACATTCAAGATGGCTCCGAACACCGCGAGGTCCAAGCAACGGGCGCGCCAGCTTTTGCAGGCTACAGTCATTTACTTGCCTCTCTTGTTTGCTCTGATGATGCTCAACACCGTCTCGTCGTAGAATAGCCTGTGGTTCCCAATATGTCCGCATACGCCGTTGCTGGCTCCGACCCCGAGATAGCTGTCGCCACCTCTTCCGTAATCTCGGTTCAGGATCTCGTGCATCGCTACGGGGATCGCAGCGCTTTGAATGGCGTTTCTTTTGACGTGCGTCCAGCCGAGTTGTTCGGACTGTTGGGACCAAACGGCAGCGGCAAGACTACGCTGTTTCGCATTCTTTCCACCTTGATGATCCCGGTCGCCGGCCGCGCTCTCATCCTGGGGTTCGATGCCGCCCGAGAGCCAAATGATTTAAGACGCCACATTGGAGTCGTCTTCCAGGCACAAAGTATCGACATCAAGCTCACGGCAGCCGAGAACCTGCGTCATCAGGGACATCTTTATGGATTGCATGGAGGTGCACTGAAATCGCGCATAAAAGAAATGCTGGCGCGAGTTGGCCTGGCGGATCGTGCCCGTGAGAAGGCAGAAACGTTTTCCGGCGGGATGCAGCGTCGTCTGGAATTGGCCAAGGGACTACTCCATCACCCGTCGGTCTTGCTTCTGGATGAACCTACCACCGGACTGGATCCTGGAGCTCGCCGCGATCTCTGGCAATACCTGCAAATCTTGCGGGATGAAGAAAAAGTCACCGTGATCGTGACCACTCATCTCATGGAAGAAGCTGAGCATTGCGATCGTCTGGCTATCCTGAATGAAGGCAAGCTGGTGGCTCTCGGCACTCCTGCGGAACTAAAACACGAAATTGGCGGAGATGTGATTCTGCTCGACACGCGAGACCCAGAAGCGCTTGCCGAGAAGATTCGCTCGCGCTTCGAGGTGGATGCGCAAGTGCTCGATGGTCAGGTTCGCCTCGAACGTGAGAACGGTCATCGCTTTATTACTGACGTGGTAGAAACTTTTCCTGGCGAAATCGAAGCTATCTCGGTCAGCAAGCCAACACTGGAAGACGTTTTTATCCATCGCACCGGCCACAAATTCTGGACGGAAGGAACTTAACGCCTCGTAGCGCCGGCGTCCCGCCGGCTCTCCGACGGTAACGTATATAGCGCTGAGCGCAACAAAAGCCGGCGGGACGCTGGCGCTACAAACATGGTCACCCAAATCACAACATTGCCGACCCAGTCCTCTTCGCTGTCGAATGAACTGCTGTTGCCTGCATTCACGCTCTGGTGGAGGGAAATAGTACGGTTCTACCGTCAACGGACTCGGGTTATCGGCGTCATCGCCTCACCGCTGGTGTTCTGGCTGGTCATCGGCTCCGGCTTCGGCACATCCTTCCGCTCGGGCGAGTCAGCCGGACAGCAGCATTACCTGGACTATTTCTATCCCGGCGCGCTGATCATGATCGTGCTATTCACCTCCATCTTCACCATGATGTCGGTAATCGAAGACCGCAAAGAAGGTTTCTTATTGTCGGTGCTGGTAGCGCCCGTGCCCCGGTCCGCTATTGTGTTGGGAAAAGTATTAGGCGGAACCACGCTGGCAACCATTCAAGGCCTGATCTTCCTCGCCCTTGGACCATTCCTCGGCATCCATCTGAGCCTCGCCCAACTACTGCTGGTTGTGCTAACGGTTTTCCTGGTCTCATTCGCTTTGACCGCCCTTGGATTTGCCATCGCCTGGCCAATGGATTCCACACAAGCCTTCCACGCCATCATTAATTTGTTTCTGATTCCACTGTGGCTGCTATCGGGAGCATTGTTTCCTTTGGCGGGAGCGTCGGGCTGGATACGGGTACTGATGCGAGTCAATCCATTGACCTATGGGGTGGACGCCCTGCGCAGCTTGCTATATCCGGCCACTCCCGAAAGCTTTTCTTTATTCTCCTCACTGGCCACGCTGATTTTGTTCTCCGGCTTCATGTTCGGACTCGCCTTTGTAATGGTGAACCGGCGCACCACCAGGCCGGCCGCATGATGTCCGACCCAGCCCAGTACGCAATCTTCCCCGTCATCAATGCCACGCTGAACGGTACCAGCGCCGTGCTGCTGCTGGTTGGACACAGCTTTATCAAGCGCGGACGCATGGCGGCCCATCGCGCCGTCATGATTTCAGCCGTGGTGACGTCGAGCCTGTTTCTGACTTCTTACTTGTACTATCACTATCATGTGGGTTCAGTGCGCTTTCCAGGAAAAGGCTTGTGGCGTCAGGTTTACTACACCATCTTGACCTCTCACACTTTACTCGCCATCACGATCGTGCCGCTGGTGATCATTACTTTGATCCGAGCCTTGCGTGAACGCTTCGACCGCCATGCCGCAATCGCCCGCTGGACATATCCTCTCTGGCTCTATGTGTCTGTCACCGGCGTGGTGATTTATTTCATGCTCTATCATTTGTTTGCCGCCTAGCGTATGCCGACCGTGAAATTGAAAATCGACGTTTCCGGTACGGTGGGCGACGAGGTGTGGCGCGAACTGAAACAGTATGACGAGATCCAAAGCGCCGATTTCGGTCCGCAGTTTGGCAGCGGAGGCCGGTGCAACCATCCCCTCAACGCGCCTCACGGAAAAGGAGAATGGATCGGTGCCGAAATCCGGGTGCAAACGCCGCTTCTGGCCCAGTACGCCGTCTCGCATTACCTGGAGCAAGAGCGCGTGATGGACGCGGATGTGATTGATTAGTGTATATTCCTCTCCTTGTGTCGGAAATCCCGACTGAATTCGCTCCTTCCCCGAGGCCTGAACAGGAACCCAAGGATCGTTCGCTGGCGGGAAAAAAGCGCCGGCTTCTTGCCGCTTTCGTGTCAGGCCTGATCCCAGGCACAGGTCAACTGCTATTACGTCAGCGTCGGATAGCAACTTTTTTCCTGCTCGCGTTTGCTGTCGTGCTCGTGCTTTACTGGCCGCTTCGTCTACCCGGCTATTGGTGGGGATTGCTGCTTCTCGTCTGGATAGAATTGCTTCTAGGCCTTGCTTCGAGCTGTGTATCCCTAGTTGCTCGTAGCGATTCGTACTCAAAACTTTCTCTTTGGTGGCTGGTGCTGTTCGTGCCGTCGTCGCTGCTCGGTTGTTTCGCATTTAGCAACTTAAGTCTTAGAGCCGCCGGATTTCGCATTTATGACATACCATCAACTGCGATGGAACAGACCTTGGTTCGCGGCGATCGCATCGTGGCCGATCTAGGCTCTTACGATAGTCACGAACCCTCTGCTGGAGACATCGTGTTGTTTAGGCGGGAAGGTACGATTTTTGTCAAAAGAGCGATCGCTACCAGCGGGAGCACCGTAACAGGCAGGAACGGGCTCGCTTTCGTTAACGGGACACAGCTCGACGAGCCCTACATTGAACACATAGGTAATGTGCCGGAGAAACTAAACAACTTCGGACCAATCACAGTTCCGGTCGGAAAACTTTTTGTAATGGGTGACAATCGCGATGTGAGCTATGACAGCCGCATGCCAGAGTTTGGATTTGTCGACATAACCACCGTTGTTGGAAAGCCACTATACATTTACCGATCAACTAGAGACCGTGTCGGACCAAAACTTAAGTAAGGCTGAACAAGACAGCATGAACTCAGCGTTCCAAGACAACATCCCGGCAGAGCAAACCAGGCCTCACCGCCGCATGTCCACGCGCAATCGTCTCCTGTTTTTTCTGACCGCGTGGCTGATCGTGTTAATGCCGTTCGTGTTCTGGTGGAATACCTGGTTCGGACGCCAACTCTCAGACAAGCAACTGAGTGAGTATCTCCGCGATGACAAGAAGCCTCGCCACATCCAGCACGCACTAGTGCAGATTGGCGAGCGCCTGACCAAGCACGATACGAGGGTCACGCGCTGGTACCCCGAAGTCATCCGATTGGCGTCATATCCCGTGGAAGAAGTCCGCAACACCGACGCCTGGGTGATGGGCCAGGACACAACCGGCGCAGGTTTTCACGAAACTTTGTTGAAAATGTTGAACGATCCATCTCCCCTGGTGCGTGGCAATGCAGCGCTGTCGCTCGTCCGTTTCGGGGACGCGACCGGGCGACCTCAGATCCTCGCGCTTCTTCAACCAGCGGAAGTCAAAGCGCTGCAATCCGGGAAAGTGATCGATACGAGTACAGTGGGTACCGCGATTCATCAAGGTGGGGTCGTCGCCAAGCTGGAACAAAACGGGCAGACCATAGAAATCCGTTCACCCATCGCCGGTCGGCTGCGAAATTTGTTCGTGAAAACCGGACAGCCTGTCACCGCCGGGGATGAAATCGCAACACTCGATCCCAGTACCGAACAAGTGTGGGAAGCGCTGCGCGCCCTCTATCTTGTTGGAAGATTAGATGATCTTCCCGCAATCCTTCCCTATGAGCGGGAATTGCCCGATATTCCGGACCATGTGCGACAGCAGGCGCTGCTGACCGAGAAAGCGATAAGAGAGAGGAAATAGTGGCTAGTGACTAGTGGCCAGTTATCAGTGGCCCGTCGGAGTCATCAGGTATATCTTAAAGATAACATTCGACGAGGTCGCCATCTGAGTTCAGCTAAACGTTCCGGGCATGGAAAGATTGGCTGGGACCTGCGATGCCCGCCTACGTGCCTCCAGGCGCATTTAAAGGGCATCCTACGCGAGTTCTTGCAGCCGCTTTTGCATATAAAAGCCGCTGAATCTAGAATCAACAACTTAGCTATTAGAATCACCGAGGAAGGATTTGTGCTGGACACTAGAAACCGGAAACTAGAAACTAGCCACTAGCCACTGCTTTAAAAAGGCATGACTCCAACTTCCTTCTCCACCTCAACCGTATCCACCATCACAATCGCATCCCATGGGCAACCATCCATAAAGCAACCATCCGGCCCCTTGCTGAGGCATTTCTTACAACCGATGCAAAGAATCGGATCGACCTGGATCCGGCCAAACGGTGGACTATCCTCGTCCGGAACCCAGAACATACAGTCCTCGACGGGACAATACTCCACGCAGGCCGGTGAGCCCGCGCAGCCCGTGCAGCACTCCGTGATTACCGCCAACTCTTTCGGTTTCTTCTTGCGAGCAGTGGTAAGGCCTTTGGATTTCGGTTCGTGCTTGAGCTCGTCGGGAACACTCCCGACGGCTCCCGTAGCGGGTTCAGCAGGCATGGGCAGATTATATCGCATCACCGCAACCCGACCCCCAGTTCTGATATATTGATCATCCAGCCCCTAGATTTTCGTATTCATGTCTCGAGTTTCCGGCCCATGGTCAAATTCAGCACCACAAGGGGCAGAAGGAGCAGCACTCATGCCAAAGAGCGTTAATAAAGTCATTCTTATTGGAAATCTCGGTAAAGATCCTGAGGTGAAGTACACCCCGAGCGGCACCCCGGTAGCAAAACTTACGCTCGCAACCAACGAACGCTTCAAAGACAAAGGCGGCGAGTGGCAGGACCGCACGGAGTGGCACAACGTCGTGGTATGGCAACGGCTGGCGGAGATCGCGGGCGAATACCTCAAGAAGGGCAGCAAGGTTTACATCGAGGGACGCCTGCAGACCCGCTCCTGGGACGACAAGCAAACCAATCAAAAAAAGTACATGACTGAAGTCGTGGCCCAGGATCTGGTTCTACTCGGTGGACGCGGCGAGGGTGGTGGCGGCGACGACTCCGGCGGACGTTCCCGCGGCGCAGCCGCTGGCGGCGGTTTTGACCAACGTGCGCCCGAGCCGGAACCAGCCGGTTCGACGCCCATCAGCGACGAAGATATTCCCTTCTGACGAGTGAGGCTGACGATGTCCGATCTGGCCAGCAAGACATGTGTTCCCTGTCGCGGAGGTGTGCCTCCGCTCAAAGGGATGGAACTCGCAGCGATTCACAAACAGATTCCTGAATGGGCGCACTGGAAAGTCGTGAACGAACATCACGTGACTCGCACCTATACCTTTCCCGATTTCAAGCAGGCGCTTGATTTTGTGAATCGCGTCGGGGCAGTGGCCGAAGAGCAAGGGCATCATCCCGACATTTTTCTGACCTGGGGAAAAGTAGACATCACAATCTGGACCCACAAGATTGATGGCTTGACCGAGAGCGATTTCATCATGGCCGCGAAGATCGACAAGCTCCAAAGCTAGTCGTTGGCCGTTCGTCGTTGATCGTTGGCCCGAGCCGCATTGTTCCTCGCCGTTGTGAATTGTCAGGGGGCTTGCTGATGAAGGTGTTCCTGCGCTCGACCGTAGTCCTGTTCTTTCTCGCCGCTGCAGCCTTCGCACAAAATGAAGTTATTAGTCCCAATGAAAACCTGGTTGTCGAAGGAGTTCCTCCGATTCCAGCGTCGCTGGCTGAGACGGTAGGGCGGTATACAAATTTTCGCGGCGCCAGCCTGCAGAGTTGGGATCCGATCAATCGGGAACTGCTCATCTCCACCCGGTTCGCGGACACGGTTCAGATTCATTTGGTCAAAATGCCCGGCGGAGCGCGCATCCAACTGACGTTCTACCCCGATTCAGTAAATCGGGCGGAATACTCGCCGGTGAAGAATGATTCTTTTCTGTTTGCCAAGGACGTGGGTGGCGGCGAGTTTTTTCAGATTTATCGTTATGACAAAGCCAACGGAGATGTCACTCTCCTCACCGACGGCAAATCGCGCAACACCGATCCAGTCTGGTCATACGCTGGCGACAAACTGGTCTACGGATCTACGCGTCGCACCGGCAACGATGTCGATCTCTATGTAACAGACCCGGCGGATGCGAAAAGCGATCACCTGCTGGCGCAATTGCAAGGCGGTGGCTGGCAGGCACTCGATTGGTCGCCCGACAACCGTAGAATCCTCGTGCTGGAGGAAATTTCAGCCAACGAGTCTTATCTCTGGATCGTCGATGCCGCCAGCGGAGAAGAAACTCTACTCACTCCCAAAGGCGGCGCCACGAAGATTTCCTACCAGGGAGGCCGCTTCAGCAAAGATGGCAAGGGTATCTATGTCACCACCGACAAGGATTCCGAATTTCATCGTCTGGCCTACATTGACCTGGCTTCAAAGGCGCACTCTTATCTCACCAGCAACATTCCCTGGGACGTAGACGAGCTCGCGCTCTCCTATGACGGCAACCTGATCGCCTTCGTTACCAACGAAGACGGCTTCGGAATACTCCATCTTCTCGATACGAAAACCGGCAAAGAGAAGCCGGTGCCCGATCTGCCGAAGGGCATCGTCTCCGCAGTACGCTGGCACAAAAACAATCATGACCTTGCTTTTGAGATTACTTCGGCACGTTCCACCTCGGACGTTTATTCGCTCGACGTGCAGTCCGGCAAAGTGGAGCGCTGGACTTACAGCGAAACTGGCGGACTGAACACTGCCAATTTTTCCGAGCCCGAACTGATTCACTGGAAATCGTGGGATGGACGCAGCATCAGCGGTTTTCTTTATCGTCCGCCGGCGAAATTTACTGGCAAGCGGCCGGTCATCATCGATATCCATGGCGGGCCGGAAGGCCAGTACCGTCCTGATTTCCTGGGGCGCGATAACTATTACTTGAATGAACTCGGCATCGCGCTGATATTTTCCAACGTGCGCGGGTCAACCGGATATGGCAAAACCTTCCTGGCCCTCGACAACGGCTTCCTGCGCGAAGGTTCTTACAAGGACATCAATTCCCTGCTTGACTGGATTCCCACTCAGCCAGACCTTGATTCAAGCCGCGTTCTGATTACCGGTGGAAGCTATGGCGGATTCATGACCCTGGCCGTCGCCACCAATTACAACGATCGCATTTGCTGCTCGGTGGACGTGGTGGGTCCGTCCAACCTGGTCACGTTCCTCGAACACACGTCCGGATATCGGCAGGATTTGCGTCGAGTGGAATATGGCGACGAGCGTGATCCCAAAATGCGTGAGTTCCTCGAACGCACCGCGCCTTTCAATAAAGCGAAAAATATCACCAAGCCTTTGTTCGTCATCGCGGGGAAAAATGATCCGCGAGTTCCCGCCAGCGAGTCGGAACAGATGGTGAAAATCGTCCGTCAGAATGGCGCTCGAGTCTGGTGGCTCATGGCCAAGGACGAAGGTCATGGCTTTCGCAAAAAGAAAAATCGCGACTACCAATTCTATGCGACCGTCATGTTTGTGAAGGAGTATTTGCTGAAATAACATCTGATAAGTTGGAAATGTAAAGATGGCCGTCGTCAAAGCCAGTTCCCCGGTGATCGCGTTCGCCGCTGTTCCTTGCATCCGTCGATGGGTATGCGTGTTCGCGCCGCGATGCAGTATCCCAGCGTGGACATGGTCAACCACGCGGACGCCATCGTGCGAGCCGCAGCGGTGGAATATGTCAAACCTCCCCGAAGATTTTTCCCGGTTTGGACTGATGGAGAGCCTGACACGACGGTCCGGTTCGAGGTGCTCGAAATCATTCGGGGACCGATGCCGTCCCTGTTGATCTTGCCAGGGTATCTCAGCGATTGGGACGACTTCAACGATCACGTGCCCCCATATCGGTTTGTGCGTCCGAATGGCCGGCACGGTAGTTGTTACGCCAATACCTATCGCGAGGGTGGACAATTTTTGTTGATACTTAAGAAGAAACCGTCCGGGGACTTTACCGTCAACTGGTGCGGGCTTGGGCGGGTAAACGAACAACTTCACTCAATCGACGACCCTTGGTTACTCTCGGTTCGAGAACAAAGCAAGAAGCGGAATATGCTGATCTGGTAACAGCTAAAATCCTCGTTTCACCAGCAACCGCGGTACATACAATCAATGGGATAAAAAAGTCGGGTGACAGTTGAGACCTGACAGCTTGTTTATAATCTCAGCATGATGGATGAGAACGAGTTTCGGAAACGATCCGACCAGGCCTTGACTTCCCTCAAACAGGCCCTGATCACGGCAGAAGAGTCCGCAGATTTCGAAGTAGAAGACCAAGCGGGCGCGCTGCACGTCTCCTTCGATGACGGCGGTAGATTCGTAATTTCTCCCAATGCACCGGTGCGTCAAATCTGGATTTCAGCGCTTGCTACGAGCTTCAAGCTGGACTGGTCGGATCAGGATTTTGTATTGCAGAAAACTAACGAGAAGCTCAAACCGCTGGTAGCTCGATTAATTAATCAGAAGTTGGGAATGCAGAGCGTTAATCTGACTTGATTCAGTGAGCTTTTGTAAGATGCAAAGCAATCTCGGCCCAAGGAAGGCGAAGGGCATCCACTTCCGGCAGGCAGCGAACATTCCCGTAGCTCCCCACATAATCAAAAATGATGTCAGGCTGGTGCAGTAGCCATTCCTCCGAAAAGCCTGCGAAACCGGGAAAGCAATCAGCGCGAATGCCATCGGCCAGCAAAGGGGCACGGTCAAACATCTGCTTCAAATTTACTTTGGCCTTTAGTGAGCAGCCGGTGGCCTCGAATACTGGGTCTCTGGTGATAAGGGCGAGGGTATCCGGGGTGAGGGAACAGATGTAGCTGAGCGTCATTATCAGGCGCCCATTCGGTTTGAGGATTCGCTCGGCTTCAGACATGAACAGCAATTGACCAGCGGCGGAAAGATGCTCAATGCTGCTGACAGTAGTTATTAAATCCACAAACTCATCACGAAAAGGAAGAGGACGTTCGAGGTCGCAATTTATGAGTTCCCAGTTGTCTCCCCGCGATGGCGGTGAAAGGTCAAGAAGATAGGCGTGTTTTACCTTTGGCCTGTACCAATCAAGCAGCGGGTTCGAGGTTCCTGAACCTACGTCGACCACCGACATTTGATGTAGCGGAAGCCGAGACATGCGTTCCCGCACCCAGGCATGAGCCCAATAGCGTGTGCGATGTCCGACGCCAAGCCGGTCAGCGTCAGATTTGGTGCCCCATTCAATTGCTGGCGACGCACGTCGTTTCCTAAGAAACTGGCTTAACTTTTCAGCGATGGTATGTGTCATTGAGAAAATTACTACGCAACCGCGCCCAGTTTCTGTTTCAGATGCGCAGCAATCTGTTTGCCGTGAAAGCGGCCGTTCTCTATAAAGATCTCGTTGGTACGCGATCCCGCGACGATGACTCCTCCAACATAAACTCCTGGCACATTGCTTTTGAGGGTTACCGGATCGCACACCGGCCGGCACTGCTCGGTAGACAGCTCGATCCCCACGCTGGTCAGGAAATCGAAGTCAGGATGATAGCCAGTCATGGCGAATACAAAATCGTTCTTTAATTCCACCGGACCGTCCGGAGTATTGATCAGCACATAGTCGTTTCCAATTTCTGTCACAGTACTGTCGAAATAGGCAGGAATCTCGCCGCTCTTGATGCGATTCTCGATATCCGGACGTACCCAGTACTTGATATTGTCATGTAATCCAGCATGACGGTGCACCAGAGTCACTTGCGCACCGTGCCGCCAAAGATCGAGAGAAGCTTCCGCGGCCGAATTCTTGCCTCCGATCACCAAGACGTCGGTGTCATAGAACGGATGCGGCTCGCGAAAATAGTGAAACACTTTGGGCAGATCCTCGCCCGGTACCCCCAGCAGGTTGGCCAGATCGTAATATCCAGTGGCGACGACTATTTTGCGGGCGCGATAATCGTGAATGCCACTGCATTGGTCTGTGGCAGTAACGTGAAAGTCTCCATCTTTTCCCGTAATCGTCTTTACCCACTGATACTGGTGAATGCGCAACTTGTAGTGCTCAGCGACGCGGCGGTAGTACTCTAGTGCCTCCTGGCGCGTGGGCTTGAAATGAGCTGTGTTAAACGGGATGTCGCCGATTTCCAGAAGTTCCGGAGTGGTGAAGAACACCATGTTCGCCGGATAGTTGTAAACCGAGTTGACCACGCAGCCCTTGTCGATAATCAAGGCCGTAAGGCCAACTTTTTGCGCTTCGATGGCACAGGCCAGCCCGGTGGGGCCGGCTCCGACGATCAGTACGTCGCTGCGATTGTCAGCGCTCGGGCGAGTCTTGGGTCGCGGCAGTGTGGCGGGAATCTGTTCGGTGGCCAATGAATGCTATCCCTGCGGTATCGGAAATACAATCCTTCGAGTTTCACTTTTCAATGAAGAAAGGGATTCTAACATGCGGCTGCGTGCTGCAGAATCGGGGGTTATCCGCTATTTGACCGAGCGCTGTGAATTCCGTTCCTGTTGAAACTTAATGATAATGTCCCCTTCCGAACTTTTTAGAAATGTCCCCTTAGACTGAGACCTCCAGCCAGAGGAGGTCTTGTTGAAGAGGACGGCCATGAGCAGTCGTGAGCTGGAGCGAGCGGAAGTCATGGGGCGAGTAG
>Ga0137396_10000118_pt1 | contig 30016 bp, 20 predicted proteins | sample czc16metaG_FD_108284 | JGI IMG/M metagenome (GOLD analysis project Ga0137396, IMG submission 108284) | Vadose zone soil microbial communities from Angelo Coast Range Reserve, California, USA - czcobulk3.16 metaG | ecosystem: Environmental > Terrestrial > Soil > Vadose zone | place: USA...
CCGCACCGGGGTCGTGGCGGCGTTGTCGAGATACACCAGGCGCTTGGCCATTGGCGGGGAATCTACCGACTACAGGGACTGCACGCCAAGCTGCAGCACGTCCTGCACTTCCAGCGTCTCGTGACAGAAGAACGGCTCGCCGTACGCTCGGCGGATCAGGGAGCCGTAGTGCGCCGACTGCACGCGGATCAGCTCGTACAGGTCCTGACCGGTGGGATAGATCTCCCCGGCCGCCTTGGCCCCGTCGAATTGCGAGGCGTAGCAGCGGATCGCCTGCATCTTCACGTCGAAGGTGGCCGAAATATCCACGACGAACGTCGGCTTCACGGGGTCTTCGCGGTACGCGAGCGCATACAGAATCTTGAACGGGCGGTGGGGATCACCTGCGCCGCCGTATTTGGCGAGGCCGGCCAGATAGCAGGCGTCGCGTCCCAGCTCGGAGGCGATGCGATGGTCCGGGTGCCGGCCGATGGGGAACGGGAGAATCACGACGCGCGGGCGGGTCGCGCGGACGAACTCGACCAGCCGGGCGCGCGAGGGCTCGTCGTTCTGGAGGTGTGCATCCGGGAGCTCGGCGTTGAGCCGCACGTGCACGCCGAGCGCCTGGGCCGCGCGCTCCGCCTCCGCCGCCCTGGTGCGGGCGTCGCCGCGCGTGCCGGTCTCGCCCTGCGTCAAGTCGAGGATGCCGACGCGGCGGCCGGCCTGCGCGGCCTTCGCCAGCGTGCCGCCGCACGTCAGCTCGACGTCGTCGCGGTGCGCCGCGATCGCCAACAAATCGACGCGCGGCTCACTCATAGCGGAGGGCCTCTACCGGATCCAGCCGCGCCGCCCGGTTGGCGGGCACGATGCCGAACACCACGCCGACGGCGATCGAGACGAGGGTCGCCACGGCGGCGCTCCACAGCGGGACGGTCGTCGAGAAGCGCAGCAGCGATTTGAGGAATTCACCCGCGGCGAGACCGAACCCGATGCCGATCACGCCGCCCACGAGCGTGAGCGTCGCGGCCTCCACGAGAAACTGCCATAGGATCTCCCGGCGCGTCGCTCCCACCGCTTTGCGGAGCCCGATCTCGCGCGTGCGGTCGGTGACGGAGACCATCATGATCGCCATGACACCGATGCCGCCCACCATGAGGGCGATGCTCGAGAGCACGAGCATGACGAGAAAGAACGCGGCGGTGAGGCCGTCGAAGACGCTCAGCACCTGGTCCGACGTCAGCATATCGAAGCTGTTGGGCTCGCCCACGCGGATGCCCCGCATGCGCCGCAGCTGCAGCGTGACCACGTCCATCGCCCGAGGCACGCTGACGCCGTCCACCGGCCTCACGAGAATGATCAACCCGTTCACCTCGTCGAACTTGAAGTTGCGCCGCGCCGTCTCGAACGGCACGATCCCCGCGATCTCCGGTGCGCCCGGGAGCTCGAAGATGTTGGTGGGTCGCTGGTACACGCCGATCACCCGGAAGGGGCGGCCGCCGACTTTGATGAGCCGGCTCACGGGATCGAGCGGTCCGAACAGGCGGTCCACCGTGCGCTGCTCCACGATGATCACCGGCGCTCCGGTGCGGCGCTCGGCCGGAGTGAACACCCGGCCGCGGGAGATCCCCCCGCCCAGGATTTCCATGAAGCGGTCGTCCGCGCCGAACAGGGCGAGGGTCTGGGTGCGGATGCCTCCGTACTCGAACCGATGGAACAACTGCGTCCAGATCGAGGCGTAGTGAATCTCGGGGAGGCGCGCGATCGCCTCCGCCTCCTCCGGCTTGAGGACCGGGCGTTGCCGGATCTCCCGGGGCAGGGCGTCGGGGTTGACCGGCGTTTGCGTGAAGAATCGCAGCACGCGAAACGTCGTCGGCCCGACGACCTCCAGCGTCTGCACGATCTGCTGGCGGAACCCCGAGACGATCGAGGCCATCGCCATCACGGTCGCGATCCCGATCACGACACCCAGCACCGTGAGGCCCGAGCGGGCCTTGTTGGCGCGCAGCTGCTCCAAGGCGATCAGCCAGCCCTCGCCGACGGAGTGGAGTCTCATTCGGCCCGGAGCGCGGCGATGGGATCGAGCCGGGCCGCGCGGGCCGCGGGATACACACCGAACAGCACGCCGACGGTGAGCCCCAGGCCCAGCGCGACCCCGACGGACCATGCGGTCACCCGCGCGGGCAGCGGGGTGACCGCGCCCACCAGCCCGGCGAGCGCCATGCCGGCGGCGAGGCCGAGCACGCCTCCCACCAGCGAGAGGGTCACGGATTCGGCCAGGAACTGGCGGCGGATGGCGCGCCGCGTCGCGCCCAGGGATTTGCGAATCCCGATCTCGCGCGTGCGCTCGGTCACGCTCATGAGCATGATGTTCATGATCACGATCCCTCCCACGACGATGCCGATGGCCACCACCGCCGGCACGACCGTGAAGATGACGCGGGTGAGGCTCTGCCAGAAGGAGATGAGTCCCTCCGCCGTATCCACCGAGAAATCGTCGTCCTGGCCCGGCCGCAGCCGATGCGCGATCCGCATGGCCTCCTCGGCTCGGAGCATGGCCTCGGCCACCTGGTCCGCCGCCGCCATCTTGACGGAGATCACCGTCGTCTGGCGGCGCCCGTACAGCGCCTCGAACGTCGTGAGGGGGAGCATCACGAACCCGTCCCACGACTGCCCGAGCACCGTGCCCTTCTTCGCGATCACGCCCTTGATCGTGAACGCCCACCCCCGGATGCGCACTCGCTGGCCGACGGCCCGCGCGGCGTCCTCGAACAGCTTCTCGGCCACGTCGAACCCGAGGATTGCCACGAGGCGGCGCTGCTGCACGTCCACGTCTGTGAGCGGATCACCGGCGGCGATCTGGTAGTCCTGGACGATCTGATAGGGGGCCGTGACGCCGAACACGAACGCGTCGCCGATCGTGCGGTTGCGCCAGGCGACGTTGGCCGTCGGGGTCGGCCATCCCGATTGCAGGGCGATCGCCTGCGCGTCCGGGATGGCGCGCTCCACGTAGGGCACATCTTGCGGGGCGATAATCGGGCGGCGCTGGATCCGGCTCCACGCGAGATCGTCGATGAAGCCCACCTGAATCGGATCGCGGCGGATCTGGAACGCGTTCACGCCCACGATCGCGCCGGCGAGCCGCTCCCGCACGTACGCGTTCATCCCCTGAATCACGGCGACGACGGCGATCAGGAACGCCACCGACACGATGATGCCGAGCAGCGTGAAGAAGGATCGCAGCTTGTGGCTCCACACGGTCTGCAGGGCTTGCAGGATGGCTTCGGTCAACTGCATGGCGGAGAAGCTAACGGTAAGAAGCCGGGGAAGGGGGAAGAGGGAAGGGGCCCCCACGGCCCTTCCCCCTTCACTCTTCCCCGGCCTCTTACCGGCTATTCGTATCGCAGCGCCTCGACCGGGTCGAGCCGCGCGGCCCGACTGGCCGGGTAGAGCCCGAATCCCACCCCGGTCAGGGCCGAGGCGCCGAGTGCCACCACGATCGACCACACGGGCACGTTGGCGGGAATCGGGGTGACGCGGGAGATGGCGAACGCGACGCCGCCCCCCACCAGCATCCCGGCCGCTCCGCCCACCAAGGTCAGCGTGGAGGCCTCGACGAGGAACTGCCACAGGATGGCGCGCCGCGTGGCGCCGAGCGCCTTGCGGACCCCGATCTCCCGCGTGCGCTCGGTGACGGAGATCATCATGATCGCGACGACGCCCACGCCCCCCACCATCAGCCCGATGGACGAGAGCACGAGCATCACGAGGAAGAACATCCCCGTCACCTGGTTCCAAGAATCGAGCAGCTTATCCTGCGTCACGATCGAGAAGGTGTTCTCCTGGCCGGGCTTCATGCCGCGGAGCGAGCGCAGCGTCGCGACCACTTCGTCCATCGCCTGCTGCTGGCTGTAGCGGGGCGCCGGGGCGACCGCCAGCCGCATCCACCCCTTGAAGTAGGGTACGTGCTTGGCGAACGCGCCGTGTGGAATCCCGACGAAGGGTGGTGTGCTGCCGCTGAAGAGGCTGGGGGGTGGGGTGTACACGCCGATCACGGTGAATAGTGCGCCGGCGACGTGGATAGACTGGCCAATCGGGTCGCGCCCGCGGAATAGCTGGTCTTCCAGCTTGCGGTTGATGACCGCGACGGAGCTGTTGGCGAGGTCCTCGAGCCGCGTGAAGGTGCGCCCCGGGTAGACGTCACCGCCGTTCACCTCCACCCACTGCGCGGACAACCCCGCGACGTTGACCGACTCGAGCCGCAGGTCGGCGAACTCCACGGTTGCGGCGCTCTCGTCTCGGCGAGTTACGTAGCGCACCGAGGGGAGCTGGGCGATGCGGTCGGCTTCGATCTCGCTGATCGGCGGGTTGCGGCGCCAGGGGCTCGATTCGTCGGAGCCATCCGAGACGTTGACCCCGGCCTGGAAGAAGCGCCACACGAGAAAGGTGCGCGGCGCGATCGACTCGAAGATGTTCGAGACGCTCTGGTTGATTCCACTGATGAGCGCGGCGATCACCATCACGACCATCACGCCGATGGCGACGCCGAGTATGGTGAGCGCGGCCCGCCCTTTGTTGCTCCGCAGCGAATCGAGCGCGATGCCGACCCCCTCAAACGGGCTGGTCATGTCTCGTGCCGCAGCGCGGCGATCGGGTCGAGGCGGGCGGCGCGGCTCGCCGGGTACACGCCGGCGAGGATGCCGACACCCGCGCCCAGCACGACGCCGACCACGATCGACCAGGGGGCGACCGCGGCCGGGAGTGGCGTAGTCGCCGCCACGACGCCGGCGAGCGCGAGTCCGAGGGCGACGCCGCCGGCGGCGCCCGCGGTCGCCAGCGTGGCGGCCTCGACCAGGAACTGCCGCAGGATGTCGCGCCGTCGGGCCCCAAGCGATTTTCGGATCCCGATCTCGCGCGTGCGCTCGGCCACCGCCATCAGCATGATGTTCATGATCACGATCCCGCCCACGACCAGGGAGATCGCGACGAGGCCCGGGAGCGCGACGAACAGCACGCGGCTGATCTTGCTCCAGAAATCGAGCACTTCGTCCGCGGTTTCCAGCGCGAAATCGTCCGGCTCGCGCGGCCGCAGGTGGCGGCGGCTCCGCATCGTCGCTTCGGCTTGCGCCATGGCTTCGCGCATCGCCGGCTGTGAGTTGGCCTTCACCGCCAGCGCGTCCACCACGCGCGGTGGGTTGATGTAGTGTTTGAGCGGCGCGCTCGCCGGCGCCACCACGAATTTGTCGAGCGACAGACCGAACAGGTTGCCCTGCTTCTCCACGACCCCGATCACCCGGTACGGGAGCTGGAAGATCTTTACCTCGCGGCCGATGGGGTCCTCGTCCTCGAACAGCTTGTCCGCCAGCTCGTGTCCCAGCACGAGAACCGGCATGCCGGCCTGCACCTCCTGAGCGGTAAAGGCGCGGCCCCGCTCGACGCGCAGCGAGCGGATGTCGAAATACCACTCCGTCGCCGCCGTGACCTGCACATCCTTCGCCTGCTTCCGGCCGGCGGTGAGCACCGCACGGGTGTTCGACTCCCACGCCGCGAGCACTGGGATCGTCATGCCGCGCGCCACCGCCTGCGCGTCTTCGTAGCTCACCCGCGGGCGCCGGCGCCATACCCGCCACGTCGAGTCCGTGATGTTGCCGAACTGCACGTCCGGGAACTGACGGAGCCGGAACGTGTTCACACCAAGGATCGTGCCGGCGAACTTGTCCGTCATGTAGCGGTTCATCCCCTGCACGACGGAGACGACGGCGATGAGGAACATCACGCCGATGAACACGCCGATGATGGAAAAGGCGCTCTTGAGCTTCTGCGCCCGGATGGTCTGCAAGGCGAGGCGGACGGCCTCGAAGAGGGGCATGCTACACGCTATGCCCCCGGGCGCCTATTCGTACCGCAGCGCCTCGACCGGATCGAGCCGCGCGGCCTTACTCGCGGGATAGAGCCCGAACAGGACGCCCGTCAGCGCCGCGACGATCAGCGCCACCACCACCGACCCGAGCGGCACATGGGCCGGGATCGGCGTAGCGAACGCCAGCACCACCGCGGCGAGGCCCCCACCGATCATGCCGACGATCCCACCCACCAGGGTGAGGGTCGCCGCCTCAACCAGGAACTGCCACAGGATCTCGCGGCGCGTGGCCCCCAGCGCCTTGCGCACCCCGATCTCGCGGGTACGCTCGGTGACCGAGATCATCATGATCGCGATCACTCCCACGCCGCCCACGATCAAACCGACCGCGGACAGAATGAACAGCACGAACCGGATGATCAGGGTCATGCTGTTGAGCTTCTCGAGGAACTTCTCCTGGCTCACGACCGCGAAGTTGTTGTCCTGACCAGGGCGCAGATGGCGGCGCAGCCGCAACGCCTCGGTGACGTCCTCCATCGCGTCGGCCGTCGTTGCGGCCGGCGCCGGGCCGACCAGCAAGTCCATCCAGCCCTTCCAGTAGCGCACGTACTTGAGGAGGGCGCCGTGCGGAATGATCGCTTCGGGCGACGGCTGGCCGCCGAACAGCTGCGGCGGCGGGTTGAACACGCCGATGACGGTGTACGGCACGCCCTGGATGTGGATGCGCTGGCCCACCGGGTCGATCTGGTCGAACAGCAGCTCGGCCAGCTTCTGGTTGACGACCGCGACCTGGGCGGCGGCTGCGTCCTCCACTTCGGTGAAGGAGCGCCCCGGGGAAACGTCTCCGCCGGCGACGTTGGGCCACGCCGCGCTCCGCCCAAAGATGCGCACGCTGTGCTGGGTCTTCGCGCCGAACGTGACGTCCGCCTGGCCCCCTTCGTCCAGGGCCACCCAGCTCACCCGGGGCAGGCGCGCGATGGCCTGGGCATCGGCGAGCGAGATCGGCGGGTTGTGGCGCCACGGGCTCATCTCGTCCGAGCCGTCGGAGATGTTGACGCCGCCCGAAAAGAACCGCCCGACCCAGAACGTCTTCGGTCCCGATTGCTCCAGCATGTCGGCGACGCCCTTATTGAAGCCGCTGACGATCGCGCCGATCACCATCACGACCATCACACCAATCGCGACGCCGAGAATCGTGAGCGCGGCCCGCGCCTTGTGGGCCCGCAGCGATTCCAGCGCGATGCCGACGCCTTCGAGCAACGGGGTCACGGGGTCACTCGTGGCGCAGGGCGGTGATGGGGTCGAGCCGTGCGGCGCGGCTCGCAGGGTACACGCCGGCGATGACCCCGACGCCGCCGCCTACCACCACGCCGAGGACGATCGAGAACGGGGAGACGGAGGCCGGGAGCGGGCTGACCGCTTGCAGCAGTACCGATAACCCGATGCCGGTGAGGATCCCGAGGGTCGCACCGACGGTCGCCAGCGCGGTGGCTTCGGCGAGGAACTGGCGCAGGATGTCGCGCCGGCGCGCCCCCAGCGACTTCCGGATCCCGATCTCTCGGGTCCGCTCGGCCACCGCCACGAGCATGATGTTCATGATCACGATGCCGCCCACGACGAGCGCGATGCCCACGAGGCCGGGCCCGACCGCATAGAGAATGCGGCTCAATTTGTTCCAGAAGTCCAGCACGCCTTCCGAGGTTTCCATCGCGAAGTTGTCGTCCTGCCGCGGGCGCAGGTGTCGCCGGCTGCGCATGACCGCTTCGGCCTGGTTCATCGCTTCCCGCATCTCGGGCTCGGAGTTTGCCTTCACGATCAGGGCATCGACCACCCCCGGCGGGTTCACTTCGCGCTGGATCGGTGAGAGCGCGGGCGCCACGACGAATTTGTCGAGCGAGATCCCGAGCAGGTTCCCCTGGCGCTCCACCACGCCGATCACCCGGTAGGGGATACCGTGGATGCGCACGTTGTGCCCGATCGGGTTCACGTCCGGGAACAGCTTGTGCGCGAGGTCGTACCCGAGCACCACGACGGTCGTGCCGGCCTTCGACTCCTGGGGTGTGAACGGGCGGCCGTCGCCGATCGTCAGGTTCATGATGTCGAAGTACCGCTCGGTCGTTCCCTCCAGCGTGATGTCCTTGGCGACCTTGCCGCTGTACTCGACGCTGCCCCGGTCCTCGGAGTACCACGCCGTCACCACGGGGATCGTCAGGCTCTTCGTCACCGCGTTCGCGTCCGCGAACTTGATGCGGGGGCGCCGGCGCCACGACCGCCACACCGAGTCCTGGACGTCGAAGTTCACGTTCGGCGAGCGGCGCAAGTGGAACGTGTTCACGCCCACCAGGGTGCCGGCGAACTTCTCGGTCATGTAGCGATTCATGCCGTTCACGACCGACCAGGCGCCGATCAGGAACGTGACGCCGATGAAGACGCCGATCGTCGAAAATACGCTCTTCAGCTTTTGCGCCCGGATCATCTGCAGCGCCAGCCGGATCGCCTCGAAGAACGGCACCCTAGGCGGCCTGGAGCTGGTCCGTGGCGATCACGCCGTCGCGCAGCGTGACGACGCGGGCCGCGTGGGCCGCAATGTCGTGCTCGTGCGTGACCATCACGATCGTCTGGCCCCCGCGGTGCAGGTCGCGGAACACCTGCATGAGCTCGGCGCTGGTGGCCGAGTCGAGGTTTCCGGTGGGCTCGTCGGCGAGCAGAATGGAGGGCCGGTTCACGAGCGCCCGGGCGATCGCGACGCGCTGGCGCTGGCCGCCCGACAGCTCGTTGGGCCGGTGGTCCATCCGGTCGCCCAACCCGACGCTGCTGAGCGCCCGGGCGGCCTGCTCCCGCCGCTCGCGCGCGGGCTGCCCCGCGTAGATGAGCGGCAGCTCCACGTTGTGGAGCGCCGTCGCCCGCGGAAGCAGGTTGAACGTTTGGAAGACGAAACCGATCTCCTTGTTGCGGATCCGGGCCAACTCGTCATCCGACAAGTCGCTGACCTTCTGCCCGTTCAGCCAGTATTCGCCCGCCGTGGGCGTGTCCAGGCAGCCGATCAGGTTCATGAACGTCGATTTGCCCGATCCCGACGGCCCCATGACGGCGACGTACTCGTTCTTGCGGATCTGCAGGCTCACGCCCCGCAGGGCGCGCACCACTTCGCCCCCCATGTCGTAGTCGCGGGTGAGCTTGTGGGTCAGGATCACGATGTCGGGCAGCGGCGTGTCGCCTGTCCGGAACGGCTGCAGGGCCGTCATGCGGTCTTCTTCACGATCTTGTTCGTCGTGTCCGCGGCTTGCTTCGTCGGGCGCACGTGCGCGCCGTCCTTCAGGTCGCGGATCGCCTGGTACGGCCCGGCGACGATCGTTTCGCCCTGCTTCAGCCCGTCGAGCACCTCGAAGTATTCGTCTCCCGCGATCCCGACCTTGACGGGCCGAAACGTCGCGGTCCCCTTGTCCACAACGAACACCCCCTCGGTTTCCTTCTTCTTGCGCGCGGTTGCGGTGTCCACCGGCCGGTTCTCCGTCGACACCGGCTTGTTCTCGCGCACCGTGAGCGCGATGATCGGGATCGAGAGCGCCTGCTTGCGCGTGTCGGTCACGATCCGGGCCGTGGCCGAGAGGTCCGGGCGCACGTCGCCGGGCGGGTTGGTCAACGTGATCTCCACCTGGTAGTCGACCGCCTGCGTGTTGGTACCCGGCGTCGACGCGGCGGCCGTGAGGATCGCGCTGTTCGAGACCTTCGTCACGCGCCCCATGAAGGTGGTGTCGGGAAAGGCATCGATCGTCACCTCCACCGAGTCTCCCAGATGCAGCCGCACGACGTCAGTCTCGTCCACGTTGACCTTCACCTGGATCACCGAGAGGTCGGAGACCGTCAGCAGCAGGCCGACGTCCCTGGAGAACGTTCCCGGAACGGCGACCTCTCCTTCCTCGACCGAGAGCCGCGTCACGCGGCCCGCCATGGGCGCGAGCAGCGTGGTCTTGCGGAGATTGTCACTGGAGGACCGCACCGCGGCGCGGGCCTGTTCCACCTGGTGCTGCGCTGCGGTCAGGTTCGCTTCCGCGATCTCGAACGCCGTCTGGGCCTGCTCGAGCTGCTCCTGCGAGACCAGGTTGGGGTTCTGCGCGTGGAGCTCCTTGGTGCGGCCCAGCGCGCGGTCCGCCTGGTCTCGGTTGGCCTTGGCTTGTACGGCGGCCGCCTGCGACGAGGCGAGCGTGGCCTCGGCCTGCTGCAGGTTCGCCTGGTAGATCGTGGGATCGATCTGCAGCAGGAACTGCCCCTTGGTGACCAGGTCGCCCTCGCGCACCGCGATCTTGGTGATGCGCCCCGTGATGTCGGCCGAGATGTCGACCTTCTTCTTCGGCTGGATCTTGCCGCTCGCCGTCACGGCGGCGACCAGGTCGCGACGGCTCGCCTTCTCGAAGCGGACCTCCGCGCCGCGGTCGCGCCGGGCGCCCGCACTGATCACGACGAGCCCCACGATCAGCACTGCCGCCCCCGCTCCCACCAGCACTTTGTTACGCTTGGACATGTCGGTCGCGTCCTCTCGTTACCGCAGCGGCCGCCCCACCGCTGCTTCGAGCGCGGCGACCGCCTTGTGATAGTCGTAGACGGCGTTCACATAGTCGCTCTCCGCCCGCAGCTGCGCCACTTGGGCGTCCAGTAGCTCGAAAAACGTGCCCGAGCCGACCCGGTAGCGCTCGGTGGCGAGCTGCAGCTGCTCGCGGGCCGCCGTGCGGTTCGTGTCCTGGATCGCGATCGTGCGGTAGGCGGTCGTGACGGTGAGGTACGCCTGGCTCACCTCGGTGTGCACCTGCAGCCCGCGTGCCCGCACCGATTCCTCCAGGTCTTGCTGCTGCGCCTTCGCCTGCGAGACCTGCAAAGGCTGTGAGAAATTGCTCCACAACGGGATGCTGATCGTGAGGCGCGCCTGGAACGGCTGCGGTGTGAATTTGAACGGGTACGCCGCGTTCTGGTCGCGGATCGCGCGCTCCTGCAGAGGCGTGAAGGCGAGCAGGTTGCAGTTGAGCGGCAACTGTCCCGAGTTCAGCCAGGCGGTGTTTTCGTACTGGCACGCCGTGATGTTCGCGGCCGCGCTCGCCGACTCGGCCGCGATCGTCGGATTGATGTCAGAGAGCTTCTGCGTGAACCCCGACCAGCTGGCCGACACCGCGACGCTCGGCGTATACGCGCCCGTGGCCGCGCGGACGCCCCAGCTAGCGGCGCCCTCGCGCGCCCGCAGCGCCTTGAGCGCCGGGTTCTGGCCCTCCGCCATCGTCAACAGGTCGCCGAGCCGCCACGCCGGCGTCTGGACCGCGAAGGTGTCGGTGAGCTGCACCGTCGCGACGTCCACCGGCGGCGTGACGCCGATCTGCTGGAACAGCCGCAGCTTCTCGAGTTGCAGCCCGGTCTCCGCGCGCAGCAAGGCGACCTCGGCCTGTCCCCGTGCCACCTGTGCCTGGCGCACGTCGATCAGCGAGGCGCGCCCCACGTCGTAGCGCGCCTGGGCGAGCTTCAAGAACTGCTCGTTGCGGTCGAGCTCCTCGCGCCACCTCGGCGTTGTCGCGGGCCTGGAGCACGCTCAAGTACTGCTGGGTCACGCCGGTGATCAGGTTCGACTCGGCGCCCGCCACGTCCGCGTCGGCGGCGCTCAGCTGGGCGTGCTTGAGCGGGATCTGGGTGAGCGTCTGTCCGTTCAGCGCCCAGTCGAGGAACAGGCCGTAGCTCGACGACAGCGTCGAAACGTTCTGCGAGAAGTTGGCCGTCAGAAACCGCTGCTGGCCGGAGCCCGAGTAGCCGATGCCGCCTGATGCGGTGAGTGTCGGCAGAAAGGTGCTGGACCACGCGTTGCGAGCAGCCCAGCCCGCCGGTGACCGGTCGTGGAGCGCCTGCCGGTAGAGCGGGTTGTGCGCCCGTGCCAGCGCCAAGGCGTCGGCGAGAGACAGGTTCGCGGTGGTGGGTTGTTGGGTGACGGCCAGGGTCGGACAGACGGCGAGCCCGACGGACAAGAGCAAGCGCTTCATGAGGTTCCCTTGGACCGGTCGTGAGGTCGTCACCTCATACGCGGGCCGCACGCTACGGGTTTCGACTTGTGACTACCGAACTGACTGGGCGGGAATCTAACCCCCAATGCGCCTTCGGTCGAAGGGGTCAGGAGGCGGGCGCGCGCTCCGCCGTGAGGCGGCGCGAGGGCACCGCGACCTTGAGCAGCCGGCCGGCCCGGTCCAGCCACAGGTGCACCAACTGGTTGGGACCGCCGCTGACGGTGACGTGGCGGAGCGACGCGGGATCGCGGCCCAGCGTCGTGGCCTCGACTCCCAGGTCCTGGACGACGACGACCTCGCGGTGCCCGCCGCGCGGAAAGATCGCCGTCACCGACACGGGGCTCGGGCGCGCGTGCCAGACCGCCACGAGGTACAGGACGAAGACCGAGTCGTCGAGCACCACGACGGGCGCCGGGGCCGGGAATTCACGGGCGCGCTCGGTGAGACGCCCGAGCAGCCGCACCGTGAATCGACCGCGCGACCGCTGGCCCAGGATGCGGAGCGGCTCGCGCGGGTCGGCCACGGAGAACTCGAGGCTCGCCGGCAGCGAGTCGGCGCCGATCTCGAGGATGGGATTAAGGACCACGATGGGCCGGCTCCGGTCGAACCGCACGGTCGACGAGAGCGTCCATCCCCCGCCGCCGCGCGCCGCCGCGAGCCGGAACGCCTCCCGGCCGATCTCCGCGGTATCTTGACGGAGCAGGAACGTGCCCTCGTCGAGCGGCGCCTGCAGCGCGAGCAGCGTGAGGATCAGGGCGCTCATGGAACCGTGGGGACCGGGGCTCCGAGCACTCGCGTCGCGATGCGCTCGTAAATCATCTTATACAGACGCTCGCCTTTTTCACGGGTGGCGAGCGTCGGTCGCCCGAGGGAGCCGGGAGACCGCTCTGGGAGCGAACGCGTGACCCCGCGATAGCGGGCGGTCTGGCGGGCGGGCAGGACGAAGTCCTGGGCGCGCTCCATCCGCACCAGCTGCGGTGCGAGATAGAGCAGCAGCGAAGTGTCGAGCTCGCTGCCGTGCATCGGGCCGTCTGGATCGGCGAGATGGCCCGCGAAGTCGAGCGCGAACACGTCCACCGTGAACACGCGGGCGCGCCGCGTGCGCAGCGTCGACAGCGCCTCCTGGTGCGGGTCGTGGCCGTGCGCCGTGAGGATGATGAACGCGTCGACGCCGGTCTGCTCCCAGGAGCCGAGCAGGTCGTTCATCCAGCGGTGCAGGGTCTTGCGGCGCACCGTGGCGTTGCCCGCGTACGGCCGCTGGGTGGCCGTGTTCACGCCGTACTCGATCGTGGGGGCGCGCAGGATGTCGAAGCTCGCCGAGAGATCGTCGGCCAGGCGCTCGACGATGATCGTGTCGCACCCCATCGGGAGATGGGGCCCGTGTTGCTCGCAGGTGCCCACCGGCACCAGGAGGCGGGAATCGCGCTCGAGGATGAAGCGGACTTCGTCCGCCACCAGCGTCTTCAAATGATGCGGCGCCTTCATATCCTGATCGCGGGCTGCGCCGCGGCCGTGGCGGTGGCGGAGTGGCTCCACGGGAACGCCGGGCCGTGGGCGTGGACGGCGGGGGTGGCGGGGCTCGTGACCGCCGGCCTGGCGGTGGCGCGCGGTCCCCGGACCGGCGCGCCGGCTCTCGCCGCCCTGGCGTCCCTCCTGCTCGCCGTGGTCGTCATCGCCGGCGCGCGCGAGGTCCGCCGGATCGAGTGCTGCTGGACCGAGGTTCGGGCGGAACGGGTTCCTCGGGACTCGGCTGAGCTGCGTGGCGCGCTCGCGGCGGCCGTGGCCGAAGCCCGGCGCCTCGCCGAGCGCGCCATGACGGCCGCCCTGCTGCCGCGGGACGCGGCATTCGAACAACTCGCGGTCGCGCTGCACGCTCGGGGGCAGGCGCCGGGGGTGGAGCGCGGCGCGGTCATTCTCGGTGCCGACGGCGAGCCCGTCGCGTGGTCGGGCCGCCACCGCTTCGTTCCCGCCCGGGACACGGTAGAGTTGCGCGCCGTCATCACCCCATTCTACGTGTCGCTCGAGGCCCGGCGCCAGACACAGGCCGGCGGCACCGCCGTGGGCTCCGTCCTGATCGACGCCGCGCCGGCTGCGCGCGACCGGGACGGGGCGGTGAGCGCACTGTTCGCGCGCCGCTATGGCGTGACGCTGCGGTTCTACGTTCCCCATCTCGCCCCGGTCGACTCCACGGTCTTCGACTACGCCACGCCCGACGGGCGCACGCTGTTCAGCGTGCAGCCGATCCCGCCGTCCCAGGGTGACGCGAAGCTCACCGCGGTGCAGGGTGCCGCGGGGCGGGCCGGCACGGCGCTCGCTGCGGCGCTCCTCTTCCTCTTTATGGTCGCGCCGCCGGGGCGGTGGCGGTGGCTGGTCGTCCTGGCCGCGGCCTGGTGTCTGTTGCGGGCGCCGCTCGGCCCCGCGCTCGGGCTGGCGAGCCTGTTCTCGCCCGCCCTGTTCTATCGCCCGATGCTCGGCATGTTCAGCGCCTCCGCGGGGTCGCTCGTCGTGCTGGGGCTCGTGCTGCTGCTCGCGGCCGCGCTGCGGTGGCGCGGCGGGATCGCGCGGCGCTGGTGGACCCTGTCCGCGGCGGCGGTCCTCGTGCTCGCCGCTCCGTACCTGGTGCGCTATTTCGGTCGGGGCATCGCGCCTCCCACCGGCGGCGTGAGCTTCGGCTTGTGGATCTCGTGGCAACTCGCGGTCGCGGCGGCCAGCATGGCGCTGGTGTTTTGGGCGGCGGCCTTGGTGCGCGGCACCGGGGAGCCGAGGGGCGTCCCGTGGACTCTCCCCGCCGCCTGCGCGTGGGCGGTGCTCGCGGCGCTCGTCGGCCTGTGGTTGTGGCAGCCCTATGGCGCCTGGCCCGAGTGGTACACGTTCGTCTGGCTCCCGGCCCTGGTGGGCGTGGTGGTGCCGGCGCCGAGTCGCTGGGCCGTATGCGGCATCGCGACCGTGGCCGGGACTGCCGCGGCGCTCGTCACGTGGGGCGCGACGGTCGAAGGCCGTCTCGGTCTCGCCGAGCGTGACGCCGCGAGGTTGGGTCGGGAGGAGGACCCGCCTGCGGTCGCGCTGCTCGAGCGCATGGGTCGCGAGCTGCCGGCACCCGCGCCGCGCACGGCAGGAGAGCTGTACGCGCTGTGGCTGGGGTCGCCCCTCGCCGCCGAGGACTATCCGGCGAGTCTCGCGGTCTGGACGCGGCCCGGCGATCCCGTGGCCGAACTCCGCCTGGCGCGACTCGACCTGCGGCCACCGCTCATGGCGGCGCTGGTACGCTCTCCCGGCACGCAGCGCGGTCCGCGCGTCGAGCGGCTGCCGGGCGTGCCGGGCGTTCACAACCTGCTCGTCGCGCCGCTCCCCTCGGGCGATGTGCTCACCGTGGGCGTCGGTCCACGCACCCTGCTCATCCCGGCGGACCGCGTGGCGCGGTTTCTCCACGGCGAGGTCGGCGCGGGACTCCCATACGTCCCCTCGCTGTCGCTCCCGAGCCCCGGCCCGCCGGCCGAGAGCGCTCGGGTCATCTGGACGCGGAGCGGATGGTCGGTGCGCGGCGAGCGGCGGATCGAGCTGCCGGGCGGCGTGCGGCACGTCCACCTGCGGGTCGACCTTCAGCCGGGGGGGCCGTGGGCGCTGCTGGTGCGCGGCGCCCTGGTTGTTGTCTCGGACGCCGTGCTGCTCGGCGCGATATGGCTCTTCAGCCTGCTATTCGTCGCCGGGGGGCGCCCGCGACTCCAGCCCGTCCTCGCCGGGCTGCGCACCAGCTACCGCGTGCGACTCACCGCTGCACTGGCCGGCTTTTTCGTGGTGCCGGTGATGGCGTTCGCGCTGTGGAGCTTCGCGCAGCTGCGTGACGATGCCCGCCAGGACGGCGACCTGCTCATCCGCCAGACCCTGCGCGACGCCGCCACCACGGCGGGCGGCGCCGTGTCCGACCGCGCGACCAACGTCGAGCGAGCGATCGGCGAGCTCGCCAACCGGCTCGATGCCGACCTCTGGTTGTATCAAGACGGCGTGTTGACCGCGACCAGCACGCCGGTGCTCGACGAGCTCGGCCTCACAGATCCGTTCCTCGCGCCGGACGTATTCGTCCGGTTGGCGCTGCGGGACGAGCTGGAGGTCAGCGCCGACGGCACCGCGGCCGGACGGCCCGTCCGGGTGGGGTATAGCGTGGTGCTGCCCGGCGCGGCGATTCTCGCCGCGCCGCAGCTGGTCGACGACGAGCGCGTCCGCCAGCCGCTCGAGGACCTGACGCTCGCCCTGGTCCTCGCCACGCTGGTCGGTCTGGTTGCCGCGGTGGCGCTCGCCGGCCTGGTGGCGCGCGGCCTCGCCAGCCCCGTGGCCGCACTGCGGGACGCTGCGGTGGCGCTGGGCCGGGGCGCGCCGCTCCCCGCGTTCCCCCCCGGGGCGCTGCGCGAGTTCGAGCCGGTCGTGTCGGCGTTCGAGCGGATGGCGGCCGACGTGCGCAAGAGCCAGGCGGCGCTGGAGGAAGCGCGCCACCGGAGCGCCCAGGTGCTCGCCAACGTAGCGACGGGCGTGATCGCCGTGGACGAGGGGTTGCGCGTGACGATGGCCAATCCCCGCGCGGCGGACCTGCTCGGAACCACCCTCGAGCCCGGCAACCTGCTCCCGCGGACGGCGTCGTCCGAGTGGCTCCCCGTGTGGAACGCGGTCGGCGAGTTCCTCGCGGCCGGCCGAGGCGCAGGGGGAGAAGGAGAGCGCATTGCGGAGCGCGAGTTCGACGTGGGGGGCCGACAGATCCGCGTGCAGATCGCGTCGCTCGGGCCCTCGCCGGACGGCTGCGTCGTCGCGCTGGACGACGCCACCGCGTTCACGCGGGCCGCACGCGTCTTGGCCTGGGGCGAGATGGCGCGCCAGGTGGCACACGAAATCAAGAATCCGCTGACGCCGATCCGGCTCGGCGTGCAGCACCTGCGACGCGCCCGTGCCGAGGGGCGGGCCCACGATTTTGACGCCACGTTGGAGGAGACGGCGGTGCGGATCCTGGCCGAGATCGATCGGCTCGACGCGATCGCGCGCGCCTTCTCGCGGTTTGCGTCCCCGCAGGCGGAACTGCGACCGCTCGAGCCCGTGGACTTGTATGCCGCTGCACGCGAGGTCGTGCAACTGTACGCGCTGGGCGGGGCCGAGGCACCCACCGGCTTCGAGATGGCGGGTCAGGCGGGCGCGCCGGCGCTGGCCCGCCGGGACGAAGTGAAAGAGGTGCTCGTCAACCTGCTCGAAAACGCGCGCAACGCCGGCGCGCGTCGTGTCACAGTGCGCGTGTCCGAGGGCGGCCGGCGGCTGGCCGTCGAAGACGACGGGCGCGGTATTCCAGCCGACGCGCTGCCGCGCGTCTTCGAGCCGGCGTTCTCGACGACGTCGAGCGGCGCGGGGCTCGGGCTCGCGATCGCGAAGCGCCTGATCGAGAGCTGGGGCGGCACCATCGCCTTCGCGAGCGCCGCGGGACGCGGGACCACCGTCACCATCACCTTTCAGGCCGCCCCCCCCACCCCCACCCCGGCCCCCGCCGCCGCGCGAGCGATCTGAGTTGGTGACCGGGCTCACGCCCGCACATGGCGGAATTCACGAACATTGTTACCGTTGTCACCGGCACTATTCTCGGGGAGAACCGTGCGGACAGCCTTCGTGGGCGCGGGAGTGATGGCACTCGTCGTCGGCTGCGCTACCGCGGCCGGCGCGCAAGGATGGGTCACCGACGCCCGCCGCATCGGTCTCGGGGGCCTGGGGCTCGACCAGGGAAGCCTGCGGCGCTACAACGCCGCCTACCGAGCCGTGCCGGGCCGAGCCGGGCAACGCGGGCGCCCCAAGCTCACCATCCCCATCCCGCTCGGCCTCATCCAATTCTTCCACGACCATCCGATCTCGAACATCAAAAACGACCCGGCGTTCAACCACGATTCCGCCGGGTTCAATCCGGTGGTGCTCCTCAACACCTTTCTCAATCCGCCGCTCTTCCTGGAGGTCAAGAAGGCGCCGACGCCGACTAACGACGTCGTCTTCGGCATCGGGAAGGACTCGCTGCGCGTGAACCTCGGCCTGACCGCCCAGCTCGTTCCACAGGATCAATTCGGGATCGGCGGCTCGAGCCGGCCGCTCGACCCGGGGCTGTCGATCAAAGGGGTGCGCATCGGCGTGATGGGTTGGGTGCACGACGAGGTCGGGTTTCAGCTCGGCGACAAGCTCCTGGGATTTCTGCGGGACTCCATGCCTGCCGATACCAACACGCGCTATAACATCCTCGGCGACGCGGTGCTCGAGGCGGGATTCGCGCCGACGGTCGCCTACGCGGGGCGCCTCGCGGGCGATAGCACCACCGGACTGTACGTGGGAGGCGCGGTCCACTACTACGTGGGCCTGGCCTACGCGCGCGTGAACGGCGACGGCGGGTTCACCACCGGCGACTCGATTTTCGGCGGCCCTACTCCCGTGAAGCCCGATGCGCGTGCCCTCACCCAGTACTCCAAGTTCGGGAACAGCTTCGGGCACGGCGTGGGCGGCGATGTCGGGATCGCGGTGGTGACGGGACCGATCGAGCTCGGCGTCGGCGTGAACGACATCGGCGCGACGATCACCTGGCCCGACACGCGGGTCGACAGCGCCCTGTACCGGGACTCGAGCTTCAGCAAGCCCGTCGCGAACCACATCGAGACGCAAACGAAGCTTCCGGTCTCGTACCTGGTCAACCTGGCGTACACGGTGGGAAAGACGACGCTCGGGGCCGACGTGCTCAACAGCGGGCGTGGCACCACGGTGCACGTCGGGGGAGAGCAACGTGTCGGCGTGATCGTGCTGCGCGGCGGCGTGGCGCGCGACCAGCGCAAGCGCATGGAATTCGGCTGGGGCGGGGGCTTGCGATTCGGGGGGCTGGGTCTGGACGTGGGATTCTGGACCCACACGAACTCGCTATCCAACCAGCGCGCCATCACGATGGCGACGTCGCTCTCGATTTACTAGGGAGGCAGGATGAAGGCCAAGTGGCTCGGAGTGGCGCTCGGGTGCGCGGTGGTGGCGGGCTGTGGGAAGGGGCGCGCTATCTTCAACGTGGACGTCTACAGCTTCATCAAGGGGACGGGGAGCGACACCCGCTCCTACGCGGTGCCACCAGGGGTATCGGGGAGCGCGGGCACGACGCCCCAGAAGATCAGCCTGCCGGGGGCGGGCTCGTCCATCGTGGACAGCGTTCGTGCGTTCGGCACCCTCGACCTGAACAATACTAGCGGCTCCGGCACGATCGGCCTCCAGGTCTACCTCGCCGCCGACTCGGCCGGCACGTTCAACCCGTCGGGCCTGGCGATCACCGTTCCCACCAAGACCGTGTCGGGGACGAACGTGACCCCTGACACCATCCGCGCCGACCTCTCGGCCGCGTTCGACTCGTTGTTCACAAAGTCGCAGCTCTGGATCAGGTTCGTCGTCAACGGCTCGGCGGACCCCGGCCTGAACCCGCTGCAGGGGACGGCCGTGGTCACGTCGCTTCAGTTGACGGTCATCATTTCGGACAAGTTCTTCTAAGACTAGTTTTCACCTGCATGCGTAGGTCCTTTCCGTGGGGAGCGCTGCTCGGGGCAACGCTCCCCGCGCTGCTCGCCACCTGTCGCTACGACAGCGCGGGCCCCCGCCGCGGGGGACCGGCATATGTCGCCGTCCAGCCCACAGTCAGCCCCGGGGTCGATCTCGCCGCGTTCGGGCTGACGCCCGACACCATCCGCCTGGTCGTGACGCGCAGCCCCGCCGACACGCTGCGCGCGCTCACCGTCTTCTTCGATCCGGACTCGTCCCAGATCCGTCTGGCGGCCGACGTCACGTTGCGGGCGGCGGTGGAAACCCTCACGGTCCACTTGGAGCTGCGGGGCGGCGGCTTTGCGCTGTTCTCAGGCACGCGGCCCGTCGAGGTGCGGGCCGGGCGACCGGGCGCGCCACTGCAGATCGCCGTGACGTACACGGGGCCGGGGACGAACGTCGCCGCCCTCACGCTCGCGCCGCTCGACAGCGTGCTCACGTTCGGCGACGCGTTGCGGTTCCGGGTGAGCGCTAATGACTCAGGCGGTGCGCCCGTAACGCCTTTCTACGTGGCGTGGAGCTCGAGCGACACGACCGTCCTGCGCGTCGATGCCGCGGGGCTCGCGCGGGCGCCGCAGGCGCGGGCCCTCGTGTACGTCCGCGCGCGCACGCCGACGGGCATCGTGGACTCGACTCCGGTGACGGTTATCCCGGTGCCCACGCTATTGAGCTTGGTGAGCGGGGCGGGTCAGCGCGGCGTCGTGGGACTCGCGTTGGCGCTGCCGTTCCGGGTGCGCGTGCTCGCCCCCGACGGGCTGGGCGTGAAGGGTATCCCCGTGGGGTTCCGCGCGCTGGCGAGTCTGGGGAGCGCCGTCGCCGACTCCGTGGTCGTGTCGGACACGGCCGGCTATGCCCAGACGGTGGCCACGCTCGGCACCCTCGCGGGACCGCAGGGCTTCGAGGCACGCGCGCTCGCGCTCCCGGCCACGAGCTTCAGCGCCACCGCCCTCGCGGGAGCGGTCTCGAGCGCCACGTCGGTCGTGACCACTACCGCCACCAGCGTCTTGTCGGGGGCGATCGCCACGCTCACCCTGCACGCCAAGGACGCGTTCGGGAACGACCTCACGGCGGGCGGCCGCAGCGTCGTGTTCAGCGTGACAGGAGGGACGAGCACCGGGACGATCGGCCCGACGGTCGATCACGGGGACGGGACGTACAGCGCGCCCTTCACCGGCGTGCTCGCCGGGACCGCCTCGACGATCGGCGCGACGATCGATGGCACTCCCGTGACGTCGGCGCCCCTGCCGACGATCGCCGTGCTGGCGGGGGCGGTGGCGCAGGTCGTGGTCGCGCCCGCGACGGCGGCACTCGCGGCGCTCGGCCAGACGCAGCAGTTCGGCGCCGTCGCACACGACCTGAACGGGAACGTCGTCCCGGGACAGGCGTTCACGTGGACCAGCGGCAACCCGCTCGTCGCGCGGGTGGACACGGGGGGGATCGTCACAGCTGTCGCGAACGGCAGCGCGACGATCACGGCGACGGCCGCCGGTGTGGCCGGTAGCGCGGCCCTGACGGTCGCCCAGGTGGTCAAGTCGGTCGTGGTGAACCCGGCCGTCGCGTCGCTCGCCGTCGGGCTCACGCAGCAGTTCACGGCCGTCGCGCAGGACGCTAACGGGAACCCGGTGCCGGGACAGACCTTCACCTGGGTCTCTTCACAGCCGCTCCTCGCGAGCGTGGACCTGAACGGGCTCACCACGGCGCTCGCAATCGGGACGGCGGTCATTACGGCCACGACCGGCGGCGTATCGGGGACGGCTACGTTGTCGATCCTGTAAGCGGCGATCGGTGAGAGTCGGCGCCTTGTGGCGGCGGCGCCACGGCCCCGACGCCATGTCTTTCCTGGCCATTCCTTCGCCATTCTTTCTTTTTTCCCCCCGTTCTGTTTCCTCTTTCCCCTCCCGATTGCGGCACTCAATTTGCGCGTGGCCACGCCTCGGACGGTGATGACGCAATGCGCGGGCTACCTCTGGAGCGCCGCGACCGCGTCGACCGGCCGGAGACGCGCAGGTCGCTCGCAGGACGGGGGGACGGTCGAGGTCCTCCGGGCGCCGCGTCCAGTCCGTGGAGCGCCCGCAACGCGCGGGGCGCTCCTGCAACAGACCTCTCGACCGTCGGAGGGGTTTCCATGAAACGTCTCGCCGTCTTTGCGGCGCTGGCGTCGTCGCCGGTCTGCGCGCTCCTGGCCCAGGATATGGGCCGGATCGCCGGCGGGGTAACGGCGCAGCAAACGGGCGCTCCCCTTACCGGCGCCACCGTCACCCTGGCGGGCGGATCGCTCGGCGCCGTCACCGGCTCGGACGGCCGGTACCTGATCGTCGGGGTGCCTCCCGGGACGTACCGGGTGCGGGCCCGCCTCATCGGGTACGGCACGGTTGAAGATACCGGCGTCGTCGTGACGGCCGGGGAGACCGCGAGCCTGGATTTCCAGCTGCGGGCGCAGGCGATTCAGCTCGACGCGGTCGTGGCTATCGGGTATTCCACGGTTCAGAAGCGGGACGTAACGGGTGCGGTGGCGTCGGTGAGTGGCGACCAAGTCACCATGCGCGCGGCGCCGACCTCCACCGTCAACACGGCGCTCCAGGGCCGTGCCGCCGGCGTCCAGGTGCTCACGAATTCCGGCATGCCGGGAATCGGGGCGAGCGTGCGCATCCGCGGGACGAACTCGCTCAGCGCCAACAGCGAGCCGCTGTACGTCGTGGACGGCATCCCGGCCGACCAGGGCACCTCCTCCTCCGATCCCAAGAGCAATCCGCTCATGTCCATCGATCCCAACGAGATCGAATCGATGGATGTGTTGAAGGACGCTTCCGCGAAGGCGATCTACGGCGCCCGCGGCGCGAACGGCGTGGTGCTGATCACCACGAAGCGCGGGCGGTCGGGCGAGAATCACTTCACGGTCGAATCGAGCTACGGGTTCCAGAGGATCTCTCGGTTCATCCCCGTCTTGACCGGACCCGAGTACATGCAGCTGCGGAACGAGGCGGTGCTCAACTCCGCGAAGGATCCCACGACGGTGAAGCTGCCGTACAGCGCCGCTCAAATCGCCTCCGCTCAGACGTTCAACTACCCCGCCATGATGCTGCGGACCTGCCCGTCCTGGAGCTGCGTCGCGGCGCCGCAGGCGAACGCGGCGATCACGCTGTCCGGAGGCAGCGATCGGATGCGTTACCTGTTCAGCGGGAACTACATGAAGCAGGACGGCATCGAGATCGGATCGGACTTCGCGCGCTACGGCGTGCGCTTCAACCTGGACGCTGACGTCAGCCCCCGCTTCCGCGTGGCGACGAGTCTCAGCCTCACGCAAGTCAACCGCAATGCGCCGCGCGTGGAGAACGGTAGCGTCGGCGCGGGCGCCAACGGCATCCTGGCCGCCATGCAGTTCGATCCGTCGCTCGCGCCGCGTGACGCCAACGGCAACTGGACCAAGGCGGCGATCCTCGGGGAGCAGGTGGAGAACCCGGTCGCCAACTCGTCCGAGATCCGCGACTTCAACACCACCTCACGCGTGGTCGGGAACGTCGTCGGCGAGCTGGCCGTCAGCGACGCGCTCAAGCTGCGCAGCACGATCGGCGGCACGTTCGGCTTCGACGGCATCGAGTTCTACGCGCCGCGCACCGTCGCATCCGGTCTGGGTCCGGGCGGCGACAGCTTCATCCAGGCGTCGGCCGTGCCGGCGCGGCAGTTGATCAACGAGAACACCCTGAGCTTCCGGCGTACGCTTGGTCCGGGCAGCGCCGATTTGCTGGCCGGGTTCTCGGTGCAGACGGCGCACTTCGAGAACACCGTCGCCCGCGCCCAAGGGTTGCCGAGCGACGCCACCACGGACAACTGGTACGATGCCGCCCGGATTCTGCGCCCGGCGTCGAGCGGCGCGACGGACTGGGCGCTGGTCTCGTATCTGGGGCGCGCCAACTACAGCCTGAAGGACCGGTACCTCGTCACGGTCACCGGCCGCACCGACGGCTCGAGTCGCTTCGGGCAGAACAACAAGTGGGCCTTCTTCCCCTCGGCCGCCTTCGCCTGGCGCGTGTCGGAGGAGCCGTTCATGCAGCACCAATCGCTCGTCGGCGACTTGAAGCTGCGCCTGAGCTACGGCAAGACCGGGAATCAGGCCATCGACCCGTATAATTCCCTGTCGCGGTTGGGCATCTGTTGGTATTCACTCGCCGGCACCGAGATCAATGCCCTGTGCCCTTCGGGCACGCGGGGAAACCCGGATCTGAAATGGGAGACGCAGAAACAGCTCAACGTCGGCGTCGACGCGAGCGTCCTGCGGGGTCGGATCGCCTTCTCCGTCGACGCCTACCACTCCGTCACCAACGACCTGCTGCTCAGCGTGCCGCTCCCGGCCACCTCGGGCTTCTCGAGCCAGCTGCGCAACATCGGCTCGGTGCAGAACAACGGTGTGGAGCTTTCGGTCACGACCGTCAACGTCGCGACGGCGCGGCTCGCGTGGCGCACCACGCTGAACGTCGCGCACAACCGCAACCGCGTGCTCGACTTGGGGACCGCGACGCAAATCTTCCCGGGGGTGCGCGGCGGCGGCTTCGTGGAGGGGGGGCAGACGCACATCGTGAGGGTGGGCGAGCCGCTCGGCGCGATCTTTGGCTTCAAGACCGTCGGTCTGTGGCAGCAGGGAGACCAGTGCTATCTGACGAACGCCGCTGACTGCACGCCGGGCGAGTACAAGATCGTCGACGTCAACGGCGACGGAAAGATCGACCTGAACGACCGCACCATCGTCGGCTACGCCGATCCGAAGCTCTATGGCGGGCTTTCCAATAGCCTCACCTATGGTCCGTTCAGCGTCGACGTGTTCATGAACTTCTCGTACGGCAACCAGGTCGTCGACATGTCGCGGGTCTTTAACGGACTCGCCACGGGCTTCATGAACGAGCGGGCGGAAGTGCTGAACCGCTGGACGCCCCAGAACACCAATACCGACATCCCCCGCGCCAACTTCGCGCGGCCGCGGCGCATCTACAGCGCGCTGGTGGAGGACGGCTCGTTCCTGCGTCTCCAGGCCCTCACCCTCGGCTACCAACTGCCCAGTCGCCTGTTGCGGGGCGCCAAGGCGGGCCGGGTGTACGTCACGGGTCAGAACCTGTGGATCGCCACCAAATACACGGGCTTCGATCCCGAGGTGAACAGCATGGGCGGCGACCCGCGCACCCGGGGCGTCGATGACGGGGCGTATCCCCGCTCGCGCGTGTGGAATTTCGGCGTCAATCTGACGTTCTGAGTAAAGGACACTGCCATGAAACTCAAGCTCTGGATGGCGCTGCTGGCGCTCTCGGTGGTGGTGGCCGCGTGCCGGAATCTCTTGACCGAGGACCCGAAATCGTTCGTCACGAGCGACTCGTTCTTCAAGACCGAAGCCGATCTGAAGAGCGGCGTGATGGCCGCGTATTCGCCGATGCGCAGCAACAACCTGTTCAACGGGTGGCCTTGGCTCTCTTTGGAGCTCGCCTCGGACCAGGTGCGCATCGATCGCGACGAGCCGAACCTCGAGACGAGCGGCCCGGACTTCCTCTTCTACTCGACCGGGAGCCGCGGGGTCACCGTCGCATGGCGCGAGCTCTACAACATGGTCTTCCGCGCCAACCTGGTTCTGGCGAATGCCGACCGCGTGCAGCAGTGGACCAACCCGGCGTTGAAGCCCACCTATCTCGCCGAGGCCAAGTTCCTGCGCGCCTACGCCTACCTCTGGCTGACCAAGCTGTACGACGACGTCCCGCTCCTCCTGACCCTGGCGGATCATGACAACTTGGCCGTGGCTCGGACGCCGGTCGAGCAGGTGCACCAGCAGATCATCACCGATCTCACCGAGGTCGAGGCGGTGCTGCCGGCCAAGTGGGGGTCGAGCGATCGTGGCCGGGCCACCCGGGGGGCGGCGGAGATGGCGCTCGCCGATCTCTATCTCTGGCGCGCCAGCTTCCTCAAGAAGACCGCCGAGTGGCAGAACGCGTCCGATTGGGCGAAGAAGGTCATGGATTCCGGCGACTGGGGGCTCTCGGCCGACTACATCAGCACCTTCCTCCCGAGCAACAAGGGCAATCGGGAAATGATCTTCTACGTCGCCGCCTCCGGCGTCGACTCCCGCAGCAGCTCGGGCTGGCTCGTCAATTTCTACTTCCCGCGGGACTTCGGTTTGTCCACCGGAGGTGGTTGGGGGGCCGGCCATCCGACGGACTGGCACTACAACCAGTATCAGCCGGGAGACTACCGCAAGGAGGCGGGCTACCGCACCGGCGGGTGCCGCTGGGACGGCTACTGCGTCACCGCGTTCAAGGACGGGCCGCTGCCGTGGAAGTACCGTCCGACGAATAACGGCTCGGACGGCGGCAAGTGCGACGTGGACATCCCGCTGTACCGCTATGCCGAGGCGATCCTCATCTACGCCGAAGCGCAAAACGAGCTCGGCAACGCGGGGGTCGCGGTCCAGTACCTCGACATGATCCGCGCCCGGGCACGCAACGGCACTGGCGCCGAGAACCGCGCCAGCCCGGCCGACTATACGGGTCCACTCGACCAGGCGTCGCTGCGCGACGCGATCTTCGCCGAGCGGGACTTGGAGCTCGCGCACGAGGCGAAGCGCTGGTTCGACCTGGTGCGTCGCGACTCGGAGGACCAGAGCTACTGGGGAAACAGCCTGCACGACCACGACCCGAATTCCTGGCGCATGCAGGCGATCCAAGACTACAAGAAGCGGTGGCCGGTCCCGCAGAGCGAGATCGATCTCAATCCCAATTTGCTGCCGAATAACCCGGGGTATTGAGCCACCGTCGTTCGGCGCCCCTCGCCCGACGGTCGGGCTGAGGGGCGCCGTTTGCTGTTGCAACACTCCCCGAAGGAACCCCGACCGAACCGCGAGTGTTCAACGCCAATGACCAAGCTCACCTGACGGGACCTGAAGGCTCGCGGATCTGGCGGCGGCCTCCTGTAGTCCTTTCGGTCTAACTCCAACGAGGTATGGTATTTCCGCAACAGCAGGGGGGAGCTTTGTCCCTGGCGTGCGGTCCCATACCCTCTACACAGGAGTTCTCCGATGAAGGGCATAAAGCTCCTGCGCCCTCGTGTCATTCCACTTTGTTACGGACTTGCCCTCGGGCTCGTGGTCGGCTGCGCCGGCCCGGGCACGCGGCAGCTCGAGAAGCCCACCCCGGACGACGCAGTGTCGGTCGGCTACGGCACTCAACACAAACGCAACGTCACTGCGGCGATCACGTCGATCTCGCCGACGGACGCGGAGACGCGCGTGGCGCGCGTCGAAGATCTGTTACGCGCTCGCGCCCCGGGCTTGGAAGTCCTGCCGCTGCGGGATGGCACATTCACCCTGCGGATCCGTGGCCACCGCGGCCTCACGGGTAGCCTCGCGGCTGACGAGCCGTTGCTCGTGATCGACGACATCCCGGCGCTCGGATCGGCCGGTGCGATGCTGGCCGGCCTCACGCCGCAGGACATCGCGCGCATCGACGTCCTGAAGGACGCCGGTGCGACGGCGGTGTACGGCTCGCGGGGCGCCAACGGCGTGATCATCATTACAACGAAGCGCGGGCGGTAAACGGCTCTTCGAAGGACGCGGGACGACGGTACAGGCCCCACGAAGCGACTGCGTATTCTTGTCGCGGAGTGGGGCCTGTAGCGTCGTCCCGTTATATTCTCCACGTGAGCGACTACCAGCGTCGCAGAACCAGCGTCGTATCAGTCGGCGGTGTGAAGGTGGGCTCCGCCCATCCGATCGTCGTCCAGTCGATGACCAACACCGATACCGCCGATATCGACGCCACGGCGGCACAGGTGCGGGCCCTGCACGCCGCCGGGAGCGAGCTGGTTCGCATCACGGTGAACAACGAGGCGGCCGCCGACGCGGTCCCGCACATCGTGGCGCAGGTGGACGTGCCGGTCATCGGCGACTTCCACTACAACGGCCACTTGCTGCTCACCAAGTACCCGGCGTGCGCCCGCGCGCTCGCCAAGTACCGCATCAATCCCGGCAACGTCGGCGCGAAGCGCCGCGACGAGCACTTCCGCACCATCATCGACGTCGCCCTCGCGAACGACCGGCCGGTACGCATCGGCGTCAACTGGGGGAGCCTCGACCAGCAGCTCCTTACCGAGCTGATGGACGAGAATGCGCGCCGGGCGGAGCCGGTCGACGCGCGTGACGTCCTGATCGAAGCCATGCTGGCGAGCGCGCTGCGCTCCGCCGAGCTCGCCGAGCAGTGCGGCTTGCCGCACGACCGCATCATTCTCTCGGCCAAGGTGTCGGGCGTGCAGGATCTGGTGGGTGTGTACCGCCGCCTCGCCCAGCTCGCCGACTACCCGCTGCACCTCGGTCTCACCGAGGCGGGGATGGGCGCGAAGGGCATCATCGCCAGCGCCGCGGGCCTGTCGATCCTGCTGCAGGAGGGCATCGGCGATACGATTCGCGTCTCGCTCACCCCCCGGCCCGGGGGGGACCGCACCGAGGAGGTGCAGGTCGCGCAGCAAATCCTCCAGTCGCTCGGTCTGCGCAGCTTCACGCCCCAGGTGTCAGCGTGCCCCGGGTGCGGCCGCACGACGTCGACCTTCTTCCAGGAAATGGCCGAGCAAATCCAGTCCCACCTGCGGGAGCAAATGCCGCGGTGGCGGGAGCGCTACCCCGGCGTGGAGTCGCTGCGCGTCGCGGTCATGGGCTGCGTGGTGAACGGGCCCGGCGAATCGAAGCACGCCGACATCGGCATTTCGCTGCCCGGCACGTTCGAAGAGCCCAAGGCGCCGGTGTACGTGGACGGCCGGCTCAAGCTGACGCTCAAAGGCGACACGATCGTGTCCGAGTTCCTGGGGATCCTCGAGCAGTACGTCGCGGCGCGCTACGGCAACGGCGTCAGTCCGCCGGCGCCGCTTCGGGCTGCGGGCGGGCCGGCCCCGGCCTCGTAAGCGCGAGCTTCCGGAGCCGCCCGGGCAGCTCGTCCAAGTAGGTGTAGATCACCGGCGTCACGTACAGCGTGATGAACTGCGAGAACGCGAGGCCGCCCACCACCGCGATCCCGAGCGGCCGCCGCGACTCGGAGCCCACTCCCACGCCAAGCGCGATCGGCAGCGTGCCCATCAGCGCCGCCATGGTCGTCATCATGATCGGCCGGAAGCGAATGCTGCACGCCTGCAGGATCGCCTCGCGGGCGGACTTGCCTTCCGTGCGCTGCGCCTCGAGCGCGAAGTCGATCATCATGATGCCGTTCTTCTTCACGAGCCCCACCAGCATGATGACGCCCACGAACGCGTAGACGCTCAGATCCACTCGGAAGATCAACAGGGTCAAGAGCGCGCCGAACCCGGCGAACGGCAGCGCCGAGAGGATGGTCAGCGGGTGGATGAAGCTCTCGTACAGGATCCCCAAGACCATGTAGATCACGAACACCGCGAGGATCAGCAGGAACAAGAGCCCCGCCTGGCTCGATTGGAACGCCTGGGCGGTGCCCGAGAAACTGGTCGTGATGCTGGAGGGCAGCGCCTGGCGCGCGATGCGCTGCACCTGGGCGACCGCGGTCCCGATGGCGACGCCCTCCCGCAAGTCGAACGAGATCGTGACCGACGGCAGTTGCCCCGAGTGACTCACCGTCAGGGGGCCGACGCTGGAGGTCAGGGTCGCGAGCGATGCCAGCGGCACCAGTGTGCCGTTCCGCGAGCGGATGTACAGCAGGTTGAGGGCAGAGAGATCCTGCTGGTACTGCGGCAGCAGCTCCATCACCACCCAATACTGATTCGTCGCCGTGTAGATCGTCGAGACCTGACGCGACCCGTAGGCGTCGTACAGCGCTTCCTCGACCTGCTGCGCGGTGACGCCGAGCGCCCCGGCCCGATCCCGGTTGAGCGTCACCGTGGCTTGCGGGTTCGAGATCTGCAGGTCGCTCGTGACGTTGAGCAGGTCAGGGAGCTTGCGGAGCTCGCCGGTGAGCCGATTCGCGTTGTCGTACAGCGCGACCCGGTCCGGGCTCTGGAGCGTGAACTGATACAGGCTCTTGGTGCGGCGGCCGCCGATCTGGATCGGCGGCGGATTCTGCAGGAACACCTGGATGCCGGGGATGCCGGCCAGCTTGCCGTTGAAGTAGCGGATCAGCTCGTCCACGCTCATGCGGCGCTGGGAGCGGGGCTTGAGCTGCATGAAGACGCGCCCCTGGTTGATCTGCCCGGTGCCGAGGAAGGACATGGTGGCGTCCACGTTGGGATCCTGCTCGAGCAGCGCCATGACCTGCTCCTGGTGGCGGACCAGGTCGTCGAACGACGTTCCCTGGACCGTCTCCGTGGTTCCAACGATCTGGGAGTTGTCTTCGCTCGGCAGGAAGCCCTTGGGGACCAGCACGAAGAGCACGGCCGTCGCGAGCAGAATCGCGGCCGAGAAGGCAAGTGCCGCGGGCCGTCGCTCCATCACCCACCCGAGGGTGCCTTCGTACCAGTGGAGCACCCGCTGGTACACGCGCTCCGACGCCTCGTAGAATCGTCCGTGGTGGGCCTCGCGCGACTGCTTGAGGAAGCGACTGCACAGCATCGGCGTCAAGGTCAGCGAGACGAGGCCGGAGACGAGAATGGC
>Ga0137396_10000119_pt1 | contig 29995 bp, 29 predicted proteins | sample czc16metaG_FD_108284 | JGI IMG/M metagenome (GOLD analysis project Ga0137396, IMG submission 108284) | Vadose zone soil microbial communities from Angelo Coast Range Reserve, California, USA - czcobulk3.16 metaG | ecosystem: Environmental > Terrestrial > Soil > Vadose zone | place: USA...
CTGCTGCCGTCCTTCACCGAACTGCTCTTCGCGATCGGCGCGGGTGACCGGCTCGTGGGCCGGACGGCCTGGTGCGACTACCCGCCCGAGGCGCTGCGCGTGCCGAGCGTGGGCGACGGCATGCCGCCCAACGTCGAGGCTGTGGCGGCGCGCCATCCCGACCTCGTCGTCCTGTATCGATCGGGCCCGAATATCACGGCGGCCGAGCAGCTCGAGCGCCTCGGCATCAAGACGGTGCTGCTCGATCTCAATCGGCTCGAGGACCTGGGGCCCGCCGCCCGCCGCCTGGGCGTGCTCACGGGTCGCGTTGCGTCGGCTGATTCGCTGGCGGGTGCCATGGACAGCCTAGCCTCCCAGCCCCCAGCCCCCGGCTCCCAGTCCCTGGTTTTCATCGTCTGGGACAACCCAGCGATCGTGATCGGCGCGGGGAGCTATCTCGACCGCCTCGCCGCGCTCTCCGGGGCGCGCAACGTGTTCCACGACATCGGCTCCCCCTCGGCCCAGGTCTCGATCGAGACGATCGCCGCGCGCGATCCCGATTTCGTCGCCGTTCTCTCGGACAGCGCCGTGCCACCGCGCTATGCGCGACGCCCCGAGTGGCGGGCAGTCCGCGCGGTGCGGGCCAGGCGGTTCCTGTTCCTTCCGGGCCAGCTGTTCGGGCGACCCGGCCCGCGCGTCGCGGAGGCGGTGCGCGAGCTCCGCCGGCGGCTCGATCAGGCGCCGTGAAGTACGTCCTGCTGGCAGTCGCGGCCGTCGCGACCCTGGCCGCCGCGGTGCTCCTCGGACCGGCGGACGTGCCGCTCCGCGACGTCTTGGGCTCTCCCATCGTCTGGCAGCTGCGGCTCCCCCGCGCCGTGCTGGCGTTCCTCGTGGGCGGGGCGCTCGGTGTTTCGGGCGTCGCGCTTCAGGCGCTCGTCAGGAACCCGCTCGCCGATCCGTTCCTGCTCGGGCTGTCGGGCGGGGCCGGGCTCGGGGCGGTCGCCGCCATCGCCCTCGACCTCCCGGGCCCGTGGGCCCTTCCGCTCGCGGCGTTCGTCGGAGCGGTGAGCGCGATGGCGCTGGTGTACCGGCTCGGGCTCATGGGCGGCGCGGAGCTCGACCCGCGGATCCTGCTGTTGGGCGGCGTGGCCGTGGGCGCGTTCGCCGCGGCGATCACCACGGCGATCGTCTCGCTCGCCGAGGCTACCGAGCTGCGCAATGCGTTCCTCTGGCTGTGGGGCGGGTTCTCCGGCGCATCGTGGACCACGGTGCTCGTGATCCTCGTGTATGCGCCGCTGCCACTTGCCGTCCTCGCCGCAGCCGCGCGGCCGCTCGATCTCCTCGCGCTCGGCGAGGAGCCGGCACAATACCTCGGCGCCGACGTGCGGCGGCTCAAGCGCCTCGTCTACCTCGCCGCGTCGCTCCTCACCGCCGCCGCGGTCGCCGTCGCGGGAGTGATCGGCTTCGTCGGGCTGATCGTACCGCACCTCTGTCGCCTCGTGTGGGGCCGGCTGCATCGCGCCCTCTTCCCGACCGCGTTCCTCGTGGGCGGGACCCTGCTCGCCGCGGCCGACACGCTGGCCCGCGCTGTGGTGGCCCCGCGCGAGCTGCCGGTGGGCATCGTGACGGCCCTGCGGGGCGTTCCCGTGTTCGCGTTCCTGTTGCGCCGATGGACCGTGAGCTGATCCTCGCGTTGAGCGGCGTCACGTGCCGCTACTCGGGCGCCCCGCGCGACTCGCTGCAGGGCGTCTCGCTCGAGGTGCGCGCGGGCGAGTTCCACGCCGTGCTCGGGCCCAACGGCAGCGGCAAGACGACGTTGGTGCGCGCGGCGCTCGGGCTCGTCCGGCCCGCGGCAGGCCGTGCGGAGATCGTGGGGCGCCCGGCGAGCGCTTGGTCGCGCCGCGACCTGGCCAGGGTGGTCGGCGTCCTACCGCAGCGCGAGGACAACCTATTTCCGCAGCGCGTGCGGGAAACGGTGCTGCTCGGTCGCTACCCGCATCTCTCCCTCTTGGGCGGCGTGCGCGCCGCGGACCGGGCGGCCGTCGAGCGGGCGCTCGTCGCATGCGACGCGGCGGACCTGGCCGACCGATGGCTCTGGACGCTGTCGGGCGGCGAGTACCAGCGCGTTCGGCTGGCGCGGGCCCTGGCCCAGGAACCCCGGCTCCTCGTGCTCGACGAGCCCACCGCGTCGCTCGACCTGCGGCACGAGATGGAGCTGTTCGAGCTGGTGCGCGCGCTGGTGGACGGGCAAGGGCTCGCTGCGCTCATGATCACGCACCACGTGAATCTGGCGGCGCGCTTCGCCGATCGCGTCCTGCTGCTCGCGGAGGGGCGGCCCGCTGGCGCCGGCGCGCCTGGCGACGTGCTCACCCGCGAAACCGCCGAGCGCGTGTTCGCCTGGCCCGTGTCGATTGCGCCGTTCGAGGGCCGGCCCCAGATGATCCCCTTACGACTGCGAAAGGAGACCCCATGAGACTCGCGCCGCGCGCGCTCCTGTTCCTCGCCTTCCCCGTGTCTCTCGCCGGCCAGACGCCCACCGACACCGTGGAGCTCAACCCGGTGGTTGTCACCGCCACCCGGATTCCGACCCCCGCCCGGGACCTGCCCGTCGCGGTCACCGTGATCAGCGGCGCGCAGCTGCGCGAGCGGGGAATCCGCACGGTGGCCGACGCGTTGCGAGCCGTTCCCGGCGCGGACGTCGTCACCACGAATGCCTATGGGAGCCAGACCTCGCTGTTCCTCCGCGGAGGGGAGAGCGACTACGTGAAGGTGATGATCGACGGCGTGCCGCAGAACGCGCCCGGCGGGGCGTACGACTTCGCCAATCTCACCACCGACGGCGTGGAGCGTATCGAGGTGGTGCGGGGGCCGGCGAGCGTGCTGTACGGATCCGACGCGATGACGGGCGTCGTGCAGATCTTCACGCGTGACGGTCGCGGGCCGGCGCGCGGGAGCGTGGGCTTGAGCGGTGGGACGTACGGCAGCAGCGCGCTCGACGCGACGCTCACCGGCGGAGGCGCGCGCGTCGGATACAGCCTCGGCGTGTCGCGCTTTTCGAGCGACGGCCTGTATGCGTTCAACAACCAGTACCGCAACGAGGTCGTGAGCGGCCGGGTGCGGCTCCGCCCGGATGAGCGCACCGACGCCGCGCTGTCGCTGCGCTACGGGGACGCGCTGTACCATTTCCCGACGGACGGGGGCGGCGACACGGTCAGCCACAACCAGCATCAGCTCGATCGCGGACCCTCCGTCGGGCTCGATTTGGGTCACGTCTTCTCGCCCAGCGCGGAGGGCCGCCTCACGGCCGGATGGCGTCGGGACAATCTCCAGTACGCCATCGACAAGAACGGGCCGGCCGACAGTACGACGTTCCCCTACAGCAGCTCCGATTGGATCACCCGTACCGGAGTGGACGCGCGGGTCAACGTGCGGGCACTCGCGAGTGCGATCGTCACCGTGGGCGGGGCGTTCGAGCGCGAGGCGATGAACGGCACCACACTCGACACCGCGCGGTCGCGGAACGACGGCGCCGCCTATCTGCAGGTGGTGACCGCACCCGAGCGGACGGTGAGCGTGACGGTGGGAGCGCGGCTGGAGGACAACCAACGGTTCGGCACGTATGTCACTCATCGGACGGGCATGGCCGTCCGGATCGCTCCAGGCATACGGGGGATCGCCTCCGTCGGCACGGGCTTCAAGGAGCCGAGTTTTTACGAGAACTTCGCGACCGGCTTCGTGCGCGGGAATCCGAACCTCGAACCCGAGCACTCCCGCAACTGGGAAGCGGGACTCGAGTACACGGGGCGTCGGAGCACCATGACCGTTCGCGCTACCTACTTCCACCAGCGGTTCCGGGACTTGATCCAGTACAGCGGCAAGCCCCTGGGGCCGGACTCCGTGAACTACAGCAACGTCGCGGACGCGGCGGCGCAGGGGCTGGAGGTCGGTGTCCAGGGCGCACTCGGCGCGGGGCTGTCGCTCGACGCAGGCTACACGTACCTCGACTCCCACGATTTCGCGACGAACCTGCGACTGCAGCGCCGCCCCGCGCAGACGGCCAGCCTGGGGCTCGGTTACCGCGTGGGGGCGCGCGGCACGGCATCCCTCGTCGCCGTCTTCACAGGAGACCGCGACGACTACGACTATTCGACCTTTCCCGCAAGGCGGGTCAATCTGCCACCCCACACGCGCGTGGACGCGTCGGCCACCTGCGAGCTCGGCCGAGCTCGCGGCTCGTTGCCTGCTGTGGGGCTCAGCGCCCGTATCGAAAACCTGCTGGGTGCCCGCTACGAGGACGTGACGAACTTCCCCGCCCGCGGTCGCACGCTGCTCTTGGGCGGGCGCCTGGACTGGGGATGGTGAGCCCGTCGGCCGAGCCGGTGCTCGTGGCGTGGAGCGGCGGGAAGGACAGCGCCCTGGCCCTGCAGGAGGTGCTGCGCGACGAGCGCTATCGCGTGGTCGCGCTCGTGACCACGGTCACGGCCGGATACGAGCGCATCAGCATGCACGGCGTGCGCCGCGGCTTGTTGCATCGGCAAGCGCGGGCCCTCGACTTGCCGCTCGAGGAGGTCGTGATCTCGCCCCACGCGGCGAACGAGGAGTACGAGCGGCACATGGAGGCGGCGCTCACGGCGGCCCGGGCACGGTTCCCAGGTCTCGATGCCGTGGTGTTTGGGGACCTGTTTCTCGCGGACATCCGAGCCTACCGGGAGCGGATGCTCGCGCGCATCGGGATGCGTGGACTGTTTCCGCTGTGGCTCCGGGACACTCGCGCGCTCGCGGCGGACTTCGTGCGGCAAGGGCACAAGGCGGTCCTCGTGTGCGTGGACTCGCACGCCCTCCCGCGGTCGTTCGCGGGACGGGAATTCGACACCGCGTTGCTCGGCGATCTCCCGTCGGGGATCGACCCATGCGGCGAGAACGGCGAGTTTCACACGTTCCTGTACGCGGGGCCGATCCTGCGTGCCCCCATACTTCATCGGCGCGGCGAGATCGTGGTGCGGGAGGGGCGGTTTGTGTATTGTGATCTCGAGGAGATCCCCACGACATGAGACGAGTCTGTTTGTTGGGACTGGCACTCACCGCGGCCTGCAGCGACGCGCTCGAGCAGACGAGCTCGGCGGGCCAGGTGATCGGCGTCGTCAACGCGGCCGACAACACGGTGTCGTTCGTGTCGGCGACCGATTTCACGGTTCGGACGGTGGACCTGCAGACGCCGGGTGGAGCGGCCACGACCGCCGCGGGGCGCGGCGGCAGCGTCGTCGTGCCGCTCGGGCCTGCGGACTCGGTCGCACTGATCCACAACGCGGGCCTGTGCAGCGGGGCGTGCGTTCGTCCCGTGGTCGTTTTTTCGCTCGCCCGGGGATCGGGCGCCACCGGCGCGGTGATTCAGGACGACTCGATCGCCTGGGTGGGAAATCCGAAGCTCAACAGCGTCACCCGGCTCAATCTGTTCTCGGGTGACACCACCGCGTTCCGGGTGGGCGCGTACCCGCAAGCCATCGCGCTGGTGCGGGGACGGGTGTTCGTCGCCAACGGGAATCTGGTGAGCGGCGTGCCGGCGGGACCGAGCTGGCTCAGCTCGTTTCCGTGCTGCGGGGCGTCGACCGCCGACTCGATCCCGCTGTCCGGCACCAACGCCCGCTTTCTCGCCATCGGGGACGACAGCTTGGTGTACGTTGTGGACGCCGGTCACGCCGGCCGGGCGGACGGCAAGCTCTCGGTGGTGGACCCAGTGACGCGCACGGAGCTGGTGGTCATCAACGGGCTGGGCGATTCCCCCGGCGCGGCAGCCTTTCACCCGTCGGGCCGCCTGCTGATCGCCTCCGGGAGCGAGGGAATCCTGGAGGTGAACACCCTGACGCGAACCGTGACCCGGGGGCCGGGGCAGGGCGTGAAGCCCGGCGGGCACGGCGTGACCGGATTGGCGATCGACCAGGGGGGTCGGGTGTACGTGCTCGATGCGGGGGGATGTACGGGCCCCGGGGTCGTGCACGTCTTATCGTCGCCCCCCGACTACGACGAGCTGCGGGCCGTGACCGTCGGCGTCTGCCCGTCGGCGACTGTGTTGGCGGTCGTGCCATAAGGGCGGCGCGGCCGTTACCTTTGACTCCATGGCGCTCGTCACCACCTCGGCCGTCGTCCTCCAGACCTACCGCTACAGCGAAACCTCCAAGGTGGTGCGGCTCGCGACCCGCGAGCTGGGCGTGCAAAGCGCGATCGCCAAGGGCGCGCTGCGGCCGAAGAGCCGGTTCGGCGCCGGGCTCGAGCTGTTGAGCGAGGGGTCCGCGCAGCTGTACTTCCGGGAGGCGCGCGAGCTGCACACGCTCGGTGCCTTCGACCTCGCCAACTTGCGACGCGACCTGGCGGCCGACGTCGGACGGTTCGCGGGGGCGACGGTGCTCGCCGAGATCATGCTCAAGATGGCCCCACCCGCGCCGCTCCCCGCTGCCTACGACGCCTTCACCGCCGCGCTCGACGCGCTCGCCGGCGCGTCGCCGGACGCGATCGATGCTGCCGGGGTGCGGGGGATCTGGCTGCTCCTGGGGGTGCTGGGGTTCGAGCCGTCGCTCGGGACTTGCGTCCGGGACGGCACGGCCATCGACCCCGACGGTACCGACCCCGTGTCCTTCAGTGTCGCCGAGGGCGGGGTCGCGTGCCCCAGCTGCGCGCCGGCCCCGCCGCTGGCACGGCTGCCGCGGCAGGCGTACCGGGACCTCCTCGTTCTGAACGACGCCGCAGCGGGCCTGCCCCGGCTCGACGCGCCACACGCCGCCGCCCATCGCCGTCTCGTCGCCCGCTTCGTCCGGCACCACTTCGGCGAGGCCGGCCCTCTCTCCGCCCTCGACTTCTGGGAGCGTCGCGCGTGGGCCCCCCCCCCGCCCTCCACTCCAGTCCCGTCCGCCGCTTCGTAATCGGCACCGCCGGTCACATCGACCACGGCAAGACGGCGCTCGTGAAGGCCCTCACCGGAGTCGATACCGACCGGTGGGAGGAGGAGAAGCGCCGGGGAATCACGATCGATCTGGGCTTCGCGCCACTGCCGCTGGGTGACCACGTCCAGGCCAGCGTCGTGGACGTCCCGGGACACGAGGGGTTCGTCCGCAACATGCTCGCAGGCGCGACGGGCATCGACGTCGCCCTGCTCGTAGTGGCGGCCGAAGAGGGGCTCATGCCGCAGACCGAGGAGCACCTCGCTATCGTCGAGCTGCTCGGCGTGCGCCGCGGCATTCCCGTCATCACCAAACGGGACCTGGTGGAGCCGGAGTGGCTCGACCTGGTGCGAGCCGAGGTGAGCGAGCGCCTGAAGCGGAGTCGGATCCGCTGGGAGCCATCGATCGCGACCTCGGTGCTGACCGGCGCAGGGCTGGACGAGCTGCGGTTGGCGCTGCAACACGTGGCGGACGAGCTGGTCGAGCGGCCGGTGGAAGACCTGTTCCGACTGCCGATCGACCGGGTCTTCGCGGTGGCCGGGGCGGGCACGGTCATCACGGGCTCGACCTGGACGGGCACCGTGGCGGTGGGTGAGGCCGTGCGCCTGCTGCCACTCGAGCGCGAGGTGCGGGTGCGCTCGATCGAGGTGCACGGCCAGGCGGCCGACCGGGCCGTGCCGGGCCGCCGCACGGCATTGGCGCTCGTCGTGGTCGACAAGAGCGAGCTGGCGCGCGGCGATGTGGCGGTGACCGGAGCGGGCTGGCGGGCGACGACGCTGCTCGACGCCGCGGTCGAGCTGCTCTCCACCGCCCGCAAGCCGATCGGCTCCCGTACCAGGCTCCGCGTGCACCTCGGCACGGCCGAAGTGCTGGCGCGCGTCGTTCAGGTGCGCTCGATCGGACCGGGGGAGCGCGGCCTCGCCCGGTTCGTGCTCGAGACGCCGCTCGTGGCCAGGGGCGGCGACCGGTTCGTGTTGCGGTCGTTTTCGCCCGTGACGACGATCGGCGGCGGAGTCGTGGTCGACCCCTTCCCGGCGCTGCGTCCGCGTCTGCGCCAGCGGCGCCTCGCGGCGGATCAGCCGGCGCTCGAGCGGTTACAGGTGCTCGCGCAGGAAGCCGGGCTCGCCGGGCTCCCCGCGGACAGCCTTCCTACGCGACTCGGCGTGCTCCCCGGCCAGGTACCCAGCCTCATCGCGGAGGCGGGTACGGATCTCCTCAGCGTGGGCTCCACCGTCGTGGCGCGGCATGTCGTGGCGGCCGAAGTGACGCGCCTCGTGGACGTGCTGCGGCGCTATCACAAGGAGCATCCGATCGATCCCGGGATGTCGCTGCAGGCTCTCCGAGCGGCGGTGGGAGTCCCGGCGCCGCCGGCAGCCGTGCTCGATGCGGTGCTCGAGGCCGGCACGCGGGCGCGGCAGCTGGAGGTGACGGGGAGCGTGGCGCGGCTCGCGGGATGGCAGCCCGCGTTCGACGCGCGCACGAGCGACTTGAGAGAGAGCCTGGCCCGCCGTCTGGCGGACGCCCGCTGGGAGGTGCCGACGCTGGGAGAGCTGGAGCGCGAGTTCCCCGGCGCCCCGATCCGGGCCGTGCTCGCGCACCTGGCACGCGAGGGTGCGGCGGAACAGCTCGACCAGGAGCGCTACGCGGCGCCGCAGGCGTTGGAGACCTTCCGCGCCGGCCTCGACGCGGCGCTCTCCGAGCTCGGCCAGGCGACTCCGGCTCAGTTGCGGGAGCGGTTCGGGCTCACCCGTAAGTACTTGATCCCGTTGCTCGAGTGGGCCGACCGTCGCGGCATCACGCGCCGCGCCGGAGACGCGCGGGTCTTGGCACGGTTGACAGCGGGGAAAGGCGGCCCGTAGTTTTCCGGCAAGCGTCTTAGAACGGTTCACTCGCAACAAGGAGTGCGGTCCCAAGGTTCTTTTCTCGTTTGCAGAGGAGCGGTGGATGACGCGGTACGCCTGGGCGGTGCTGGGGCTCGGGCTTTGGGCGGCGGGGGTGGGGGGGGGAGCGGGGCGGGCATGGGGGCAGACCCCCCGACCCACGGTTGAGCTCAAACAGAATTACCCGAACCCGTTCAATCCGGCGACCACGATCCCGTTCTCGCTGGGCGGGGATGTGTTTGCCAACGGTCACCGGCCGAAGGTCTCGCTCAAGATCTATAACGTCTTGGCACAGCTCGTTGCGGTGCCGATTCTGCAGGGCACCGGTGAGGCGCTCGACGATCTGGAGTTGAGCTGCTCGAGCGCCGAGGGCTGCGCCTTCAGCGCCTACTGGGACGGCAACGTCCGCAACACCGGCCAGCAGGCGGCCTCGGGGGTGTACCTCTACCAGTTGGTGGTCGACGGACAGCGCTTCACCAGGAAAATGATCATCATGAAGTGACTCATCGCGGATGCTCCAGCACGATGTAGCGCACGTCGTCCCGTCCCATGTCCTTCAACCACTGAATCAATTCACCAATTCGGCCGGGGGGCTCGATCCCCTTGCGGCCGATGAGCTTTCGGGCGACATGCAGCAGGCGGCCCGCCTGGCCGTACTCCGCGCGATAACTCCCAAAGGCGCTCTGCGCTGTGACGTTGGGCGGTAGCTGCGCCCGCCAGCCCTCCGGCAGCGTGAGCGTCAGCTCCGCAGCCTCTTCGTGCGGCCCGGCGACCGCTGCGACGTCGATGGGGAAGCGTCGGGGCCCGCGGGCCTCGAGCTCGGCCACGAGGCCCTTCAGCTCGCCGTAGTTGTGGATCGGCAGCGTCAGAATGTCGTTGCTGCCGGACGTCGAGGTCGCCTGCGCGTCCCGGACCACGACGGAGATCCGAGGCTCGGCGCGGAGGTCGCGTCCGTCGAACAGCTCGAGGCTGTCGCCCGTCGCGCCGGGGAACAGCATGTTCACCGCGGCGCGCGTGATGCGCTCCCGCTCCGTGGCGCCGAATTGCGTCGCGAACGTCCGGCGCAAGCCGTACTGCTGGTTGCCCGTGGCGACATGGACGTAGCGGCCGTGAAACACGCCTTGCGGCGACAGCTCGCCCGTCAGTTGAGCCGCGTCGCGGTTCGCGGCCGTCGAGTCCGACGGAAAGGTGACTTCCTCCCCGCTCCCGTCGGTGTGGACCATCAGGCCGAATTCACCTTGCTCGGACGGCGGGAGCGAGCCGAACGGGGTGAGCTCCGACGTCAGGTCGAGATACAGGTAGCTGCCGGAGCGCTCCACCGCCGCGATCATGTGGTCGAACGCCAGAGCCGATGGCCGGTCACGCGCGATCCCGCCCGTGCTCGAGAGCAGCACCGGATACGCGCGCAGCCCCAGACGCCGGGCCAGGGCGATGAACAGGGTCGCCTTGTCTTTGCAGTCGCCGTAGCGGGTCGCGAGCACCGCGCCGGGCAGGCGCGGTTGGAAGCCCCCGATCCCGAGCGACAGTGAGACGTAGCGAAAGTCCTGCGCCACCCAGCGGTGTAGCGCCCGCAGCGAATCGTCCAGGGTGCGGGCGGTCGTGACCACCGTCGCGAGCGCCGAGTCGAGCGCCGGAGTCACCTCGTAGCGGTCGCGCGACAGCGCGCCGTACCAGCGCGCCACGTCGGTCCACCGCACCGGCGCAGCGACATCGATGTACTGGTCGATGCCGTTCGAATCCGGGGCGAACGGCTCTCGCTCGAGCTTGGGCACGTCGGCGGTCGGCCAGGTGTAGACGCGCCGTCCGCTCGCTTCCACGACCTTCCGCGGGAAGGTCAGATTGACCTCCTTGATGGGGACGGCGAGGTTCGCGGGCACGTCCAGCACGTACCGGGAGCGGCGGGTAAGCCGCCCCGTGGTCACCCGCCACCCGCGCTGGAAGTCACCGGGCATCACGGGCTTGAGGGTCTCGACTGTGTAGCTGTAATCGAGCAGCGTGCCCGGTACGATGCCGCCACTCGAGACGCGCCGCAGCTTCACGTCGGAAAACACGGGCGCTTCTTGCGCCACGGGCGCAATCGACTCCTGCTCGTGCGTCGGCTGCGCGCTGATGACTTCGCCGGTCGGCTTTACCACCCGCACCCAGTTCAGGGTGAGCCGCTCCCGCCCGCTCACATAGGAAAACGACTGCTCGCCCCAGGTCTCCGCGGCCTCACGAGTGAAGATCTGCACCACCTGCCGGTACGTCCGGCTGCCGCGGCCGTCGGCCTCGAGACGCACGACCCCGTCGTCCAGGAGGTACAGGTAGTCATCGTCGGCGTGATCGGCGGGGTTCACCGCCAGGCGGTAGATCGTGTCGTTCCTGACGGTGGGATCCCCGGCGCGGGTGATCCGGGGGGCCTGGGCCAGGGTGGGAGCCGTCAGGGTAAACAGCAACACCAGCGAGCGTGCCAGCACAACAGGACTCCTCGAATGGGTCGGTCGGCCGGAACATCACACAGCCGGGGCCCCAGCGTCAATCGATCGCGGTGGCACACGGGACCGGACGGTTTTGACTTGTACTCTGCCGATTCGGCATCTTTCAGCCGGCACAAAGGTTGCCCGGAGGGCCGGCGCTATGATCAGACCAGAACGATTGACGGTAAAGGCCGCTGAGGCTCTGCAGCAGGCGAGCGCGCTGGCGCGCGAGCGTGGCAACCCGGTGGTCAACGACGCCCATCTGTTCCATGCCCTGCTGTCTCAGGACGACGGCATCGTCGTGCCGCTGCTCCAAAAGGCGGGGCTCAACGTCGCCCGGCTCCAGGCCGAGACGGAACGTGAGCTCGACCGGTTCCCGAAGCAGTCGGGGACTCAGGCGGAGCCTACGCTGGCGCGCGAAGTCAGCCGGGTGCTCGACCGCGCCGACGACGAGGCGAAGGCGCTCGGGGACGCGTACGTCTCCACCGAGCACCTGCTGCTCGCCCTGCTCGAGGAGAAAGGCACGACCGCGAAGCAGCTGCTCTCCGCCGCCGGCATCGATCGCAGCGACGTGATGGCGGCGCTGGAAGGCGTGCGCGGTCCACAGCGGGTCACCGATCAGGAGCCCGAGCAGAAGTACCAGGCGCTCGAGCGGTTCACGCGCGACCTCACGGAGCAGGCGCGCAAGGGCAAGCTCGACCCGGTGATCGGGCGGGACGAGGAGATCCGGCGCGTGATGCAGGTGCTGTCGCGCCGGACCAAGAACAATCCCGTGCTGATTGGAGAGCCTGGCGTCGGCAAGACCGCGATCGTCGAGGGGCTGGCGCAGCGGATCGTGAACGGGGACGTGCCCGATTCGCTCAAGAACAAGCACCTCGTGGCGCTCGATCTCGGGGCGCTCGTGGCGGGCACGAAGTACCGCGGCGAGTTCGAGGAGCGCCTCAAGGCCGTCCTGAAGGAGATCACGAGCGCCGAGGGCCGGTACATCGTCTTCATCGACGAGCTCCACACGCTGGTGGGGGCGGGCGCGGCGGAAGGCGCCGTGGATGCTTCCAACATGCTGAAGCCGGCGTTGGCCCGCGGCGAGCTGCACGTGGTGGGCGCCACCACGCTCGACGAGTACCGCAAGCACATCGAGAAGGATGCGGCGCTCGAGCGGCGCTTTCAGCCGGTGTTCGTGGGCGAGCCGTCGCTCGAGGACACAATCGCCATTCTGCGCGGGTTGAAGGAGCGGTACGAGGTGCATCACGGCGTCCGCATAACGGACAACGCGCTGGTCGCGGCGGCGACGCTGTCGCATCGCTACATCGGCGACCGCTTCCTCCCCGACAAGGCGATCGACCTGGTGGACGAAGCGGCGAGCCGGCTGCGGATCGAGATCGACTCGCTCCCTCAGGAGATCGACGAGGTCGAGCGGAAGATCGTGCAATACCAGATCGAGCTCGCGGCCTTGGCGAAAGAAAAGGACAAGGCCTCGAAGGAGCGGCGCGAGCGCGTGGAGCAGGAGCTGAAGGAGCTGCGCGACCGGTCCAACGCGATGAAGGCGCAGTGGCAGGCCGAGAAGGACACGATCACGAAGCTGCAGGCCAAAAAGGCTGAGCTCGAGCAGCTGCGGACGGAAGCGGACCACGCCACACGGCGCGGCGACCTTCAGAAGGCGGCGGAGATCAGCTACGGCCGCATTCCAGCGCTCGAGAAGGAGATTGCGGCGCTCGAGAAGCGCCTTGCCGACATACAGAAGAAGGGGAAGTACCTCAAGGAAGAGGTCGACGCCGAGGACATCGCCGAGATCGTCGCCAAGTGGACCGGCATTCCGGTCTCGAAGATGCTCGAGTCGGAGCGCGAGCGCCTCACCCGGCTCGAGGCGGAGCTGGCGCAACGCGTGGTCGGGCAGCCCGAGGCCCTGGCGGCGGTCTCGAACGCCGTGCGGCGGGCGCGCGCCGGGCTGCAGGACCCGAACCGACCGACCGGGTCGTTCATCTTCCTCGGTCCGACCGGGGTCGGCAAGACCGAGACCGCACGCGCCCTCGCCGAATTCCTGTTCGACGACGAGAAGGCCCTGGTGCGGCTCGACATGTCCGAGTACATGGAGAAGCACGCCGTGGCGCGGATGATCGGCGCCCCGCCCGGCTACGTAGGATACGAGGAGGGCGGGCAACTCACCGAGGCGGTGCGCCGGCGCCCCTATTCCGTCGTGCTGTTCGACGAGATCGAGAAGGCGCACCCGGACGTCTTCAACGTGCTGCTCCAGATCCTGGACGACGGCCGGCTCACCGACTCCCAGGGTCGCACCGTGGACTTCCGGAACACCGTGCTCATTATGACCTCGAACATCGGGTCCCAGTACATCCTCGAGATGGGCACGCAGAACTGGGAGCAGGTCGAGACCAAGGTCCTGGAGCTGCTGCGCCAGACGTTCAAGCCCGAGTTCCTGAACCGGGTGGACGACGTGATCATCTTCCGGCCGCTCTCGAGCGAGGACATCGCTCGCATCGTCGATCTCCAGATCGAGCGGGTGGAGCGGCTCGTCGCGGAGCGCAAGCTGCGCCTCGAGGTGACCGCGGCGGCGAAGCAGCTGGTCGTGGCGGAAGGCTACGATCCCGTGTACGGCGCCCGGCCGCTCAAGCGGTCGATCCAGCGGCTGCTGCAAAACCCGCTAGCGCTCGCCGTGCTCGAGGGGAAGTTCGCCGAAGGCGACCGCATCCGCGTGGACCGGGCGAAAGACGGCAATTCGCTCACCTTCCAGCGCGTGCCCGCGCCGGCGCCCGAAGCGGCGCGTGCCTGACGCCGATCAGGCGGCGATGCGCGTCGCGCTGGAGGAGGCGCGGCGCGCCGGCTCCCGCGATGAAGTGCCGATCGGCGCCGTCATGATGCACGACGGCGTCGTCGTTGTACGGGCCCACAACGAGACGGTCGCCCGGCGCGACCCGACGGCTCACGCCGAGCTCCTCGCCGTGCAGCAAGCCCTGCAGCGTCTCGGGACCGATCGACTCACGGAGTGCGCCCTCTACGTCACGCTCGAGCCGTGCGCCCAGTGCGCCGGGGCGATCGTGCTCGCCAAGCTGGGACGCCTGGTGTTCGGCGCGTACGACGACAAGGCCGGCATGTGCGGCAGCGTGGGGGATGTGGTGCGCCACCCCCGCCTCAACCATCGCGTCGAGGTGATCGGGGGCGTGCTCGCGGAGGAGTGCGGCGAGTTGCTGGCCGAGTTCTTCAGGGCGAAGCGCTGATCAGCTCCGGCCGGACGGTGAGGATCAACGTCGTCTTGCCCCGGTCCCCGCTCAAGTTGCCGAGCACGGCCGTCTTGCCGAGCGGTACACCCAGCCTCGTCATGAACGCGCCGGGGTAGAGGTTCAGCCGGACCCCGAGCTGCACCGTCGCGCTGTCGCTCCTGCCCGCGAGACGGTCGATCTCGGCGCTCAAATCGTAGCGGCCGGCGGGTCCGCTGAGCATCTGCGATACCTGACTCCCCTCCACGCCACTGACCACTCCCTCCGCGGCCAGCCGGTATCCCCGGAAGCGAAACAGCTTTCTTAGCACGGCTTCGACGTCCGCGATCGCCGGGTCGACCGTCGGCGTGCCGTCCGCCTCGATGAGCCGGAACGTGAGCCGCACCGTCGGCCGCGGCCGGTCGTACTCCGCGAGCACACGGGCGATCTTGTCGAGGTTATCCCTGGTTTCGCGTACCGTGATCATGCTGCCCGCGACGCTGAACACACCCTTGCCCTCGGGCCGGTCGGCGTACACGTACGGTGAAATGAGCGCGGACGCCTCGCCTTCGCGCAGATATCTGAGCTCGAACGTTCGCGTGTCGAGGTCCGGGCGGCCGACGTGGCAGGCGTTGAGGGCGACGGTGAGGACGATCGCCACCGGGATACGGGGGTTCATGGCAGCTCCCTTCAGAAGAACCAAATGACCACGATGTCGGGATTGTCGGCCTGGAACACGGCTACGCTCCGGCCCGGGGGCCCCTCGACCGCCAGGCCCGACCGTATCGGGGGCGCGCTCGCCGGCGGCAGCGACCGTTGGACCGGCTCGCGCCGCGCGATCAGGGCCACGGCGAGCACCGCCGCCGCGGCGAGCGGCGTGGCGCGCCACATCCAACGACGGCGCCGCGCTCGGCGGCGGACCAGCCCCACCGCTTCATCCGCCCCGCGCCCCGGCGTCGCCGCGGCCAGCGCTCCCCAGAGTTCGCGCTCCGCCTCGAGTATCCGGTTCGCCGCTCGCCGGCACCGCGCGCACCCGCGGAGGTGCAGGCTCAGCTCGGAGTCGGCCGCACCGCTCAAGTCTGTCGGGTCTGCCTCGAGCATCCGCTCGATTGCCTCGGCACACGTCACGACTCTCGGCCCTCCGCCAGTTCTGGGTGACGCGCCAAAATCTTGGTCCGCAGGGCGCGACGCGCGCGGAACAGATGCGCGCGCACCGTCACGGGACTCATCCCCAGCCGCTCGCCGATCTCCGGTGCGGCCAGTCCTTCCACCTCGGTCAGGTGAAACACCTCCCGCTGGCGCGCCGGCAAGGCGCGAAACAGCTCCGTCACGATCCGCCGCACCTGGGACTCCTGCACTCGCTGCACCGGATCCTCCCGCGCAGCCGAGTTCGCCTCCGATTGCTGGGCCACGTTGCGCGCGAGCCGCAGCCCGCTCCCTACCCGGCGACCTAACCCGATTGCCGCGTTGCGGGTGACCTGGTACAGCCAGGTCGTGAAGCGCGAGCGCCCGGCGTAGCGGTCCAGTCGGGTATACAGGCGGACCAGCACCTCTTGAGCGACGTCGTCCGCGTCGTCCGGGTCGCCGGTGTGCACCAGCGCCCAGCGGTACACGGTCGCATGGCAGCGCCGCAGCAGCTCGTCCCGGGCTCGGGCATCGCCGGCCTGGGCGCGGCGCACGAGAGGGGCCACTGCATCGTCCAGCTGCCTGGTGTCGCTCAACCGGTCTCCGGAGTGGCGCCGCGCGAAGGTGAGACGCGGGACGCGACGGCAGCGTTTACGGGGTTAAGCTGCCTGCGCAGCAAGCAGGTGGTAATGGGCGACGTCTGACGGGAGCACGCTGTATCTTTAGCGACCCAACCGATCCCCTCCCGGATCTCCTCGACCGTGGGCTTCTCGTCCAGCGCGCTCGTCTACGCCGTGCTCCGCACGGTGCTTGCCATCGTCCTCGTGTTGGCCGCCGCGTTCGGCGGCCGGCGCGCCTGGCCCGTAGTCGGCCAGGCCGTCTCTGACGTGGGGTGCCTCGCCTGCATGATCGCCTACGTCGACGCCGACCTCCGCCTCTCGCTCGGCTGGCTGGCACTGCCGCTCGTACTGTACGTCATCGGGTGGGAAGGGCGGGGGGCGCTCCGCGCCGCCGCATCCGGGCCGGACTCGGCGGCGGACGGGGTGGGGGCCGAGCTGCTGGAGTGGCTTGGAGGGCTCTGGCGCCTGCTCTATCGGATACTGCTCGTCCTCCCGCCGGTCGGTGCCGGGATGTTTCTGGTGCTGGGACTGCTGTATCCCGGCGGCTGGGTCTTCCCCGGCACGCCGGCGGCGACGCCGCTGCGCTGCCTGCCTGAAACCGTCGCACGCGGCGACACAGTGATGCTACGCATGAGCAGTTCCCACGGCGGCGAGCTCGGCGTCTTCACGCCAGCGCACGGGTTTCTGTACATCGTCGACTTCGCGCCGCAGACGGCACTGCCGAGCGCGCACTTCGAGTATCGCCAGCGGTTCGCGCTGCCCAGCGCTACGGCGACCGGGCGCGTGATGCAGGCCGCGCCCGCGGGGTACCCCGAGGTCCCGGTCTTCACGGACACGGGCACGTACCTGTTCCGGGTGAGTGACGTGGCCGAGCTCTCGGCGTCGCTCACGTGCCGGGTCCGGTATCTGGGGGAACGAGACGTCAAGGGAGACGCCACCGCGCCAATACGCTGAGTAGCTTTACTGGCAACGGCGTCTCCCTGACACCTGAGTCTCCCATGCCCTTCCGCACCATCATCGAGCCCTTCCGCATCCACAGCACTCAGGCGATCAAGAGCATCAGCGCCGAGCAGCGCGAGGCCGCGCTCGAGCGCGCCGGTTACAATCTGTTCGGGCTGCACGGCGATGACGTGCTGATCGATCTCCTGACGGACTCGGGCACCGGCGCCATGTCGTCGCGCCAGTGGGCGGCGATGATGGACGCGGACGAGTCATATGCGGGCAGTCGCTCGTTCTATCGGTTTCAGGATGTGGTACGAGACATCACGGGGCTGAAAGAAGTGATCCCGACGCATCAGGGGCGGGCGGCGGAGCGGATCCTTTTCTCCGTCGTCGTCAAGGCGGGGCAGGTCGTTCCCAACAACACCCACTTCGATACGACGCGCGCCAACATCGAGTTCTGCAGCGCCGAGGCGCGCGACCTGGTGATTCCCGAAGGTCGGATTCCCGCGGTGCGGCACCCGTTCAAGGGAAACATCGACGTCACCGCGCTCGAGGCGACGATCCAGGACGTGGGGCGCGACCGGATCCCGCTCGTCATGGTCACGGTGACGAACAACTCGGGTGGCGGTCAGCCGGTCAGTCTCGCGAATCTGAAGGCGGTGCGCGCCGTGTGCGACAAGCACCGGCTGCCCCTGTACCTCGACGCCTGCCGCTTCGCCGAGAACGCCTACTTCATCAAGCTGCGCGAGGAGGGATACGCCGGCAAAACGGCTCGCGAGATCGCCCGGGAGATGTTCGCGCTGGCCGACGGCTGCACCATGTCGGCGAAAAAGGACGGCCTCGCCAACATCGGGGGGTTCCTCGCGATGAACGACCCCGCCGTGGCGCGCGAGTGTCGCAATCTCCTGATTCTCACCGAGGGTTTCCCGACCTACGGGGGACTGGCGGGATACGATCTGGAAGCGGTCGCGACCGGTCTCGATGAGGCGCTCGACGAGGACTACCTGAAGTACCGGCTGCGCTCGACGGCCTACTTGGCCGAGCGGGCGGAGCAGGGGGGCGTGCCCGTCGTGCAGCCGCCCGGCGGGCACGCGGTCTATCTCGATGCGCGGGCGCTGCTGCCGCACATCCCGGCTGGGCAGTATCCCGCCCAGGCGCTCGCGGTTGAGCTGTACCGTGCGGGTGGGGTACGCGGCGTGGAGATCGGCTCGGTGATGTTCGCGAAGCGGCACGCCGACGGCAGTGAGACACCGGCGGCGATGGAACTGGTGCGCCTCGCCGTGCCGCGGCGCACCTACACCCAGAGCCATATCGACTACGTGGGCGAGGTGATCGCCGCGGTGGCGCAGCGCAAGGACGCGCTGCGGGGGTACCGGATCGTCGAGCAGGCGCCGTGGCTGCGGCACTTCACCGCCCGCTTCGCGCCGCTCTAGACCGGTTTCTTCCCCGCTCGCTCTTCCAGCTTGGCGATCAGCTTCTCAATCTGGAGCTTCATCCGCTTCAACGCCGGAAGCAGCCGGGGCTCGAGGTCGCGCTCGAGCTCCTTACCCTCCTGAATGAATTCCTTCATGAGGTCGCGGACCCGCTCGGTCAGCTCGCGCCAGGTGGGGGGCGGTTCGGTCTCGGGTGGCGCGGGATCGCGCTTGCTCGGAAGGTTGTTCACTGGTGCCTCCTCGGGTCGAAGGGTCGCAAGGATCCCCGACATGATACGCACAGGACCGCGGTCAGGGTTCATCGGCCCGGCTGGCCTGTAGCGAAACCATGACGGCCTGTGTATTTACTACGCGTCTGTGCGTCTGTGCGTCTAGCAGTTATGTGCGTCTGTGCGTCTAGCAGTTTGGATAGGTGGCCGAGTGGCTGAAGGCACACGCCTGGAGAGCGTGTAAACGGGTAACCGTTTCGTGGGTTCGAATCCCACCCTATCCGTGACTACTAGACGGGTAGACGGTGAGACGGTAGGCGGGTAGGGGAAGGTAGGACACATCGCTACCCGTCTACCCGTCTCACCGTCTACCCGTCTAGGTGTTGGACAGGTGCGTGAGCGGTTGAAACGGCCGGTCTCGAAAACCGGTGTGCCCGCAAGGGTACCGTGGGTTCGAATCCCACCCTGTCCGTAACTACTAGACGGAAAGACGGGGTAGACGGGTAGACGGGTAGGACAAAAGGCAGGGACACAAAGCTATCTACCCGTCTACCCGTCTCACCGTCTACCCGTCTAGCCTTCAGGGGGGACCCATGCGCTGGACGAAGCCGGGCCTGACCGCGCTTTGCGTTCTCGCGGCGACGAGCTGCGGCAAGTCGGAAGCCAGGAAGCTGGCGGAGGTCCGCAGTTGTAGTGCCATCACCATGGACGCGGCGGGCGCGGCCAACTGCCTCGTGCTGCAGTACCGCTGGAAGAAAGACCAGGCGCTCACGGCGGCGCGGCGCTTCCAGCACGAGCAGGACAGCACCACCCAGTCCACCGCCGATTCCGGCTGGCGGGCGGACGCGGCGCGCCACGTGAAAGAGATCAAGCAGTGCGCGGCCGATCCCTCGGGTGACGTGGCCCGCTGCCTGCTCGGCTTCGGCTGGGCCGAGGCGCGCGCCAAGGCCACCGAGGATTCGCTGTGGCGTGCCAACGCGGCAAAGCACCGCCAGGAGGTGCGCAGCTGCACGGGGCGCAAAGGCATGCAACCGGGCGCCTGTCTGCAGCTGTACTACAAGTGGAGCCCCGAGCGGGCGCTGGCCCTGGACGATTCGATCCGACGGGCGCAGCTGAGGAGGTAGTGGGCCACCGCGTCCTCGTGGCGGCCGAGCTCGAGCCGCTGCTCGAGCTCGGGCAGCTGGCCGGACTCGACGTCACGTGGATCGCTGCCGACGAGCCGACGCCGCGCGGCGACTACGTCGCGATCGTGCCATTGGTCTCCCGCTGGGTCGGCGGCACTGAATTCAAGCACCTTTCCAAGCTCAAGATCGTCGCCAACTGTGCCACGGGGCACGACAACGTGGACGTCGTTGCGGCCGAGTTGCGAGGCATCGCGGTCACCCACACTCCCGACGTCGTCAGTGACGCGACCGCCGATCTCGCGTGGGCGCTCATCCTCGCCTGCGCGCGGCGCGTCGTGGCGGGAACCGAGCTGGTGAAGAGCGGCCAGTGGACGGGCTGGCACCCGGCGCTGCTGCTCGGGCTCGAGCTGCGCGGCCGGACGCTGGGCCTGTTCGGCGCGGGACGGATCGGCCAGGCGGTCGGGCGCCGAGCTGTTCCATTCGGGATGCGCGTGCTGTACACGGCGCGCCACTCGCGACCCGAGTTCGAGCGGGAGACGGGCGCCGTCCAGGTGGAATTCTCGCGGCTCATACGGGAAAGCGACGTGCTGTCCCTCCATGCCCCGGCCGTGCCCGAGACCGAAGGCATCATCGACGCCGCCGCGCTGCGGCAGATGAAGCCGGGCGCCATCCTCATCAACACGGCACGCGGCGAGCTGATTCGCGAGGAGGCGCTCGCCATCGCGCTGGAGGAGGGTCGATTGGGCGCCGCGGGACTCGACGTCTACCTGGAGGAGCCGCAGATCCACCCGCGCCTCCTGGCCGCGCCGCGCACCGTGCTGCTGCCGCACCTGGGCAGCGCCACACCCGAGACGCGGCGTCGCATGGCGACGATCGCGCTGGCGAACGTCCAGGCGGTGCTCGCGGGCGATCCGCCGTTGACCCCGGTGTTCCCGGAGTTAACTTGACGCCTGAGATGAGCCGGCCCGAACGGACCACCATCCTGGACGCCCGCGCTTTGTCGCGGGCGCTTCAGCGTATGGCGGTCGAAGTGCTCGAGCTGGCCCACGGGACCGAGGATCTGGTCCTGATCGGCATCCAGCGGCGCGGCGTCGAGCTGGCCGAGCGGATCGCCAAGCAGATCGAGACCGACGAAGGCGCGGCCGTCCCCCGCGGCGCCCTCGACATCACCCTGTATCGCGACGACCTCCAGACAGTGGGCCCGAAGCCCGTGATCGGGGAAACCCGCATCCCGGGCGATCTCACCGGCAAGCACGTCGTGATCGTGGACGACGTGCTGTATACGGGCCGCACCGTGCGGGCCGCGCTCGACGAGCTGGCGGACTTCGGGCGCCCCAAACGCATCTCGTTGTGTGTCCTGGTCGATCGCGGTGGCCGGGAGCTGCCGATCCAGCCCGACATCGTTGGGAAACAGGTGAAGGTGAACCGCGGCGAGCGGGTGGACGTGCTCGTGGCGGAGCTCGACGGCCGCGACGAAGTGGACGTCGTACCGACGGGCGACGGGGCCGGGTCATGACCGCCGTGCTTGGCAAGGACCTGATCGGGCTGGAGCACCTTTCTCCCGACCAGATCCGCCTCGTCCTCGACACCGCCGAGCCGTTCAAGGAAGTGTCCGAGCGACCCATCAAGAAGGTGCCCGCCCTGCGCGGCAAGACGATCGTCAACCTGTTCTTCGAAGCCTCCACCCGTACCCGCATCTCCTTCGAGTTCGCCGAAAAGCGGCTCTCGGCCGACACGGTGAACGTGGCCGCGTCCGGCAGCTCGGTGCAGAAGGGGGAGACGCTCGTCGACACCGCGAAGAACCTCGAGGCGATGCGGATCGACATGGTGGTGATCCGTCATCCGTCGTCCGGTGCCGCGCAGTTCCTCGGCGACCGCATCCGCTCGAACGTGGTGAACGCGGGCGACGGGCAGCACGAGCACCCCACTCAGGCGCTGCTCGATCTGCTCACGATCCGCGACCGGCACGGGAAGATCGCCGGGCTCAAGGTCTGTCTCGTGGGCGACATCCTGCACTCCCGCGTGGCCCGGTCCAACATCTGGGGGCTGCTGAAGCTCGGTGCCGAAGTGGGCGTGTGCGGGCCCGACACCCTGATGCCTCGCGGCATCGAAGAGCTCGGCGTGTGTCGCTTCCGGCGTATCGAGGAAGCGATCGAGTGGGCCGACGTGCTGAACGTGTTGCGGCTGCAGCTCGAACGCATGGAGAGGGGATTCATTCCGAGCGTGCGCGAGTACTACCGCGTCTTCGGCGTCACGGTCGAGCGACTCGACCGGGCGTCCCGCGACATCACGATCATGCACCCCGGTCCCATGAACCGCGGCGTCGAGATCGACTCTCGCGTGGCCGACGGATCGCACAGCGTCATCCTCGCTCAGGTGACGAACGGCGTGGCGGTGCGGATGGCGGTGTTGTACCTGCTGGCCGGCGGCCGACCCGAGCTCGCCGTTGCGGCCAACCGTGCGGCGGCGCCCGACTGATGCGGCCGCTCCTCCTCCAGGGCGGCCGGGTGATCGACCCCAGCCGGGACTTCGACCGGACGGCCGACGTGCTCGTCCAGGACGGCAGGATCGCCGCCCTCGGTGCCGGGCTCGGGTCCCCCGACGGCGTCGACGTGCGGGACGTGCGCGGCAAGATCGTCGCCCCGGGCCTCGTGGACCTGCACGTGCACCTGCGGGAGCCGGGAAGCGAAGACGTCGAGACCATCGCCAGCGGCACCCGAGCTGCGGTGGCGGGCGGGTTCACCGCCGTGTGCGCCATGCCGAACACCGATCCCGTCACCGACAACCAGGCGGCGGTCGGGTTCATCGTGCGCCAGGCGGCCCGCGCCGGGCTGGCGCGGGTGTATCCGATCGGGGCGATTTCGGTGGGACAACGGGGTGAGCACCTGTCCGAGTTCGGCGAGATGGTCGCCGCGGGCGCGGTCGCCGTGTCGGACGACGGGAGGCCCGTCGTGTCGAGTCACATGATGCGCACGGCGCTCGAGTACGCGCGCACCTTCGGAGTTCCCGTCGCGGACCACTGCGAAGAGCCCACCCTAGCGACGGGTGGCGTGATGCACGAGGGCCTCGTCTCCACCCGCCTCGGACTGAAGGGCATCCCGGCCGCCGCGGAGGAGATCATGGTGGCGCGCGACATCCTGCTCGCGGGGCTCACCGGCGGTCAACTGCATCTGTGCCACATGTCGACGCGCGGCTCGGTCGACCTGATCCGCCGCGCCAAAGAACAGGGGCTGCGCGTGACCGCCGAGGTAACGCCCCACCACCTGGCGCTCACCGACCACGCGTGCGAGGGCTACGACACCCATGCCAAGATGAATCCCCCCTTGCGCGAAGCGGCGGATGTGGCGGCGCTGCGGGGCGCGCTGCAGCAAGGCGTGATCGACTGTATCGCCTCCGATCACGCGCCGCACGCGTACGACGCCAAGGAGGCGGCCTTCGACGACGCGCCCTTCGGCGTCGTGGGTCTCGAGACGGCGTTCGCCGTGGCCCACACGGAGCTCGTCGGGGGCGGTGTGCTCACACTCCCCGAGCTGATCGCGCGGATGAGCACCGCACCGGCGGCGGTATTCGGGCTGCCCGGCGGCTCGCTCACACCCGGCGGCCCGGCGGACGTGGTCGTGCTCGACATCACGGCGCGTTGGACGGTCGACCCGGTACACTTCCATTCCAAGAGCCGCAACACCCCGTTCGCCGGGCGCACGCTCACCGGTCGCGCGGTGCTGACCCTCGTCGGCGGCGCGCTCGTGTACGAGGCGAATGGGCCAACACCATGATGGACTGTTACTTACGGGTAAAGGCCGGTGATTTGCTAGATTTGTGGGATGCCTAAAGGACCGTCCAAGAGCACCGTAATCATCCAGCGCCTGCTGGAAGAGCGGCGCCAGTACGAAGCCTGGATCGCGCGCTTGAACGACTCAGCGGACGCGACGCCCGGGCACGTGCGGGCGCGCGTTCGCTCCGACTATGAGGCGCGGCTCGCCGCCGTCACGGAGGAGCTCAAGGCCCACGCCGAAAGCGCCCGCCAGGCGATCGAGGAAAAGCGGTACCTGCGCGGCGAGCTCCAGAAAAAGGAAACCCGCGCGGCGGAGAAGCTCACCGAAACCGAGCTGCGGCACGCCGTCGGAGAGTACGAGGAGTCGCAGTGGGAACAGGTGCATAAGGACGTGCTCGCCGAGCTCGTGTCGGTACGCGAGGATCTGCAGTCGGTCGAGGCGGATATCCACAAGCTGCAGGAGCTGGACGCGTTGGTGAGCCACCGTCCGACTCCTCCTCCAAAGACTGTCCCCCCCGCTCCCCCCGCCCCCCCCGCGCCGTCCCCGCCCCGGCCGCAGGCGAAGCCGGAGAGAATCGCAGCGGAGGACGAGCTGGCGTTCATCAAGTCCGTGACCGACGACGATCGGTCGGCGCCATCGGCGCGACGCGCCAGCGGCGCGCAATTCCAGCCGACCATCCCGGGCGATCCGCCGCGCACGCCGATACGCGCCGCCAATCCCGTTCCCGAGCCGATCGTGCCCGACGTCTCCGATGTAGACGCGGACGAGGAAGCGGCGAAGACGCTCCGCTGCAAGGAGTGCGGGACGATGAACCTGCCGACCGAGTGGTACTGCGCGCAGTGCGGGGCTGAACTAGCCGCCGTCTAAAACCGTCTATTACTTGGCGAGCTTCCGCACGGCTGCGGCGAGGCGGGACTTGTGTCGCGCGGCGGTGTTCCGATGAATGAGGTTTTTGCGCGCCGCCCGGTCGAGCAGCTGCACGGCTGAACGATACGCCTGAGTCGCTTGGTCGGCGGAGGTGGCGCTGCGCACGCGCTTGAGCGCGGTTCGCAGCGCGGAGCGTTGGGCGCGGTTGCGTTGGGTATGCGCCCACGCCTGGCGCATCGCCTTCTTGGCGGACTTGATTCGCGGCACCGATGGGTCTCCTGGTTCGGCGCGGAAGATAGAGGGTAAGTGCTGGTCGGTCAAGGCGCTACGCCGTTGACCACCGACCCGCCGCGTCGTTATCTTAGACGGTCATCGACCTCGAGTCGAGCTATCTCCTTCGACTTCCTCGCGTCGTTCTTCATGTGGGCCCCGGTGTTGCTCTTCTCCATAGTGGCCCACGAATACGCTCACGCGGAGGCGGCGTATCGGCAAGGCGACGATACTGCCTACATGCTCGGGCGGCTGACGTTGAACCCGCTGAAGCACATCGACCCCTTCATGACCGTGCTGTTTCCGGTCGTCCTGTGGTTCGCGTCGAACGGGGCGTTCACGTTCGGGGCCGCCAAGCCGGTGCCGGTCACCCCGCGTAAGTACCGTCACTTCCGCCGGGGGGACATCATCGTCTCGCTGGCGGGGATCGCGACCAATCTGGCGCTGTTTGTGGCGGCGTCGGCGCTGTTCGCGGTGGTGGGGGTGCTCGGGCAAACGCTCCCCTCCTTCGTCACCACGTGGGCGATCCTCCAGCGCATGCTGTTCTATGCGATGTGGATGAATCTCCTGCTCGCGTTTTTCAACCTGCTGCCGATCCCGCCGCTCGACGGCAGTCACGTGTTCAAGTACGTGCTCTCCCCCGCAGCGGGGCTCAAGTACCGGCAGCTGTACGGCATGGGCTACATGCCCATCATCGCGTTCCTGCTCTTCGTCAGGCTGGTGCCGGCGGCGCGCGGCATCTACCTCTGGCCGGCGCAGGAGCTGATGCAGGGCGCGCTGAGCCTGGTCGGTCGCTTCCACGTCTCCGACGGGGCGTTCCCACCGTGACGAACCCCGGCGTCACGGCTCCGCACCACGCCGGGTTCGTCGTCGAGCTCGAGCAGTTCTCGGGCCCGCTCGACTTGCTGCTGCACCTGATCAGCGAGGACGAGCTCGACATCACGGACCTCCCGATCGCGCGGATCGCCGATCAGTTCCTCGCGGTGATCAACGAGCTGAAGCTGAACCAGGCGGCCGACTACCTCGAGATGGCGGCGCGGCTGCTGCGGATCAAGGCGCAGCTGCTGTTGCCGCGCCGGCTGGGGGAGGACGAGTGGGAGGATCCGCGCGCCGAGCTGGTGCGCCGGCTGCTCGAATACCAGCAAATCCGTGAGCTGGTGGATTGGCTCGGGCACGCCGCGGCGCGGCGTGCCGAGCAGTTCGGTCGCGGGTTCCGGCCCGAGCCGCCCGAGGCGCCGCCGGCCCCGCTGGTGATCGAGCTGAACGACCTGCTCGCCGCGGCGGAGCGGGTGATCGCGCTCATCCCGGAGCCCGTGCTGCACCGCGTGGTGCCGCGCCCGCTCGACGTGGAAGGCGCGACCGCGCGAATCGAAGCGGTGTTGGCGACGCGGGAGCGCTGCGGCTGGCTCGATGTCGTAGGGGACCGTCCCACGATCGTGGACGTGCTGTCCGCATTCATCGCGCTGCTCGAGCTCGCCAAGCGCGGCGCCCTGCGGCTCTCGCAGGAGGGCCCGTTCACTCCGATCGTGATCCAGCGTGAGTCCCCTCGCGAAGCTGCTTGAGGCGGCGTTGTTCGCGTCGTCTCGCCCGCTCACGGTGGGGGAGCTGAGCACGCTCGAGCCGGAGGCGGGCGAAACGGCCGTCCACGCCGGGCTGGCGGAGATCCGGGACGCGTACGCCGCGGAGGACCACGGGGTCGAGCTGGTGGAGATCGCGCAGGGATGGCAGTTCCTCACGCGACGCGAGTACGCGGAGGCCATCGATCGCGCCCAGTTCGCGTTGCGCCCGCGCCGGCTCTCGCCGGCGGCGCTCGAGACGCTCGCCATCGTCGCCTATCGCCAGCCGGTGGGACGCGTGGAGGTGGACGAGATCCGGGGTGTCGATTCGGGCGCCGTGATCGACAAATTGATCGAGCGCGGACTGGTGGACGTCGTGACTCGGGGCGAGGGGCTCGGCCGGCCACTGTTGTACGGCACTACCCCGCAGTTTCTGGAGATCCTGGGGCTCAGGGATCTGGACGAGCTGCCTCGGCTGGAAGAGTTGTCCGTGGCGCTTCGGCCCCCCGCGCCCACCGAACCGGAATGACGCCGATGCGCCTGCAGCGCGCCCTGGCGCGCGCGGGCGTGACGTCGCGCCGCAAGGCCGAGGAGCTGATTCGCGCGGGCCGCGTGCGTGTGGACGGCCGGGTCGCGACGCTCGGCATGAGCGTCGACCCTGGGCGGCAGCGCGTCACGGTCGACGGCCGCGCGGTACGCGCCGGCCCGATCGCGTGGCTGGCGCTCAACAAGCCCGTCGGCTATGTCGTGAGCCGCCGCGATCCGGAGGGACGACGCACCGTGTACGACCTCCTGCCCGACGTGCCGGGTCTTACGTACGTGGGACGATTGGACGTGATGACGTCGGGGTTGCTGCTGCTCACGACGGACGGGGCGGCGGCGCACCGCCTCATGCACCCGCGCTTTCAAGTGCCGCGCACCTACTGGTTGCGGGCGCACGGCCGTCCGTCGTCCGAAATCGCGGCGGCGCTTGGGAGCCCGATCGCGATCGACGGTCGGGCGGTACGGGTGACGCAGTTCCGCTTGCGGCCGGCCGGACGGAGCGTCGAGCTGGAGCTCACGCTCGCGGAGGGGCGCCAGCGCATCGTGCGCCGGCTCGCCGAGGCCCTCGGGCTCAAGGTCGAGTGGCTGCACCGCGTGGCGTACGGGCCGGTGCGGCTCGGACGCCTGAAGGAAGGGAAGTACCGCCGGCTCGCGGCGGACGAAATCCACGCCATCGAGCAACTGCATGGACCTGCGTGACCGGACGGCGATGATACTGGGGGGCTCGGGCCTGGTGGGCCATGCCGTGGCGCGCCGCCTGCTCGCGGCGGCGCCGCGGCGGCTCGTGCTCGTCGCGCTATTTGAGGAGGAGGTGCGGGCCACGGCGCGGGCGCTCGAGCCGTACCGCGGCCGCGCCCTGATCGAGGTCGAGTGGGGCAACGTATTCCTGCCCGCGAGCCTGGCACAGCTGGAGCGCGGCGCGGTGGTGGAGAACCCCGACCAGCGCCGCCTGGTGCTCCAGGACCTGCTGAGCGAGCTCACCGACGACGTCCTGCAACGCAGCTTCCTGTACCAGCTGCTCCTCAAGTACAAACCCGATGCGGTCGTGGACTCGATCAACACCGCGACGGCGTTCGCCTATCAGGACCCGGTCGAGAGCGCGCAGCAGCTGCTCGCCCTCGCCGCGGAGGGGACGGTCGACCGGGCGGCGGTCGAGCGCCACGTGCTGCTGCTCACGCTGCCCCAGCTGATCCGCCACATGCAGATCCTGGTGGAGGCGTTGCGGCGCGCCGAAACCAGGGCGTACGTGAAGATCGGCACCAGCGGCACGGGGGGTATGGGGTTCAACATTCCCTACACGCACTCCGAGGAGCGCCCCAGCCGGCCGCTGCTCCTCAAATCCGCCGTTGCGGGGGCGCAGTCGCTGCTCCTGTTCCTGCTCGGCCGCACGCCCGGTGCTCCGGCGACCATCGAGATCAAGCCGACCGCCACCATCGCCTGGCGCGAGATCGGCTTCGGGTCGATCCGCCGCAAAGGGAAGCCGATCCCGTTGGTCGATTGCCCGGAGCCGGTGCCGGTGAGCGAGGCGTTTCGGCCGGGCGCCCGGCCGTGGTGTGATCTCGGCAAGCCGCTCCAGGGCGTCTACATCGACGTCGGCGAGAACGGCCTCTTCTCCTCGGACGAGTTCGAGACCGTCACGGCGCTCGGTCAGATGGAATTCATCACGCCGGAGGAGGTGGCGGAGTACGCCGTGCTGGAGCTCGAGGGTCGGCCCACGGGCCGGGACGTCGTCGCCGCCCTGGACGGCGCGACCGCCGGGCCGACCTACCGCGCGGGGCTGCTGCGGGCCCACGCCCTGGACCGGCTGCACACGCTCGAGCGACAGTTCAAGATGCGCACGGTCGCCTACGAGATGCTCGGCCCCCCACGGCTCACCAAGCTGTTGTTCGAGTCCTACCTGTGCGGCCAGCTGCGGTCGAGCGTGCGCGCGCTCGCGGGGTCGCAGGCGGGAGACCTGGCCCGGGACGCCCTCGCCCTGGTGGAGCGGGATGGCCCGCTCCGGAGCCATATTCTCTCGGTCGGCATCGCGATCCTGGCGCCGGACGGGGAGCGGCTGTATCGGGGGAGCACGGTGGTCGTCGCGGGAGGCGGGCGTGCCGGCTCCGATCCGCGCGACGCGGCGCCGCGCGGCTGGGTGGACCTGCGGCCGGAGCAGTTCGGAAGGTGGATCGCGCGCGCCCGCGAGATGCTCGCCCAGGCCGAACGGCGCCGTAGCCGGACGGCCGATTCGGGAAGCGACGTCGACTGGACCGCGCTCGGGGCCGACGACCCGATCGAGCCCGCGCGCTTCGCGACGTGGGTGTTCCGATACGAGGACCGAGGAGAGCGCATCAAGCGCTGACACCATGGCCGTGGACACCGCAGGAGTCGACCGCGCCCTGGGCGCCATCGGGACGACCTTCCGGCTGACTCGGCTGTACCCGCCGAGTCACCCCGCGGTGATGGAAGCGCTGCGGCAGATCGGCGACGCGCTCCCCGTGCTCGCGGCGCTCGGGACGGTCGAGTGGAAGATCGGCGCGACTGGGCTGCACTGGCACGGCCAGCAGCTGCTGCCGCGCAACTCGCAGATCGCCGAGCTGGCCGGGCTCTTGTACGCGCGGGGCGTGCGGGTGATCACGCTGAATCCCGGTATGACCGCGGATCATGTGCTGGCGCTGTTCGGAGTCGCCATGGGGACGCTCCAGGCGGACGACGCAGCGCTGGGGCGGATCGCGCTCGCCCTGGGGCGCCGCAGCGCGCTGCGGCTCGACCGACTTCGCTCTGCGACGCCGGCCGCGGGCGTGCCCGCCGTGCCGGTCCCGGCGGCGCCGGTGACGCCCCCGTCGGCCGCGCCTCCGGCGTTCGCGGTGGCGTCGGCGCCGACGGCGGCTCCCGGCGCGCACGACGCGGCGGGTCGCCGCGCGGGCGTAGTGTTCCGTCCCGACGTGCTTCCGGTCGACGTCGAGGCGAAGCGCGCGGTCGCGGGCCTCGGGAGCGCGGCCGCGCCCGAGGAGCAGCGTGCGGCCGTCGAGACGCTGCGCGCGCTCGCGCCGCAACTGCTCGGGCTGCACGACACGGGCCCGGTGGCCGCGGCGATC
>Ga0137396_10000120_pt1 | contig 29935 bp, 23 predicted proteins | sample czc16metaG_FD_108284 | JGI IMG/M metagenome (GOLD analysis project Ga0137396, IMG submission 108284) | Vadose zone soil microbial communities from Angelo Coast Range Reserve, California, USA - czcobulk3.16 metaG | ecosystem: Environmental > Terrestrial > Soil > Vadose zone | place: USA...
CTCGACAGGTGGCTTCGGGCCTTCTGTCCGTGCTGAATTGCCTTTTCAACGCAGGCAAAAAGACGGGCGCGATTTTGATCGACCTCGTCAAACGCACCGGACTCGATCAGACCCTCGAGGGTCTTCTTGTTAACCAGCCGGAGATCGACTCGCTGGCAAAAATCGAAGATGTTTTCGAATTTTCCGTGCTCGGTGCGCGTCCGGATGATATCCTCCACCGCACTGACCCCGACATTTCTGATCGCACTCAGTCCGAATCGGATTCCCTTGGGGGTTACGACGAATTGCACGTGGCTTTCATTCACATCGGGTGGAAGCACCGGCAGGTTCATCTTCCGACATTCCTCGATCAACTGCACGACGTAATCCGTGTCTCCGATCTCAGCGGAAATCGCTGCCGCCATGTATTCGGCGGGATAGTGGGCCTTCAGGTATGCCGTTTGGTACGCCAGCACTGAATACGCGACGCTGTGAGACTTGTTGAAGCCGTATGAAGCGAAGCGCTCGATCGTATCGAATATATCGGCGGCCCCTTTCTTCGTGAATCCCCTCTTGACCGCCCCGTCGATAAACTCGGTCTTCTGTTTCGCCATCAGTTCCTTATCCTTCTTGCCCATCGCCCGCCGCATGAGGTCCGCCTTCGCAAGCGAGAATCCTGCAACTTCGCTCGCGATTTTCATGACCTGTTCCTGGTAGACGATAATGCCGTAGGTTTCCTTGAGGATCGGTTCAAGTTTCGGGTGGATATATTCAATCTTCTGAAGGCCCTGCTTTCGGCGGATGAAATCGCCGATCATCTCCATCGGCCCCGGTCGATAGAGCGCATTCATCGCGACGAGATCGCTGATGGATCCGGGATTCAATTTGCGCAACCAATCCTTCATCCCGCTCGACTCAAACTGGAAGACCCCGGTGGTTTGACCCTTCCCGAAGAGCTCGAATGTCTTTGCATCGTCTTCCGGTATCGTGTTCAGGTCGATCGCGATAGCGTGATTCTTCTCGATTAGTCCGATAACGTTCTTGATGATGGTCAAGGTGCGCAAACCGAGGAAGTCCATCTTCAGTAAGCCTGCGACCTCGAGATCGATCATGTTGTACTGCGTCATGAGGTCGGATTGCGGGGTCTTGTACAGCGGCACGTAATCGCGCAAGGGGCCTGGGGCGATCACCACACCGGCGGCGTGAGTAGAGGCATTTCGGTTCATGCCTTCGAGGACGAGCGAAATCTTGACAAGCTCCTGTATCTTATCATCCTTGCTTTCTTTCACCCATTTCAGATCAGGAATTGTTTCCAGTGCCTCGGCGAGAGGGGTGACTCTTCCCTGAAAAACCGGGATCTGTTTTGTAATCGATTCCGTTACATTGAGCGGCACGCCCAAAACCCTGCCCACGTCCTTTAGCACCGCCCGGGAGGACAGCGTCCCGAACGTGATGATCTGTGATACGGAATCCTCACCGTATTTTTTCTTGACATAATCGATGACGGCGTCGCGCCCGTCGTCGGAAAAGTCGATATCGATGTCCGGCATGCTGACCCTGTCGGGGTTCAGGAATCGCTCGAAAAGGAGATCGTACTTGAGCGGATCAATATCTGTGATCCCGAGGGCGTACGATACAATGCTGCCGGCTGCGCTTCCCCGTCCCGGGCCTACGATCACGCCCATGCTGCGAGCAGCCTGTATGAAGTCCCGTGTAATCAGGAAATAACCTGCATATCCCATCCGCTTGATGACGGCGAGCTCGTGATTGAGTCGGTCTTCGATCGAGGTAGCTGCACTCCCGTAGCGCTTCCCCAGCCCTTCCCGGGAAAGCCGGTCGAGATAATCCTCGAGGGTGGCGGCTCCGGCATCGGCCGGGATTGGAAAATCGGGCATATATGATCGTTCCGGTTCGATGCGGTAATTTTCAATCTTATCGGCAACCTCCAGCGTCGATTCGATGGCCTGCGGATAATCCCTGAATAGGTTGCACATTTCCGCGGCCGACTTGAAATAAATCTGATCTGTCTGATAGCGGAGCTGCCGGTAATCGGTCGTATTCATTGCGCTCGCATCGGGAATCAGGAGCATCACATTATGGGCGATCGCATGGTCTTGCCTGATGTAATGAATATCGTTTGTTGCGATCAGCTTGATCCCGAGTTCGCCGGCCAGCTTGGGCATCCCCTCAAGGATGGGCTTCTCTTTCTCGAGACCGTGGTTCTGGATCTCAAGATAGAAATCGGCGCCGAAGATCTCCTTAAATGTGACTGCGGTATTCCGCGCCTCATCGAAGTTTCCGTTGACAAGGTGGTGGGACACAACCCCCGTGGGACAGGCAGAGAGTGCCACGAGCCCGTCGGCGTGCGTTCGGAGAAGTTCCAGGTCGATGCGGGGTTTGTAGTAAAAGCCCTCGATAAAGCCGAGGCTGACAAGCTTGATGAGGTTGCGATATCCGGTGAGATTCTTTGCCAGCAACACGAGGTGATGATAAATGCCGCGCCCTTTCCCCTCTCTGACGCTCTGGGCATTGACCTCCTTGTCGAATCGCGATCCTCGGGTTACGATATAGACTTCGCACCCGATGATTGGTTTGATTCCAGCTTTTCGGGCGGCTTTATAAAATTCGATTGCACCAAACATGACACCGTGGTCGGTGAGTGCCACGGCAGACATCTTGTCCTCAACGGCGGCGCGAACCAGCCCGTCGATTGTCGCGGCCCCGTCAAGCAGGCTGTAATGCGAGTGATTATGGAGGTGGATGAAGTCGGGCATGAGAGAATTCCTATAACACGTTCCAGAAAAAGATAATCAATTAGGATTGGAAAAACAACGGATATTAAGGGGAACAGCCAATAATCCTTGCCGAACGAAGAACTTTTTTGTATATTGTCCCGTAAGACCCAGTTTGTAATGCCAAGATGTAAACACTTGGCCATTTTCTTATCGCCGGGCGGTTATCGCTGTGGGGAGTTAATCTGATGTCCGAGATTATATGGCGCGAATTTAGTTGACCTTCATGCCCCCGTAGCTCAGAATGGATAGAGCAGCGGTTTCCTAAACCGTTGGTCGGCAGTTCGACTCTGCCCGGGGGTACAGATTCCATTCAAAACGAATTGCTGAAATCGCGTATGAGACTCAGTAAGAGTTTTGTACCAACGCTAAAGGAAACTCCGTCCGATGCGCTCATTCCAAGCCATCAGCTTATGGTGCGGGCGGGAATGATCCGGCCCCTCGGGGCCGGTCTCTACTCCTTCCTCCCCCTCGGTTACCGTCTCCTCAAGAAGATCATGGAAATCATCCGGGATGAGATGGATTCCATCGGAGGCCAGGAATTCCACCTTCCAGCCCTCAACCCCGTCGAACTGTGGGAAGAAACGGGCCGCGTGAAGGCCTTTGGCGATACGATGTTTCATGTCAAGAATCGCCCGTTGGTGCTTGCCCCGACCCACGAGGAAGTGATTTGTTCGATAGCGAAAAATCACATCAGATCCTACCGCGATCTACCCCAAATATGGTATCAGATCCAGGAGAAGTTTCGGAACGAGCCTCGCCCGCGATCCGGGGTGATCCGCAGCAGGCAGTTTTTCATGAAGGACTCTTACAGCCTCGACACGACTGCGGAAGCACTAAATAAAAGCTACGAGCTTCACGCCTCTGCATACCGGAATATTTTTACACGCGTTGGGTTGAAGTTTTTTGTTGTCGGGGCCGCCAGCGGAGCAATGGGTGGGAGTGCATCGCAGGAGTTCATGATCGAGTCGGCGTCCGGGGAGGATACGTGCGTGCTGTGCGACAACTGTAACTACGCCGCGAACCTGGATGTCGCCCAATCAAACGTGAGCCCTGCTCAGCGCAACGGTGAAAGCGAGGCGCTGAAGGAGATCCACACACCGAACGTCAGGACGATCGACGAGCTGAAAGCGTTTCTCAAGGTCGAGGAGTCGATGCTCGCAAAGTCGCTCGTCTACATGAAGGATAAAACCCCGGTCCTTATTCTGCTGATGGGGAACGACCAGTTGAATGAAACGAAGCTCGCTTCCGTTCTCGGTGATAACGTGCGCCCCCTTCAGGCAGAGGAGCTGAAGGCTTTAACGGGCGCCGATGGCGGCTCGATCGGTCCCGTAGGTCTCGGCATTAAAATACTCGTGGATAAGCGACTGGAGGGGGCGAACAATCTTATCAGCGGCGCCAATAAGAACGACTATCATTACGCGAACATCGATTTGGGCCGCGACGTAAAAGTCGACGGCTACCATGACCTCCGCGTCGTCCACGCGGGAGAGCCTTGCCCGGTTTGTCGCATGGCGCTTCGCATCGTGAACGCGATAGAACTCGGGCATATTTTTAAGCTCGGAACAAAGTACAGCGATGCGCTCAAGGCGTACTACCTCGATGAGGAGGGGAAGGAAAGACCGATCGTCATGGGAAGTTACGGCATCGGGGTGGAGCGGATCATTGCCTGCCACATCGAGCAGAACCACGACAAGAACGGGATCATCTGGAGCAAAGCAATCGCCCCGTTTCACGTCCACCTCATTCTCGTCAATTCAAATAACGAGAAGGTGGTTTCGGTTGCGGAGCAACTCTACGAGCGCCTGAGGGATGCTCTCGTCGACGTTCTCTATGATGATCGGGACGATGTCAGCCCCGGGTTTAAGTTTAAGGACGCGGACCTTCTTGGGATGCCGCTGCAGCTAATCGTGGGAGAGAAAAACGTATCGGCGGGAAAGGTGGAGTTGAAAGATCGCTTGACCGGCAAACGGGAGGTTCTGGAAATCGGAAGAGTCGTGAGCTACGTCGAGCGCTACCTCGAAACCTAAGATGATCGAGTAGCAGATTCGCTGCTGAGCGGGTGCGTACACTTCGGGGGTCGAGGTTCCGCCTCCGTAACAATTATCGGGGCAACTGCTTCTTCTCACCGCCCAGCCAGTTCAGAAAACGATAACCGAGGTGGAGGATAAGTGCCACGATCAAAAGCAGCACCACAGCGCCGATAAACCAGTAAAAAATCTGAACGATCTTCATGACATCCCTTCAACATATCTGCCTCACCGGAAGAACCGTTCTTCCGCCTAATATATCGTAGGCAGAATATCCGCAATTGTCAACAGGGGGTTGTCGGTGAGCACCGGGAGGTGCGCAGAAATCAACTTTATTGAGAAAAGCGAGTAACCAGACCCCAAAAGCTCTGACGGGGAACACATAAAGTTCACGCCCGTATACCTAAGATGGGGTAGCTCCTCGGAAGTCCCTCATCTTTTCTTACTACTTACTTCAATGCTGAAGAAACAAGATCGTCTCAACATGAGAGCTCGCTTCAGCCTGTGGGTCATCATGGGCTTCATGTTCTGGATCGGGATCCTGATCGGAGCCCTGATCATGCATGCCTCTGTGAAATAAATCGGTAGGCGCCGGCCCGTCGAGGGCCGACAGAGGGAGGCTCCTCAATAAATTCCGCGTAGTCTCTCGATCTCAGCCGCCAGGGCGGTCTGACCCGCGAGCGTCGCGATATCTGCTGCGAACAAAGGGTTGAGCGTAAGTACTTGCGCCTTGCTCGATGCAAAATCGGGAGGCGTGAGAGCAAAATAATCCTCGGCGAGAAGCAGATGGAGATCGGCCGCATTGATCGATGTATCGCGGCTGAAAGACCACGTTGAGTTGGCGTGGAGCACCGTCGTGTCCGCCGCAATCGACGAGGTATAGAGCTTCTGTGCGTTAAAGACGAACGAGAGCCCCGCCCTCATCTGGAGGTTCACTGCATCCTTCCCCAGACCCGTGTTGAAGCTTGCCACAGCGGCAGCAAGGACATTCAGCTTCGCATTCGCCCAGCCCGAGCCGTTGTACGCGTCGACGAGATTTGCATCCCCTTGAGTTGCGGCGGCGAAATCATCGTGCGCCAATTGATAGTTCCGGCTTGCGTAGGCCTGCCACCCTTCCGCCAGGAGCTCGGCCGGAGTCTTGGCCGCCGGACCTCCCTCGTCCTTCGAACACCCCCATAGTTGGGCAATCACGAGAACCATGATCAGAACTCGTATTTTCACAGTCAGTCTCCTCATCTGATAAAAAGCATTTTGTCTGTCTTGCGGAATGTCAAGACGCCCGCACGGTACGCCTCGAGCGAGTAGAAGTAGACTCCGCTCGCGACAGTTCTGCTCCCGCCATTCGTTCCACCCCAGACAACCTCATAGGAACCTGCCTCCCGCTCGCCATCGACGAGTCGGGTTACCTCTTTTCCCATCACATCGAACACCGTCAGCCGCACGTACCCGTTTTGCGGTAGGCCGTATCTGATCGCTGTCTGCGGATTAAAAGGATTGGGGAAATTCTTTTCCAGAAGATAGGTTATGGGGACGGATGCTCCGGAACCGGGGTCATCGTAACCGAGAGCAAACGTTCCGAGCGAGGTGACTGCAGCTGTCACTGACGTTCGTTCAAGATCCACCCACGACCTGAGTGGCACCCACCCATTTCCAGTCTGCTGATAAATATTGAGGTGCCGCTCACTCCCCGGCTTGACTAAATTCCTCGGATACTGTAGCGTCAGGGAAAGCGCGCTGGTAAACTCCCGGCCCGGTCCAAACGCATATGTCTTCCCGATCAACAGAGGTTTTGACGACCGGGATTCCTCGGGAAAGACCGTGAAGTAGGTGTCTTCATCGATCGCCCCGGCGGGAACGGCCAGGACGGCTGCATTTTCCGGATCATGAATTGTCGAAGCGAGCCCACGCTTCAAAAGCTGAACCTGGAATGTCTTGATCACAAGCGTGTCGAGCCCATTGATCCCGGTAGCCGAAACGCTGATGGTCGAGCTGCCGGTCGAGGAAAACTGGTAGGATCCTTTGAAGATGTTCGGCGAAACCTGCGTCATGCTGACGGAGTCGCCCGGTCCGGCTCCAACCTTTATGACCATGGCGGGATTTGTGATGAGCACTATATCGGAGCTGACATAAAGGTCGGCGTATCTGCTGAGTGCCGGATTTTGATGGATTGCAACTGAAAGACGGGGCCGGTATCCTATGAGCGACCTGATATATTGCCATTTCTGCAGGGCAGAATCGGAATGAGACTGAATCGTCGCAAGAGATGTACCTCCGAGAAGCGCGAACCCGACTGTCTGCGTCCCCCCGTTGCTCAGACTGTAGGGACCGGACGAAATCGCGAAATGAATATCGGTCGTCGAGGAATTCATCTTGATACCCCCGCTCAACCACGCCCACTTTTCATCCCGAAAGCCCGTGATTGAATCTGCCCTCAAACCGGCGTAACCCGCCGCGCCGTCGAGCGCCCGGGCACCGCAGTAGATCGTGGGCGCGGTCGTATCATACCAGGCGTATCCGAGGCCCCGTGAGGAGTCGAACGAGGTTTTATTGTGACTATAATAAGTATCGTTTGCCGGGTCGGGCGCCCGCATGTCCCAATCGAAGAACAGTCCCGCATAGAAATTTGACAGCGTGGCACCGGAGACATTTCTGATGTCGTACCGGACAATCACATAATCCTTCTGCGAATCCGCTGCAAACGCGTACGAGTACATCTTGACCTGGACGCCGACTCTGTTCGCCAATGGGGCGGCGGAGTCGGAAAATACGGCTTGTCCGTCCTGATCTGAAACGAGCCCCGGGGTCCTCAATGAATACGACAGTCCCGAGCTGAAATCCATGTCAGCTTGGGTGCCTGTCTGGTTCCGAACGACATTGACCAGCTTCGTGGGGGAATACCCCATTAGAAGGCCCCCCTCATAGAGCTGGTTGGCTCCCCCGTAGACGAAACCCACACCCTGGGTGTTGCCGGGATAGTCATTAAAGCCGATCTTCCCGTTGTTCGTTACCGTGGTGCGGACATTATTAATGTCATGCGTCGCGTACGAAGGATTGATCAGCACCTTGAAGTACTGGAAATCCTGATAACCCCCATCGGTCACCGTCAGTCTGAACGAGACCACGTCCGTCTGCGGCACATTGGCCGAGACGTGGAACGTGAACGGGGATGCGGCGTTCGTGGCAGATTGAAGGGTACCGACGATTCCGATCGGATAGCTGCCGTTGATGACCTGAACATTCGTATCGGTCGCCGATAGCGTGATCGACGCACTCCCGGATGTCGCCTGAAGGTAGTCTACAAATGTCGCAACGATTGAAACTGTCTCATTGGGATCGGGAACGCCATTGTTGTTACCGCCAACTGAGTCCTTCAATAAGACCGTCGTCAGCCGAAGCGACGGCGATGAGGCGGTCACTGCCCGGTATGCGTTAATCCGGCCTTTTCCCAGGTCGTTTGCGTATAAAGGATTCAAGGACGATATATCATCGCAGGTGACTCTGACCTGCTCGCCGACCTGGAGCGGCGTGTAAGACGGGAAGACAGATTTTACGAGGGCCGCGACCCCGGCAACGTGCGGAGAAGCTTGCGATGTGCCCGCGAGCAGCCCGTAGGTCGAGGGAAAATATGTGCTGAGAATCGGGCTGTTCCCGGTGACAAAATCACCCCCGGGGGCGCAGACGTCGATCGAAGGCCCGTAATTCGAGTAATAGGTCCTGACATCGGAGGTGTTCGTCGCCGCGACGGAGATGACGTTCGCATACGCGGCTGGATAATTCGGCTCCGCCTTATTGGCGTTCCCGGCAGCCGCGACGACCAGCGCGCCCTGCTGCGTCGCATAGTTGATCACGTCCTGCTCAAACTGGGAGTAGCCGGGCCCGCCCCAGCTGCAATTGATCACCTTCGCTCCCATCTTGGCCGCATAGACGATTCCCTGGAAGCCAGCGATGATGTATGCCACTCCTCCCCCGCGGGTATCGTTGTCTGCTGCTGTCTTCACGGCCAGGATCTTGCACTTGTAACCCACTCCAGCTATTCCGATAAAATTATTCGTAACGCCCGAAGCGATGCCTGCCACGTGCGTCCCATGCGCGGTGTTATCAGCCGTGGGGCGCGGATTGTTGTCCTCCACCGGAGCATTGAAATCAGCTCCCCCAAAATCCCATCCATGCCAGTCGTCGATTTTACCGTTGTTATCGTCATCCACACCGTTCGTCCTCTTATCGCGTCCCAGGCTGTCAAGCCCGGTCTCGCCCGGATTGATCCAGATATTCGCAGCCAGATCCGGATGGTCCCACTGCACTCCTGTGTCCACGATGCCGATCACGACCGAGGTATCCCCGGTGCTGACACTCCATGCACTATCGGCTTTGATCTTCACGAGCGCCCACTGATTAGCATACAGCGAGTCATTCGGCGTGAGAGCCCTCGCATCATCGATAGAGTAGATGAACCATGGTTCCGCATATTCGACTTCGGGAAGGGCCGAAAGCTCCTTTGCCACCGTGAAGGCGTCAAAGGGAGAAGAGTAGTTTATGACGTAGATTCTGGACAGATCGCCCTCTCCAGGTTTCGCCGGGAGCGTCGCCTCCGGGAATATCTGAGCGACAGACTGCGCGGAGTACCGCTGCGCCGCCGCATCAAGTGCCGGAATGCCGGGCGACCGCCCTGCCCTGGCGGGGATCGACTGATTCAATTTCACGATCACACGTCCGGGCAGATATCGGCTGTTCTCAGGCGTTTTCATGTGGATGGAACCGGGGACATTGGAAGGCGTCCGCTTACTCCATCGCCCATCCCGGCTGGCGCCGAGAGCGTCACTGGCTGGAAGCAGAATCGAGGAAAACAGGAAAAGCCCGAAAGCGAGCACGATGCGGTTCGGAGTTACAGTGCGGCCTGGGCTTCTCATAGATTCAACTAAAAGATAAGAATATTTTATCTGGGAGCAAAGCTTTTGCGATCGCATCCCGCTTTGTCCCGCATTGCGGGACCGGGGCAGGACAAGCGGGATGGTACTTTCAACGGTAGAGGTCTGAATGATGAATAAAATCCTCAACTGCTTTCGGCACGAGGTAGCGGATGGAGCGGTTGAGCTTTACCCTGCGGCGGATGTCGGTTCCCGAAACGCCGATCGGGGGGACATTGACCACCTTCGCAAGACGAGCATATTCCGATTGCGCTTGCCGCATGTCAAAACCGGGACGGCTCATGACGATCAGCTCGACCCTGGCCAGAATCTCCTTCGGAGATTTCCAGGTATGGAACTCCAGGAAGTTGTCGGAACCGATGACCAGGGAGATCGACGCTTCGGGATAAAGCGACTGGAGGGCGTTGACGGTGTCGACCGTGAACGATATTCCGGTCCTCTGTATCTCGATGTCGCTTACCTGAAAATTCGGGTTGGCCTCGATCGCCAACTGGGTCATCCTCAAGCGGTCGGCCGCCGGTGCGATCGTCCCCTCCTGCTTGTTTGGCGGAGTTGCCGAGGGGACAAAGAGAACGGTGGTAAGCCGTTCCTGATCGCGGACGCTTTCGATTGCTATCAGATGTCCGACGTGGGGAGGATTAAAGGTGCCGCCGAAAATACCGATCTTCATCGGGCCGGTTTTTTCAGCCGGTACTTTTTGTCGATCAGCTTAAACATCTCATAGGTCCGCTTCGGAAAACCGGGCGACAATCCATCCGTTTTGTCCAGATCCCCTTTGAGTCGCGCCAGGCTGAAGCCGGAATCCAGCAGGTAGGTCGGTTGTGTCAAGAACAGAATCGAGTCGGTGCCGCACAACCGCTTCATCAGCACGTTAGGTTTTACGAGCGGGTCCTGATCGGTTTTTTCAAAGAGCTCGCTATGGTTCGATTTCATGCCGATCAGAAAACAGCCGCCCTCAAGCGCAGGGCCGACGACGAGGCAGTCATCTTCATACGATAATTGCTGAACAATCTTCGCCAGGAAGGCGGTGTCCAGGACGGGATGGTTCTCGAGAAGGACAACGACGCGCTGGTAAAGGCCGGCGAAGGCGGCCTCGACGGCATGATGAACGTTCTCGGTCAATGAGCCGTTCAGCAGCATCGAACACTTGATCCGGTCGCCGAATGGATGTAGAAAATCGTCCGACAGGTCCGCTTGATGACGATAGAGCAGGATATCCGCGTCGCTGAGACGGCAGGCATGTTCGAGCACATCTCCGAGCAAGGCGGTGAAGAGCGCATCGAGGTCTTCCCATGGCAATGCGGCGTACGGCTCATCCTGATTGGACCTGGTAATCCGGGGAGGCTTGGAGAACAGCAATATGGCGCTGGGCTTTCGCATCCGGATCTTCAGATCACTGCGCGCCAGCTCTTAAATCTGAGGCATCCCCGGACGAACCAGTAGAGATAATAGAACGGAAGAATCAGGAACCCGATCGTCGAGGGGAGATTCCACAAGGCCGGGAAGATTCGGCGCTCATATCGGAAGCGGAGTCCAGCGTGGAGGACGAACATGATGATGATGGCCGGAACAAGATATGTGTAATGACCGGATATGACCCCGGTTAATATAGCGATTAAATTTAGAACATAAAACCAGCACAGATAATGAAACGGCCGGCGAATTGTCATCGGACCGAGATGCTTCACCTCGATCAATTTTCGGTAGTACTGCGGATACCTCCGGTACAGCAATGGATCGAATAAATAGCGCCGGGCATGCCGGAAGACGTCCCTGATCGACCGGAATTGTTCGGGGTGCGAAACGATCACATCGTCACCGCTCACGACCGCGTATCCCCTTCCCAAAAGCCGGAACCCGAAATCGGCATCCTCTCGGAAATAGATATTGAGCCGCAAATCGCAATAGGCGGGATCGAATCCCCCCAGCTTCAGAAAGACATCCCGCCGGATAAAGAGATTGCAGGGTAGAAATCCCGGGCTCTCACCCCTCTCCAGGACGCGAAGCGCGGTGGAATTCATCAGGTTCGTTCTACCCTCCACCGCCGCCGCTTCAGGGAGGGTGAAATACCGCAAGGCACACTCGAGCCAGCGGCGATCGGCAACGACGTCGTCCTCGGTGAAGGCGATGACGGCCCCCCCGGTATTCCTGGCTCCGGCATTCCTCGCCGCTGAGGGTCCGGCGTGCGCGCGGGAGAGGCACCGGAGCCGTAATCGCGAGCGCGCGGCGAAGGCGTCAACTTCCTCGCGCGTTCCATCCGACGAGCCGTCGTCAACAATGACGACTTCGACACTGGACAGATCGTAGGTCTGGGCTTCGAGAGAGCGGAGGCACTCAAGAAGCTCCTTTTTGCGATTGAATGTCGGGATGACGACAGAAATGGTGGGGGATTGCGTCATCACTTTATTCCGGTGAGTAACGGTAGCGTCCGCAGATAGCCCTGACTGCGATTAAAAAGCTCCGCTCTTCGCGCGGTGATCACCAGACCCGCGCCTCCGAAGAAGAAGCTCCGGGAGAGGGCCCGCACGATCAACAACACACGGAAGAACAGCCGCCGCAGGGATCCAGAGTGCTTTTGCAAATAAACGAGAAAGCTCTGATGAAACATCAAGATCCTCGGGGCATCATAATAGGAAACCCCGCTTCCTCCCAGATGGATAATCGACGCATCGGGCACATACATCACCTTCCAGCCCGCTTTTTTCAGGCGCGTGCAGAGATCGGTTTCTTCGAAGTAGAGAAAGTAGGATTCATCGAACACAGTTCGGCCAGTGAGCGCCTCCCGGCGGATCAGCAGGCAGGAGCCCTGCAGACAATCGACCTCCTGCGGGCGCTCCGGATCGTCATACAACCGCCTGTGCCTGCCGAACATTCTTGATCTGGGGAAAACGACGTTGAGGAAGAGCGTGTCTATCAGAAGATTCCAGAGCGAGGGAGCCATGACGCCCGTCCGTTGAGGGGTCCCGTCTTGATTGAAAATCCTCGGCCCGATCGCCCCTGCATCCGGCCGCCGGCGAAGGAAGTCGACGAGACGCTCGAGCGCATCGTTGTTGAGGATTGTGTCGGGGTTGAGCAACAGAATATACTCGCCCGCTGCCTTTGCGAACGCCCGATTCGTCGCGGCGGCAAAACCGGCGTTCACAGGGCTTGCGATCATCTGAACGCCGGGAAAATTCGACCGGATGAGCTCGACGGATTTGTCGCTTGATGCGTTATCCGTGACGATGACTTCGAAAGCGAAGGAAGGCTTCTGGAGGGCGATCGATTCGAGACAGTCCCGGAGAAACGGCTCGGCGTTGTAGGTGACGATGAGGATCGACAGCGATGGCGTACCGCTCATGAATTACTGAGACGCCGGGGCGCCCTTCTTCACCTTCACCTGGCGGATGCGTCGCTGTCCCCTTTTGACGACCGTGAAATGCAGGTTTCCATATCGAATTTCTTCCTGGACTTCCGGGATCCGTCCCGTCAGTTTGGACAGAAAACCGTTGAGGGTCTCATACTCCGAATCCTCCGGGATCTCGACGCCGAATTTCTTGTTGAAATCTTCGATTGTCATCCGGGCGTTGACGAGCGCAGTACCGTCGGACGATTGCTCGACATCCTTCAATACTTCGTCATATTCGTCATGGATTTCGCCCACGATTTCTTCGAGAATATCCTCCATGGTGACGATGCCCTGTGTGCCGCCGAACTCGTCGATGACGATCGCCATGTGAATCTTCCTCTCCTGCATGCCGCGCATGAGCTGGCTGATCTTGATCGCGTCGGGGACGAAGTATGCGGGGCGAATAATATCCTGAAGCACGATGAGATCCCGATGCTCCAGGAGACTGATCAGGTCCTTCGTATAAATGACTCCGACGATATTATCAATCGAGTCTTTATAAACCGGCATCCGCGAATATCCCTCCTCGGTCACGATGCGGATGAGATTCTCCCGGGAGGTATCATAATTGATGGCGGCCACCTCGGTGCGCGGCACCATGATTTCCCACGCGGTTGTGGTGGAGAATTCAAAGATACTTGAGATCAGTTCCTGCTCCATCTTGTTGAGCAGGCCCGTCTTTGCACCCTCGGACACAATTATTGCCAATTCCTCAGGCGTGTGCACAACCCGTCCCATCTGGGGGGCGGAGATGCCGATGGAGCCGAGGATCGCGAGCGAGACGCGGTTGAGAACCCAGATGAAGGGTTCGAAAATCCTGTAGAATAACTGCAGCGGAATGGAAACAATCAGGGCTGTTGCTTCGGTGTGCTGGATTGCCACGTACTTGGGACCCAGCTCGCCGAGCGTGATCGTCAGGAAGGTCAGGATCCCAAAACTGATGATGAAAGACACGACGTGAACCGTTTGGTCGCTCATGAATCCCAGCGACTGGAAGGGGCCCCTGATCAGGTCGGCCAACAACGGCTCTCCCAGCCACCCGAGTCCGAGGCTGCTGAGCGTGATCCCAAGCTGAGTCGCGGAGAGGTAGGAATCGAGGTGTTCGACGATGTGCTTTGCCAGAATCGCTCTCTGATGGCCCCGCTTTACCTTGTAGTCAATTTGGGACGAGCGAAGCTTTACGATCGCAAATTCCGCCGCCACGAAGAAGCCGTTCGCGCACACCAGGGCGAGGACAAAAATAATATCACCGATAATCTGGGATATCACCGGGATTCAACCATTCAATGCGTAAACGGATGAGTTCATGCGACCAATGTACATGAAATGGGGATTCTTATCAACCAATCCCGCAGGGCGGGACGGGCCCGGATTTGCAAAGGCCCGCGCGAAACGGCTAGGGAAGTTTTTTCTTAAACAATTGAAAGCGTTCGGTGAAGACCGAAGCTTCGCTCGATTTTTCCTTGCCCATCGAATGGAGGAGTTGCTGAACGTGGTCGATCCGATCCTGATCGAGCGGATGCGTCGACAAGAGCCGCTCGAATGATCCTCCCCCCTTCCCCCCTTTTTTTGCCATCATTTTCTGGAAGAAAAATGTGATGGCTCCCGGGTAATACGGTGTGCTCGAAAGATACTTGAGGGAATACTCGTCGGCTTCCGCCTCATCCGACCGGCTGTTCGCCAGAAGTCCGAGGCCCGTGAACAGATTCGCCGTGATGCCGGCAATCTGGGATGGATTATCGCCAAGAACCAGGCCGAGGACTATTTGTGCCCCGTACTGGGTTGTCATTCGTTTCGTCGCATGCCGGCGCTCGGCATGGGCCATTTCGTGCCCGAGTATGCCGGCGAGGGTCGCTTCGTTGTCGATGAACTTCAGGAGTCCTGTGTAGACATAGATGTATCCGCCCGGCGTGCAGAAGGCGTTGACCGTGCTGTCATCGTGAACCACCTCGTAGGTGTACGCATAAATCCCCCTCTTCGTGATATCCGGAGAGGCAAGAACTCTGTTGCCGACTTCCGCGACATACTGCTTGACGTCCGCGTGGCCGGTCATGATCGGATATTGCTTCGGGTTTTTCCGGATCTCTTCATCGATCTGTTTTCCAAGTTTGATGTCCTGGTCATCGGAAAAGATGTTGACACCGCATTCGATGGCAAGCAAAGCGAAGCAAGCGAGGGCAATCAGTACTACGGCAGCCGGGATTCTGTTCATGAGATGGCCGTATGCAAGTTCAATAGACCACGGATTCAAGGACGAGGCCCCCGGGCGGAGCGGCGGGGCCGGCCTCGCGCCTGTCGTTCTTTGCAAGCATTGCAAAGAAATCGTCAAGGGTGGTATACCCCCGGCCCACATCCACCATGGTCCCGACCAGCGAGCGCACCATGCCGTGCAGGAACCGGTTTGAACGGATTCTAAACAGGAGGCTGGAATCCAGCTCCTCCCAGCAAGCGCTCGCCACGGTGCATCGAACATCGCCCACCTCGGATTGCCCGGTACAAAAAGACCCGAATTCTTTCGACCCTGTCAGAGCGGCGGCCGACTTGTTCATCCGGCCGACGTCGAGATCATATCCGACCCGCCATGAGTAGTGCCTGAGGATAGCGGACGGTCTCCGGGTGATGAGGTAGGAGTAGCAGCGTTCTCTTGCGCTGTGTCGCGCATGGAAATCGGGGGGAACATCGGAAACATCGCGAATGGCGATATCGTCAGGCAGGAGCGCATTGAGGGAAGCTTCGATCTCACGGTTTTTGCGATCGGTTTTCGTGTGGAAATTTGCCACCTGGCCCCGCGCGTGAACGCCGGCGTCGGTTCGTCCTGCGCCGGCGATGCCGACTTTTTCCTGAAAAATCTTCAGAAGGACCTCTTCGATTTCCCCCTGGATCGTTCGCGCATTATCCTGGCGCTGCCACCCCGAATAGTTCGTCCCGTCGTATTCGATGAGGAGCTTGATGTTTCGCAACGCCTCAGAAATTCCTGGAGAGAGTGACCCTGATCCCTTCCGGCCGCGCGATCCCTCCAATGACGGAGGCGTGAAGGTCGATCTGGCCGCCTTCTTGTATCGATCCGTTATGACGGATCGCGACGCGCGCGGCGTCGATAGCGCTCACGATATGATTGACCGCGATGGCGGCGACGACGAACCTTGCGTCGTTGAACCTCTCATCGCTGCTCACGCGAAGCCGCCGGTACTGCTCACGGTTGGCCGGTGTGTCCCAGCTCCAATAAGAGCTCGAGTGGGGATCGTAAGCCTTTTGCGGGTCGCGGCTGCGCAGAACCGCCTCGTTGTATTCATACACCGACTGATAGTCGCCGATAACCGAAAAATACAGATCGTCCTTCCCGTCCAGTCCGCTGTGGGCGTGGGTAACCGCGTATTGTCGCCCGTCATCCTTGATCCAGTTGCCATACCGATCGAGCGAGATCGCTCCGAGGGCCAGCAACCCCTCCGCGATCGTAAAATACTTTCCGGCGCCGTAATCGCCGGCGTAGAGCTCGCCCATGCCGGGCAGAAGCAGCGAGTAGAGAACGGCAAGGCCCGGGCTTTTCTGTTCCGTCTCTCCCGACTGAATAAGCAATCCCTGCTGATCGATCACAGAGGAAGCCGCGCTTCGGTTACCGGTGAAGAGGTCACGTGCGATTTCATCGTGGGTTTGCATAACCGCGGCCGGCCGGCCGGCTTTTTCTCCCGCAGTCAGCGCGGAGGGCAGCCAGACGGCCATCAGAGCCAGGAAATGGATTGTTTTCATTGGACCTCGGTTCCTATGCAAACGTCGTCATCCACGCTCCGGATCGCGACGTTCTTGATTTGATTGGTCAGGGGGGCGCGGGAGGGCGCTCCCACCCTGACGTAGTTTCTGGCAAGCCCTGATGCCATCCCGGCTCGAAGTTGACCCTCGAACAAGACCGGAAGCGTTCTTCCACCGAAGCGCGCGTAGAAATCGTGCCTTTTTCTGCGCCCCAGCATGCGGAGAACCTCGCTCCTCCTGGCTCGCTCCCGGGGTTCGACACTGCCGTTATAATTAGAAGCGGGGGTTCCCTCTCTTTCCGAAAACGTAAACACATGGAGATACGACAGCGGAAGCTCCCCTAGAAATGAACAAGTCTCTTCGAACATTTGTTCTGATTCACCCGGGAATCCGACGATCACATCGGCGCCGATCCCCGCGTCGGGGTCCTTCTGCTTAATGTAGTCGACGACCGACCGATAGTGATCCGAGAGATATCTGCGGCGCATGCTTCTTAAAACCCGATCGCTGCCGCTCTGGAGCGGGATGTGAAAGTGGTTGCAAAACTTTTCTGATTCAAGGATGAAGTCGACCAGCTCCCGGCTGAGCAAATTAGGTTCGATCGAGCTGATCCGGATCCGGTCAACCCCCCCGATACTCCCCAAAAGCTTTAACAACTCCAGGAGGCTGCCCTTCTCTTTCCGGCCGTAATCGCCGACATTCACCCCTGTGAGGACGATCTCCTTGAACCCTTCTTCTGCGATCAATTGCGCCTGCCGGATGACGGCGTCTGCGGGCTGGCTTCGGCTTGTCCCCCGAGCCATCGGGATTGTACAGAATGTGCAGTGGAAATCGCACCCGTCCTGTATTTTCAAAAAGGCGCGGGTCCTTCCCCCGGCATCGGCCGAGAAGGACGGGGCGAACAACAACGCTTCATCGATGCAGGAAACGAATACTTGCGGAGTGGCCGGTTTCTCAAACCGCCCGGCGTGCTCGAGGATATTGAATTTTTCTTTTGTACCGAGGACGAGGTCGACTCCCTCGATCGCGGCGATCTCCCCGGCTCGAAGCTGCGCGTAGCAGCCTACGACGATGATGAAGGCATCGGGAGACTGGCGAAGGGCGCGGCGGATGATTTGCCTGCACTCGCGCTCCGCGCGTTCGGTGACGCTGCAGGTGTTGAGGACGTAGACGTCGGAAGGCTGGGTGAAGTCAACGATCTCGAAGCCGCGCTCGACGAACTGCCTCCCGATCGTCGACGTTTCCGCATAGTTGAGTTTGCAGCCGAGAGTATGGAGCGCGACTTTCCTGTTCACACCATGAAATCAGAAGTCGGCGGCTGTTCGCCCGGAGCGTCGGGGGGGGCATCGGCAGTCTTGCCCGAGATATTCGCCACGTCCTTCAGCGTCATCGGCGGAAGTTTATGCTTCGAGGCGTACTCGTCGATGATCCTCTGCTCTTTTCCCTTCAGATACTCCACCGCAGACAGAACGATCCGCTTGCTGTCTTTATCGAATTCGATGACCTTGAGCGTGAGCTCATCGCCGACATGAAACATGTCGGCAATATTCTTTACGGGGCTCATCGCCAGGTGTGACAGGGGGACGAAGCCATCGACTCCGGACGGAAGCTCGACGATAACCCCTTTCTCGATAATGCGGACGATCTTGCCCGCCGTCTCTGTGCCGGATTTGTAGGATTCGGCAAAAGCGTCCCACGGGTTGTCGCGAACCTGCTTGTGCCCGAGCGAAATGCGCCGTTGAGCGACATCGACTCCGAGGATCACGACCTCGAGCCGGTCCCCCTTTTTCACGACCTCACCCGGGTGCCGGATTTTCTTTGTCCATGACAGGTCTGAAATGTGCACCAGACCGTCCACGCCGTCTTCGAGCTCAACGAACACCCCAAAGTTCGTCAGGTTGCGGACAATGCCGGTGTGTTTGGATCCGACCGGATATTTCTCAAGAAGATTCATCCACGGATCGGGCTCCAGCTGTTTCATTCCGAGGGAGATCTTCTTGTTTTCTTTGTCCAGGCTGAGGATGACCGCATCGACCATCTGTCCCATCGAGACGACTTGCGACGGATGCTTGATATGCTGGGTCCAGCTCATTTCCGAAATGTGAATGAGGCCCTCGATCCCTTTTTCAATCTCAATGAATGCTCCGTAATCGGCGAGCGAGACGACTTTCCCCGTGACCTTTGTTCCCACCGGATATTTCGTCTCGATGTTTTCCCACGGATGGGGCTGCAGTTGCTTCAGGCCGAGTGAGATGCGCTTCTTTGCCTCGTCGAAATCCAGAACGACGACGGTGATCGTCTGATCGAGCTTCACGACTTCGGAGGGATGGTTGACCCGGCCCCAGGAAAGGTCGGTGATATGAATGAGACCGTCGACCCCGCCCAAATCGACGAAGACGCCGAAGTCCGTGATCGCTTTTGCGGTGCCTTCGAGAACCTGGCCCTTCTCGAGGCTGTTCAGGATCAGACTGCGCTGCTCCTGCATCTCGGCCTCGATGAGAACCTTGTGACTTACGACCACGTTTTCATTCGGGTGGTTGATCTTCGCCACGCGGAATTCCATCGTCTTGCCGAGAAACTGGTCGAAATCCCGGACCGGCTTCACGTCGATCTGGGAGCCGGGAAGGAAGGCATCGAGACCCATCAGGTCAACGACCAGGCCCCCCTTGATGCGCCGGGTGACTTTCCCCGTCAGCACCTCGCCGGTTTCGTACGATTTTGTAATGCGCTCCCACGTCCGCATGAAATCGGCGCGCTTCCGGGACAGAACGAGTTGGCCGTCCTTATTCTCGACGGCTTCAAGAAACACTTCCACGTCATCGCCGGGTTTCAGCTCGTCAATATTCGGAAACTCCGCAAGCGGCACGAGTCCCTCCGACTTGAAGCCGATATCGATCGCAACGCCGTTGTCTGTAATCGCCACAATCTTGCCCTTGACAATTTGTCCCTCATGGATGCTGCTGAACGTGTTGTCATAGAGCCGGGCCAGCTCTTTGAATTCCTCCGGAGAATACTCTCGCTCCTCAATTTCAGAAAAATTGAATTTCTTGCCGGTGGAGCGGGTTGGTGTATGAGAAGGTCTTACAGCGTCTCTCAATGATGGGGGTGCCGCCGCTTGAAGCATCTTGTCCTTACTATCTTCCGCCATTCAGTCTCCTTACTGCCGGTCGATTCGCATGGTTACCGCCTCGACCGTACTCTCTTCTTCGCGGCGGCGGTGAAAGTCATCTGAACACCCGCCGTTCGGAAAAAGATTGTAACTGTTTGCTTGATGATTGTTAATTAGGATGACTTTCTTACACTTGTGCGCTGACCGGTTCGCCCGGTGATCCAGAGCGTTCCGGACGAGATTGGGGTGCCATCTCTTCGACCGCTTGCTTGATTCGCTCCATCAGCCATTGGGGAGTCGATGTCGCGCCGCTGATTCCGGCCGTCTCTACGCCGGCAAACCACTCGGCCCGCAACTCCGATTCCATCTCGACGAAGTAGGTTCGCGGGTTTGCCTCCTGGCAGATATGATAGAGAACCTTTCCGTTCGAGCTGTTCCGGCCCGCGACGAACACTACCACGTCGTTGCTCCTCGCAAATTCCCGGAGCTTTTTGTCGCGCCCGAAGACTTGTCCGCAGATGGTATCTTTCGCGTGAAACTCGGCGGCTTCCTCATCGAAGCTGTCGATCACCAATTCCTTGATTCGTTTTTGAAACTCTTCCTTGAGTTGGTAAAATGTTGCCTTATCCATCGTGGTTTGGGAGAACAGTACCGTTTTCCGGTTGAGATCAACCTGGGCGATCTCCTCCATCGATTTAATTACGATGGCTTGCCCATTGGTCTGACCGACCAGACCGATGACCTCGGCGTGATCTTTCTTCCCGTAGATGACGACCTGATAACCCTGGTCGTGAAACTTCTTGATCCTCTCCTGCACTTTCCAGACGACGGGGCACGTGGCATCGACGAGCGTGACTCCCGCCTCGCGGGCGCGCGCGAAGGTCGATGGGGGCTCGCCGTGCGCCCGGATCAAAACTTTTCCGTCCCGGATATTCGGGAGGTCGGCGTGGGAGATTGTCTTCAGTCCCCTTTTTCTCAGCCGCTCGGTTTCCATGGGGTTGTGGATAATGTCACCGAGGACGTAGAGCGATTCGCCGGGAGGATTCGCCCCGAGCTCCGCCTCGGCGATGTCAATCGTTCGGATGACACCCCAGCAGAACCCTGCGCTCTTATCGATCGTGACTGTCACGCCCGGCTCCGTAAAATTTCTCTCGCTTTCTGTACGACGTATTCAACCTGTTGTTCAACCGAGAGCCGCGACGTGTCGAGCTCAATCGCGTCGGGCGCCTTCCGAAGGGGACTGTTCACGCGGCTCGCGTCTCTTTGATCTCGTTCTTCAAGCTCGCCCTTCAACGTATCGACCGGGACTTCGATCCCTCCGCCCTGCAGTTCCCGGGCGCGGCGCCTGGCCCGTTCTTTGACGTCCGCGACAAGGTAGATTTTCAGATCGGCATCAGGAAGCACGACCGTCCCGATATCCCGGCCTTCGATCACCACGCCGCCTCCTTGAGCGATCCTGCGCTGCTGACGAACCATGATCTCACGCACTTGCTTGATCGCGCTCACCCGGCTTACAGCTTTGGTGACGGCCGGGCTTCGGATCGCACGCGTGACATCTCGCCCGTTCACTTTCACTTTGAATTCGTCCCGGGAGTGCTCAAAGGTCAGCTGCATTTCTTTGGCGAGTTTTCCGATGAGCCGCTCATCTCCCAGGTCAAGCTTTTCCTCAAGCGCCCTGAGCGTCACCGCCCGGTACATGGCCCCGGTATCGATGAAAACGTAGCCCAATCGGTCTGCCGTCAGCCGCGCGGTGGTACTCTTGCCCGACGCGGCGGGGCCGTCGATTGCAATGACCAGTTTCTTCAAAATCCGGGCGTTTTGGGTGGATCCTTGAGCCGGTCAATATACTAAATAATCTCCACCGAATCAATACCGAAACGGCCCTAAAATTCCTTATCTTTCATAATATGAGGAAATTGACGTACGACGAACTATCGGCCAAACGCCTCACCCCTGAGCAGCTCTCGCAGGAGCAGCGGTACCCGATTTTCATCCTGCTGGACAATATTCGGAGTTTGTACAACGTCGGCTCAATCTTCAGGACGGCAGACGGCGCCCGCATTTCGAACCTGATCCTCTGCGGGTACACGCCCCATCCGCCGAGAAAAGAGATCGAGAAAACTGCGCTCGGAGCAACGGGGACGGTTCCCTGGACTTATATCACCAGCGCGGTGGAGGCGATCGCGGAATTAAAGTCCAAAGGGATCCGAATTTGCGTCCTCGAACAGACCGAAACGAGCCGGGCCTACCACTCCATCACACCCGACCTTTTTCCGCTCTGTCTCGTTGTCGGGAATGAGATCACGGGCGTTTCCGCGCAGGTGATGGCGGAGGCGGATCTTGCAGTCGAGATTCCGATGTTCGGAATGAAGCAGTCGTTGAACGCCGCCGTGGCGTTGGGGATTACGCTCTTTGAGTTCGTCCGGGTGTGGAACGGCCGTTGAAGCCTCCCACTTGTCCCGCATGGTCCTGCGGTGCGGGACATGGCGGGACCGGCGGGATTATGCGGGGTTATCGATGATCTCGCGCACGCGCTGGAGGATCGCGTCGGACATATACGGCTTCTGGATAAAATCCTTCGCACCGGCCTTTACCATGTCCATCTTCAAGCGGGGTTCGAAATACCCGCTGGCAAGAACGGCCTTCACGTGCGGGTTGATTTCCTTGATTGCCTGAAACATTTCCCATCCTCCCAGTTTGGGCAAACCCATGTCCGACAGGACGAGGGCGATCTCATCCTTGTGGTTCCTGTAAACCTCAACCGCCGTCTTCCCGTCGTGGGCTGTGAGCACACGATACCCCTGTTGTTCGAAGAGTCCCTTGAGTAAGTCGCACAGCAATACCTCATCCTCCACCACAAGAATCGTTTCGTGGCCGCCCGGGGGTTCACTCCGGGTGTCGCCCTCTGCGGGCGCGGTTTCCTCAGCGCCGGTCTGCACCGGCAGGAAAATGCTGAATGTCGTGCCCGCGCCGCGCCTGCTCTCGACATCAATAAATCCGTGATGGCTGTCGACTACGCCGTAGACAACCGCCAGGCCCAAACCTGTTCCTTTGCCGACTTCTTTCGTCGTGAAGAACGGTTCGAAGATCCGGTTCTTCGTGGCCTCGTCCATTCCGAGGCCGTTATCAGCGACGCTCACGCACACATACTTGCCGCCCGAGGCGGTAGAAAACCGGGCGGCGACCACGGATCCCGGGCAAACGGAGGTGCGTAGGGTCAGGACCCGGGCGCGTGTCCCGTTCGATTCGTCGAGCATCGCATCCCTCGCATTCACGCTCAGGTTCAATAACGCCTGATGAAGCTGCGAAGCGTCGGCGACCACGGGGGGCACCTTGTCTTCGAGCTGCGTGGAGATCGTGATAATTTTTGGAAATGTTTGCGCCAGCATCTTCGTCAGTTCCCGGACAGTCTCGTTCACATCGATCGATTGGAACGACGGATCGCTCCTTCGCGCGAATGTGAGCAACTGCCTGACGAGGGAGGCGCCCCGTTCGACGGCAACCGTTATAGTTTCAAGTCCTTGCTTGACCTTGGCCGGCTCGGCTTTGTTGCGCTGCATCAGGGTGGTGTATCCCAGAATGATCCCGAGTATGTTATTAAAATCGTGCGCAATCCCGCCGGCGAGGGTTCCGATGCCCTCCATCTTCTGTGCCTGCCGGAACTGTTCCTCCAGTTTCTTGCGTTCCGTAATATCTCTGAGAAAACCGCGGTAGGCGACCGTCTTCCCCTGCGGATCGTGAACCGCCCAGGTGTTCGCGAGAACGACCCTGCGTTCCCCGTTTTTTCGTCTAATTTCCAGCTCAAAGTCCAGGACGGACCCGTCTCGAGCCAGCTTGTCTTTGAAGATGTCGCGGTATCCGGCGTTGACATAGACGTCGCGGTCCAGATCAACCTTCAAAAGCTCTTCCTTCGATGCATACCCCAAGAGTTCGATTCCCGAACTGTTAACGTCCATCAGTGTTCCGTCAGGGGCGCTCAGGAAGATGGCGTCTTTCGATTCTTCAAAGAGAGTCCGGTACTTTTCCTCCGAAAGCCGGAGCAGTTCTTCCGAACGTTTTTGCTCCGTCACATCGCGCTGTGTTCCCCAAACCCGTTTCAGCAATCCCTTATCGACGATGCCCACGAGATTATTCAGGAAGTACCGTTTGGCTCCGGTTCTGTCGGTTCCCCGCGACTGGGCGTCGGTGAGGCGGTAATCGGACTGAATGAACGCACCGAGCAAGCCGTTCCCTCCGCCCTCATCCGGAGGAAGGAGATCTCCCACTTTGCATCCGATAATCTCCTTCGCGTGCGAGAACCCGTGAATATGGGCAATCGCATCGTTGCACTCCGCGAGATAGGCGTGGGAATAGAATAGCTTGACTTGCTCCGCTTCAGGTAAAGAAGTCCCGATCGGCTTTTCGAGTTCAAACCGCCAGATTCCCTCGGAACTCTGTTCGACAAACCTCCGGTAGCGCTCTTCGCCGACGCGGAGGGCTTCTTCCGCCTGCTTTCGTTCGATGGCCCTCGCCACCTGCGATGAGACAAATTCAAGGATATTTTGTTCCCGTTCGCCGTAAGCGTCCGGATCGGAATAGTGCTGAACGACCATGACTCCGATGGTTTTCTTCTCGACGACGAGCGGGACGCCAAGCCAGATGGGCGACGGCGAGCCGATCAGCTCGGCCTCTCCGCGCCGCCGTAGTTCCTCGTGTACCGAGGTGTTGCAGAGGAGCGGTGTCCCGGTCCTCAGGACGAATTCCGTCAAACCCTTCCCGGGCTTTTTCGGAGGCGATGGTGAGTCGGCTTCGTCGACGAAATACGGAAAGCTGATGAGGCCCGAGCGCTCATCATAGAGCGCGATATAGAAGTTGTTTGCGGACATGACCTCATGGATGATCCCGTGGACAGCCCGGAACAGCTCCTCGAGCGTGGGCGCGATATCCGCCGCCTGGGCGATACGATAGACGGCCGATTGAAGCTGTTCGGCACGTTTGCGTTCGGTGATGTCCTGGGCAACGACAAGCTGTGCGTTTCTGCCGCCGAATTGCAACTTGTGAGAGCTGACTTCCACATCGATGACCGTGCCGTCTTTCAGAGTATGTCTCCAGGGCCCCGAAGGATGGACACTCGGGTCCGGTTCCTTCAACCGGGCTTTTAAAAGCGGCACATCTTCAGTGGGACGGATCTCCGTGATCCGCATGGCGAGAAATTCTTCGCGGGAATATCCATATTTCTCCACCGCAGATTCATTCACCTCGAGAAACTCCAGCGTGCCGGTATCAAAGACCCACATCGGGAGCGGACTATTCCGGAACATCAGGCGGAAGCTCTCTTCCCGCTCCATCGCCGCCTGCTGGGCTTCCTTTAATGCCGAGAATTCTTTCCGTCGCTCGGAGATATCCCGTGCGATCCCGACGAGGCCGACCGGGTTTCCGGATTCGTCACGCACTACCGAGGTCCACAACTCGACGGGAAAATCGGTTCCGTCCTTCCGGCGGTTGACGAGCTCGCCGTTCCAGGATCCCGCCATTGTGGCTGACAGAATCTGGCGTGTGAGATCCGGAGAATGACCGGGTGACCGGACGATCTCGATATTCCGCCCGACCAGCTCCTCCTCGGTGTAGCCGTACATTTCGCAGAAGGCTGGATTTATAAATAGTATCGTGTTGTCCAACCCCGTCAAACAGAACGAGTCGCGCGTGCACGTCAGAGCATAGGCAATGAGCCTGAGTTTTTGCGCGGCCTCAGTCCGGTCGGTCACATCGCGCGATATGACGACGACCTGAGCAGGGTTTCCCCTGCTGTCGCGGTTCAGGCTCCCCTGCGATTCGATGTGCCGCACCTGGCCGTCCTTGGCCATGAAACGGTACTCGGCCCGCCGGCCCACACCCGTCTTGACCGCTTCCTGGAAGACCCGCCGGATATGGTCCCTGTCCTCGGGGTGGACATCCTCGAATGAGTCTGTTCCCCGGGCGTCGGTATCCCCGAGAATTCTCCGGTAGTTCGGATTAGTATAGAGGCGCCTTCCCTCGAGGTCGAGAACGGCGATCAGTTCATCCACGTTTTCCAGAATGAGACCCAGCAGGCGGTCATCCAGCAGCAGCTTCGGCGGCGAGATCGGTTTCTTCAATTCCAACATGTAACAAAATATGCTAAATCTGGGTTTTTTTGAGGCTTGAATCTAGGAAAGTTTCAGGGGCACTTCAAGTGGGGTATGTCGTTCATCACTCTAAAGCGGATTAATACGTCACATCATACGCCAGGGTGAAGAATTCCTCGCGTTCGTGGGTGTGGATCCGGATGACGCCGGCGCGGACGAGCCCGACGAGGGTCCGTGACGCCCGGCGATCGCTGATATTGACCAGCCTTCCGAATTCCCGGAGTGTGATGCGCTGGTGCTGCTCCAAATGCTGAAACAACCTTCGCTCGTTCTCCCCGATCGCTATTTTGAGCGGCGGCGCGTTCACATTTTCATTTTCGAGAATGCGGACGACTTCCCGGCTGGCCATGACGGTTTTGTCGTTCATCCTGATGTAGACGCGTGTATTCTCCCCGTTCATACGGTCGTGCGCTCCGAGAAAATAATGGGGCTTGTTCCGGCTTTCCTCGATTCGGCATACGATGACGTCCCTCCCATCAAAAGGCACAATCGTGATGCTCGGCCGAATCGCCGGGTCGCAGCAGTCTCTTCCGGCGAGCTCGATCAGTTCAACCTCGGATTTTTCACTCTCGACACCCGCGATCGAACCGTCGTCGTCAACCCCGAAGAGAATCGTCCCGCCCTTCGTGTTTGCGAACGAGATGATCGTACGGGCAATTTTCTCCGGCGATGAGATCCGCCGCTTGAATTCGATGCCGAATCCTTCGCCGTCTTCGATCAGCCGATTGACATCGCGAAAATTCATGTCCAATAGATCCAGTAATTGAGGGCTGTGTGCCAGGGCTATCGGCCCTGCCGGTCGAGGTAGCCCTGGAGGATCAGCGCCGAGGCCATCTCGTCGATCGTCCCCCGGGACCTGCGCTTGAATTTCCCGACATTCATCTCGCGGAGAGTCCGGTGCGCCTCCTGTGTCGTGAAGCGTTCATCCTGCCGGACAATTTCAATTCCAAGCTCCGCTTCGAGCGCCCGAATGAACTCCTCAACTTCTTCCGCCTTTGAACCCTTTTGGCCTTTGAGATTCAAGGGAATGCCGACGACTATTTTTTCAACTTCAAATTCGCCTGCGATGCGTTTGATTTCCCCGATCAATTTTTCCGAATTCGGCAGGACCGTCACGCCGCGTGCGATGATGTTCAGCGGGTCGCTGACGGCGATGCCGACGCGCTTGCTTCCATAATCGATGCCGAGAACGCGTTTCCCCAACGCCGATCAGGCTCAATTGTTCGATGGGATCCGGCCTTCAAGCGGCTGGGAGAGAAAACTCTTGAGAAGTTTTCCCGGCTTGAAATGGGACTTCCGGCGTGAGGGCACGAAGATCACTTCTCCCGATTTGGGATTGCGGGCTTTTGGTTTCGACTTTGTGGGCTTGACTTCAAAAACTCCGAAGTCGCGGATCTCGATGCGCAGCCCGGGATTGGCGCTCATCATGATTTCGCGCACGGCGGTGAATACCCGCTCGGTCCACTTCGCGGAGGCATTCACCTTCTCGCCGCTCGCGAGCGCCACCTTCCTGATGATATCTCTCTTCGTGTACGTCCTCGCCCGCCGACCGTTCATTAAATCCCCCTTCCTATTCCATAAGGCGTTCAGCCCTGTAGACGCCTTTGATTTTCCGCAGCTTCTCGATCACGCGAGCGAGGTGATCCGTATGCTTGACGCCGATGATAATCGTCCCCTCGAAGGCGGAGTCTCTTGCATCGATCTTGACGCCGCGAATGTTCGTATTCTGATAGGTCGATATCGCGTGGGTGATCTCGTTGAGCATGCCGGCGCGATCTTCGCCGGAGATGCGGATCGCCGTCGGATATTCGACGCCGTTGGTGACGGGCCATCCGACTTCCACAATCCGCCGGGGATCGGTCGCAATCATGGAGGTCAGGTTCTTGCACGACTTCACATGGATTTTCACTCCCTCGCCCTTCGTGACGAATCCAACGATCTCGTCGCCGGGGATCGGGTTGCAGCACTTTGCATAGCTGTGCATGAAGTTGTCGTGGCTGCCAAAGAGCGTGATTCCTCCGGTAATGCTTCTGGCGGTGCTGAGAAACCTGTTGAACAAACCTTCCGTCTTCTCCGGCTTGGACGCTTCCGGTTGCAAGTGCTTCTGCTTCAATTCGATTTCCTGGAGGACGGCCTCGGGATTGATCTCACCGCGATGAATCTTCAAATAGAACTCGCGGAGATCGTCAATCCTGAAGTCGTGCAGGTATTTCACCATCTCATCTTCGCCGATGTGCGCCTTGAACTTCTTGGCCTTCTTCTCCCACTGTTCCCGGCCTTCCGCGATTGCCGAACGCTCTTCTTCCTTCAGCCACTTGCGGACCTGCGCCTTTGCCTTGTGCGTGACGACGAATTGGTCCCAATCGGCTTTCGGAGTCTGGTGTTTCGATGTGATGATCTCGACCTGATCGCCGCTGCGGAGCTGGGAATCGAGGGGGACAATCCTCCCGTTGACCTTTGCGCTGAGGCAATGAAAGCCCACGTTGGAGTGGACGGCGAAGGCGAAGTCGACGGGGGTCGCCCCTTTTGGCAGGATTCTCAGCTCGCCCTTGGGCGTGAACAAATAAATCTCGTCCTGGTACAAATTCAGTTTGAAGCTTTCCATGAGCTGTTTCGCCGGCGCTTCCTCATCGGCGTGCTCGAAGATCTCGCGCACCCAGGAGATCCAGTTCTCCAGCTCCTCATCCAGCGTCGAGAGATTCTCTTTGTACTTCCAGTGGGCTGCAACTCCCTTTTCGGCGATTTCGTGCATGGTCCGGGTCCGGATCTGCATCTCCACCATCTTCCCCTCCGGCCCGACGACGGTCGCATGAATTGAACGGTAGCCGTTCTTCTTCGGAACCGAAATGTAATTCTTAAAGCGCTCCGGGATGGGGATATAAATAGAAGAGATGATCCCGTAAGCGGTGAAGCAATCATTCTCATTCTCGGTGTCGAGGATGATGCGCACCGCAAACAGATCGTAAATTTCGTCGAGCGGCTTGCTCCGGCCCACCATCTTATTATAGATGCTGTAAAGGTGTTTCGGTCTTCCTTCGCTTTCGAATTTCATCCCCTCCTCCACAAGGCGCTTTTCGAGGGGCACGACAAATTTGCGGATGTACGACTCCCTCTCCTTCCGACGGGCTTTGAGCTGGCGCGCAATGTTTTCATAGTCTTCCGGATGAAGGTACTTGAAGGCGAGGTCTTCCAGCTCCCATTTAATCTTTGCCAGGCCGAACCGGTGGGCAAATGGCGCATAAATGTCAAGCGTCTCTTTCGCCAGGCGAAGCTGCTTCTCCTGGGGGAGGTATTCGAGCGTCCGCATGTTGTGCAGCCGATCGGCAAATTTCAGGAGCATCACGCGGATATCGTTCACCATGGAGAGCAGCATCTTTCGATAGCTCTCGGCCTGGGTCACCTCATGACTGCGGAAAATGTCCGATATCTTGGTAGCACCGTCGACGATGTCGGCGACCGTATCGCCGAATTCCTGACGGATGTCCTTGATTTGGAATTCGGTATCTTCTGCAACGTCATGGAGGAGCGCGCTTGCCACGGACACGTCATCGAGGGGAATTTCTTTCGCCACAACCATCGCCACTTCGTAGGGGTGGTTGAAAAACGGATCGCCGGACGCCCGGATGTCGTTCTTGTGGGCCTCCAGACTGAACTCGAAGGCCTTCCGGATCAGCTCTTCGTTGACCGTTCGAAGGTTCTTCCGGCAAACGATAAGAAGATCTTCGAGTTTCTTTTTATATATGCCGTCGCGCATACCGTTCCGGTACCAGTCTCAACATCGAACGGGAGTTGTAAGTTCATCAAAATGCTGAACTTGCTCCC
>Ga0137396_10000121_pt1 | contig 29916 bp, 36 predicted proteins | sample czc16metaG_FD_108284 | JGI IMG/M metagenome (GOLD analysis project Ga0137396, IMG submission 108284) | Vadose zone soil microbial communities from Angelo Coast Range Reserve, California, USA - czcobulk3.16 metaG | ecosystem: Environmental > Terrestrial > Soil > Vadose zone | place: USA...
CGCCTCGCTCAAGGCACCGCCCGGGATGAAGGGCATTGTCATTGCCACGAAACTCTTCAGCCGGAAGAAAAAGGATTCAGAATCGAAAAAGGAAGACAAGCGGCTCGGCGAGCAGCTCGACCGATCCTACAAGAAAGCGATCAAGAGTAACGTCGAAAAGCTCGGAAGAAAACTCGGATTGCTCTTAAATGGTGAGAAATCCGTGGGCATCCGCGACATGTCAGGAGAGGTGGTGATCCGGGGAGGAACGCAGCTGAAAGAGGATACCTTCGCGAACCTGGAGCAGCTCGAAAAGCTTGACTACACCGCCGATTGGGTGGAAGACAAGAAGAAAAATGCCCTCGTCTCCAAGATCTGCGTGAACTTCATCCAGAAGCAGAAGGATGTCGAGGAGTATTTCAAGCACGAGAAGACAAAAATCATGCTCGGGGACGAGCTCCCCTCCGGCATCGTCCAGCTTGCAAAGGTGTATGTCGCAAAGAAGCGCAAGTTGTCGGTGGGCGATAAGATGGCCGGGCGGCACGGTAATAAAGGTGTCGTCGCCAAGGTCGTCCCGGCGGAGGACATGCCGTCCCTTGAAGACGGCACACCCGTCGATATTGTGTTGAATCCCCTCGGTGTCCCATCACGGATGAATCTTGGACAGTTGTTCGAGACTGCGCTCGGATGGGCGGGGGTAAAATTGGGCACCAAGTACGCCTCACCGATCTTCGACGGAGCCAACTGGGAGGACGTGCAGGCAGAGCTCAAGAAGGCGAACCTGAATCAGAATTCAAAGGCCGTGCTGATCGACGGGCGCTCCGGCGAGCGATTCGACCAGGAAGTCACCGTCGGTTACATTTACATGATGAAGCTGTCGCATCTCGTCGACGACAAGATACACGCGAGGTCGATCGGGCCGTATTCTCTTATAACCCAGCAGCCCCTGGGGGGCAAGGCGCAGTTCGGCGGGCAGCGGTTCGGGGAGATGGAGGTGTGGGCGCTGGAAGCGTACGGCGCGGCAAACATCCTTCAGGAAATCCTGACGGTCAAGAGCGACGACGTGTACGGCCGTGCGAAATTGTACGAGTGCATCGTCAAGGGCGACAATCTGCCGGAACCCAATGTTCCGGAGTCCTTTAATGTCCTGGTCCGCGAGCTCATGGGACTCGGATTAGACATCAAAATTGAGTAACGAAAACGGAGAGTCGGACAATGGCCTTTTCACACGAAAACATCATTAAGAAAAACTTTTCCAAGATCACGATTACCCTCGCGTCGTCGGATCTCATCCTTTCGCGATCCCACGGAGAGGTAACGAAGCCGGAGACGATCAACTATCGCTCGTTCCGCCCTGAAAAGGACGGACTGTTCTGCGAGAAGATTTTCGGACCCGTGCGGGATTGGGAATGTCACTGCGGAAAGTACAAGCGGATCCGGTACAAGGGAATCATCTGCGACCGATGCGGGGTCGAGGTAACCCAGAAGAGCGTGCGCCGGGAACGGATGGGTCACATATCTCTCGCGGTACCGATTGTCCATATCTGGTACTTCCGCTCCTCTCCCTCGAAGATCGGCAGCATCCTGGGCCTGAGCGGGAAGGATTTGGAACGGATCATTTACTATGAATCCTACGTGGTCGTGCAGCCGGGGCCGACCGGCCTTCATCAGATGGATCTGCTCTCCGAAGAGCAATACTACGACATTCTCGCATCGCTCCCCGATAAGAACCAGGATCTTGAGGATAACGACGAGAAAAAATTTATTGCGAAGATCGGCGGCGATGCCATGAAAGCCCTTCTGAAGCGGGTGGAGGTTGAAGTCCTTGCAGCCACGCTCCGCGCCGGTTCAAAGGAAGAAACCGCCGTTCAGAAGAAACAGGAGATTCTCAAGCGGCTTCGCGTCGTCGAGGCGTTCCGCGAACGGGAAAACGGTCCGGCGAACAAACCGGAGTGGATGGTTCTGGATGTGATTCCGGTGATCCCGCCCGAGCTGCGTCCGCTGGTGCCGCTTGAAGGGGGCCGGTTCGCGACCTCCGATCTGAACGATCTGTATCGCAGGGTCATTATCCGCAATAATCGTCTCAAGCGGCTGATCGAAATCAAGGCGCCGGAAGTCATCCTGCGCAATGAAAAGCGGATGCTCCAGGAAGCGGTCGACTCACTGTTCGATAATTCCCGGCGCGTCAATGCGGTCCGTTCCGACAACAACCGGGCCCTGAAGTCGCTCTCCGACATGCTGAAAGGGAAACAGGGACGGTTCAGACAGAATTTGCTGGGGAAACGCGTCGATTACTCGGGCCGATCGGTTATCGTCGTCGGACCGGAGCTGAAACTGCACGAGTGCGGCTTGCCCAAGGATATGGCTGTCGAGCTCTTCAAGCCGTTTATTATCCGAAAGCTGATCGAACGCGGGTTGGTCAAGACGGTCAAGAGCGCAAAGAAGATGGTGGACAAGAAAGGGCAGGAGGTGTGGGAGATTCTGGAAAATATCATCGACGGGCATCCGGTTCTGCTCAATCGCGCCCCGACCCTTCACCGGCTCGGCATCCAGGCATTTCAGCCGGTTCTCGTGGAAGGAAAGGCGATCCGCATCCATCCCATGGTGTGCACCGCGTTCAACGCGGATTTTGACGGAGACCAGATGGCGGTGCACGTGCCGCTCTCGTTCGATGCGCAGCTCGAAGCGCGGATCCTCATGCTCTCGAGCCATAATATCCTTTCGCCCTCGAACGGTGCGCCGATCGTCCACCCGACGCAGGACCAGGTGCTCGGATGCTATTACCTGACGAAGTCGAAAGCAGGCGACGTCGGAGAGGGAAAGAACTTCTCCTCTCCCGACGAAGTCATCATCGCCCACAACCTGGACAAGCTGGGGCTGCACGCCCGCATCAAGGTGCGGATCGACGGAAAGACAATCGAAACGACCACCGGCCGGGTTATCTTTAACCAGATCGTTCCGAAGGGACTCGGGTTTATCAACGAGCTTCTCAATAAGAAGCGTCTCACGCAGATAGTCCAGACGGCATTCCGCACCTGCGGCAACTTGAGGACGGCGGAGTTTCTTGATCATTTGAAGAATCTGGGCTTCACCTATGCGGCCAAGGGCGGTTTGTCGGTCAGCGTCGGCGACGTGATCATCCCCAAGGAGAAAGAGGAGGTGATCGCAAAGTCGACTCGCGACGTCGATGCCGTACAGAACCAGTACTATCGCGGCTTTATCACGAACGGTGAACGATACAATAAAGTGATCGATATCTGGACCCGGACCACCAACAAGGTTGCCGAGCGGTTGTTCGATGCCCTCCAGCATGCGCGGGACGGCTTCAACTCCCTCTATATGATGGTGGATTCCGGCGCGCGCGGATCCCGCGAGCAGGTGCGCCAGCTCGCCGGAATGCGCGGACTGATGGCCAAGCCGCAGAAGAGCATGTCGGGGGCTACGGGAGAACTGATCGAGAATCCCATCATAGCAAACTTCCGGGAAGGTCTTTCGATCCTCGAATACTTCATTTCGACCCACGGAGCCCGAAAGGGTTTGGCCGACACCGCGTTGAAAACAGCTGACGCGGGTTACCTCACACGCCGCCTCGTCGACGTTGCGCAGGATGCGATTGTCGCGCATCTGGATTGCGGGACAATCCGCGGGGTCGTTACCGGAGCCCTGAAGGAAGGTGAAGACGTCAAAGAACCGCTCGCCGAACGAATTCTCGGCCGCGTGGCTGTCCATGATGTGGTCGATCCGCTCACCCGGAAGACAATCGTGAAGGCCGCCGAAGAGATTGATGAACGGAAGGCTGCATTGATCGCCGAGACCTCGATCGAGACCGTTGAAATCCGGTCGGTGCTCGCCTGCGAAGCGAAGCGGGGAGTCTGTGCCAAGTGCTACGGGCGCAACCTGACGACATCGAAGCTCGTCGAGCCGGGTGAGCCCGTCGGGATCATTGCGGCACAGTCGATCGGCGAACCGGGCACGCAGTTGACCCTGCGGACCTTCCATACCGGCGGCACCGCGAGCCTCATCGCCACGCAGTCGCAGATCGTTTCGAAATTCGACGGTATCGCAAAGTACGACGGTATCAAGTATCTGAAACTCTCGGACGCGGACGGCAAGCTGATCGTGCTCGGGCGAAGCGGCGTGATCAACATCCTCGACGCCGACAACCGCGTGCTGACGAAGTACGACGTGCCCTACGGCGCGACGCTCCTTGTGAGCGACGGCGCACCGGTGAAGAAGGGTGAAATCATCTACGAGTGGGATCCCTACAATGCCGTGATCATCTCCGAGCACCGGGGAGTCGTCAAATATCAGGATCTCAAGGAGAACATCACGTACCGCGAGGAACCCGATGAGCAGACCGGGCACATCCAGAAGGTGGTGATCGATTCTCGCGACCGGGCGTTAAGCCCCACCCTCAACATCGTCAACGACAAGGGTCAGAAGGTCGGAAGCTACATCATTCCGACCAGGGCCCACCTCATCGTCAACGACGGCGAGGAAGTTCAGGCAGGGACGGTGCTGGTGAAAATTCCGCGGGACAGCGGAAAGACGCGCGACATCACGGGCGGTTTGCCGAGGGTGACTGAGCTGTTCGAGGCAAGGAGCCCGGCCGACCCGGCTATCGTTTCGGAAATCGACGGCGTCGTGAAATTCGGCGCGCAGAAGCGCGGATCCCGCGAGATCAAAGTGATGAGTCACGACGGCCAGGATGAGCGTCAGTATCTGATCCCGATGGGGAAACATATCCTGGTCCAGGAGAACGATGTCATCCGCGCGGGCGAGCGGCTATCCGATGGAGCGATCGACCCGCACGATATCCTGCGGATCAAGGGCGTCGGCGCGGTGGAGGAATATCTGGTGAACGAGATCCAGGAAGTCTACCGGATGCAGGGCGTCAAGATCAACGACAAGCACATCGAGGTCATTGTGAGGCAAATGATGCAAAAGGTACGAATCGTCGATCCGGGAGACACGAAGTTTCTCGAGGATGATTACGTCGACATCATCAGCGTGAACACGGAGAACGAGAGCCTGAAGGATCAGGTTGTCATCACGAAGAAAGGCGACTCCAAGCTCAAGGAGGGGCAGATCCTCTCGAAGAAGAAAGTCCGGGAGGTCAACGCCGACCTGCGGAAGAAGAGCAAAAAGATTGCGGAGTTCCGCGACGCGATGGCGGCGACCTCGGAGCCGGTTCTGCTCGGAATCACCCAGGCCGCGCTCTCGACCGACAGCTTCATTTCCGCCGCGTCGTTCCAGGAAACGACAAAGGTGCTCACCGATGCGGCAATCGAAGGCAAAGTGGATCACCTGCTCGGACTCAAGGAGAATGTGATCATGGGTCATCTGATTCCCGCTGGGACCGGACTGAAGAAATTCCGGAATATTATCGCGCTTCCGAAGGAAGAGGTGGTTGAGCCGGTTGCCGAACTCACGCCCGAGCCGGTGGAGGGGGAGAAAAAGAAAGTGCGAAGGCGCGAAAAGGCCGTGGCAGCCGAATAATCGTTGACAATAACAGGGAAAATACGTATATTTACAGACTTTGCTGAAATTAAGGAGTTTTGACGTCTGCCGACCATAAATCAACTTGTTAGGTTAAGCAGGGAGCAGTTAGTCTGGAAGAGTAAGGCCCCGGCGCTGCAGGGTTCTCCTCAGAAGAGGGGCGTCTGCACACGGGTCTATACGACCACTCCCAAGAAACCGAATTCAGCCCTGCGGAAGGTTGCGCGCGTCCGCCTCACGAACAGCATCGAGGTGACGGCCTATATCCCGGGTGAAGGGCATAACTTGCAGGAGCACTCGATCGTGTTGATCCGGGGTGGCAGGGTAAAGGATTTGCCGGGCGTGCGGTACCATATCGTCCGGGGAACACTGGATACGGCCGGCGTCACCGACCGGAAGCAGGGAAGATCGAAGTACGGGGCGAAGAAACCCAAGTAGCGCGTATGCGAAAGAAGACAGCGACAAGAAGAATCACGCTCCCGGATCCAAAATATAACGATGTTTTGGTTTCGAAGTTCATCAACAGCGTCCTGAAGCGCGGGAAGAAACATCTCGCCCGGTCGATTGTGTACGATGCCTTCGCCATCGCGGAACAGCGCGGGAAAAATTCCGGGCTGGAGGTATTCCGGAAGGCGATCAACAATGTCAAGCCGGTTCTCGAAATCCGCGCGCGGAGAGTCGGCGGTGCAACGTACCAGATTCCGACGGAAGTCCGTCCCGACCGCAGCATCGCGCTCGCCATCCGGTGGCTGATCGCCTATGCGAGCGAGCGGAAGGACAAATCGATGTCGTTGAAACTTGCAGCGGAGTTTGTCGCCGCATCGAATAACGAAGGTAATGCTGTAAAGAAGAAAGAAGATACCCATAAGATGGCTGAAGCGAACAAGGCCTTCGCCCACTTCAAGTGGTGAAGGTGCAGAGAAAGATGAGATTGCGATAGTTATGCCAAGAGCTTATCCCTTAGAACGAACGCGAAATATCGGCATCATGGCGCACATCGACGCCGGGAAAACGACGACGACGGAGCGCATACTTTTTTATACGGGCGTCCTGCACCGTATGGGCGAAGTCCATGATGGAGCTGCGACGATGGATTGGATGGAGCAGGAGAAGGAACGCGGCATCACGATCACGAGCGCTGCGACCACCTGTTTCTGGAACAACCACCGGATCAATATCATCGACACGCCGGGACACGTCGACTTCACCGCCGAAGTGGAACGCTCGCTCCGCGTACTCGACGGGGCCGTGGCGCTGTTTTGCGCCGTCGGCGGCGTGGAACCGCAGTCGGAGACCGTGTGGCGCCAGGCGGATAAGTACGGCGTCCCGCGACTGGCATTCGTGAATAAGATGGATCGCGTGGGAGCCGACTTCTTCAACTGCGTATCGATGATCAGGAGCCGGCTGGGCGCGAACGCGGTTCCGGTCCAACTTCCCGTCGGCGAAGGCGACCTGTTTACAGGGGTCATCGATTTGATCACCATGAAGGCCCGTATTTTCCATGAAAATACGGCCGGAACGACCTGGGACGATCTCGAGATTCCCCATGATCTGCTGAAGCTTGCACAGGAGTATCGGACGAAGATGCTCGAGGCGGTATCCGACGAGGATGATACGCTGCTGGAAAAATATCTGGAGGGGAAGGATATCTCTCCCGCCGAGATCAAGACCGTCCTCCGGCGCGCGGCTCTGAAGGCGAGCATCGTCCCCGTCCTTTGCGGCTCTTCGTTCAAGAATAAGGGAGTCCAGAGCCTGCTCGATGGGGTCGTTGATTTTCTGCCATCGCCGCTCGATATCGGCGCCGGAGAAATCACCGGGCATCACGCGAACATGAAGGATCATATCGTCCGAAAAGTGTCCGATAACGAAAAATTCTCGGCGCTGGCGTTCAAGATTATGACCGATCCGTATGTCGGAAAGCTGACATTTTTCCGTGTGTATTCCGGGACCGCCAAGACGGGGACCTATGTCTACAATTCTATTTCTGAGCGGAAAGAACGAATCGGCCGGCTTCTCCGGATGCACGCCAACCACCGGGAAGATGTGGATGAGGCGTTCACGGGGGATATCGTCGCCGTGGTCGGGCTGAAGCATACCAGGACCGGCGATACGCTGTGCGACGAGAACGATCCGATCATCCTCGAGAAGATGGATTTCCCGGAGCCGGTGATTTCTGTTGCAATCGAGCCGAAGACGAAAGCCGACCAGGAGAAGATGGGCGAAGCCCTCTCGAAACTTGCAGAGGAGGACCCGACCTTCAAGGTTTCCACGAATGAGGAGACGGGCCAAACCATCATCAGCGGGATGGGGGAACTCCATCTTGAGATTATCATCGACCGGATGAAGCGGGAATTCAAGGTTGAGGCGAATGTAGGCAAACCGCAGGTCGCCTACAAGGAAACGATTCGGAAGAAGGTCGAACAAGAAGGCAAATTCGTGCGCCAGTCCGGCGGGCGCGGTCAGTTCGGCCATGTGTGGATCACCCTCGAGCCCAACGAGATGGGCAAGGGATATGAATTCGAGAATGCGGTAGTTGGCGGGTCGATCCCGAAGGAATACATCAATTCCGTCTCGGAAGGAATCGTCGAGGCGATGCGCAACGGCGTTCTTGCAGGATATCCCATGGAGGATGTGAAGGTGAAACTGTTCGACGGATCATACCATGAGGTCGATTCGTCCGAGATGGCATTCAAGATCGCGGGCTCGATCGCGTTCAAGGCGGCAGCGAAGAAGGCGCATCCCGTTCTGCTTGAGCCGATCATGGATGTTGAAGTCGTGACCCCCGAGGAGTACATGGGCGACGTGATGGGCGATCTGAGTTCGAGGCGCGGTAAGATCGAGGGTCTGACCGCCCGGAAGGATGCCCAGGTGATCAAGTCGAGAGTGCCTCTCTCCGATATGTTCGGTTATTCAACGACACTCCGGTCGATGACTCAGGGAAGGGCTATTTACACGATGCAGTTCTCGCACTATGAAGAAGTTCCACAGAGTATTTCCGACCAGATTATCGAAAAAGTTAAAGGCAAGGAAGCCGTTCTGGCGTAAGATGAAACCTAAGGAGACCTGATACATGGCAAAAGAAAAATTCACGCGGGATAAACCGCATGTCAATGTCGGAACCATCGGTCACATCGATCATGGGAAGACCACGCTGACCGCAGCAATCACCATGGTCCTCAGCAAGAAGGGCCTGGCGTCGGTTCGCACATTCGACAGCATCGACAACGCCCCCGAGGAGCGCGAGCGAGGAATCACGATTGCCGTGGCTCACGTCGAGTATTCGACGTCGAAGCGACACTACGCCCACGTGGATTGCCCCGGGCATGCCGATTACATCAAGAATATGATCACCGGCGCCGCACAGATGGACGGCGCGATCCTGGTCGTCGCGGCGAACGACGGTCCGATGCCTCAGACGCGCGAACACATTCTGTTAGCGCGGCAGGTGGGCGTTCCGCGCATTGTGGTCTTTCTGAACAAGATCGACATGGTGGATGATCCGGAGCTCATCGAGCTGGTCGAAATGGAGCTTCGCGATCTCCTGAAGAAATACGAATTCCCGGGCGATGAGATACCGATCATCCGCGGCAGCGCCTTGAAGGCGATGGAGCGCGCCCTGCAGCCCGATGCGAAACCGGACGATGCGGCTTTTAAGCCGATCTTCGAGCTCATGGATGCCGTCGACAGCTACATTCCGCTGCCCAAGCGGGAGATCGACAAGCCGTTCCTGATGCCGGTCGAGGACGTCTTTTCGATCACCGGTCGAGGAACCGTGGGAACGGGGCGCGTGGAACGCGGCAAGGCGAAGGTGGGCGACGAGGTCGAGGTCGTCGGGCTCGGCGCGCACAAGAAGACTGTTATCACGGGCGCAGAGATGTTCCGCAAGGAGCTCGATGAAGTGCAGGCCGGCGATAATGCGGGCCTCCTTCTGCGAGGGATCGAGAAGAACGAACTCGAGCGCGGAATGGTGATCTCGAAGCCCGGATCGATCACACCCCACAAGAAGTTCACGGCGCAGACCTACGTGCTCAAGAAAGAGGAAGGCGGACGCCATACCCCGTTCTTCAGCGGCTATCGCCCGCAGTTCTATTTCCGGACGACCGATGTCACCGGCGTGGCAACGCTCCCCTCCGGGACCGAAATGGTGATGCCGGGGGATAACGTCGATAATATGTCCGTCGAGCTCATTTCGCCGATCGCTATGGAAGAGGGTTTGAGGTTCGCGATTCGCGAAGGCGGACACACCGTCGGAGCGGGCGTGGTAACGAAAATACTCGAGTAGACAACAGAAGGAACGGACACGGTGGCCGGACAGAAAATACGCATTAAATTAAAATCGTACGATCACGCTCTGATCGACAAATCGGCGGAAAAGATCATTAAAACGGTCAAGTCCACCGGCGCGGTCGTCTCCGGGCCCATTCCGTTGCCTACGAAGCGGACGCTGTACACTGTTTTGCGGTCGCCGAACGTCGACAAGAAATCGCGAGAACAATTCGAGATGCGATCCCATAAGCGCCTCATCGACATCCTCAACTCGTCCAACAAGACGGTTGATTCGTTGATGAAGCTTGAACTCCCCGCAGGCGTCGATGTGGAGATCAAAGTATAAGACCGTCTCCGGTCTCTAAGGCCAATCTGACTTTATAATACCCCGAAGGTGGCGCTCTCAGCGTCACGAATCGGCGGGATTTTAGTTGCAAGTAACGATCGAAGGGACTCAGGATCCGATCTATGCCGGGTATTCTTGGAAAAAAAATCGGGATGACGAACGTTTTCGACGAGACGGGCGAAGCAGTTCCGTGCACCGTCATCGAGGCGGGGCCGTGCTTCGTCGCCCACATCAAGACGAAGGAACGCGACGGCTATGAGGCTCTTCAACTCGGATTCGGCGAAGCCAGGGAACGTCTGGTGAATAAACCGACTGCCGGTCATTATAAGCGGGCGGGAGTGAGTGCCAAGCGCCTCCTGCGCGAGTTCAGGAACTTTGACACCAGCAAGTTTCAGCTCGGGGCCGAAGTCAAGGTGGACTCGATCTTTGCAAAGGGTGATATCGTTTCCGTGGCAGGGACTTCGAAAGGCCGGGGTTTTCAGGGCGTCGTGAAACGGCACCATTTCGGAGGCGGATCGCGGACACATGGCCAGAGCGATCGCGAACGGGCTCCAGGCTCGATCGGTTCCAGTTCCTTTCCTTCGCGGGTGTTTAAGGGCATGCGAATGGCGGGCCGGATGGGCGGAGAGCGGGTGACGGTGAAAAATCTTCGCATCGTTCAGGTGATTCCCGAGTCGAATTTGCTGCTGGTTCGCGGATCGGTCCCGGGCCATATCAATAGTTACGTCGAGATTCTTAAAGAGCGTCAAGGCTGAGAATGGAACTCGAAATTTACAAAAAAGACGGGACGGCGACGGGCGAACACGTCCGCCTATCGCCCGAGGTGTTCGAGATACAGCCGAACGACCATGCGATCTATCAGGCGGTGACGACCTATCTCGCGAACAGGCGCCAGGGGACGCACAAGACGAAGACCTATGGCGAGGTGAGCGGGAGCGGCAAGAAACCGTGGAAACAAAAGCATACCGGCCGCGCGCGAGTCGGGGCGGTCCGGTCTCCTCTCTGGAGAGGAGGGGGTACGATCTTCGGCCCCATGCCGCGAGACTATTCAAAGAAGCTGCCGAAGCAGGTCAAGCAGCTTGCCAGAAAGTCGGCCCTGAGCTATAAGGCCAAAAACGCATCGATCAGGGTTGTTGAAGACTTCACGCTCGAACAGCCGAAGACCCGGGAACTGGCGGCAATACTCAAAGCGCTGCAGCTATCCGAGCAAAAGACGTTGCTCGTTGTGCCCAGGAAGGATGATTCGATCTGGAAGTGCGGCAGAAACATCCCGTATCTCAACATCATCGAAGCGTCGAAAGCATCGACGTATGAAATCCTCGACAACAGTATTCTCCTGATTCAGAAGAGCGCCGTCGAGGTTTTGGAAAAAACCTTTCATTAAAAACTGAACCATGATCGGGATTCTCTACCGTCCGATTGTAACGGAAAAAATGACGAATGTGCAGGAGAAGGGGCTGTATGCCTTCGAGGTCGCCCCGGGGGCGACGAAGATCGACATCGCCCGCGCGGTGGAAAAGAAATTCAACGTTTCGGTGAGGAACGTCCGTACGATGAACTGTAAGGGCAAGACGAAATCACAAATGACGAAGCGCGGAAAATTTGAGGGAAGGACGTCGCGTTTCAAGAAGGCGATCGTGACCCTCAAAGAGGGCGACAAAATCAACCTCTTTGAAAACGTCTAACGGAAGGGGAAAAGGCACCCGATGGGAATGCGCAGCTTAAAACCGACGACGCCCGGAACACGGTGGATGACGATTCCGACGTTCGACGAGATTACCAAGTCCGAACCTGAAAAATCGCTGATCGAGCCAAACAATAGATCCGGGGGGCGCAACTCGAACGGTCATATCACCTCGCGCCACCGCGGAGGGGGTCACAAACGATTTTATCGCATCATCGACTTCAAGCGGGATAAAAAAAGAATTCCCGCAAAAGTCACCGCGATCGAGTATGATCCGAACCGTTCGGCGAGGATTGCCCTGCTGATGTATTCCGACGGCGAGAAACGCTATATCCTTGCCCCGGATGGCCTCAAGGTGGGAGAGGTGATCTCCTCCGGAGTCGATGCCGACGTCAAGATCGGCAACGCGATGCCTCTTGGGAATATTCTGGTCGGAACATTCGTCCACAACGTGGAAATGCGCCCCGGAAAAGGCGGACAGATGGCGCGAAGCGCCGGCTGTTCGATCCAGGTGATGGCAAAAGAGGGGAAATACGCCCAGCTTCGTTTGCCCTCGGGAGAGATTCGCAACGTCCCTCTCGAGTGTTTTGCGACGATCGGCGTCGTGAGCAACATCGAGCATGAGAATATCACGATCGGCAAGGCCGGCCGGTCGCGCTGGCTGGGCATTCGGCCGCAGTCACGCGGCGTCGTTCAGAACCCGGTCGATCACCCCCACGGCGGGGGTGAAGGGAAATCCCCGCAGGGAAATCCCCACCCGGTATCCCCCTGGGGCTGGCATACCAAGGGAAAGAAAACCCGGCACCATAAGCTGAAATCGAATAAGTACATCGTCAAGCGACGTAAATAATCCCGGAATCTTCGGATGAGCCGATCTCTCAAAAAGGGCGCCTTTGTCGACCAGAGGCTGCTGGCGAAAGTCGAAGCCATGGCGAAGTCGGGCCAGAAAAAGGTGATCAAGACCTGGTCGCGATCCTCCACGATCACGCCAGACTTTGTCGGGCACACGTTCGCCGTGCACAACGGAAACAAATTCATCCCGGTGTATATCCACGAGGGGATGGTAGGGCATAAGCTCGGTGAGTTCGCCCCTACCAGGATCTTCCGCGGCCACCCCGGGCTGAGGAGCGAAACCACTACCACCGAAGCCGCACCCGAGGCAAGCTAAGCCGATGCTGGAAGCTCGAGCCATAAACCGGTATATCAATTCCTCGCCCCGCAAGATGCGGCTGGTCATCGATCTGATCCGCGGCCGCTCGGTGAACGAGGCGATCAGCATCCTTCATTTCTCGCCGAAGCACGCGGCGAGGGTTGCCGAAAAAGTAGTACGTTCCGCGGTTTCGAACCTGCAAAATAAGGATGAAGCCGGAAGGGTGAACCCGGAATCGCTCTATATTAAGACAGCCTACGTCGACGGCGGGCCCGGTATGAAGCGCATGCTGCCTGCCCCGATGGGACGGGCGTACAGGATCGTCAAGCGTTCAAACCACCTGACAATCATCGTGGCTCAACGAGAGGAAAAGTCTAAGGCGCCCGCGAAACCGCGGGAGAAGCATGTCCAGCAGAAGCAAGAAGTTGAAAGACCGAAAGAGAAAGTGAAAGACAAACCGAAAGTGAAAGACAAACCGAAAGAGAAAGAGTAGGGGGTCCTTTGGGTCAAAAAGTACATCCGGTCGGATTTCGGCTCGGCATCCTGCGCTCGTGGGATTCAAATTGGTACGACGATAAGGATTTTGCCGGGAAACTCCAGGAGGATCTCCGCGTCCGGAACTATATCCACAACCGGCTGAAAAAGGCCGGGATTTCGAGGATCCTGATCGATAGAACTCCCAAGAAAGCCGTGATCACGATCCATACGTCGCGCCCAGGAATCGTGATCGGCAGAAGCGGGAAAGAGATCACGCAATTGGAAGAGGAGCTCAAGCAAATCACCAACAAAGAGGTGAAGATTCTCATTCATGAGATTAAGCGTCCCGAGCTGGACAGCTTTTTGCTCGCCGAGAATATAGCGGGACAGCTCGAAGGCAGGATGTCGTTCCGGCGCGCGATGAAAATGGCGATTACATCGGCGATGCGCATGGGCGCCGAAGGCGTGCGCGTCATGTGCGGCGGCCGGCTTGGCGGCGCCGAAATTGCCCGGTCTGAACAGTACAAAGAAGGCAGGATTCCACTCCACACCCTGCGGGCCGACATCGATTACGCTCAGGCCACTGCGATGACGATTTATGGGACGATCGGAGTGAAGGTATGGATCTGCCGGGGCGAAGTCCTCGACCGGACGCCAAAAGAGCCCCGGGGAGCGATCTAAAATGTTGCTTCCGAAAAGAGTTAAATATAGAAAGGCCCAGCGCGGCCGCATGAAGGGCAAGGCAACCCGCGGGGCGAGTGTCGCGTTCGGTGATTTCGGCTTGAAAGCGCTCGAACCCGGCTGGATCACCCAGCGCCAGATCGAAGCGGCCCGAGTCGCCCTCACCCGCTTGATGAAGCGGGAGGGAAAAGTATGGATCAGAATTTTCCCGAGCAAACCGGTGACAAAAAAGCCCGCCGAGACGCGCATGGGCAGCGGCAAGGGGGTCCCGGAGTTCTGGGTGGCCGTCGTCAAACCCGGGACAATCATGTTCGAGCTCGGTGGGATCAAGCAGGCCGTCGCCTCCGAGGCCATGGATCTGGCCTCGCACAAGTTGCCGGTCAAGACCAGGATGGTCATACGGCCCTCGTACCACGCGGGTTGATCATGAGGAAGGATACCCTGTGAAAATTTTTCAAGTTCGAGAGCTTCCGCCGCAGGAGCTGGAGAAGCGAATCAAGGACGAAGAGGAGAATCTCGTCCATCTGAAATTTCAAAAGGCGACGAGCCAACTGGAGAACCCGCTGAAGATCCGGAATGCCCGCCGCGATATCGCCCGCATGAAAACAGTGCTGCGCGAAAGGCAGGCTCAGAGCGCCAAATCGGAGAAGAAACCGTGACAGGGACGGTTACAATGGATCTCGCATCGGCGTTGCGCACATCGAAGCGTAAGCTGAGAGTCGGGCGCGTTGTCAGCAACAAGATGCAGAAGAGCATTGTTGTCGCGATCGAGCGCCGCGTCCCGCACGGCCTCTACCGCAAGTATTTCCGGCGGACCTCGCAGCTCATGGCCCATGACGAGAAGCAAGAGGCGAAAATCGGAGATCTGGTGAAAATTATGGAAGTGCGCCCCTTGAGCAAGCGGAAGCGGTGGCGATTGGTTGAGATCGTTGAGAAAGCAAAATAGGCTGAGACGCCCGGTAACCGATGATCCAGGAAGAGACAAATCTCGTTGTCGCAGATAATTCAGGAGCCAAGAAAGTGCGGTGCATCCGCGTTCTTGGCGGCCACGACCGGCGGTACGCCGGCGTGGGCGATCTGATCGTCGTTTCGGTGAAAAGCGCAATCCCGGGTGCTGCCATCAAGAAAGGTGAAATGTCGAGAGCGGTCATCGTACGGACGAAGAAAGAAACACGGCGCAAAGACGGCTCCTTCATCCGGTTCGATGAAAATGCCGCCGTTCTGTTGAATCCGCAGGGGGAACCGAGGGGAACGCGCATCTTTGGCCCCGTTGCGAGAGAATTACGGGATAAGAATTATATGAAGATCATCTCGCTGGCGCCGGAAGTTTTATGAAAATCCATAAGAATGATAACGTAAAGGTCATTGCCGGGAATTCGCGGGGGAAAACCGGAAAAGTTCTCAAGGTTTTTCGAGAAGAGCGGCGGGTGATCATCGAAGGCGTGAACATCATTCGTCGTCACTCGAGGCCTTCGCAGAAAAATCCGCAGGGAGGGATCGTCCAGAAGGAAGCGCCGGTGACCGCGGCGAACGTCATGGTGATTTGCCCGAAATGCAGCACGCCATCGCGGCTGGGGCATAAGCCCGTGACCGATTCAACGACCGGGAGAAAGCACATGATGCGCGTCTGCCGCAATTGCGAAGAAATGTTTTAGCGCCTGAAAAAGCATATGGGAAAAGAAAAGCCAGAGAAAACAGAGAAGCCACAGAAAACCGAGAAGCCGCAGAAAACCGAGAAGAGTCCCAAGAAGACCGCGGCCGCCGCCCCTCAGCCGGGCGCCCAGGAAACCGGGGTTCCTCCGCGCCTGCACGAACTTTTTGTGAAGCAGCTCGTTCCGGATCTGATGAAGCGATTCAAGTATTCGAATGTCATGCAGGTTCCGAGACTCGAAAAGATCGCCGTCAACGTCGGCGTGGGCCAGGCATCGCAGGATTCGAAATTACTCGACGTCGTTGTGAAGGACCTCGAAACGATTGTCGGCCAGAAAGTCGTAACGACGAAGGCGAAGAAGGCGATTTCGAATTTCAAATTGCGCGAAGGTCTGCCGATCGGCGCAAGAGTCACGCTCCGGAAACACCGGATGTATGAGTTCATGGACCGTTTTATCAGCATCGCAGTGCCCAGGATCCGCGACTTCCGCGGCTTTTCCGATAAATCTTTTGACGGCCGCGGGAACTATACCGTCGGCGTGAAGGAACACATTATCTTCCCGGAGATCGATGTTGACAAAGTAACGAAAGTTTTTGGAATGGACATCTGCTTTGTCACGACGGCCAAGACCGATCAGGAAGCGCACGAGCTCCTGAAAGGGTTCGGGATGCCGTTCGTGAAGCGTGAGGAACCGATCGAACAGAAAACACCAAGCGCCTAACAAAGAGGAGATCAGCGGTGGCACGATTGGCGATGATTGTAAAGGCGAAGCGGAAGCCAAAATATCCGGTGAGAAAGCATAATCGCTGTCTGATTTGCGGCCGGCCGCGGGGGTTCCTGCGGAAATTCGGCATGTGCCGGATCTGCTTCCGCAAAATGGCCCTCGAGGGGAAAATTCCCGGCGTTGTCAAGGCGAGCTGGTAGGAACAAGGAACAAGTTCATGAATACGACAGATCCGATAGCAGACTATCTGACGCGGTTGCGAAACGCAATCCGCGCCCGCCATAAGCGCGTTGATGTCCCCGCTTCAAATCTCAAGCGCGAGTTGTCCAGGATCTTGCTGGAAGAAAAGTTTATCAGCGGCTATACCGATATCCCGGACAAGAAGCAGGGACTCTTGCGGATCGTCCTCCGCTCGTCCGATGGCATCAACGCGATCACGGGCTTGAAGCGTATCAGCAGACCCGGTCTGCGCGTCTATGTCCCTGCCCGGGAGCTGCCTCGCGTTCTCAACGGATTGGGCATCGCCGTGGTCTCCACGTCGATGGGTCTTATGACCGAAAAAAGCTGTGCCGCCCGGAAGGTCGGCGGAGAAGTTCTCTGTCACGTTTGGTAACCAGGAATTGAAGGAGCGTGAGTCTTGTCACGAATAGGACGTAAGCCGATACCGATTGAGAAGGGTGTCAAGGTCCAGATGACCGACAGAAATCTCAAAGTCGCCGGATCGAAGGGCGAGCTGTCCGCCCTGGTCCCCGCGAGTATTGTCGTCAGCATCAAGGACGATGTCATCCAACTGTCACGCTCTTCCGATACGAAGCCGGAACGGGCGCTCCACGGGACGTGGCGCGCGTTGGTTAATAACATGGTCAAAGGGGTCGCGCAAGGGTTTGTCAGAAAACTGGAAATCGTGGGCGTGGGTTACAAGGCTGAAATCAAAGGGAAAAAAATACAACTTGCGCTCGGCTATTCCCATCCGATACTTTTTGAGCCTCCGGCTGGGATCAAGATTGAGATTCCGCTGCCGACGAGTATCGTTGTCTCGGGAATCGACAAACAGCTTGTCGGCCAGGTTGCCGCCAAGCTTCGCTCATTCCGGCCCCCGGAACCGTACAAGGGCAAAGGCGTGAAATACGAGGGTGAGTATATCCGCCGCAAGGCCGGCAAGGCGGCGGCAACAGCCGGAACGAAGGTAGGGTAACGGCCGCATGATCAAAAAATCGAGAGTTGGACGCAGGGCAACGATCAAGCACCGCGTCCGGATGAAGATCGCGGGGACGACGGATCGTCCGCGCCTGACCGTCTATCGCAGCTTGCATCATCTGTATGCTCAGCTTGTCGACGATTCAAAGGGTAAAACCCTCGTTTCCACATCGACCCTTTCGAAAGAGCTCCGTGAGGCGTTGAAGGGCGTAAAAGCAAAAAAGGAAATTGCAAAGCGCGTCGGCATGGATGTTGCAAAGAAGGCAGTGGCGCTGAATGTCAAGAAGGTGGTCTTCGACCGAAACGGATATCTCTACCACGGCATTGTCAAGGCCATGGCCGATGGTGCCCGTGAGGCGGGGCTGGAGTTTTGAAATTCGCAGAGGTTTCCACTGCCGGGTCGTCTAATGGCAGGACAGCGGCCTTTGGAGCCGTCAGTGGAGGTTCGAATCCTCCCCCGGCAGCACGAAACGACATAATTAAAAACTCGGAGTAACTCTCTGTGGCAAGAATCAGGGCTGGTGAGCTTGAACTCAAAGACCGTTTGGTGCACATTAACCGCGTCGCCAAAGTCGTTAAAGGGGGCCGGCGGTTTAGTTTCAGCGCAGTTGTTGTCGTCGGGGACGGCAACGGGCACGTCGGCATCGGTCTGGGCAAGGCGAACGAAGTTCAGGATGCAATTTCCAAGGGGATCGACGACGCAAAGAAGAATATCGTCACCGTGCCGGTCGTGAACGGAACCATTCCACATTCGATTATAGGAAAGTACTGCGCTTCGAGAGTCCTCCTGAAGCCCGCGTCTCCCGGAACCGGCCTCATTGCCGGCGGAGGCGTCAGGGCGGTGCTTGAATCCGCCGGAGTGAAGGACGTTCTCACGAAGTCAATCGGCTCATCGAATCCGCACAATGTCGTCAAGGCCACGATGAGGGCGCTGCTCACGCTCATCGACGCGCGGACCATGGCACAGCGGCGGGGGATGTCGGTCGAGGAGCTCTTTAGAACACCGGCGCCTGTCGCCGGCAAAACCGCACTTTGATGACGCGAAAAATCAAAATAACGCAGGTGGTCAGTCAGATCGATACCCTCGAAGCCCACAAGCGCACGATTCAGGCGCTCGGATTGGGCAGGCCGAACCGGTCGGTGATTAAGACCGACACTCCGCAGATCCGCGGGATGATCAACGCCGTACGCCATCTCGTCAAAGTCGAGGAGGTGAAGTAGTCTCTATGGCACCATCCGCATTAGGCAGTCTCCGCCACGCCGAGGGTTCCCGGAAGCGCACGAAGCGAATCGCGCGCGGACAGGGCTCGGGGCACGGAGGAACGTCCACCCGCGGCCACAAGGGCGAAGGGGCGCGCTCCGGCACGCACGACCGGCCCTGGTTTGAAGGCGGACAGATGCCGCTGATCAGGCGGGTCCCGAAATTCGGGTTCCGAAATCCATTCAAGATCAAATTTCAGATCGTTAATGTCGCAACCCTCGAGAAACTCTCCGAGACAGGAAAGCTCAAGGAGGGAAAGGTGAGCCCGGAAATCCTCTATACAATCGGGAGCGTTGCGAAGAAGAATGCGCCGGTCAAGATCCTGGGCGACGGCGAGATCAAGGTGACCCTCGAGGTGTCCGCTCATTCCTTCAGCAAGAGTGCGATCCAGAAAATTGAGAGCGCCGGCGGCAAGACAATCACCGTCAAGTTCGCCGAAAAATAGCGCATGGCAAAGTTCAGCGACAGTTTTCGAAATATCTTCAAGATTCAGGAGCTTCGCCAGCGAATCCTGTTTACGGCCGGCCTGCTGATCGTGGTCCGCTTCGGCGCCCACGTGACAATTCCGGGCGTCGATGCAAAGGTCCTGGCGGACGTGATGAGGAACCAGACCTCGAACACGCTCTTCGGGTTGTATGATCTGTTCGTCGGCGGGGCGTTCAGCAATGCGGCAGTCTTTGCGCTGGGGATCATGCCGTATATCAGCGCGTCTATTATAATCCAGCTCCTCGGAGCGGTGATCCCCTACTTTCAGAAGCTTTCCAAGGAAGGGGAAGAAGGCCGGAAAAAGATCACGCAGCTGACGCGGTACGGGACAGTGTTGATTTCGCTGTTGCAGGCCTGGGGTGTCAGCGTGCAGCTCTCGAGCATGTCGCCGGCCGGGACCCCGATCGTCCCCCCGGGGGTGCAGGGGTTCGGGTTTCACATTTCAACGATGATCATCCTGTCGGCAGGCACGATTTTCATGATGTGGCTGGGCGAACAGATCACCGAACGGGGAATCGGCAACGGCATCTCGTTGATCATCTTTATCGGCATCATCGCCCGGTTTCCGCACGCGCTGCTTGATGAATACCAGCTTGTGAGCCAGGGGGCGCGGAGCCTGATCGTTGAGCTGATTATCATCGCGATGATGGTCGTCATCGTGGCCGGAATCGTGCTGGTCACGCAGGCGACGCGCCGCATCCCGGTCCAATACGCCAAGCGCGTCGTGGGCCGCAAGATTTACGGCGGGGTGACACAGTATATTCCCATGCGCGTCAATACCGCGGGGGTCATGCCGATCATCTTTGCCCAGGCGATCATGTTCATCCCGAACACGATTCTGACTTTTTTCCCCGAGAGCGAGTTCTTGCAGGGAATAGCCGGTTATTTGAATTATACTTCGATCACATACTCAGTCGTGTACGGGCTTATGATCATTTTCTTCACGTATTTTTATACGGCTGTCGCCTTTAATCCGAAAGACGTCGCCGAGACGATGCAGAAGCAGGGGGGCTTCATTCCGGGGATCCGGCCCGGGAGGAACACGTCGGATTTTATCGACAATATTCTTACGAAAATTACGTTGCCCGGCTCCATCTTCCTGGCGATCGTCGCCATCCTGCCGGCGTTTATGATCCGGATGGGTGTCACGGCGAATTTTGCAAGTTTTTTCGGCGGCACGAGCCTTTTGATCGTCGTCGGCGTCGGCCTGGATACGTTGCAGCAGATCGAATCGCATTTACTCATGCGGCACTACGACGGATTCATGAAGAGCGGCAAAATCAAGGGCCGGAGAATGTGACGGCGGAAGCGCAGGGCGTTGCGGGGTAGGAGGTCAACTGCGGGTATGACGAAGGCGACCATCAAGACACCGCACGAAATAGCGCTGATGCGGGAATGCTGTTCGATTGTCGCAGAGGTTTTGAGAATCGTCCAGAAGATGATCCAACCCGGGATCACGACCCGGGAACTGGATTCACTGGCGGAGGATTATATTCGATCCAGAAAGGGGGAGCCAGCGTTCAAGGGGTACGGTACTGAACGGAACAATTTGTTTCCGGCAAGCCTTTGCACCTCCGTTGACGACGAAGTCGTGCACGGGATACCGGGCGCGCGGGTGCTTCGCGAAGGGGAGATTATCTCGATCGATGTCGGCGTGAAGTTGAATGATTTTTATGGCGATGGAGCATGGACGTATGAGGTCGGAAAAATATCCGAAGAGAAACGCAGGCTTCTTCGGGCCGCCGAAGAGTCGCTGTACAAAGGCATCGCCCAGGCCCGTGCGGGGAACCGCGTCCACGATATCTCCGCGGCCGTGCAGGGACGGGTCGAACGTGAGGGGTATTCAGTCGTAAGGGACCTGGTCGGCCACGGGGTCGGCCGCAATCTCCATGAAGAGCCGGCAGTCCCCAACTACGGTCAGCCCGGGACGGGCCCGGTGCTGCAAGAAGGCATGACGCTGGCGATCGAGCCGATGGTGAACCTCGGCGATTACCGTGTCCGCGTGGACGACGACGGCTGGACAATCAGGACCGCCGACGGCTATCCGTCCGCACACTTCGAGCACACGGTCCTCGTGACCGGCGGCGAACCGGAAATCCTTACGAAGTAGCCCGGTTCATGGCGAAACAGGGACCAATCACGATGGACGGTGTCATCACCGAAACGTTGCCCAATGCGATGTTTCGGGTCCGGCTTGACAATGGTCATGAAATTCTGGCGGTGATTTCAGGAAAGATGCGGATGCACTACATCAAGATTCTGGTCGGCGATAAGGTGACGGTTGAAATGTCGCCCTACGATCTCAGCAAGGGCCGGATCACGTACCGGTACAAATAAGAGGGAACTCCATGAAGGTGCGATCATCGGTAAAACGATTGTGTGAAAACTGCAAGATCATCCGGCGCAAAGGCGTCGTACGGGTCATTTGTAAGAACCCCAAACACAAGCAGCGTCAGGGATAATCACTCGAAAGGACTGTGAAGCGTGGCACGAATCGCTGGAATAGACCTGCCGAAAACTAAACGAGCCGAGATCGGCTTAACGTACATCTACGGCCTGGGCAGGACCAGTGCCCTCAAGATTCTGGACCGGGCGGGCATTGATCCGGGCAAGCGGGTGGGCGAACTGAATGATGAAGAGGTCGCCAGGATCCGTTCGATCATCACCTCCGACTTCAAGGTAGAGGGCGCTCTGCGCAGCGAGGTCCAGACGAATATCAAGCGGCTCATGGACATCAATTCCTACCGCGGTTTGCGCCATCGCAAAGGGTTGCCCGTCCGGGGCCAGCGGACTCGCACGAATGCCCGCTCCAGGAAAGGAAAGCGGAAGACAGTTGCAGGGAAGAAGAAGGTACTCGCGAAGAAATAATCAATCGATCGGACACGATTATGGCAAAACAGTCAACGGCACCGGGCCAGCAACCCGTTGTCGCAAAGAAAAAAAAGAAAATTCAAGTCGACGTTACCGGCAAGGCGTACATCAAGGCGACCTTCAATAACGTGATGGTCACGATTACCGACGTCTACGGAAACGTGATCAGCTGGTCGTCGGCGGGGAGAAACGGCTTCAAGGGGTCGCGCAAGAATACCCCGTTCGCCGCGCAGGTCACCGCTGAAGCGGCGGCGAAGGAGGCCTTCGACCTCGGTTTGCGGAAAGTCGACGTGTACGTCAAGGGGCCGGGCTCTGGACGGGAGGCCGGTATCCGGACGCTCCAAACGGTGGGCCTGGAAGTCATGAGCATCCGTGATATCACCCCCATTCCACATAACGGATGCAGGGCGCCGAAGCGCCGACGTGTCTAAGAAAGGAGATCATGGGAAGATATATCGAAGCAAGTTGCCGGTTGTGCAGAAGGGAGCGACAAAAGCTCTTTCTGAAGGGGACGAAATGCTTTACCGAAAAATGCCCTGTCGAGCGCCGCGGATATCCCCCGGGACAGCACGGTCAAAACCGGCGCCAGAAGATATCGGAATACGGGGTACAACTGCGCGAGAAGCAGAAGATCCGCCGCATGTACGGCCTGATGGAGGAGCAGTTTCGAAATTATTTTGAAAAGGCGCTCCGGAAAACAGGGCGAACGGGCGAGACGCTCGTGAAGATGCTCGAGTGCAGGCTGGATAACGTCGTGTACCGGCTCGGTTTCGCGCCCTCAAGGAAAGCGGCGCGGCAGCTCGTCGTTCACCGCCATTTGATGGTGAATGATACCGTCGTGAACATCCCGTCGTACCTCCTGAAGGCTGGTGACCTTGTCCAAATTCGAGACAAAAGCAAAAAACTCGAGGTCATCCATTCATCAATGAAGCGGATGAAAGACAGCGCGATGCTCCCGTGGTTGAGTCTTGACAAGGCGGCGATGTCGGGCACATTCCTGAACGTTCCCGAGCGTGCCGACATCCCCTTGAACGCAAACGAGCAGCTCATTGTTGAGCTCTATTCCAAGTGACGCCGTCCCGCGGCAGCGGGACGTTGAATTGAGATCAATATGCATTTCTGGAGAACCTGACATGGTAGGAATAAATTTTCAGATGCCCGAAAAAGTCCAGCTCGACGAGGCATCGTACTCAAATACATTCGGCCGGTTCATCTTGCAGCCGCTGGAAAAGGGATTCGGGGTCACGATCGGAAACGCATTCCGCCGTGTCCTTCTATCGTCCCTTCCGGGGACGGCGTTTACAGCCCTGCGCGTTGAAGGCGTCCTGCATGAATTCTCGACGATCCCCGGGGTGGTCGAGGACGTGGCCGAGATCATCCTAAACCTGAAATCCGTCCGGATGAAGCTTTTGAACAAAAAGCTGAACCGGGTCGTCGTCGAGTTGAAAGGGGCTAAGGACGTGACGGCCGCGGACATCCAGCGCTCGAATCCCGAGATAGAAATACTCAATCCCGGACAGCACATCGCCACGTTGAACAGCGGCGCGGCCTTCGAATTGGAACTCCGGGTCGGACGCGGGAAGGGTTACGTTCCCGCGGAGGAAAACAAGTTGCCGGACCAAACGACGGGTGTGATCACGATCGATTCCATCTTCACGCCGATCAAGAATGTCCGCTACTTCGTTGAGACGACGAGGGTCGGGCAGCAGACCGATTACGAAAAACTGATTCTCGAAGTCGAGACCGACGGCTCCATCGCGCCCGATGACGCACTGGCGCAGGCGGCGAACATACTGAAAGACCATATCCAGCTTTTCTTAAGCTTCGATATTGAGACGGAGGCCGCCGAAGAGATGCTGGAGAAGGACTCGGAGTTTGCGCGGATCCGGAAGATTCTGCAGATGAACGTCGACGAACTTGAATTGTCCGTCAGGTCTCACAATTGCCTGAGGGCGGCCAATATTAAAACTATTGCAGATCTTGTCCGCCGGGGGGAACCGGAGCTGCTGAAATTCCGAAATTTCGGCCGAAAGTCCCTCGCGGAACTCTCGGAGATCATCGAACAATTCGGGCTCAGCTTTGGGATGGATGTCGAGAAATATCTGCACGATTCCAATAATTAAGGCACGAGGACGATGCGACACCGCAAATCGGGAAGAAAACTCGGAGTTACCGCAAGCCACCGCAAGGCGATGCTCAATGCGCTTTGCAGCGCGTTGATCCGGCACAAGAAGATTCAGACCACGACGGCGAAGGCCAAGGAGGCGCGGATGGTTGTTGAGAAGCTCCTCACCCGGGCGAAGAATGCGGTTGCGGCGGAGACCAAGGGAAAGGATATCCATGCCCGCCGGCAGGTTGCCCGGATGATCCATGACCGGGACGACGTCCGGGAGCTTTTCACCGAGATCGCGCCGAAAATTGCCTCTCGGCCCGGTGGATACACCCGCGTGGTGAAGCTCGGCCGGAGGTTCGGTGACGGCGCAGAAATCGCCGTGCTGGAACTCGTCGATTACAATACCGGAGAAGCGCCCGCGAAAAAAGCCAAGGCGAAGAAAGAATCCAAAAAGAAGAAGGGGGAAGAGGCCGCTAAAAGCGCCAAGCCCGGGTAAGCCCCTAGGACGGAGATATACACTGAAACGAGGGTTCCGGATCACGCGGAGCCCTTTTCTGTTTCTAGGACGGGTTATCGGTTTATTGATTCTCCACGGTGAAATCCGTATTTTAATTACAAAATTGGGGTACGATGTATCCATTCAGAGAGATTGAACCCAAGTGGCAGAGAATCTGGGATGAGCGGGGGACCTTTACGGTTCGTGAAAGCGCCTCGAAACAGAAGCTCTACATCCTCGACATGTTTCCCTACCCTTCCGGGGCGGGACTGCACGTCGGGCACCCCGAAGGATATACTGCGACAGACATCTACTCCCGCTACAAGAGAATGAAGGGGTTCAATGTCCTGCATCCGATGGGGTGGGATGCGTTCGGCCTTCCCGCGGAGCGGTATGCGATGCAGACAGGTATCCACCCCAGCATCACGACCAAGCAGAATATCGCGACGTTTAAGCGCCAGATCAAAATGCTGGGCCTCTCCTACGACTGGACGCGCGAGATCAATACGACGGACCCCGCCTACTACAAGTGGACGCAGTGGATTTTTCTCAAGATCTTCAACGCGTGGTATGATCGAAAACTCGACCGGGCGAGGCCGATCTCGGAGCTGCCGGTCCCTCCGGGGCTCACCGAATCCGCCCGTGAGGAGTACATTGATAGTCATCGATTTGCCTACAGGGCCGAAATGCCCGTCAACTGGTCGCAAGAACTCGGTACAGTCCTGGCGAACGAAGAGGTGGAAGAATGGGTCGAGAAGGGCTATACCGTCGAACGGCGCCTGATGCGCCAGTGGATGCTCCGGATCACTGCTTATGCCGAACGGCTGGAGCATGACCTGAAGGATCTGGACTGGCCCCCCGGGATCATAGAGATGCAGCGGAACTGGATCGGCCGATCCGAGGGAGTAGAGATCGATTTCAAAATAAAGGGGCTGGACACGCCTATCAGGGTGTTTACGACGAGACCCGATACGGTATTCGGAGCATCCTACCTGGTTCTTGCTCCGGAGCATCCTATGGTCGATAAAGTCACAACACGGGAGCAGCAGTCCCTCGTCGAACAATACCGCAAAGTCACAGGTCAAAAGAGCGACCTGGAGCGCACCGCGCTCGAGAAGGAAAAGACAGGCGTCGTTACGGGCGGGTACGCCATCAATCCTGCCACGAACAAACCTATTCCCATCTGGATTGCCGACTATGTCCTGTCGACGTACGGGACGGGGGCGATCATGGCCGTGCCGGGCCATGACGAACGAGACTTCGAATTTGCCCGGAAATATGAACTTCCGATTCTCGAAGTGGTTGCCGGCGGAGACAATTCCAAGGCTGCCTCCACCGGCGACGGCATCGCTGTGAATTCCGCCAATGCCTCCATCTCCCTGAACGGCCACCCCACATCCGAGGCAAAAAAACTGATCGTGGAATGGCTCGAACGAAATGGGCTCGGCAAGCGGGCGGTGAATTATAAGCTGCGCGATTGGCTTTTCTCGCGTCAACGGTACTGGGGAGAGCCGTTTCCGCTCATCTATCTCGAGGACGGGAGAGTCACGGACCTGCCGGAATCGGAGCTGCCTGTTCTGCTCCCCGGATTACCTTCCTTTCAACCAGGGAAGGGCGGGGAATCGCCGCTCGCCTCGGTCGAATCCTGGGTCAAGACGACCGACCCGAGAACCGGAAAGCCCGCGCGGCGTGAAACGCATACAATGCCCCAGTGGGCCGGTTCGTGCTGGTACTACCTGCGGTATCTCGACCCTAAGAACGAGCAAAAGTTTGTTTCGCCGGAGAAGGACCGCTACTGGATGCCGGTCGATCTTTACGTCGGGGGAGCGGAACACGCCGTTCTGCACCTGCTCTACGCTCGGTTCTGGCACAAGGTTCTCTTCGATCTGGGGTACCTCTCCACCTCCGAGCCTTTCAGAAAACTTGTGAATCAGGGGACCATTCTCGGGGAAGACGGGCATAAGATGTCGAAGTCGCTCAATAATGTTGTCAACCCCGACGAGGTCGTCGCCAGCTATGGCGCTGATTCGCTCCGGCTGTTCGAGATGTTCATGGGTCCCCTCGTCGATTCGAAACCCTGGTCGACTCGCGGCGTCGAGGGAGTCCATCGCTTCCTCAACCGGGTGTGGCGAATGACCGTCGATGAGGCCGGCGGACTGCACCCTTCGATCCGCGAGGCAGCACTAACCGCCGGGCAGGAAAAGCTGCTCCATCAGACGATCAAGAAGGTAACCGGGGACATCGAGGGGCTCAATTTCAACACCGCCATCTCGCAGCTGATGATCTTCGTGAATGAGTTCCTCAACGCGGAAGTCAAGCCGCGAAAGGCAATGGAGAGCTTTGTGCGGCTGCTGGCCCCCTTCGCGCCGCATATCGCGGAAGAACTCTGGGAAAAACTCGGTCACACCGAAACACTTGCCTACGCGGACTGGCCGGTCCACGATGCATCCAAGATCGCCGAGGACATGGTGGAGATGGTCATCCAGGTGAACGGCAAGGTGCGATCGAAAATTCCCGTGCCGGTCGACACCGACGAGGAGGTTTTGAAAAAAATCGTATTGGAAGACGCAAATGTGAAGCGCCATCTCGACGGGAAGAAAATTGTCAGGATTGTCATTGTGAAGAACAAGCTGGTCAGCCTGGTGGTGCAGTAACAGGATGGACAGATTATCGGTCGTCGTTATTACGCTGGACGAGGAGAAAAACATCGAGCGGTGCCTCCAAAGCATCCGGTGGGCGGATGAAATCATCGTTGTCGACTCCTTCAGCCGTGATCGTACCGTCGAGCTGGCGAGGAAGTACACCGATTCGATTATCGAGCACGAGTACGACGGAGACATCCCTCAGCGGGAGCGGGGCTTTGCGACGGCCACGGGAGAGTGGCTCTTGTACGTCGATGCCGACGAGGAGGTGTCGGACGACCTCCAGAAAGAAATTCTCGGGATTCTGTCGTCCCGCGACACAAGGGACGGGTATGAGATCCCGCGCAAGGTGTTCATGTTCGGATCGTGGGTGAAGCACGGCGGCTGGTACCCCGATTACACCTTTCGCCTCTTCAGGCGCGACCGGTATCGCGCAGTGCCGGCCGAGGTGCACGGAGGATTTACCGTGGACGGAGTGCCGGGGCGGCTCTCGGGGCTCTTGAACCATTACACATACGATTCGATCGCCCATTATCTCTCGAAAATGAACGACTATACATCCCTTCAAATCTCCGGCAAGATTGGCGGCGGGCGGCGGCGTTCTGTCGGCGCTCAACGATTAATCCTGAGCCCTTTGTCCCATTTCTTGAGAAAGTATATTTCTAATAAAGGGTACCGGGACGGCTTCCGCGGCTTCCTGCTTGCCGCGCTCGGTTCGATTTACACATTGGCGCTGTACGCGAAGCTCTGGGAATACGATTTTCGTGAGCACGAGGGGAGGGGCGTGAGACCCCCGATCACAAACCTCGAACTCCGGCGGCTCAAGCGTCTGTGAGCTACCCGGAGCATCTGTGAAGAAATCGCTTTCATTAATAGTTGCGGTTTACGGCGCCGTTCGCTACCTGGAATTTGTGTTTGCGGCGCTCCGGCGGCAATCCCTGCAGGATTTTGAAGTCATAATCGCCGATGACGGCTCGGGTGCGGAGATGAAGGAGATGATCGAGCGAACGCGCGCCCTCGCGCCATTTCAGATCAGACATCTCTGGCAGGAAGACGAGGGATTTCGAAAAAACGTCATGCTCAACAGGGCGATCGAAGCGGCGCAGACTGATTACCTCGTTTTCATCGACGGGGATTGCGTCCCGCACCGGGAGTTTCTTCACGACCACTGGACGAACAGGGGAGACTCGGCCGTCCTCTGCGGACGGCGGGTGAACTTCAGCCGGCAGATCACCGACCGGCTGACGGTTGATGACATCGCCTCCGGCGGAATCGAGAAGCTCAGCCCGCGCCTTTTGATCGACGGGCTGCTCGCCCGGAGCAGCAATCTCGAAGATGCCGTGCGAATCGAGAACTCCTTCCTTCGCCGCCTGCTTCACCGGGACAAAGCCCGGATCCTCGGATGCAATTTCTCGATCGAACGGAGACTCCTCGAACGGGTGAACGGATTCGATGAGGAATACCGCGCGCCGGGATTGGGCGAGGACTCGGATATCGCATTCCGGCTGAGTCTCGTCGGCGCCAGGTTCCGCACGCTCCGCTATCTGGCCGTCCTCTACCACCTTTATCATCCTCCGACCAGCGTGGGACCGGAAAACGTTCGCCTCTATGAACGGGCAGTGCGGTCGAATAATCCGGTCTGCGCCAACGGACTTCGGAAGCTCGAACAGATGTCTCCCCGGTGACAAGGTGACAAACTTTCGGACATACTTACGAATTGTGCGCTTCGCGAGACCCTACTGGAAACATATTGCGGTCTCGATCGTTTGCACCATCTTCTATTCTCTCACGAGCGGCGCGTCTATTTCACTGTTCATGCCCCTTCTCGATATCCTGTTCCATCCGCCGGGGAACGGACAGACCCCGATGGCCCCGACGCCGGCACTGCCAGCCTTTCTAACCGGATTGTTCGGCGGTCTCGAAGCTGCGTTTCTGAAGTTCGTTTTCAGCGGCTCGCAAATGGATATCCTGTATAGAATCTGCGTGATGATCGTGATCGCCTTTCTCCTGAAGAACTTCTTCGGGTATATGCAGTCGTACCTGATGAACTACGCCGAGGAAGGGGTCATCAAGGACCTGAGAAATGCGCTCTATCGCCATTTACACGATCTTCCCCTCGCCTATTTCACCAATGAACGGACCGGAGAACTCATCTCGCGAATGATCAATGATGTTTCGATTCTGAACGGAGGCATCAGCGCGCTTTTTGTGACGATGGTCCGTGAGCCGCTGCTCATCATCGTCTTCCTGAGCATGGCGCTCGCCATCAGCTGGAAGCTAACGCTCATCTCGTTGCTCGTCTTCCCCTTCTCTCTTTCGATCATCAGCTGGATCGCGATCCGGCTCCATCGTGAGCGCAGCGTTTCGCAGGAGCGCCTGGCCGACATCACGTC
>Ga0137396_10000122_pt1 | contig 29874 bp, 25 predicted proteins | sample czc16metaG_FD_108284 | JGI IMG/M metagenome (GOLD analysis project Ga0137396, IMG submission 108284) | Vadose zone soil microbial communities from Angelo Coast Range Reserve, California, USA - czcobulk3.16 metaG | ecosystem: Environmental > Terrestrial > Soil > Vadose zone | place: USA...
CGTCGGTCAGCGCGATGCAGCCCGCCGTCCAGTCGTGCAGCCGATGGAATGCGCCGATCCAACCGCCGCCGTTTGTAATTCCGTGAATCATGATGTCGAACCCCGCGTTCACGCCGCGCTCGGTCGCGCGCGCGTTGTCTTCATCCGAGGGATAGGAAACGTGAAGCGAAAGATGATAATCACTTTCCGGATTGCGCCAGTCGATCATGTAAACGCCTTCCGGCGTTTTCATGTCGCCTTCCTGTTCTTTCGGCCCGACCGGATTGCGGCCGAGCGCAACGCGATAACTCTTTAACCTTTTGTCATCGCGAAAGATCGACAATTTTCTCGCCGATTTCTCAACCAGAATCCAATCGATCGTCGTTCCGGCCGGCAGGGGATTCCTATTGTGATGCGCGTAAATGTAAACGCAGGCTAGCAAGAGAACGATCGAGGCAAATAGAACGAGAATCTTCCGAATCATTCCTTCTCGATTCGCGATAATGCCGAGAAATCTTTCAGACCTTTTCGAAATCTTCGATCGGCGGGCAGGAGCAGAACAGGTTCCGGTCGCCGTAAACATTGTCGATCCTGGCAACTGAAGGCCAGAACTTGTGCTCGCGAGTCCAGGGCGCAGGAAACGCGGCCTGTTCGCGCGAATAGGGGTGGTCCCATTTTTCGGAAGCGATTTGACGCGTCGTGTGCGGCGCGTTCTTGAGCAAATTATTTTGCCGATTGGCTTTTCCATTGGCGATCGCGTCGATCTCGGCGCGGATTGAAATCATGGCGTCGCAAAAACGATCAAGCTCATGTTTCGGTTCGCTCTCGGTCGGCTCGATCATCATTGTGCCGGCGACCGGCCAGGAAACTGTCGGCGCGTGAAATCCGTAATCCATCAATCGTTTCGCGACATCTTCGACTTCGATGCTGACTGATTTCCATTGGCGAAGATCGACAATGCATTCGTGCGCGACCAGGCCGCGTTTTCCTTTGAACAAAACCGGGAAGTGCGGATCAAGCCGTTTGGCGATGTAGTTTGCATTCAGAATTGCGATCTCGCTCGCGCGCTTCAAACCATCAGGGCCCATCATTCGGATGTACATCCACGAAATCGTCAAAATGCTGGCGCTCCCGTAAGGCGCTTGCGCCACCGGGCCGACAGAGAAGTCATTAGTTGATGGTTGAGAGTTGAGAGATGGAACTCCGGGCAGAAACGGCACCAAATGTTTGGCAACGCCGATCGGTCCGACGCCGGGACCACCGCCGCCGTGTGGAATGCAAAAGGTTTTGTGCAGATTTAAATGGCAAACGTCTGCGCCGTAATCGCTCGGGCGACAAAGACCGCATTGCGCATTCATGTTTGCGCCATCCATGTAAACCTGGCCGCCGTGTTTGTGCACGATTTCGCAAATCTCGCGGATGGTTGGTTCGAAAACGCCGTGTGTGCTCGGATACGTCACCATCAATGCGGCGAGATCGCGCGCGTGCGCGTCAGCTTTGGCGCGGAGATCCGCGAGATCGATATCGCCGTCTTTTAATGTCGCGACCGCGACAACTTTAAGTCCGGCCATGACCGCGCTCGCTGGATTCGTGCCGTGCGCCGACGTCGGAATCAAACAAACGTTGCGATGCGCTTCGTTTCGCGACGCGTGATATTCCCGGATCGCGAGCAAACCGGCGTATTCGCCTTGTGAACCGGCATTTGGTTGCAACGAAACCGCGGCAAAGCCGGTGATTTCCGCCAGCCATTCTTCTAATTGCTGGCACATCTCGATATAGCCGGTCGTTTGCTCGTTAGGCGCGAAGGGATGCAGTTTCGCGAATTCGGGCCACGAGATCGGAAACATCTCTGCCGTTGCGTTGAGTTTCATTGTGCACGAGCCGAGCGGAATCATCGAATGACAGAGCGACAAGTCCCGCGACTCGAGTTTTTTCAAGTACCGCAGCATTTCGGTCTCGGTGTCGTGGGTGTTGAAAACCGGATGAGTTAAGAATTCGGAAGTGCGGATTGCGGATTGCGGAATTCGGATTGGCGACTCGCCGAGGTCGTCATCGGCCAAATCGCGCACCGGCGTACCGCGAAAGATCGACATCAACAGTTCGATGTCGCGACTCGTGGTTGTTTCGTCGAGCGAAATGCCGACTGCGTTTTTTCCGAGCGCGCGAAGATTGCAGCCTGCTTTTTCGGCGTGCTTAATCAGCGTGTCGCTCGATTCGACCTCGACGCGGGTGGTGTCGAAAAAATTTTCGTGCCCGATTTTCAATCCGAGTGCGCGAAGGCCATCAGCCAGTTGACTCGTGCGCTGATGAACGCGCTCGGCAATTGCGCGCAGACCGCGGGGACCGTGATAAACCGCGTACATCGACGCGATGACGGCGAGAAGAACCTGCGCCGTGCAAATGTTGCTGGTTGCTTTGTCACGGCGGATGTGTTGCTCGCGCGTTTGCAAGGCAAGGCGATATGCGGGTCGACCTTCAGCATCGTGCGAAACGCCGACAAGTCGTCCTGGCATGTGACGCTTGTATTGATCGCGTGTTGCAAAGTAGCCGGCGTGCGGTCCGCCGAAACCAAGCGGAACTCCGAAACGCTGAGTGTTTCCAACCGCGACATCCGCTCCAAATTCGCCGGGCGGTTTTAAGAGCGTGAGCGCGAGAACGTCGGCGGCGACGACAACGAGTGCGCCGGCATCGTGCGCTTGTTTAACGAACTCCGTGTAATCGTAAATCGCGCCGTCAGTGGCAGGATACTGGACGAGCGCACCGAAAACGGAGTCGTCGAATTTGAACCGTGCGTGATTGTCGATTTTCACTTCGATTCCGAGCGGCTTAGCGCGCGTTCGGACAACTTCGATCGTCTCCGGATTGCAATCGTCAGCGACAAAAAAAGTTTTCCGGTCCGGAACGGCCGCGTGACAAAGCGTCATCGCTTCGGCGGCGGAAGTGGCTTCGTCGAGCATCGACGCGTTGGCAATGTCGAGCTTGGTAAGATCGACAATCATCGTCTGAAAATTGAGCAACGCTTCGAGCCGGCCTTGCGCGAGCTCGGCCTGGTACGGCGTGTAAGCTGTGTACCAACCGGGATTCTCGAGAATGTTTCGCTGTATCACCGGCGGCATGATGCAATCCGAATAGCCAGCGCCGATAAACGATTTCGCGATTTTGTTTTTCTTCGAGATCGCGCGCAATTCTGCCAGCGCTTCCGCTTCGGATGCTGCCTCGGGCAAGTTTAATGACCGATCCAGCCGGATATTTTTCGGAACGGTCGCGTCAATGAGCGCATCGAGATTTTTGTAGCCGATGGCGCCGAGCATTTCTTCGGCCTCGACTCCATTCGGCCCGATGTGTCGTCGCGCAAACGAGTCCGGTTCGGACGGGCGATTGTCGATCTTCCGTTCGCGCGCATGCATGCGACAGACTACGGAACGCGACTAATTTTTCAATATGGGACGGCGGTCATAGACCGCGGTTACAGAAGATTATTTCGCGTCGTAAGTTTCGACGCCGTGGGCGACTTCAATTTCTTTGCCCGCGGGCGATTGGGCCAATCGCCCTATCTGTCGAGAGCTTCGCGGACTTTGGTCGCCAGTTGTTCTGAATCGAAGGGTTTGGGCAGGAAAAACATTCCCGGTTCGCATCGATCGTCCGGTTGAAGCGATTCTTCGAGATATCCGGAGATGAAAAGAACTTTAATGTTGGGATGAGCGACGCGAAGCGAATCGGCGAAACGGCGACCGCTTACTTGCGGCATCACCAGGTCGGTAAGAAGGAGATCGACCTTGCGTCCGCCATTTTCGCTGAGCAAGCGTCGCGCATCAATGCCGTTGGCCGCTTCGATCACTTCGTAGCCCAGACCGCGGAGCATGCGCACGGAGATGTGGCGAACACTAATGTCGTCTTCGAGAACGAGAATGGTTTCGGTGCCGCCGCGTGGTTTCTTGCCAGTTGGCCTTTTATATGATGGTGGGGGCGGCGCAGGCACACGCGGAAGATAAATCCGCACAGTCGTGCCTTTGCCTTGTTCGCTTTCGACGCGCAGATGTCCGCCGCTTTGATGGACAAAACCGTAACAAGTCGCGAGTCCGAGCCCGCTTCTCTCCTGATCGGCCTTGGTCGTGAAAAATGGCTCGAAGAGATGCGCTTTTGCTTCCTCGTTCATTCCGATCCCGGTATCGGCGATATTAATCAAAACATATTGGCCCGGAACAAAGTCGCCGCAGTGGAAAGGCGATTCCATTTCCTTGGTAAGATCGACAATCGCGGTCTCGAGCGTGAGCTGGCCGCCCTTGGGCATCGCATCGCGTGCGTTCACGGCCAGATTAAGAATGATTTGTGTAATCTGGCTCGGGTCGGCCTTGATATGCGCGCCTTCCTTTTCGTGATGGAGCTGGCAAACGACGGAAATATTTTCGCCGATAAGCCGGAGCAATGAGCGCTCGAGATTTGTAATGATGGAATTGACCTCCACGATCACCGGTTCGAGCGGCTGTTTGCGACTGAACGCGAGAAGCTGCTGAGTCAACGCCGAAGCTCGTCCGGCGGCGGCGCGAATTTCGGTGACGTGCTCAGCCAAAGCTCCTTTGATTTGGCGTTCGTGCAGAAGCAGATCGCCGTAACCGAGAATGGTGGTGAGAAAATTATTGAAGTCGTGGGCGACGCCGCCAGCCAATTGGCCGAAAGCTTCCATTTTTTGTGAGCGACAAAGTTGATCCTGTAATTGTTTGCGGGCGGTGACGTCCATCAGCGAACCGATCAAGCGTTCGGGTGTGCCGTCGGCGGCCCGCAAAATCAGCGCGCGCTCGAGGACATTGATGTAAGTCCCATCGGCGCGGCGGAAACGGTATTCGCCGCTCCAATGATCGGAGGAGCCGGCCAGGGCATCGCCAATCGACGGTGCAATCCGGGCGCGATCCCCGGGATGAATATTTTTTTGCCAGAAACCGATGTCGCTTTCCGCCGACGAGCCGTCGTATCCGAGAAGAGAATCGAGACCTTGCGGCCAGGAAAGCGCGCCGCTTTTTACATCCCAATCCCGAACTGCATCGTTCGTAGCCCGGGCAACAACCGCAAAATAATCATCGCGCGGCGGTGAATGATTTTCAGACAGGGTGAGAGTTGTTTTATTTTCATCAGAGAGTTGATCGAGATGAGTTGCGACGAACCGATCGAGCGAAGGCGATTGGAGCGGCGTTTTTGTAATTTGTTCCCCTTCGTCCAATCGCATGCGTCACAACAATCAAACCCGCGTTGTTAAGAGCTAGTTCCATGCCTTTGAAACTTTGTCCGCGGGTGCATGCCCGCGGCCATTTATGAAGCGCGATTCCGATGAACAAATGCCTAATTTTGCTTCGCCGGAAGCGGCGCGACCGAGGCCGTAGCGACGCTCAGATCGAGGCCGCGTTCATCCAATTTAGTAAAGCTTGAATTAATCGCGGCGGTGAGAACCGAAGTTCGAAAAGGATGGGAGATTCGGGCGGAATCCCGGCGTTGTCCGTCGACCTTGAAAGAGAGCCGGACAAATTTTGTATCCACACCCAACATCGACAATTTAAAAAGGCGCTTGTGGGCGAATGGGACGATTCCATCCACTTCGGTCCATTTCGGGCTGTCGGCCGGAAGAGGTGAATCGGAAACGGCGATTCGAAGTTCGCCGCAGGCGGCAGCGTTTTCGTTCAGGAAAGTGAAACGATCACGCGGCGAATTTTTTGGCAGCTGGATGATGAAAGTTGTTTCGCCTTCGCGCAAAACACAGCTGACGGTGTCGTTGTCGACGAATGCAGCGGCTGGTGCGTGAGGAGCGAGACGCGCGGCGGTTACGGAAGAGAATTTCCCGTCCGGGGTGATGTATTCGATTTGTGCGCTTTTCCTCGCCGGACTCTCGGCATAGCACGAATGGTCGGCAGCAGTAAATCCGACAAAGGCGAGCGCGGAAATAGCCAGGAAAATCTTGGCCGACTGAGGTTTAATGCGCCGCAAAGCGGAATCCATGCAAACAATAGCAGCTTAGAGCGGGCCAAGCGGCGAAATTTTGCGGCGACAGTCCCTGGCATCAGCATCCGGTCGCCAGGCTCTTTTTAACCAAACCCGGTAAAAAGATTTCTTCGATTTCTCTTGCCTCGGCGAGGGGTTTTCTCGTAAAACAGATCACCGAATTAGAACTGATAACGAGACAAGAAATACGATCTTGAACGGAAGACGGATGTTTCGAGTGAGCGTGCGTCACCGGCTTGAGATTTTTGAATTGGTACCACAACTGCTTAAACCTTAACCTGATCAACCTGCCTATGATTCGCCGTCGTGTTGTCTCCTTTTATCGCGATCAGCTCCGGAAATCGATCACGCTTTTGTTCGTGGTTTCGGTGCTCATCGCGACCGCGGGTCTTTACGCGCAGGACGCAGTCCGCCCGTCATTAGCCGGTCAGGCGGCGTCCGACGCCAGACAGCAAGACGTTTCCCGCATTCCGTACAATTTGCTCCTGGGACCGGTTCGGTTTCGAGTAGGTGCGAGTGTTAGCGCCGAGTACAACGACAACGTCACCTACGCCGAAACTAATACGCAGGATGATTTTATTATTACCCCGAACCTGAGCCTAGACATGATCTGGCCAGTTACCCAGCTCAACACTCTGCGCCTTGATCTTGGCATTGGATACTCCTTCTACCTCGATCATTCCCAATACAATACCGACAATATCTTAATTGCGCCAAAATCGCAGATCGCTTTCGATATTTTCGTCAGCGATTTCCGCATCAACATCCACGATCGGATGCAATTGCAACAGGACCCGATTCAAGAGGGAGCACTGAGCAACGTGGTAGACTATGGTCGTTTTGAAAACACCGGCGGCGTTTCCGTCTTGTGGGATCTAAACAAGCTCCTCTTCCAAGTTGGCTACGATCATTATAATTTCATCTCGACCACTTCCGCTTTCGATTATCTGAATCGCAATTCGGAAATCATTAATGGTTCGGCGGCATTTATTGTCACACCGACAATCACAGTCGGCGCTGAAGGCAATGCTGTTTTCACCCGCTATGACCAGATGGTGCTAAACGATAACGAAGACTATAGTGTCGGCGGCTTTGTCGAGGTTGAGTTGACGAATAACTTAAAGGTACGAGCCGCGGGTGGCTACCAATGGATCGATTTCGATCATAACTTCGTTACGGTTCCGTTTGGTCCGTTTCTTCTTATCGTGCCGGACAACAAGAACTCGGAAGATTATTACGTGAACGGATTGATCGGACATCGCATCAACGCGACGATCAGCCAGACTCTCAGCGCGGGGCACGAGAATCAGCTCGGTATAAACTCAAATTACATCACGCTAAACTATATCCGTCATACCCTGAGCTGGAACCTGATCCGCAACACCCTTCTTTCGACCGAATTTTTCTTTGAAGACGCGAAGGAGTCCGGCGGGTTCGCCGGCTTTGCCACTGGCCAATTAGGCACGCCGGAACATTTCCAGCGCATAGGTGGTGCAATCACTGTGGGCTACCAGTTGACTCCCCATGTCACGTTGGGTGCGCGTTATCAGGGAACGAGCAAGGATTCCAACCTGTTGTTGCGCGATTACAATCAGAACCGCATTTCTATCGACGGCACTTACAGTTTCTAAAAAGCGCAAAAGGGGTAAATTGGGGGGTAACATGAGAGTCTGTTTGTATGCGTCGGTCGCTGCTGCCTTTGTCCTTTTGAGCAATTGGACGCGGGCACAGGACGTGACCAGCCCCGCGCCCGCCACGCCAAGGCCGCCTTCCTCCGACCAGCCCTCTACTTCCACCAGTACCGTCATGCGGACAAACTCCATGGCCGTCCTGGATGATAAGAAGAAACTTGGGTCCAACGACTATATCAGTTTCCGCGTTGTTGAAGATCGCGACAATGATTCGCAGCGCTTGCGGGTCAACGACAACGGTGAGTTAGAGGTCCCTTATGTCGGACTTGTGCCCGCCCGCGGTAAATCGTGCAAGGAACTTGCTTACACGATCAAATCGTTGCTGGAAAAAGAGTATTATTATCACGCGACCGTGATTTTGGCGGTCGACAGGGTAAGTGAAAAATCGCGAGGTCGAATTTATGTTTACGGCTCAGTTAAAGGGCAAGGACCACAGGAAATTCCGGCCGATGAAAGTTACACCGTCAGTAAAGCGATCATTAGAGCCGGAGGCTTCGGGGATTTCGCTAATAAACGTAAGGTGAAATTGACGCGTAAGACCGGTCAGGAATTTGTGGTGGATCTCAAGCGTGTGATTGAAGAAGGAAAAACCGACGAAGACGTGGAGCTTCAGCCCGATGACCAGATCTACGTGCCGCAGCGCTTGATTAACATGTAGTATGCCGGCATCCACCGCTGCTAAACATCTTTCTACCTCCTGGTCGGCCGCTTTTATCACGCGACTGCACCGTTACAAATCGCTCTTCCTGCGGCGCTGGTGGATTCCGGTTTTAACGATCTGTCTCGGGCTGTTTGTTGAAGCTTTCTTAATTTATCAAACGCCACCCTCTTATCAGTCCACCAGCAAAATGATGATGGCCGGGAAGATGAATATCGCTCAAGGCGCCGTTTACAGCGAGGACGCCGTGAATTTTTACGGCACGCAAATTCAGCTGATGCAAAGCGCGGAAGTAAGGCATAGCGCTGAATCGCTCGTTCGCTCAGCGCATCCTGAATTGCAGCCGGTCCCGGTGGAGATATTCGTTCTCCAAAAACCGCGCACTTCGATTTTCGATCTTTCCGCTGTTGGCAGCGCACCCGATTACACCCAGGCCTATCTGAACGCGGTCATGCAGAAATATGTCGATTTTAAGAGAGGCATGCGTGAGGACCGCGGTCACGAAGTGACCACCGGCATTACCGAACAGCTCATCCAGGTGGAGAAAGATTTGCGCAACAGCGAAGACGAAATGCTCGAGTTCCAGAAGCAGAACAACATCGGCTTCATTCAGGAAGAGGGAAACAGTGCCGCCGCGTACCTGGTCAAATTGAACCAACAATACGCTCAGCTGAAAACCGAGTACGACTTGCTCAATCTGCTCGATCTCGATCAAAACCTCGACCGCGCGCAAAACAGAACCGAAACAGCGGCCAGTAATCAGTCAGTTGAAAACGGCGGGTTGCCCTTTTCCGATGTCGGCCCCGAAGGCGACTACCTAAAGGCCAAGCAACAGGTCCAGCTGCTCAAGGCCGAGCGCGACACCCTCGCTAGAGATTTGCGGCCGAATCACCCCAAGATCATCAAGATCAATGATGAAATCACCAAGCAGGACAAATTGATCGAGCTTTTCCGTGCGGACACCCTCGAAAAACTGAAGACGCGCCGCGAATCCATCGGCAAGCAGATGGAAAATCTTAAGACCAATGTCAAGGAATGGGAAGCCAAGGCCTTGGATCTCAGTCAGCGGCTCGCGCTGTTCAATCGCATTAAAGGCAAGGTCGACCGTCTTAAAACGCTCTACGATCGTCTCACCAACAACCTCAAAGAGATCGATGTTTCCCAGGTCGTGGGCGGCGAAGATCAGGTCTCGATCATGGAAATGGCCACAGCGCCCATTTCAGTTCGACCGGGTCTGATCAAAAGTCTGCTGATCGGATTTGGCATCGGTGCGCTCGCCGGATTGGCGATTCTCATTCTGCTCGATCGCATCGACGACCGGATGGCTTCGTTCAGCGAATTCCAACATCACTTTTCCGAAAATGTGCTCGGCCAGATTCCGAAGGAAAAAACCAAGGGCAAAGTCGATCTGCTCCAACCCGACGACATGCGCCATGTTTTCGCCGAGTCGTATCGGAATGTTCGTTCGTCCATTTTCTTCATGCCTTACGAGGGCCCGCGGCCGAAAAGCTTTTTGGTCACAAGCGCCGTTCCATGCGAAGGCAAGTCGACTGTGTCCGCCAATCTTGCTATTACCATGGCGCTCTCTGGCGCGCGCACGTTGTTGATTGATGGCGATCTCCGCCGCGGCGCATTGCGTGAAGCGTTCGGAATCGCTTCAAAGATCGGGTTCTCCGAAGTGTTGAAGCAGGAAGTAAATTGGCGCGAAGTCGCCGTCCCAACCGCCGTTCCCACGCTCTTCGTTTTACCGCGTGGCAAGACCTTGTCCCAGCCGAGCGAACATCTCTTGCGCGAGTCTACGGAAGCGATCTTGAAGGAAATCTATCAGTGTTACGATTACGTCATCATCGACAGTTCACCGGTTCTGGCGGCGGACGATACCACCAGTCTCGCCCCGAAAATCGATGCCACGCTCTTTGTCGTTAGGCTCTCTTACACGTCGGCTCGTCTAACCAAGAAAGCGCTTGAGCTTCTCTATGGCCGGCAAGTCAACATTCCGGGAGTGATTCTGAATTTCGTCGATACTTCGCTGCCCGAGTATTACTACTACCAATACTCCGAATACTACTCGACGCCGACTGTTCCCGATGCCGAAACGGTTACTCCCGTGCGTCGCGAACGCCCGAAGCCGATCCAGACCGCATAACGGCGGCCGCGGATTTTAGATCGACATCTCAGGCTCGGCAGCAACTGAAGCAGCTGCAGATTCCTCTTGGCACTTGGGTAGCTCATTGCTCTCTTGAACACATGATTTGCCCATGAGCTTCTTCGTCCCGGTATCCACGCCTGTTTTGGACGAAGGCTCGACTCCGATCCTCCGGCGAGCATTCGACCAGGCCCGCCGCATCAGCAATTACGCGCTCGTCCAGGCCGCCGTCCAAATCATCGCTTTCTCGAGCGGAATTCTTCTCGTGCGATGGTTGCCGCAACGCGAGTACGCCTATTTCACCATCGCCAATGCGATGCAGGCCACGCTCATGCTGCTCGCCGACATTGGCGTCAGTGTTGGACTCATCTCGATCGGTGGTCGCGTCTGGCAGGATCGACATCGTTTCGGTGAATTGATCAACACCGGTTTGGCCGTGCGCAAGAAGCTCGCCGCGGTCGCCGCCATCCTCGTCGCCCCGATTTTGTATGCGATGCTGACCAGGAACGGCGCCTCTTCAATTTACACGCTGTTGTTGATTGCTGTCGTGCTGGCCGGTTTCTCGATTCAACTGTCGGTTGATATCTTCAGCGTGGTGCCACGGCTACGGTCAGATATCGGCCGCATTCAAAAAATCGATTTCACCTGCGCGATCGTTCGTCTTCTGCTCATTCTGGGATTGGTTTATCTGTTCGCTACCGCCGGGCTCGCGGTCGCCATCGCCAGCGCCACCTTCCTTTTGCAATATTTCCTTCTCCGCGCTTATGCCGCGAAAGTTGTCGATCTAAAGGCGAACGAAAACGCGGAAGATCGACACGAGATCGTTCGGTTGATCAAAAATCTGGCCGCGAACGCCGTATTTTACTGTTTCCAGGGACAGATCACCGTCTTTCTGATCAGTTTTTTCGCGAGCCGCGCTGCTTCTGTTGCCGAAGTGGGCGCTCTTGGACGTCTCGCCATGATTTTCACCGTCCTGACAAATCTGCTCATCAACATTTTCGTCCCGGCCTTTGCCCGTTGTCAGGACAAACGAAAATTACGATGGCTCTATGCCGCGATTGCCGGCGGCGTGGTTCTTTTCAGCTTGGCCGTGCTCTGCGCCGCCGCGTTTCTGCCCAATCAATTTCTTTTTGTTCTCGGCAATCGTTACACCCACCTTCATCGCGAACTCCTCTTAATGATCGGTGTCGCAGTGATCACGGCTTTGGGCGGCACGCTTTGGCTGCTGAATGCTTCCAAAGCGTGGATCGCCGGAGCGTGGCTTTACATTCCGCTTACTCTCGCCACCCAGATCGCGCTCATTCCATTCACCGATTTTTCCAGTGTCGCCGGCGTCCTTATGTTTAATCTGATATCGGGGGTGCCGAGCTTGCTCCTCAATCTGGCGTTGAGTTATCGAGGCTTTCGCACTTTCGCTCCGGCCGTGGGATGAACGTGCCTTACCATTCGGCGCGGCTTGAAGGAAAAATCGCGCGCTCGCTTTATCACGCCGCGCTACCACTGATAGTTCGTCGAGCGGTTTCGGTGGAGCGCGAACTCCCGTTTGACGTCTTTGCTTATTCTGGAGAAAACACACTACCGGAGCAGGTCGCGTCCATACGCTCATTTCTGACTTACGCCGGCAGACCGAAACAATTCACCGTGGTCTCCGATGGCTCGTACACCAGCGCGAGCGTTGGGTTGCTGGAAAAGATCGACAACTGCGTGCGCGTCCAGAGAACCGCGCCCGATTTGCCGCCGGGATTGCCGGAAAAAGTGCGGTCGTATCTCACGAGTCATTTTACCGGGAAGCAACTCGCTTCGATCATGTCGCTCCCCACTGATGGTCCGACGCTTTACGCCGATTCCGATGTTCTCTTTTTTCCCGAGGCCATCCAGCTCGCCGATTTGGCGCGGAACAAGTCCGTCTCCGCTTATTATCTGGCGGACTATCAATTCTCGGCCGACGAGCGCCTCATTCGAGGCCCCGCTGAAAAAGAAAATCCGGTCAACATGGGCTTCCTTCTGCTGTTTAAAAAGCTCGACTGGTCGCTCGGGCTGGAGCGATTGCAGATGTTAAACGGCACGCCGAATTTTTTTACAACTCAGACCGTGGTTCATTTGTGCATGCACGCGAACGGCGCGGTCGCATTCGATCCGCGCAAGTTCGTTCTACAGGTCGACGATCAGTTCATTTACCGCGACCGATACGCCGGCGCCTCAATCGCGATCCGGCACTACGTCAATCCGATTAGACACAAAGTCTGGACCGCCCTCGCGCGTCGCTTTTCAAAATAAGAACCGTGGACAAACAGCTTCGCATTCTCGGCATTGTGAATCTTCCGTGGGATCCGCGGTTGGGCGCGGCGCGGGTTTGGTTTGAATTGTCCGAGCAATGGAAAAAAGCCGGGCACAAGATCGACAAGTTCTGTCTGAGCGACGCGTTTCCGAAGCCGACGCGTTCGCGCGCGCTCTCGGCCTGGCGGCAAGCGGTCTTTCCGTATCGAGCGGCTCGTTACGTTCGGCGCAACGCCGGGAAATTTGATGTCATCGATTGTTTGATCGGGACCCTTCCGTTTTCGAAGAAATCGTTAAGCTTCGATGGTCTTTTGGTCGGACGCTCCATCGGATTGTATTTACCTTACGACGAATTCATGCGGTTCAGTCGGAAACGCTGGCCCGATCAGCCGCGCGGAAAATTTATCGGCCGGCTCTTCTACTCTTTTACTTCTTGGCTATTGCGGCGCAGTGCTGGCCGCGCGCTCGCTCATTGCGATTTGTTCAACGTTCCAAACGAGGACGAAAAGCGATCGCTCGAAAAATGCTCTTCTGCGCAGACGATTGTTCTGCCGTACGGCTTGAATGAAGGAGAGCGCGCCGCTCTTGCCGCCGCGGCGCAACCAGCGTCTAAGCGTTTGGCTCGAAAGGAGATTTGCTTTCTCGGGATGTGGAGCGTGCGAAAAGGTTCTCGCGATTGGCCGGAAATTATTCGTGCCATTTTGAATTCAGTGCCGTCGGCGCGGTTCGCATTTCTTGGCACCATGACTGATGAACAAACGGTTCTCCGTGATCTCCAGCTCTCGTCGAATGAATCGATTCGTTGTCTCACCAGCTACGATCCAAAGGAACTTCCGCAGTTGATCGCCGGCTCGGTGGTGGGACTTTTTCCAAGTTACATTGAAGGATTCGGTCTTTCCGTGCTTGAACAGCTCGCCTCCGGCATTCCCACCATCGCCTACGACGTGCCTGGCCCCCGACATATCTTTGACGCGACTGGCGCGGAGTTTTTGGTTCCGGCCGGAAACACGAAAGCAATGGCCGGCCGTGCCCTGGAAATTTTGCAGATGAATGAAATCGACTACAGCGCGTTGTCGGGCAAATGTCGGCAAATCGCCGCGCAGTTTCGTTGGGAACAGATCGCCTCTGACACGATCCGGGAGTACACCGCAGCGCTCGCTCGGCAAAAATCGCGAAACCAGCCGCGCGAAGGGCAAACCGTTTCAGTTTGAGCACGCTTCTCCAAATCGTTCCGAAAGTTCCCGGAGGAATCGATGGCGTCGGCGATCATGCCCTCACCATTGCCAAAAAACTGCGGGACAAATTCGGGTGCGACACTGTGTTCGCCACTTTCAAAACTTCTTCAGCGGGAAACGCCGGCGCCTTTGAAGTTTTGTCGCTCGATGGTTTGCTCGACGATTCATCCCGAAAATACGATCACACGCTGCTGCATTATGTGAACTACGGATTCCAAAAGCGCGGCGTTCCGTTTCGTTTGTTGTCGATCTTGCGTGCGTTGCGCCGGCAACATCGCGGGAAATTGCTCACGATTTTTCACGAGTTGTATGCTTCCGGCCCGCCCTGGACGAGCGCGTTTTGGTTGCAGCCGTTGCAAGTGCATTTGGCAAAGTCGGTCGGCCATTTATCGGACGCATGCATCGTGAGCAGCGATAATTTTCGCCGCGAACTGGAACGCATGGTCCCGAACGCGCACGTTGAACTCCATCCGGTCCCGTCAGGAATAGGAGAACCGTCGCTTTCACCGGATCAAATTGGCGATCGGGATCCGCATCGGTGGGCGATCTTCGGCGGCACAGCCTTGGTTGAGCGCTCGCTCCGATCGTTAGGTCAACTCCTGCCGCGCATTCCGGATTCGATTGCTCCCAGGAAGTTGTTTGTTCTCGGCGGCGAAGACAATCCGGTTGCGCGTTCGCTCCTTATCGATCTTGCGGTTGAATCCGATTACCGTCCTCACATTGCCGCGGCCGATGCCTCCGAAATTCTGAAGACTTGCTCGTTCGGCTGGTTCAATTATTTCCACCGCCCTGACGTCGAAACTTCAGTCATTTTGAAATCGAGCGCTTTCGCTTCTGCGTGTGCCCACGGCGTGATTCCCGTTTTTCCCCATCGCGGCTCAGCCGTCTCGCTCGATGCCGACCGTTTGCCCGGTCCGTTTTTTGTTGCGCCGGATCGCTCGGAAATTCCTGGCGCACGCGACCGCGCCAAAATCGCGGCTGACATTTACAATTGGTATCGGCGTCACGCTTCTTCGGAATCGCTGGTCCAGGGCATTGCCAGGACGCTCGGCCTGAGTGCTGGCCGATGAATCAGAATTCTCCTGAACGGTCGGTCGAATTGGTCGCAATCATCAATTCATTTAATCGCCGATCACTTTTGGAGGACGCAGTCGCATCGCTAACGAACGCGTTGCGGAGCGTTCCGTTTGCGTCGGCCATTGTTGTTTTCGAAGCCGGTTCCAACGATGGCAGCGCCGAGTTTCTTAGAACGTGGCGCGAACATCATCCCGCAGACAATCTTATTGTGATCGAAGCCTCGGCCGATCGCCGATCATTCAGCGCTGGCGTAAATGCCGCGTGTGCTGACGCAATAGGCCGTTTTCCGAAATGCCGCTGGCTTTTTCTTTATGAAACCGACAATTGCCTAACGAGCGCGGAACCGCTGGAGAAAGCGATCGCACTTCTCGAGTTGGAACCGCAGCTCGCTGCTGCGGGCTTCACCGTCAAACAGTATGACGGCAAGTTCTTTGGTTACGGAATGCGGTTCCCAACCGCGCTATCTTTCGCGCTTGGACAGAATCTCGCTGGCCAATTGAATCTGCACCGTCCGAACAATTCTGCCTGGCGGATCAGCGACGGAGTTCGCTGGCGCACGTGCGATGTGGTTTTCACCAGTCCACTCTTGGTTCGGCGCGAAGCGTGGGAGCAAAGCGGTGGATTCGATGAGAAAAATTTTCCATTTTCCGATGTCGATCTTGATTGGGCCTGGCGTTGCGCCAAGCTCGGCTGGAAGATGGCCGTCATCGCTTCCGACAACGTCGTGCACGATAATCGCCGGCAACTCTCGGCTTGGTCGGCGAATCGCGCGCTTGATTTTCATCGCAATCGGTTCGGCCTCTTGAAACGGCATCGCGGCAAACACGTCGCGCTGCTCAAGCCTTTGCTATTTCTTCGACATTGCCTGGAAGCGATCATTCTTGCGCGGAAGTCTGCCACGGATCCAGTGGCGAAAGAAAAACTCGCGAAACGCAAACAGATGCTGCGAACGGTTTGGAGCAATTACTCTTAGGTCGCTCTAGCGGGTTCTCATATGGCGCAAGTCCTATTGCTTTCTGCGGCTGCGGTTCAAGCCAGGGATGATTACAATCGCGGTGCCTTTCGCAAGCTGTGGGAAAGTGCGCAGGTTGATACTTTCAGAAAACATTCACTAACGAATGATCCGTCGGCGGCTGATCTGATCCTGTTCGCTGAGCTCTACGGAGCCGGAGCGTATTTTCAATTGGTGCGCCGACATCCTTTTGTGAAGAAATTTCGCGAGAAATGTTTTCTCTTTTGCTCCAACGATTTCGTCATTCCGTTTCTGCCGGGCGTTTATGCATCGATCGAGAAACGCTGGTTGTCGGCGCGGACGCGTTCCGGATTTTATCTCGCAGTATCCGAAAACGAGTTCGTCGATTTCACTGCTCCGCGTGAGGATCTGACTTATCTTTATAGCTTCCTCGGTACGGTCGATACTGCTCCGGTGCGCCGCAAACTGGCTACGTTATCGCACCCGAGGTCGTTTTTTCAGGATACTTCGGCGGACTATCGTGATGTGCTGAGCGCAAAATTGGACACAGCGGCCATGCAGCAGTACTGGCGGCGATACGGAGAGATATGCAAGCAAAGCAAATTCATTCTTTGTCCGAGAGGCATGGGCACGTCCAGTGTCAGGCTGTTTGATGCGATGCGAATGGGACGTGTGCCGGTCATTTTATCCGACCAATGGGTTCCGCCGGAAGGTCCGTCTTGGGACAAATTCAGTCTTCGTGTTCGAGAAGCTGATTTCGATCGAATCCCGGCTCTGCTCGAGCAGCTGGAGCCGAAAGCGGTTGAGATGGGAATGCTTGCTCACGCGCAATGGGAGGAATGGTTTTCGCCGGCGGTTTGCTTTCATCACGTGGTGGAATGGTGCTTGGACATCAAGAAGCATCGCGGTATTCCCGAAGCATTGGCCCGCTTCATCCCATTCATTCAATACTTGAGGCCGTTCCATTTTCGTCATTTACTGCGCACGAAATATCACGCGTGGCGGAAACGATGAGCGCGCGCATTTGTTTTGCCTTTAATGGATAAAGAAGATGTTCGCCTCTGGCTTTGGCGAAAGTTTGGCCTCGCAATGTGGCGCCATGCGCTTCCATTCGGAGCCGATGTTTACTTGGATATTTGTCGACTTGGTTATAACCCCGCAATTATTTTCGATGTCGGCGCAAACGTTGGCCAAAAGAGTCTTTACATGTTGAAGTTGTGGCCGAATGCGGACATTCATGCCTTTGAGCCGGTCAGCAAAACATTTCAGGCCCTTCGAGAAAACGTCGCGAAGCGCCCCCAAATTCATCCGTGGAACATTGCTCTTTCCGATTCGATCGGCGTCGCGGAAATTTTTCTGGACGCGCAATATTCAGAACTGAGCAGCATGAACAAACCGGGAGGCGCAACGAGCGAAATGATCCAGCTCGCAACGCTCGCTGCTTTCACGAAAGATCACGAACTTAATCATGTCGATCTTCTAAAAATCGACACTGAGGGGCATGAAGAGAGCGTTCTTCGCGGCGCCGGCGCGATGTTTGAGACAAACCCGCCGTCAATCTGTGTGATTGAAGCAGGCTTTAATGGCGCTAAACCGTTTGTTCCGGCCGACACTTTGATGAAATGGTTTGATGATCGTGGTTATCGCTTTGCGGGATGCTACGATCACGGCCTTAACTCGAAGGGCCGTTTCCTCGAGCGCGCTGATCTTCTTTTCATCTTTGGCCGCGAGATTGGTTGAGACGCTCTGAAAATTCTTTTTTCATCTTATTTGTTTGATCCCAGTGTAGGCGGAATTGAATCGGTCTCGAAACTTCTCGCCGAAAAATTCGCGGCTTCTGGCAACGAAGTCCACGTCATCACTCAAACTACTGGAGAGGAGATTGCCGGCGCGAATTATCGATTAACCCGACGTCCGTCGATCGCCAGACTGTTTAGCCTGCTTCGCTGGAGCGATTTGTTTTTTCAGAACAACATCAGTCTCCGGAGTTTGGTTCCCGCTTTGGTTTTGCGAAAACCTACCCTTGTCGTTCATCAGACCTGGCTGCAAAACACCCGCGGCGGCGTTGGTTGGAACAATCGGCTCAAGTACGCCCTGCTTCGCTTTGTCACCAACGTTGCGATCAGTAAAGCGGTGGCCGACCGCATCAGCGGACATTCGTTTGTGATTGGCAATCCGTATGACGACACCGTCTTTCGGCCGAACCCGAACGTCGCTCGCGACAAAAGCCTTGCCTTCGTTGGCCGCCTCGTTTCCGACAAAGGCGCTGATCTGCTTTTGCAGGCGATGAAGCTTTCGCAAAACGATGGCGTAACGCCTGACCTCACGATCGTTGGCAGCGGTCCGGAAGAAAAAAATCTGCGAAGGCTCGCCGCTGAACTTGCCTTAGATCGACAGGTAACTTTTGCCGGCCAAAAATCTGGCGCCGCGCTGGCCGCGCTTTTGAATCGACATCGAATTCTGGTCGTACCGTCGCGCTGGGCTGAGCCGTTTGGAGTCGTTGCATTGGAGGGAATCGGCTGTGGTTGCGTTGTCGTCGGCTCGGAAAAAGGCGGATTAAAGGAAGCAATCGGTCCGTGTGGTCTAACTTTCGAAAACGGAAACGTCCGCGGGCTGACCGACCAATTGAAGCGCCTGCTCAATGATCCCGACTCGCAGATGAGTTTGCGGCAACATGCCGCTGAACACTTGGCAAAGTTTCAATCGGACACGGTCGCCGCAGCTTATCTTCGGTTGATCCGAAAGATGGTCACATGATTTTACTTTCTCATCCTACCGGCAACGAATTTGTCCGGGAAGCATTGGTGGCTTTCGATCGCGCCGGAACGCTTGGCGAATTCTGGACAACGGTGAGTTGGGATTCCAACTCGCTGATCGATCGCGCTCTACCGCCACGGCTTGGCGAGATTTTGCGGCGTCGATCTTTTGTGAAAACAGTTCAGTCGCGCACGCATACGGTCCCACTACGCGAAATGATTCGATTGTTTGCCGGAGCGATCGGAATTACGTCGCGCCACGAAACCGGAGCGTTCAGCATCGACGCTGTTCTTCGCGCCCTGGATCGAAAAGTCGCGGAACGACTCCGCAAGATCGACAACCCCGAGATAATCGGGGCTCGCGAATCTTTTCGAAGTTGTAATACTATCTACGCTTACGAAGACGGTGCGCTCCAAAGCTTTCGCGCGGCGCGTGATCTTGGTTTGAAACGTATCTACGATCTGCCAATTGGTTATTGGCGAGTTGGGCAGCGCATTTTTGCGGAAGAGAAAGAGCGCGAACCAGCGTGGGCAGCAACTTTGACCGGAACCCTCGACAGCGCAGAAAAACTTGGCCGAAAAGACGACGAGCTGCGACTTGCCACGCGGGTAATCGTTGCGAGCACGTTCACAAAGCAAACTCTTGCCGACGCGCCTTCTACCGCGAAAATCGACATCGTTGCCTACGGCGCGCCGCCGACGATTTCCGATGAGATCAGAAAATCGAACGGTCGACTCAAGGTCCTCTTCGCCGGTTCCCTCGGCCAGCGCAAAGGTTTGTCTTATCTGCTCAAAGCAGTCGAGATGCTCAAAGACGCGGCGGAGTTGACCCTACTCGGCCGAAAAGCCGCCTCCGGATGTGCACCGCTCGAAAACGCCGTCCGAAAATATCGTTGGGTGCCAACTCTGAGCCACGCTGGGATGCTGCGCGAAATGCAAAGCCACGATGTGCTCGTTTTGCCTTCCCTCTTTGAAGGTTTTGGTTTGGTGATTCTGGAAGCAATGGCGCAGGGCACGGTTGTGATTACGACCGACCACACTGCCGGTCCGGACGTCATTGAAAACGGAACCGACGGGTTCATCGTCCCGATCCGATCGGCGGAAGCGATCGCGGAGAAACTCGACTTGCTGGCGAGTGATCCTGAGCGGCTCATGGCCATGAAATTGATGGCCAAACAGAAGGCGGCGTCGCGAGGATGGGAAACTTATCGGCAGCGCCTGGTAGAAGTGGCACGGGAAGTGATGGCGAGCTAAGGTGCGCCACCAATGCGAGCATCGTCGCGGTAGTGCGCCCCTTTGACCTGCAAATGAGCATCGAGACTCCGGAAGAGAAAGCAAAGCATCGGATTCGCCAGTTGATCTGGCTTTATCTCTGGCTGCTCCTGATTGAAGGCGCGTTGCGCAAATGGGTCATGCCAAGCTACTCCAATCCGCTGCTTCTTGTGCGCGATCCAGTCCTGTTGGCGATCTATTTTTACACGCTCCGGGCGCACGTTTTCCCGCGAAACGCTTTTGTCATCTCACTTTGGATCATTGGCGGTCTCTCACTGGCGGCGAGCATTATCCAGTTGAGTCCGTACTTGCCGATGACCCCGCTTCTCGAAGTCACGCTCTACGGTTTCCGCTGCAACTTTTTGCACCTGCCGCTCATTTTTATAATGGCAAGTGTGTTTGATGAGGAGGACGTAAAGAAATTGGGTTGGTGGATTCTCTTGGGAATGATTCCGATGTGTTTGATCATGGCTGCCCAGTTCAAAGCATCGCCAGATTCGTTCATCAATCGGACCGCCGGCCTTGGCGAAGGCGAACAGCTCACCGCTGGCGGCGGTAAAATTCGCCCGCCCGGAACATTCTCTTTTATTTCGGGACCGGTTTTTTACATGAGCGTCGCGGCCGCATTTCTGATTTACGGCGCGCTCACTCGAACAGTCTACAAAAACTGGCTTCTAATTGCTTCGGCGGTAGCATTGGTGGTTGGCATTGTTGTCTCCGGTAGCCGTTCGTGCGTCGGTTCCGTGCTCATTGTTGTCTCTTCGATCGTGGTAATTTTTGTGGTCCGCCCCAAAGCCGTGAATCAATTTGGCCGCACTTTGCTGATTGTTGTTATCGGCGGATTTATTCTTACCCGCCTTCCTATTTTCAAAGAAGGTGCACAGATTCTGTCCGACCGGTTCACCACCTCAGCCGAAGCCGCTGAAACCACCATCACTAAGGGAATGATCCAGCGAGAAATCAGCGAATTCACCGAAGGTTTGAGCAACATCGACAAGTTTCCACTCTTTGGCTACGGGATTGGGATTGGCACAAACGTCGGCGGTCGCGTTCTGATTGGGCGGCCCGCATTTTTACTCGCCGAAAACGAGTGGTCTCGTGTTTTGGCGGAAAGCGGGCCGATTCTCGGATTGGCATTTTTGATCTGGCGAACTCTTTTAACGCTCAAGCTCGGATGGTTGAGTTTCATTGCCCTCAGACGCGGGTCCCTTCTTCCAATCCTGGTTTTTAGTTCTGGTTTTGCCTTGCTCTTAAAGGGACAACTTGGTCAGCCGACCACTCTCGGCTTTGCTACATTCCTCTGTGGTCTCTGCCTCGCCGCTACTCGGCCTCGCATTATCGAGCCTGCCGACGTCGGGCCTCCGTTGATCGATCAACCGCTTGCAAAACCGCTCCCGCGTAGATCGGTTTACGCAAATCGTCTCCACGGGCCCGAGATCGGCGCCGAACACAACAATGGTTCTGCTGATCGGTAATTACCCGCTCGATCGGCAGCAAAGCATGCAGCGTTTCGGAACGATGATGCTGCACGGCCTCAACGCCTCTGGAATTTCCGCGGAGTTAATCGCGCCCCGGCCGTTTTTTGGAAAATTTCGCGGCGCCGGAAGTTTCGTCGCCAAATGGCTCGGCTACATCGACAAGTTCGTTTTGTTTCCGCGCCAACTCCGGTCCACTCTTACGAAAGAAAAGCCGTCCATCGTTCACATTTGCGATCACTCGAACGCGATGTACGGCAGCTCGGCCGCGCAAGCGCCCGTGGTTGTGACTTGCCATGATCTTCTCGCTGTTCGCGGCGCGCTCGGTGAGGAAACAAATTGTCCCGCGTCGCTCACCGGAAAAGTTTTGCAACGCTGGATCTTGCGCGGATTGCGCCGCACCAGCGTCGTGGCCTGCGTTTCGCAAGCCACCGAAGCGGACGCACGTCGCCTCGTTTCACGTGGCGCGGCTAGGCCCAAAATTGAATTGGTCCGGCTCGGTTTGAATTATCCGTTTCGCAAATTGCCGGAAGCAGAGGTCTCGGCGCGTCTCGCGAAAATTCCAAACTTTAATCTGGATATTCCATTTATTTTGCACGTCGGCTCCAATTTGCGCAGAAAAAATCGAGACGGCGCGCTCCGGATTTTCGCGCTCTGCAAAGAGAAATGGAACGCGCGTCTCGTTTTCGTCGGCGACATGCTCACGCCCGAATTACTTTCCTTGGCGGAAAGTCTCGGAATTTCCGACTGCGTCACGCAAGTGCCCGACGCTTCTGCCGAAATGCTCGAGGCACTTTATAATCGCGCGGTCGCGTTGCTCTACCCATCGCGCTTTGAGGGTTTCGGTTGGCCGGTCATTGAAGCGCAAGCCTGCGGCTGTCCGGTTGTCTGCAGCAACTCCGGTCCCTTACCCGAAGCAGCCGGCGACGCCGGTCTTTTTTACGATCCGGATGACGAGGCCGGCTTCGCGAACGATCTCCTTCGGTTGCGTGATCCTGCGCAACGCGCGATTTGGAGCGAAAAGAGCGTGCGCAACGCGGAACGTTTTTCGACCAGCCGGATGGTCTCGCAATACATCGACATCTATCGCAATCTGGGAGCGCAACTGTGAAAACAATTCTGATGCTTCTCAGTTTTCTGTTGCCTTGGAATTTGCGGCGGTCGTTTCTCGAGAAACAATTCGGTTACCAAATCGATCCGAGCGCGCGCATTGGATTGGCCTGGATTCTTCCGACGCGCTTGATCATGGAAGAAGGCAGTCGGATCGGCGCCGCGACCGTGTGCAAGAACCTCGATCTTCTTCATCTCAAAGCGCACGCTTCCATCGGCCGCGGCAATTGGATCACGGGATTTCCACTCGGCTCGTCACGCCATTTTGCACATCAAACAGATCGCCGCCCGGAGCTGATCGTCGGTGAGCACTCGGCCATCACTAACCGTCACCTGCTCGATTGCACAAACTCGGTCATCATCGGCCGGTTCACCACCTTTGCCGGATTTCATTCCCAAATCATCACTCACAGCATCGACATCGAGCAAAATCGACAGTCTTCGAAGCCGGTGCGGGTGGGCGACTATTGTTTTGTCGGAACCAATTGCGTTTTACTGGGCGGAAGCACGCTCCCCGACTTTTGCGTTCTCGGCGCGAAATCTCTGCTCAACAAAAGCTTCACCGATACCTATCAGCTTTACGGCGGCGTGCCGGCCCGGCCGATAAAATCGCTCTCGCGCGACTGCAAATATTTCCAGCGGACGGAAGGTTTCGTTGTCTAGCGCCTTGAAGATTCTGCAATTGGTGCACACGCTCGATCCGAGCGTTGGCGGCGTGGCGACTTCAGTGCTCGCACTCAGCCGCGGAATGGCGCGGCGCGGTCACAAGATCGACATCGTCGTGTTAGACGAACCGTCCGCCTCGTGGATGAAGGATGTTGATCTAACCGTACATGCGCTCGGCTCCGGCAGGACGAGTTATCGTTATTCGCGCGCATTCCTGCCGTGGCTGCGAGAACATGGTGGCGACTACGATCGCGTGATCGTGAATGGCATCTGGCAATACTTGAGCTTCGCCGCCTGGCGGCGTTACGCCGGCTCATCGATTCCTTACTTCGTTTTTCCACACGGCATGCTCGATCCGTGGTTTAAGGAAACGTTTCCGCTCAAGCATCTAAAGAAATGGCTCTACTGGCCGTGGGCTGAGTATCGCGTGTTGCGCGATGCCGCCGCGGTGATCTTCACTTCCGCGGAGGAACGCTTGCTGGCGCGCAAATCGTTCTGGCTTTATCGCGCTCGCGAAAAAGTTTCACCGCTGGGGGTTGAGGAATCGCCGATTTTGCCGAACGCGGAGGCAGAATTTCTCTCGCGCTATCCACAATTGCAGAACACGCGAAATTTTCTTTTTCTGGGACGACTTCATCCCAAAAAAGGTTGCGATATTTTGCTGGACGCCTTTGCGCGATTTTCTGGCCGCGACGGAATTTCCCTGATCCTGGCCGGACCCGACCAAGTTGGCTGGGAAAAGGATCTGCGCAGACAAGTGGAGCATTTGAATTTAACAGACCGGGTTGTTTTTACCGGAATGCTGCAAGGCGCGATGAAACAAGGCGCGTTTGCCAGCGCCGACGCATTCGTCCTTCCATCGCACCAGGAAAATTTCGGGATCTCGGTGGTCGAAGCTCTCGCCGCCGGTGTTCCCGTTTTAATTTCGAATCGCGTAAACATCTGGCGCGAGATCGACGCCGACCGCGCCGGCTACATTGAATCGGACGATCTCGAAGGCACGACTCGTTTGCTTCAACGCTGGATCGACACACCATCAGCGGAACGCGAAGCGATCCGCGGCAATGCCCGACACTGTTTCGAGCAACGCTTTGCAATCGACCGCGCGGCCGATTCGCTTTTGCGGATCCTGAACGAGCCCCAAACTGCTCCATGAAAATTACGATCGTCCTGGGTGCCTTCTTTCCAGTGCCTCCGATCATGGGCGGCGCTGTGGAAAAAGTCTGGTTCGCGCTCGCAGAGGAATTTGCGCGACGCGGCCACGAAGTTCTGATCGTTTCACGCGCCGTCCCGCAATTTCCGCGCTCTGAAGTGCGCAGCGGCGTGAAACATTTGCGTGTCCCGGGATTCGACACCCCGTGGTCGATCGTCTGGTTGAAATTTCTCGATCTTATTTACTCGATCAGGGTTCTCTCCGTTCTCCCCACCGCCGACATCATCGTTACGCACACGTTTTGGCTGCCGATTTTGCTGCGCTCCTCCAAGCGCGGAAAAATTTACGTCCACGTAGGCCGTTACCCGAAAGGCCAGATGTGCTTGTATCGCCACGTCGGACGATTGCAGACGCTGACTCGGGCGCTAGCGCGCGCAATTGTGGAACAAGTGCCCGATCTCGAACCGAAGGTTTCGGTCGTGCCAAACCCAGCTCCGGAACCGCAAACTCCGGGCGCACCTCCTTCCCTGGCCGAGCGTGAGAAGATCATGCTTTTTGTCGGCCGCGTGCATCCGGAAAAAGGCGTTCATCTTTTAGTTGAAGCGTTCGCGGGCAAGCCGGCTGCTTTTGAGGGTTGGAAACTCGTGATTGTAGGGCCGGCAGAAATCAAGTTAGGCGGCGGCGGCAAAGGTTACCTTGTCGATCTTAAGCGCCGCGCGCGAGACGCAGCGGTTGTCTTTCGAGGACCGGTCTTCGATCCGCTTGCGCTGGAAAAAGAATTTCGTTCCGCGCGAATTTTTGTTTATCCCTCATTGGCAGAGCGCGGCGAAACTTTCGGCCTGGCGGCGCTCGAAGGAATGGCGCACAGTTGCGCCGTGTTTGTCTCCGATCTCGGCTGCTTCCACGATTTCATTAGCGATGGCGAGACCGGTTTCATCTTTAATCATCGCGCCCAGAATCCGGTCGAATCGCTCCGGGAAAAAATCGCGGGTGCGATTGTCGATCCAACCTTGCTCGCCCGTGTAGCCGACGCGGGCTATGGCAGATCGGCCGACCATTCGATCTCGCGCGTCGCGGATCAATTTTTAGCCGACTTTAATTCCGTGCTTCGAGAATCCGATGCCGCACGAACAAATCGTTAATCCAGCTCAAACGTCGCCCTACGATTCGCCCTGGCCGCTGAGCCAGCGTTTCTTGCGGGTGCTCTGGGGATTTTGCTGGACCCTCTTTTGCGTTTGGACGCCGAAACCGCTCAATGAATGGCGGCTGTTTTGGCTGCGTGTCTTCGACGCCAAAATCGACGGCACGCCCTTCGTGCATCAGCGCGCACGCATCGAAATTCCGTGGAATTTGACGCTCCACGATCACGCCTGCCTCGGTGATCGCGCGAATGCTTATTCGTTAGGTGAAATAGAAATCGGCGCGCACGCCACGGTCGCCCAGGAAGTTTATCTCAGTAGCGCCACTCACGACTTCAATCGACCGGAAATGCCGCTGGTGACGGCGAAAATTACGATTGGCGAAGACGCGTTCATCGGCGCTCGGGCTTTTGTTCTGCCTGGGGTGACAATTGGCGCGCGCAGCGTGATCGGCGCCTGCTCGGTCGTGACGAAGGATGTTCCGGATAATGTGGTCGCGGCGGGGAACCCGTGCCGGGTCATCAGGTCGCGGCCGCCGTCAGCATGAATTTTTCCGCCCTGTCTCGTCACGGGGCTTTCATCGCTCTTCTTGTTTTTTACGGGGCGCTTCTCGCGTTTCAACTCGATCACGGTCTCGCCAGCGGCGATGGCCACGGTATTGTGCGCGCGACCCAGGTGCTGGTGAACAGCGGTCAGATCGAAGTTTCGCGGCCTCCCGGTCATCCTACGACTGAGTTTTATCTTTTTGGCACAATCGGATGGATTTTGCTGAAAATATTTGGCGTCGAGTTTGGCGATAAAGTTTTTCTCATCTGGCAAGGCGTGGCCGCGCTCGCCACCCTGACTGTTTTTTACGAACTACTCTATCGTCTCACCGCGAGTCGCCTGCGCGCTCTTTTGGCCACCATCGGCCTGGCATTTTCAAGCCAGTTTTTTCTCAACGCAGTTGATGGCGAAGAATTTATTTTCGGTCTTCTGTTTTTGTTGATCGCGGTCCGGCTCCTGGTTGTTCCACCAGAAACCGTGAGCGTCCGTCGGCTGCTTTTGTCGATCTTTTGTTTCGCGCTTGCGAGCGGTTGCCGGCCGGAGCTGGTGTTCGCGGTGATTATTTTCCCGATCTATTGCCTGCTGAATTCGAAGCTCGGTTGGAAGTATGCGCTCACCAGCGTCGCGCTAACGGGGATCGCGGTCGTCATCGTTTGGCTACCAATCTTGTTCGTTGGCGTTCGCGCGCCCTACACCGCCGGCATGAACCTGCGGGAATCGATTCTTGGCGGCGTCTACCGGATCGTCTTTCAAGCTTTTACGCCGCCGGTCTTTCTTTTGCTCTGCTGGGCCCTGATCACGGCGCTGCGCGACTGGCGAAGACAGAAGAGAAATTTCGCATTCATCGCGTCTTGCCTCATTCCGCTCATTTTTCTGGCGGTGTTTTTCTTGCACGCCTCCAAAGCCGCTCACCTGCTCGTCGCTTTACCCTTCATCTTGCTGTTGGCCGCTAGTCGATCGCTGGCTTTGGTTCTAGCGCTCTCCTTTTTTACTTTGCTCGGCTCGGTGGTGAACATCGACATCTTCAAAGATCGACAACTGGTGCGTCCGTTTTTCGTTCCGGGAAGTTATTTTCAAGTCGTCCGGCAGAAGCCGTATTACAAACTGGATTATCTCCGGAAACTTTTAGACCGGTGCGAGAACCGGCCGGCCGTCATAATTGGCAGGGCTTGGCCATGGGACTTTGAATACCACATCGACCGCGGCAATTTGCCGGTGCGTGAGAAGGATCTGCACGGCGCAATTAAGCGCGACATCCCGGCGTTTTTTTCCAGTGGCGACCGTTGCATTTTTTTGCCGCCGGATGCCGCTTATGAAAATGCTTTGTTGGAGGAATGGCAGCAGAAGGGTTATGCCATGAAAATGGACGCGAACCTTTATCGCAAGCTGTTCGCGCGCTACGACGTTCGCTCCGCGTTTTCGGCAACGACCGCCGATGTGGGCGGCGTCACTTTTACTTTGTTTCGGGTCGAGTGAGATAGCGCCATGTCGGAATCGCTCGCCATCATCGTTCTGACCTATAACGAAGCCGACAATCTTCCTCGTTGTTTGGATTCCATCGCCGGCTTCGGCGAAATTATCGTGCTCGATTCCGGCAGCGACGACGGCACCCTGCAGATCGCTCAGAGCGCCGGTGTGCGCGTTTACGAACGTCCTTTCGAATCTTTCGCCCAACAGCGAAACTGGGCCTTGGAAAATTGTGATCTGAAGACTGAATGGGTCCTCTTTCTCGATGCCGACGAAGTTGCGACGCCGGAATTTCGTCAGGCCGTTGGCGATGCGATTCAGAACGCGGCCAATTCAATCGCAGGTTTCTATTGTTGCTGGAAAATGATGCTCGATCAGCGATGGCTCCGGCGGAGCGATTCATTTCCAAAATGGCAATTGCGAATCGTGCGGCGGGGCCGCGCCGACTTCATCGACAGCGGCCATGGTCAGAAAGAGGGACGGGTTGACGGCGAACTCGGTTATGTCCGCGAGCCCTACCTGCACTACGCGCTGAGCAAAGGCTGGGAAGCATGGTGGGCCAAGCACAACCAGTACTCCGATGAGGAAGCGGCCGACCGATTATCTCGCTCCGCTTCGTTCGGCGAATTGTTCTCGAAAGATCCGTCCCGCAGAAACCGCGCGCTTAAACCAATCTTGAGCCGAATTCCCGGTTGGCCGCTCCTGCGGTTTCTGCACATGTATATTTTGAAAGGCGGCTTTCTCGAAGGCCGCGAGGGATTCGCCTATTGCGCCAGCATGGGCTGGTACGAACATCTGATCCGCGCGAAAATGCGCGAGCTTCGCAACAATCAGTAAGCGCTGCGCGGCGGCCTGAACAATTGGCCGAACGTGCGCAGAATGATCGCGCACTCGAGCGACAGGTTCCAGTTCTCGAGATATTCAATGTCGCAGGCGACCCGGTTCTCGATATCGGCGCTGTTACGCGCTTCGCCGCGAAATCCGCGCACTTGCGCCAGACCGGTGATGCCCGGTTTCACAAACGTGCGGACGTGATAGTTCCCCATGAATTTGGAGAACTCACGGTTGTGTTCGATCAAATGCGGCCGCGGCCCGACGATGCTCATGTCGCCGCGAAGCACGTTCCAGAACTGCGGCACTTCGTCGATGCTCAGTTTGCGGAACAATTTTCCCAACGGGTAAACGCGCTCGTCTGCAACACTGGCCTGACGCGATATCTCGCCATTGCTGGAATGCATCGTGCGAAATTTGTAGATCTCGAACTCACGATTTTGCATCCCGGCGCGGTTTTGCACGTGAAAGAGCGGACCGGGCGACTGCAATCGCTGCGCGATGAAAACGATCACGGCGAAAACCGGAAAAACGACGAGTATAACCGGAAGCGCGATCGCGATATCGATCGCGCGCTTGAAAAATCGGTTCAGCGGGTTTTCCAACGGCTCTTCGCGCAATCCGATGAAACGAAAGCCGCCGTCTTCAAAGTGCGTCACCGAATGGCGCAATCGTTCTTCCAGATCGCTTAGGATGAGAAGCCGAATGCCAAGCTGATCGCAAATCTGGATGACATTTGAGTTGGCCTCGGAAAAAAGCGGGAACTCGAGCAGAATGACTTGGGTAATGCCATGATCACGAATGACATTTTCCAGTTGATCGCGCGTTCCGAGTACCGGAACTCCGCCATTGTCGATCTTATCGTCGTCGGAAATTAAGCCGACGGTGCGCAAACCGATTTCGGACTTGCGCTGAAGCCACTCGCGCAGTTGCGCAGCCCGTTGGCCTGAGCCGATCAGAAGTGTTTTGTCCTCACGGCGAAAAATTCCCCAGGATAAGAGCGAGGGGAGATAATAATGCGAGAAGAGGAGCGCGATGTAGAGCCACGGAACGAAGTTGAATAAAAATACGCGCGAGATGAATGCGTCCTTGGCGGCGACGAGATAAAGCACAAGCAGCCCGACGCTGGCGGCCGTTTGCCGGAGACTGAGCCGATGCGGGCGGAGCAGTTCGTTTTGGAGGAAAAAATTTTTGGACCGGCTCAGCGTTTCCAAAGTCAATCCGAGCACCAGCATTCCGCAGTAAATGCTGTAGCGGCCCCAGGTCAGTGAGCCGCCCGGCGAATAAAATGTCACCATGATCCAGACGCCCATCCAGAAGATGGCAGCGACAATGATGATCTGGCAAAACAGGAAGACGCGGTAAAGTCCTTCCGTCCGTTGCGTGACCATGTTCTATTTTGCTGGGCTGATCATGAGAGTACGCGATGGCCGCA
>Ga0137396_10000123_pt1 | contig 29871 bp, 40 predicted proteins | sample czc16metaG_FD_108284 | JGI IMG/M metagenome (GOLD analysis project Ga0137396, IMG submission 108284) | Vadose zone soil microbial communities from Angelo Coast Range Reserve, California, USA - czcobulk3.16 metaG | ecosystem: Environmental > Terrestrial > Soil > Vadose zone | place: USA...
ATATCATCAAGGACAAAAGTTAGGATCCCAAGAGAGTCGAAGATGTACCTCTGCAAGGGCTGCGGACTAGCCCTCGTCCCCGGACATAACGCAAAGATACGATTGCACGCACATACAACAGGAATTGTGATCTCTTGCCTATCTTGTGGAGCTGTGAAAAGGTATCCCGTCAACCCCAAAATCGCAGCGGGCAAGGGTCTTGCGCGATGAATCCTTATATTGCTCAGTCCCCGCCCTACGCGAAGAAAAATATTCCATCAAGTATGAGGACGCGTTAGTATGCCCACAGCCTTCGAAGTTCCAGCAAACGAACTAATCAACCGATTAGCAAAGCATCTGAAAGAGAACGTATCAGAAATCTCTCCACCATCATGGTCCGAATACGCCAAGACAGGCGCCCACAAGGAGAGGCCCCCGCAGGATCCTGACTGGTGGTACGCCCGTTGTGCCTCTCTTCTGCGGAAGCTCTACGTTCACGGCCCAGTCGGAGTATCCCGTCTCCGAGTACAGTACGGTGGCAACGTTGGAAAGGGAAACTCGCCTGAACATCACGGCCGAGCCGGAGGATCGGCTATCAGAGAGCCACTCCAGCAACTTCAGAAAGCCGAGCTTGTAGCAATAGAGGGTAGGAAAGGACGAAAGCTGACCAAGCAAGGTCTCACGCTGTTAAACAAGACTTCCGCTGAGGTGGCGAAAGGATTGAAGGCTAGGCCGCGAGAGGCCCCGAGCTAATGTCTGGGGAAGACTACTCCGACGAAGAACTCGAAGAACTGCGGCGACGCAGAATGGCCCAGCTCCAGCAGCGGGCCTCATCCGACGATCAACGACGTTCTCAAGCCCAACAACAGGTAGAGAGACAGAAACAAGCAATCATCAGAAAGATTCTCACTCCCGAAGCGAGACAGCGTCTTACAAATATCCGAATGGTAAAACCTGAGTTTGCGGAAGAATTGGAAATGCAACTCATTCAACTAGCTCAATCAGGAAGGCTGCAAGGCCAGGTGACCGACGAACAGCTAAAGAGGACCTTGGTTCAGCTCCAAGGTCAGAAAAAGGAGATCAAGATCAGGAGAGGCTAGCGATGGCACGCCACAAACCATCGGGGAAGAAGCATCATCTGTCCCACGCCCTCAAACAAGCCCAGCCCGTACCTTCATGGGTTGTGGCGAAGACCTCGGGAAAGGTCCGTCGAACGCCGAAACAGAGACACTGGAGAAAGACAAAGATCAAGGTGTAGATGCTAACGAGCAAAGAGAAGAAACCAAAGAAAAAGGCCAAGACCGATTCAAAGGAGAAAGCGGTCAAGACTCCCAAGAAAAAGAAAGATGACTCTCTGGCCGAGAAGCCTGAACAAGTCTCCCCTGTCAAAGAGGAGAGCGAAGAAAGGCTCGAGGAGATCGCCGAGGAGCCCAAGGAGGTCATCGAGGCTCCTGAAGCCCCTGAAGCTCCCGCTGAGCCTGAAGAGCCAGAGGAAGAGGAGCTGGAGATCGTTGAGGAAAAATTCTATGATCTCAATCTCCGACGAATATGGAACGCTCCGCGGGAGAAACGGACTCCGAGAGCCGTGCGATTCCTGCGCGAGTTCGTGGCTCAAAGGATGAAGACAACCGAAGTCTCGCTGAGCGAGGAGACGAACAGCATGCTCTGGCAGCGAGGAATAAGCAAACCTCCCCGGAAAATTCGAATCAGAGTTGTGAAGGACAAGGAGGGGAGAGTCATAGTCTTTCCAGGCGAGGGAAAGAGCCGTGCCAGTGATACTGTCTGAAAGGCTCGGCCACAGCCGAGTATAACACGCGGACTCGGTAGCTTTTCAAAACTCTCGGAAAGTTCCTTTTTGAGATCCCGGTTCACACTGCGCCTGTTGATACATGAACAGTTCATTATGGGCGATTCCGAGTCTCTGACCAGTTTCCAGAAAGAAGATGATTCTTTGAATCGGGGCTTGTTTCAGCCCCGTTTTGGTGAGGCCGATTTTCGCAGAGGCAGGTTCTTTAGCGCGATTTTCTAAACCCATTTGTTGGGACAGGATCCCCCTCGATGATACCATCAAATGCGAATCGTATTCGCCTAGCTGTTTTCGTTTTTCCTATTTCTGGCCTCATCGCCGCTTTAGGAGCACTGGTTCCAGGAATAGGCATCGACCCAAGCTCTGATCCCGCTGGCTTTGCGAGGGCAGCGAATCTCGTAGGGATAGCTAATCTCGCAGGTCTGGTGTCAATAGTCTTGTTACTGTTTGGGTTTCAAGCTCTGTATGCGTTTCTCGCGGGTAGTTCCATGGACAGGCTGGCTTTCATAGGGATGGAGTTGAGTACTGGGGGCGCGACTCTATTCGCGTCTTTCCTAGGAATCATCGCTTTTGTTGGCCCAGTAGCCGGGAGTCACTACTTGAATGGTCAAGTTGATGCGATTGGTATTGTTGCCGAAGCAGTATCTTCATCCAACCTTCCGGTCCTTATCTTCGGAGGTTTTTCATTGATCTCCTACGTGATAGGTTCAGTGCTCTTTGGAGTGGCAATATGGCGATTTGGCAATCTACCTAAGTGGTCGGCTGTTTCGTATGCTCTTTCGACGCCGTTGAGCGCAACGCCTCACTATATTCCCGCGTTTTGGTTCCTGGGAGGTATGCTCTTATTCGTGAGTGGAATAGGGATAGTTCGGGGCGTTTGGAGGTTCCAGGCAGGGCACTAGGGTCGTAGGCTGCGATGGCGGCATGGTCAGACGCGATTGAATCAGTACGCCTCGATAGGCTTGATGGCTTCGAGTTCGAAGAACTTTGCAAACGAATTTTCGAGAAGCTCAACTTAGGGAAGGTGACCTATGTCGGCCATACTGCCGACGAAGGGCGCGACTTAATTCTAGAAGGCTACAACGGGGGCAGGGCAGTTGTTGAGTGCAAGCACTGGCCCGGGTCATCCGTCGGTCGTCCGATTGTCCAAAAACTGCATTCAGCAACCATATCCTCTGACGCTCGCCAAGCCTTGGTCATAACCACTGGCCACTTCACGAAAGACGCGGTCGAATACGCGAAGAAACTGACCTCAAGTGGAATCCAAGTGGAGTTGGTTGACTTGCCAATACTCAGCGAAATGGCTAGAAGGGCCGGGATCAGGTTGTTAACAAAGGGTCAGTCCTATCCAATCGAAACCTTACACGTTTCAGAACCGAGAGAAATCTCAAACAAAATACACGCAGAAGTTCTTTCTCCTCTTGAAAGTTCTCCCGCGAAACCCAATGGTTTGGCAAACGTCGAGCCAGGAATCCTGGAGTTCAAGGCGGTTTATCTCGTAAATTACAACATCCACCAGGATTTCGTAACTAGCGTTCGCACAGTTCACTCAATCCATGCCGATAAGCAGTCCCTTCTTGTGAACGCGGTTGATGGACGAATCATTGACTCAGACACGGCCAGCTTCGTGCTAGCTTCTTGGGGAAGAGAAGGAATCCATCCAGGATATGATAGTCTAAAGGTCGCTCGACAAGAGTTCAAGCTCGACTCTCAGTCGGTACTAGAGAAGGCGAAAACGCATATCATCGATCTCAACACGGAGACAGTCAGATATTCGGGCCGAAACAATCGCAGATACTCGAAGGTCTGCAAGCCTTCAGAGAAGAACGTGCACATAACGAACGTTACGCAGGTCTACTATCCGCATTGGCAGGTGAGTATTCGAGCCCTGAAACACAGTTACAGTCTTGCCGCGATTGAGAACCGGGACCACGTTCGTGTCACTTCAACGGACATGTTCACCTGCCGGGAATGCAGCGAGTCTGTTAAGGAACACGAAGTCGCACTGCTTTGCAACACCTGTGGAGCGGTCGTACATCGAAAAAAGTCACACGGATTTGCTTGCGAAATCTGCGAGAAAACCGTATGCCGGTCTTGCACTTTCTATACGAGAAAATGGCTCATTCTTAAGAAGAAGATTTGCGAGTCCTGCGCGGACGAGCAAGCGAAACTAGGAAAGCAGAAGCTGAAGTTTCCGCAACTTCGCAAATAGAGGACGCCGAATACTATGCGAATGAGCAGCCTGGTCTCAGGCATTCTGTTCGTTTTGGGCGTGTTGTGCTTGATTGGGGCAAATGTCGCGCTGTCAGAGGATACTGGGTCTTGCATTCCAGGGTCCCCATTAGCCTGTGACCACACTTTTGCTGGTACGAATATCTACATCCTTCCGGTCGTGAGGCTTCTCGAAGCCCTCAATATTCTCGCGTTTGGGGCTGGAATCGTAGTCTTTGTAATCTACCGCCATTCTTAGTAGACATTCAATACGAACGGCTTGGACGCTTCTAATATTCTTGATGAAATAGAGAGGACCGAGGACGCTGATTAGTGAAAACATCCTGCGAGTCCAGAACACCTTGTTGTTCTGGTCTCCGCCTTTTCCACACGATCAGTACACCCAAGACCGCGAGAAGCGCGGCCACGATTCCAACCTGAAAAATGGGGTTCTTCGCGGCGTTCAAGACTGGAACATAGAACACTGTGGTTATGGACACTAGACCGCGTTCTCCGACGCTTCCGTCGACCCATCTGGAGAGTTCCGAGTTGTAGAATACCCACGTTACTGTCATGGAGAGCGTATGGTTTCCAACACGAGTTGTTGAAGGAACATCAAGCGATACGTCGACCTGCCCGCTGCGATCTGCTGTGAGATTGAATGGCAAGCCAGAGCGAGGGGCGAAGTTCCCGAAGTCGGAGTGAACTGTAACGTTTGAAATCGTCTCTGGCGACACTCCTTTGTCGGTGACAATTATTCGCAGATTTGTAGAGGACCCGGTGTACAGGGGACCGTCAAGATTCGGGCCTAGTTTTGGAGAGGGAATCGCTTGCAATCCAGTGACAAAACTACCTTCGCTGGATGTTTCTGCTACACCACTCGTAGAAAGAAAATGGATTTTCGAGCCGGTGAGACTAATTGGCGAGTAAGTCGAATTGAAGAAGAGCGGCTTCTTGGAAACTCCGTTGAACTCGTTAATCCACATCCACGCGGCAGATGAAGTCTTACCTATGTATGAGACAGATTGCTCTCCACCATAATATTGGCTTGAATGGAACTCTTCGGTCATGAGGCCCGTGAAAAATCCGTTAGGCTCAGTTTCAGCCTCAGGAGAACCGACGAAACGGCCGGCACCTTGAGCGCTGTACCGTTCCATAGTTGATGAACCCGTGTTCCAATCCTTTGCAGCCATCATGACGCTGTTTCCCGATATGTAGAGGCTCAAGAGAACAATGTCTCCCGCGTTCACACCGAGAAAATCCTCACCCGATCCATTAGCTGGATAGATTGAGTTTCCAGCTCCGTCGAATACTTCATAGTTCATACGAAAACCTTGGAAGTGTCCCGGACCTGAAAGGTATAGCCAGTTCCAAGACAGGCCAACTTGGTACCAATATCCAAGATTCGAGAGCCCGTTGAGTAAGTAGGCGGGTCCCAGACCTTCGGGTCCTGTCTGTTCAACTGCGGTTATGTTGAATGCTAGACTGTTGAAGTCTTCTGTGAAGGTCATCCCCAACTGTTCATCGTAGGGGTAGATCGGGTTGTAGACACTGCCGAGACTAGTGAGAACGGGCTGCCTCATCGAGGAATAACTCAGCCTAGGACCGACCATAACGATCAGTGACGCAACAATTAGTGCGACGCAGATCATGCGATACAGTTTGATTCTAGACGAGCGCATCATGACTTCGCCGGCGGATTTCGGCGGCGTTCGAATCCTTCTATCTAGAAGCTCAAGAACTTTTGGTCTTCTGCCCAATGCAGACATCCCGTCCGCATTGAGAATAACTCGCTGGCAACAAAGTAGAACCCCAAGGTTGTTGTATCAACGGTGATTGAGTTGACGACAGCTACGTTTCGACCAGCTTAGCTGCTTCGCGCTCGACTGTGTCGGCGTCAGAAGTCGAGTCAAAAGCAAATGCAACTTTTCCGTACCCCAAGAGTCCAGTATCGAGCAAGAGAGTAACGTTACTTGTCCGCGAGACTTTCTTAGGTTCGATCATGACGAGGTCCTTTCCCGGTTGTTCAAGGACAAGATGGTTCGGCTCAAACTTCACTAGGCATTTGCCTTTGACTCCAAGCCTCCCATGATCGTTATCACTTGCAACTGTGGCCCAAATTCCTCCGTCTTTGTCTATCGACTCGTTTTCAGCCGGTGATCTTACTGATTTCCGGAATTTTTTCAGATCCAGCCAAAAGTCGAGCCACGGGTCTGGAGGAGAGATATAGTCTCCAATGAGCACAAGTGGAAGGCCAAGTCCAAAGCTAACTAGAGAAACTACAATGCCAATTACAAAAGTGCGACCCGCATCCGGCGACGGGTTGGAAAACGACAAAAAGTAGAGAGAGGTGGTAAGGAGTAACCAAACTCCTACCAAGCTCACACCTGTCAGCCTGAGAATTCTCGCGACTAACAGAGAGGAGTGCGCCACTCCAACCGCCCTCTTCATTAGAATAAGTCGCGCCTAGAACTTGGGTGTTTCCTAATCCCCCTTTTAGTCGTGTTCGTTCATATTGAGGCTCGGGAGGGGTTTGACTCTTCTTGGTTAGTCAGGACGATGCTGCAATTATCGAAGTCGCGAGGGAGGTTGCAGGCTCCTGAGGCGGTGAAATGCTCAGGGAGGACCCAAACTTGGAGATGAACAGAATTGACGGCGCTCTCCTTAGCGAGAGCAATACACACATCGCAAAGACCCATTTCCACCACTCCCAGTTGGGAGGTTCTGTGTACTCGGGATTTTGCATCGACAAGCTTGACAAGGAGCCATCTTAACAGAATGGTTTCTGGACTCATCTCCTACTTAACAAGCTCCAAGGGCATCTTGGGTTCTGCTGTTTTCCGTTGAGCGTAACCCCATCACTACCGCCTGCCTGTACCTTGTCCTGGTTGAACGGACTGGACAGCCCAATGCTAACTGATGTTAGCCTATTCTCTCGCGTGGGGGACGCTTTTTCCCTCAAAAGAGATACCACAGTTCGGTTCGGTTTTAGTGTGCCGGGCTGGGACTCCAATACTCGATTAGTGACCCAGATCAGAACATACACGTATGACCGTGCTAACCCATTGGGGGGCAGGCAACTGCAACTCCTGCAACATAGGTATCATAACGGCACAGAGACATTATCAGAGTAACACTCTGGGGTGTGTAGTACTTGATATGTGAACTCTGCGGGAGAACTACTCCTTACCTTTTTCAACTCAAGGACACCGACTTCCCTTCCATTCCGAAAAAGGAGATCAAACTCTGCCGCAGATGTTTTCCCAGGGCGGTAAGGTACTACGCACGACAGAAGAGGCGACGCGACATGAAATGGGGACAATACATCCCGCCCGAAACTGTAACCGTCACTCTCCCAAGCTGGTTGGTCTACGCCAATTGACATCAGAACCTTTCAAACTCGCCCCAATGTAACAACCCGGCAGGGGAACCGGGTCAGCCCTGGAGAGGGCGAGGCACTAACATGCGTTTGCTCTCCGGGGGCATTCCCTACCTTTCACGCTCGACCGGCTTCTGGGGGCTTCCTTTCTCACTCCCAGAGACTGAGGCACCCTTTCCCGGGTAGGGTGGGTTGGAAACCCGGGAATCTCAGTCACTAATTCAAGAGGGAAAACAAACATGACCACTGATCCTATCCAGGCTCTCTCGGAGAAACTCGATAAAGAGTTCAAACCTTGTGTCCAGTGTCCGTGCGGGATTCTAATCTATGGTAAGTCGGACGCTGAAGCTCTAAGAAGATACTCCTTCCATCTGGAGTTCTTCCATGTTGACATTCGCCCGGAGACCCGTAAGGAGTTCTACCGTTGAACAGAGAGTTCCTTCACGTCTTCGCCCCGTGGAATGGGTCTTCTTCTAATCTCGCTATTAGCTGTGGACTCTCTTCTCCGCCTACTGGCCCTTCTGGCTCACCCGTAATGCAGTCCCCATGCATCCATCTGAATTGCTCCCACCAGCCATTGTGTTCCCTTCCACCCGTCCTTGGCTCAATGAACTGCATTACCACAGCCACACGTCATTTCTCTCTCAATTCTCGATTCGCGGCCTGTCGTGTCCGCTTTCGCTCACGAAATACAAGTGGTAAGAGAACGAAAAATATCCCCAGATACAACAGTGCAAGCGAGGTGAATCCCCACCAAGTCGTGGGGGCAAATAACCAGAACGCGAACTTTCCAAAGGGGAACCCGAAAGTCGCTGCAACCCACAGGTATGCCAGCCCAATAACGACTCCGATAGAGATGGTCGTAAAGGGTTGAGAACGCAATCCCATTTGTCTCGAACCCGACTCTTGCGATTCTCCTATGACTCTTCAGACTTGATAGTTCTGGCATGGGGCTTTCGAATAGCCGCGAGTAGGACTATGAACGAGATATCAAGCCCCCCAAGAATCAGCACTGTATCAGTTCCGAGTGTTCCCAACGGTATGGGTAGACCCAGAAAGGTCAACAAGTTCGCCACCGCCAAGTACGCCACGAAGAAGGCGAAAGCCAAGACCAGTGTGCCGAACCGGCTTCGTCTTTGCATGGCCAAGAAACTACCGGAAACCAAACGATAAGGATTACGGATACTTAGCTCGAAACCCACAGAATGATGAAGTCGGCCGGCATAACAAAGGCCGATTTTTGAGTGGTCAAGATTGTGAGGAACGTTTTCTCTGGGGCAGATGGTAGAGATTCAGATAGGCGAATCCAATTACCGAGAAGCAGAGCTGGACAAGAAAAACAATAGACAGAAAATCCCAAGAACTGAGACCCAACCAGTTTAGGACGGCTACCTTATTGGGATAGATGAGCACGAAAAAACCTATCCAATACGCCAGATTGATCGTAAAGAGGATTTGTAACACACGCCAACTCCCAGTTCGAGGCTTCAAGTCATTGAAGCCTACATGAAGACTGGACCCGGACACGGAGACTGTCAAGCATGTCCACATGAAGTCAGGCAGCAAGGGGAACCTTCGAGAGGATTGGAGGCTACACCCGGAACACGTCATGCCTGACGTGAACGCATGGATCAGAAAGAACTCGGTTCCTCTCGATCCCGACGAGATCCAGGAAATAGACCATTCCAGCTACGTCGTTTCGGGTCGACGGGTTCTGATTAGTTTCAATGTTCTCCAGGCGGCTGGAAGCAAGATCTTCTCAATCCTTTTTCAAGGGTTCCGGCTCATCCCTTTTCAAATAGAGAAGCATCAAGAGGTAACTCGGATCGCATTCATCGTCGACCCTCAGCAGCTAGCGAGGCGAATACGGAGGTTCAAGCCTCTGCTCATACCACTGAAAGCGATTCTTCCCAAGGTCCTTCCTAGACTGCTCATCAAGGCAGCACGGCTACACATCGTCAAGATGAAAGACATGGCCGAGGGCGATGTCTCCGTCGTTTTCTCCCGCCTAGGCGCGGAGCCGACGGTCGTAGTCAAACAGAAGGAGTTCCTCAGCATCAAGCTCGAAAAGGTCGTTCAGACGGCGATGGAACTGTATTCCAGGTTCAAGATCGCCGAGCTCAAACCTGACTTCGACGCATCCGAGAAGCCTGCGCGGATCGAAATGATTGTGCGAGACTCGGAATAGCAAGAGGCGACCGCCTGATGTCAAGTGCGCCGGGGCCGTGGGCTCGGAAATATGATGAGGATCCGACGACCGAGAAGCTGCTCAAACGAGGAGTCGTGATACCCAACCACCAGGGCCTGCATGAGGCGGCTGACGCGTTTCTCTATCCGCCCTTCAAGGCGGCGCTCGGCAAAGCCAACACCGAACTTCTAGGCATGCACCACTACACGGTCCACATCAAGATCGGAATAGCGAAGGAATACCTCGACGAACTGCAGCAGACCCTGAGCTCGCAGAAGTTCGACTTGGCGACGGCAGCCGCCTTCGAGTTCAACAAGATCCTCACGGGCTTCTTCACGAGCCTGTTCGCCGCCTTCGACAACGTGGCCCAGGAACTGAGTCTCGTCTACGATCTGCGTCTTCAAGAGACCGACGGGATCTGGAAGATTTTCGAGGCGGTCGCGAACTCAGAGAAGCGCCGACGAAAAGGCAGGACAACTCCAACTGATGCAAGGATCGACCGACAGTTCAAAGTGTTCTCTCCGCCAGACAACAGAACTAGGGTTAGTGACATCGGCAAGTACCGAAATTACCTCACTCACAGGAAGATCCCGACGTCGATGGCCGCGCAGGTTGCGCGAGTTAGCATCGCCCCTCAGCCTACCAACTTTTTCGCCAAGGTCAGCTCTGGGGGCACGCGTTTCGATGTTCCAAGCGGATCGCTGCTGCGCCAAGGCTCTCCTACTCCGACCGCCTCACCTCTGTCCGTTGGTCCGCCGAAGGCGAAGCTGAGCCTTCCACGGCTTGACAAGCTCGACGTTCTGCCGAGCGAGACGCAGTTTTCAGATTTGGACTCCAAGGAGATCGTCGACATTTGCGAAGAATACTACACTTGGACGGTCAACTTTCTCGGCAGTATCTTCGGCGCTATGGCACAAGATTTCAGGAACATGACGACGTGAACCGTCACTTGGGAGAGCCCACCTACTATCGGCCTGTCGCCTTCACGCGGGTTGAGCGAGAAGATCTGCAGGGGGAGTCGCAGTGACGCCAGGAAAGAAGCCTTCTTACAAAGATGCGCTGATGGGAACAGCGCTCGGTTACCTCGTCCAGTCGGCACTCATCGCCATAACCAGCTTCGGCCTTTCGTTCGTCGTAGTGAACGGCTTCAAACTGAGCGGACTGGTTGACCTAGCGGTACTGTTGCTGTTCGTTCAAGACATCGAGAACCTGCCTGAGAAGGCTCCCAAACTGGGAGTCGCCTTGAAAAGGATCGGCCAAGCCTCTATTGTCTTGATCCTGTCCCTCCTTCTCCATGACATTCTAGGAGAGGTGGCGAGTGGACTTTTGATCCTGTTTCTGGTGCTGGGCATCTCAGATCGCTTTCTCAGCTAAGGTGACGTCTTTGTGTGGCGAAATCTGCGGCGAGAATCATCGCCGGTGCCAGTTTGAGGCTCACGCCAGAACGGGCGACCGACCCGAACTGCGAGGCGCTAGAGTCGGGGTAAATACGGTACATCAGACGCTTTTTCCGAGTAGACGGAACTCGAATAGACGGAAAGTGATTGATGGAAGTATCACAACTGATGTAAAAGTGGTAGGTGGACAATTAGCTATGTTCAGACTGGGAGAAGGTCTGGCGGAGGGGTAATCCATCGGATCGTCCAACTTGTACCGCTCAGATACAGGGAGATCCTAACGACCTTGCTTCACACCAGAGGCTCCGTTGGCAACGTAGGTCTCTCGTCCTAATCCACGAAGTATGGGAACCGACCCCATCTGTTCCTGTTTCAATCTGCTGTAAAGTTCAAAGTCCAAGTAGAAGAGACCCCTCGGATCCCAGAATAGGAGTCCAGCAGGAGAATCCTTTCTGAACACAATTCCCCAGTTTCGATTGAAGACGGCTCCGAGGGCCACGTTACGTTTGATGAATTCCTCTAGTGTTAGTCGCTCCATGTTGGCCTCCAGTTTTCTTGCCGCTTCCTTGTTGACCACCGCTTCTTTCCCATGGACACGATAGAGTTCGAGGGATGCGAATTGTTCCTTGGCGACCTCGATCAGAAGATCAGAGAAGTGGTCATCTCCAGCAATGATTTTCCGCCACGATAACCGGTGCATGTTAGCATCGTCTTCCTTTCGGAGCTTACTTACGTCCAACTCGATTACCTCCTCGTGGATGTTTGGTGATCCTTCCTTTGTCCAGTGATCGCCGAGGACTCCCCTCTTCCGGTCGGCGTAGAAGGTTTGGTGACGGCCCTCTTTGAAATTCGTAACGATCTTGTCTTCCTGTACGATTAGCAGTCCGCCCTCCATTCGGAATCGGGAGACAGGCCTACCAGGACGGGCCGTCTGTCTGATCCATCTTAGCATCTCTAACCAATCCTCGATTTCTGGGTACTGCTCGATGGACGAGGAGTCGCCTTCCTTTTCACTCATCAAGGACAACTCGTGAGGACAACCTAGCGATGATAGCATCCGACTTTTTTCTCTTACTCCGGGACAGGAGCCCGCTCGGCAACCACGAGCGAACGGTCACGCTTTACCTTCTTCTCTGCTTCGATTGCCTGAATCACCGATTGGCTCAAAGAGCCGTTTAGAAGTCGTCTGGATTCGGCGCTCTCTCATGCTCTTGAGATTCGAACGGTCATATTGCAACCTATGCGTTGCGCGATATGTCACCAAGACAAACCCGACGTGACGTTGCGACCAGAGTTTTGCCCCGGCTATCTGTGCGATCTATGCTACGAATACGACAAGGCGTTTCTCGCGCTTCGTCTGGCTACGAGTATTGAGGAAATGAACCGGCATCATCAGCGAATGGACGAGCTGGAAGTTGTTAAATTAGCTGAGGTTCGAAGAAAGCACTCGGATGCCGTTGGAGATCAAAGAACCAGAAGAAGATGAGGAACTACTCAAACAACTCGAAGAGCACGCTCGACTACAGATTCAGCTAGATCGCAAGTTCGGGTCACTTAGCTTAGGACAATTATTGACGTTGATCTTGGTCTTCCTCGTCTTGGTCTTCGTCCTCGGGACTCTGGGCGAGATCATATTCCTTGGCTCTCCGTTCGGGACAATTATCGCCTCTGTCTTGTCTGCTCTGGCTGTCGTGGGTATGAGCAATGGGATTAGGTCGAGTAACATTCGGAAGTTCCTACGCGCCAGAGAGGAAGCTAGAGAAGAGAAGCAAGAGAGACTTGACTAGAGCTACCCTACGTAGTGTATTTTTCTGCGGGCTCCCAGAATCTTGCTTCGGACAGAAGAATCATTATCACATTATCAGTCTTGATTTTGCCACCGTTGTGACCTGTCATTTTTTAACGGAAACGCCCTGGCTACTTTCTTCATGAAACCCACCAAAACTGCAACTCTGCTTACGGGAATTATCGACCTCGCTCGATCCCATGGCGAGTTGCGTCATCGCCACTTTCTGATCAGGGAACAGATCAAGGGGCTCGACGCTCAGGTGAGAGAAAACTCGTTTTTTCAGCGAAAAACTGAGTTCGAGTTCGTTACCCGCCACATGGCGGAGTCAAGCCGCGCTGATTATAGGAGGAGTCAACGCGACCACGGCGAGTATTTGGCCCGAACGCGACACTTGGAACAGCAAGAACTGAAAGAGATTCAAAGGCTAGAGCGTGAAGTGGGGAATCAGCTCAAGCAGACGGTCAGCGATCTCAGGAAAAGGATTATTCCTGGTTAGGTGTCAGAGCCACTTCTGGCTCAGAAGCGAATCTGCGCACCGAATCGTCCCGCGCCGCGGGACGACCTGGCTGTCGCCTCATGTAAGTACAAGTCTCGCTAGTTCCGGTCGATCAACGCGTCCCGAATTTTCTTGAGAAAGTTCCGAGACTTCTTTATGTCGTCAACCCTTTCCGGTGGGAAAAGTCTCGTAGTCAGGAACGTCTCAAACGAATCGAGAAGCTCTGATCTTTTGACTTCTGACACGGCCGCCTGTTGACGAAGTACGGTTTAAAGGTCTGAGCTTAGTTCCGCGCCGTGGAACTATTTCTTTTGGAAGTAGGAGCCTAAACAGAGCGCTTGAGTTTCTGTTACTGAGACTTAGAGCTGATCGCGTATGAGGATGCCGCGAAGCCGATCAATTCGTAGAAAGATCGGAGATTTTGCTTCCTCAGGAATTTCTTGACCGGAGAATTTCTGCGACAATTCTGCTACGTCACTTTCAAGCGCATCGACGAGTGCTCGGGCTTCCTGGCGCTTCTGAGGATTTGTGATCAATTCTGTTCTGATCTGCTACTCCCGGTATCGGCCGGGTGTACTTTTTCGAAGACGCGGGTCCGGGTTCGGGTCTCCCGTCAAGCCATTCACTCCTTTACCCGACTCTCGCACGGGTCCGGTGAAATATATTGGCGCGTTCGGACTGCCGAAATTCTTAACCTGCACAAGATTGACCTGGCCTGGTCGCTTAATTTGGTTCGGATCATTGCCACGGTCGCCCGTCCAAACCACGCCGGGAGAGGTGGAAGGTCTAGCAACAATTTCGCCCGTCAAATGATTCAGCCCGTAAACGACGGTTGGTATCTGAGCCGCAGGTAGTGGCTGAATAGTAGTTGACCGGATTTTTCGGCGTTCGTCGACATCCATCTTAGTTCGCTTCCAGTTGCACGCTGTTACTATTTATCGATGACTTAGCGACCGGGACGAAATTCGCCTGTCTCACGAAGTTGATCTCACGGACGAATCGTAGCCTAGCACGTTGCCTGCGGGATCTAGGATTTCGCCTTGCGCGAATGATCCTGAGTAGTCTCTTATTCCAAAAGATGATGCGAATGAGTTTGTCAACTTCTCTCTGCAGATCACTTTTCTTTCTGGGATGCATGCTCAGCTACTTGCTCCTCCGCCAGTGGGTCCCGGCCTTAGCTCATACAGCTCGCCACACGGCTCACCGTTTATCGTGCCGGTGCAGACCCAACGCCCGCCTTGAGCCTCAATCATCGTGAGTTGACCGGCCGTGAACCGATGATCACTGTGACATTTGCTGCATGTAAAGGCATAGGGGACGTTGAGAGGGTTGTTTATCTCAGCTTGGGCGGCTGCTGTCTTGGCCTCTGAAACTGCGTTGATCGTCGAGCCGACGCCCGGAATCTTCCGACCAACATTCTTACCCAATTCGGACAGAACCGGATTTTCGAGCGCCTTTTGCAAGCCGCTTGTGATCGTCCTCACCATTTCGCTTTGACTCTTCGACCGCCGCACGTCTGCGCTGATCTCCTCCGCCTTGACCCATCGTTCATGTTCTAAGTTCATTCGTTTGAGCGCGATCGATTCCGATTCTTTGCCAAGGCCGCCCAGCCTCTTTTGGAGGTCCAATACGCTTGCGAGTTGTTGATCGAAAGAGGGCTGATCCGTGTAGCGTTCTCTGAGCAACTCCAGATGGCGGTCGAATGACTGTTGCTGTTGTGTGGTCATTTGCTGGTACAAGCTCTGAATCGTTCCCGCATCCGAACCATTATTCTTAGACGAGAGTTCAGCGCCGGTGCGGATCGCACCAACGATCGCATTCGCCATCGCGGCAGGGTCGGAAGCCGATTGTGATCCTTGCATGTTCTTTGTGAGCTGTATGATTTCTAAAATTTCTTTGAAGGTCATCTTCTCACCTCCATTACCGAGTCTGGAGACTAGTAGAGCGGCTGCAGGATCATCTACTGCGAGTAGGTACGGACTCAGCTGTTCCATAAGTTTCGCTGACTCTTCGGGCGACCTTCCTGATGCGATGACGGCCTTCAAGATGTCGGCTTTCAAATTCGACTGGTTTACTTGTGGTCTTTCAGAACGCGTCTCAGAGCCGCCATTTCCGAACATGCTCTTACTGAGATCGTAGGCATGTTTTGCCTCGATCATTTCATCGGTGTTCTTCTTGAGACGCTCCCCTAAACTGGGCTTCGCTCGTTCCCCCTTGACCATTAAGGGATTCAGCCGTTCTGTCTCAGACCGGACTCGTAGTGCCTCGGCGAATTCGCGTTTCGCCTTCATGTAAGCTACGCGCTTCTCTTCTGCCGGATCTTCGATTTCGCTCATCGCTGTTCAACTCCTCCGTCAAGCCCTGCGTCAGTCCTGTAACGGTCGTGAAAATTCGCTTTCTTCGCGATGGATAACAAGTTTCGACGAAACTCCTCGCTTGTCTCGCCAGGGACAAGTGTCGCAGCGAAGCTGGCGTTCCTCAAGTCTTCAACCGCCATTCCGGTTTCGAGATATTTCTTGAAAGGCACGTTTCTCGCCGCGCTCAAATGCAGTAGCTGGACCAGAAGTTCTTGCAGGTAGGGACTGTTCGGGTCAACGACTACTCTGACAGGGGCGGTGGACGATCCACTGTAGTTCTCGACTAGGACTTGGGGGCGAGTCTGCTCTTCATGACCGTTGTTCTCTTCGATAATTCTCGGGGGCGGGGTGTCGGTGACTACCTCAGACTGAAGCTTCGGCGGCGAAGCGATGGACTGCTGAGCCGGGGGAGCTTGTTGTTCCGGAGTGACATCAGCAATGTGCTGATTGACAACTTCAAGGGGCCATCCGGTGAGTTTACGTATCGTACTTGGATCGGCTCCACTCCGGCGTAATAGCCTCATGGCTTCGATATTGTCGAGTGTTGGAATAGACGCGGTTTGCTCGCTATCGTCCACGCCTGAAGGCACAATTTCCTTCGTGTACTTGAAAATCGTTGATTTGGCAACGCCGGTGGTTTTGTGAATCCTGTCTGTGCTCCAGCCTTTAGTGCGTAGATTGCGAATCGCGGCCTTCTGCGAACGTGTTAGGATTCCGGGCCTTTCAGTGCCTTCGTCCTCGAACGTGTCCTCCGACGTTTCGTTCGGTCCACTTCCGTCTTCGCGCTCAGGATCTAGAGCACTAGGCCCCGTCGGCGTTTTTTCACGAGGGGATCGAGGTTCGACGTTCGAGTCGTTCTTGGCGTTCGATCCGTTCGGCTTGGCCCCTTTTCGGGTCATTTTGCGTCTTCCTCGGAACCCGCATCATTTTGTCTCGTTCGGAGTTCGCCTTCGTGGCCGTTGGCAAAGGCTCTTAGAGCTGCTACGGCGATTGAATATCGCGGCACGACGGTTGCGCCATCTGCTCCTCGCCGCAGCTTGGTTGGCAAGCGCCCCTTCCGATGGAGAAATAGTGCTCGTCGCTGTAGCTCTCGATCAAGTTCGTCTTCCACAAAACACTCGTATCTCGCAGGCACGATCAGTTCCGGAAGATAGTTATCTATCTACAGTTATAAGATCTCACTTAGTTCGAGGGTGGCGTGCGATATCTGGAGATTGCCTGTCACGATTTAGCACGAGTCGAATGAACAAAACACTAAAGGATTCTCGGCGCTTAGTTGTGGCCAGCTTGCAAGTTGAAAAAGCGGTCGCAGAGCGGTGCCCTGAATGCAGAGGGCAAACGATGATCGAGGATGCGGCTGAAATCGTCTGCGGCGCTTGTGGTGCTGTGGTCGATCGGCTGATGGATTCTAGACCTAATCGCGCTTTCACCCCTGAGCAATCTCAAGCGCGGGCTAGAACGGGACCGCCAACATCCGTTCGGTTCCACGACGGTGGTATGGGCACGATGATCACCGCACCGAGGGGGGACTTGAGCGGCGAGAAGCAGCGCGAACTGTTCAACCTTAGAAAATGGCAGCAACGGGTACGGGTCTCCGATGCCACTGAGAGGAACCTTGCAATCGCGCTGTCTGAGCTGAGCAAGCTCGCGGGCGCACTATCACTCCCGCCGAACATTCTCGACACAGCCTCGGTCATTTATAGACGAGCGATCAAGAAGAGAATGATTCGTGGAAGATCAATCGCGAATATCGTTGGGGCGAGCCTCTATTTGTCATGCAGACAATGTGGGGTCCCCCGTAGCCTAGACGAGATCGCGGCGTTGGCTATGACGACGAAAAAGGAGCTTGGGAGGAGTTTCCGGTTCATGGTGCGCGCGCTTGATATTGTCGTCCCGCCTTCACGAAATGCAAACTACGCTGCGCAGTTCTCAAATCGCTTAGCAATTTCTGGGAAGGCAGAAGGTATCGCGATCCGCATTCTGAAGAAGGCTCAGCAAATGAAACTGACCAGTGGTCGAGGTCCCGCAGGGATCGCTGCTGCGTCCACCTACATCGCGACAGTGTTGACTAACGAGAGGAAGACTCAGCGAGAGATTGCTGAGACCGCTAATGTGACCGAAGTGACGATAAGGAACCGGTACAGGGAATTGTTGGAGAGGCTCACGTTGGTTGTGCCCTTGTGATATTCTCAGGTCTTCCTCGCCTCTGCGAGCGATCTGATCCCGCTGTTCTTTTCGAACTCCCGGAGCGCTCCGAGCAGGGCTGCATGCACCGGTTCAGGTTGTTGCATTACGTCGATCTCAGCTTCGGTCAGCCTGGGATCCTCATGGTGTAGCCATTCATGATAAATCACAAAGAACGCTTGGGCAAGTGTACTGTAGCCTGGAAGTCGGGGCGCCGTCTCGATACTATTGAAGTCTACAACTGCGAGCCCAGTGTCGATAATGTATGCGCCTGCTCGTTCCGTGCCCTTTTCGGAGAGGACTATGGACCTGATTAGTTCGGCCAGTTCTTTTCGGTACTCTTTCTGTTCTAGATCATCTTTCCGTCTGAGTAGCTGGCGAATGTAGGCGGCTTCATCGCTTGTCTTTGGGGGAGTTGAGCGCTTCGGCATCATTCAAGACCCTCGCTGCTATCCGCCTGAAGTAGCGGAGGAACAGTCGCAGCCGCATTTGTCAGGGGACAGAGTCCGTCCTCTTCGATGGCATGCTCGCAGTTCTGGCAGTTCAACATATCAAGTCCTTGGTGAATTCGACGAGCAGTTTAGTTGTCATGGCTCCTGGCGCAGAAGGTCAGCAAGTGGTTTCGGATTCACTGGGAGGCACGCGGGGAAGAGCGACTCATCCGCACAAACGACCAGCAATCGTTTGAAATATTTACGCGCTTCAAGAACGAGGTTGACGGCGGCAGACATCCTGTGAACTCGGTGTCCTTCCTCGATACAAACCACCCAGTCTCTGTAGCGTCCGTCATATTTCGTTTGGTTCAGGAACTCGATTAGGGTCTTAACCTCAAGAGTTCCCAGCTGGCGATTCTCTGAAGGCGCAAATCGGATTCTACCCCCCTTAGACCATTTGGTGTAAGCGAGTAGGGACTGCAGGCTCAGCTTCCTTGCTATTTCGTCGTGTTCGTTTGCTAGGTCGAGTGTTAGGAGGGGGTTGGTTTTCAAACTCTTGACTGTCCAGCTCTTGCAGGAGCCGGGACGGCCGCAGAGCACGAGCGGTGTACCTTGAGCTTCCTCTAGTAGTTTGTCTGTCAGAGTGGGTTTTGTCGTGCTGTCGTCGTCGTAGCTATCGATGAGGAAGCGAATTGTCTCGGTGGAAGTTTGCCATCCTTTTCTTCTGCGTAACTGTTCGATGTGAAGTTTTTCGAAGAGTGAGAGGCGAACGTTGCCATACTGGTTCTTGAGTGCTGTCAGCTCCTCGGGATCTTCAATCCTCAAGAGCCTGTTTACGAGGTACCGTTTTGGATGTGTAACTTGCACATCTGGCTTGCTTTGCACTTCGACCCTCTGTGAACTTAGACGAGGTTGATGCGCGGTTTCTTCGCCGATCATTTCTTCAGCAGCTTCAGCCTGCCGTTCTCGTCGGAGATGATTCCGCGGTTCTTCATGTCGGGGAGTAGTCCTTTGACGAGTTGGGCCGCGCCGTCGCTGAACCTGCTTCGTACGGCGTAACTCAGAGTCGGCTCTGTTCCATAGCCGACCCTCGCTTCTTGTTGAGGTAAGGCTGTGTGTGTGAGAAAATCCTCGACGAGTGCTAGGTCTATTCGTAAGGCGCCTTGTTTGATAATTGCCGGTTGATGGTCCTCGGTTGGGTTCTCGTCTCCCAAATTGCCAAGTTCAGAAGGTATTGCGAACTTGGGGGACAAGTTGACGAGAATAGTTCCGTGTTCGTGTAGCGCTGCTTCTGTTCTAACTGTCGTTGCATAATCGCACTCACCATTTCTGTCCGTACACATGAATCGTGTCGCTGACAAGCCGTCTGAGTGTGGTGACCCTTCGACCTCGTCAGGTGGGGCTAGGGCAGACATAGGAAGAAGGTCTAAGTTGGGACTAGGCCCTCTTGGAACACCAGGGTGCAGTAGTGGTGGATTCTCAATCCAAGACTCAGCATGATTCGTGCGTCTAATGCGTTCAATGCCTCCGGTTTCAGGGCTAGGGCCCCCTCTACGGGTTCAGGTTGGACTCCTCCTCTAGCCTGTAAACTAGAGGCATTAGACGCATCAGATGCATCAAACTCAGGAAGCCAACGTTTGAAGAATCGAACGCCCTTGGCGGTGAAGTGATACCCCTGCATATCGCTCCGTAAGAGCCCTCCTGCTTTGAGCAAGTTAACCTTGCGAGTTATGGTAGTTTTGTCTACGTTCAGATGTCCAGCGAGCTCATCTCGCTGTGCTGTCGTGTTTTTTGTGAGGTAGTTAACGAGTTGGGCTGTGTAGGTTTCTTCTCGCGTACCTCCATGCTCCTTCAAGTCTGAATCGATTTCCGATTCGATCTGAGCGGCTAACGACTCGTACTCTTGATTTGAGAGGTCATGCTGGCCTCGCCAAGACTGGACGAATTTGTCAAGCTGAATGTCTCGTGCACAGTAGTCTAGCCATTGGTAGGAGAGCAGGATGTGCCGTTCATCTGGAGACTCGTAGCCTTCCAGTAACGCGAAGCTGTAGGATAGAACCGCGATCTTGTATGGGACGGACCGTAGGAGCAACGGTATATCCTCGCAACCGTACGTCAACTCTAGCTTTTTGCTGAATTGCATAACCTTCGGCCAAAGGGCGTTTGGAAGTGTGAATGTGGTTTCACGGCTGAGGTTTGCTCTGAGGACTGTCCTAGAGGCGTCGAGAAGTTCGGCATCTCCCGGCTGAGGATCTAGTATGGCCGGATCGTAACGCTGGTCGGGGGATGAGCCGTACGTGTAAATTGCAAAGGTGAGCCGCGCGATCATTTTCGAATCGTACACCTTTAGTAATGTGCAGGGGTACATTGTCTCCTCGAAGGGGGCGACTGGATTGCTGAGCAGTTTTAGTCTGACCCTTGCCCATAATTCCGCAGTGACTATCGAGTTGACTGTGACTACTCCATCTCTCCGGCTTTCGATCTGAGAATCGAGATAGTGGGGGGGCATGTTGTCGCAGATTATGAAGCTGAGATCCCAGCGTGGCAGCAAGCCCTTCTTCAGGAACCACTGACCGCCTTCCATTTTCTCTGCGCCTGCTGTAAGCCCGGCGACTGTTTGTTTACCTGTGACGTATTTTCCAGCGCCAAGCCAGTCAATCGTGGCTCTCACTCGTTGAGACTTCGCACTTGTTGTGGGTCCAAGTTCGGCTGATGTCTCACCGAGCTGACGAGGGCCCTCGGGGGTCTTGATCCAGATCGGACATGCTATGGTGAGAAGATCAGCGACAGCGCCCCTTACTATCTCATGCCCCTTCAACTGGCTCCGTCGCGCCAATGCAGTTGCTATCCGAAAAACAAGCGACTCACTCAGCTCGGGTCTTTCGGGGCTGACTAGGGAACGAAGAAATTGACGGGCTCTGTTCTCATCCTCGATCTTCGGCATCGCCACTTCGCTTTCGGGAGTGAACGCTTTCACGAGCACTCCGATCTTTCCCATCTTTCCCCTGCAGAGCCAGCCTTTTGCGATTATCCAGTTTGGACCAGGGCGCAGATCGCATCTGTCTGAGTGCACAAACCAGGCCCTGCCTTCTGTCGCTGCGAGGTCCATCACTATGGCAGGGGTGACAGCTCTCTCGTCTTCGCCTTTGGCCTCCCAGGATGTTATTGAGTGACCGCAGGCCGCTTCTGGAACTCCGGTTTCTACTAGCACCTTAAGGGCGTCGAGTGAGTTGTTGCTGTCGAAATACACGGCGAACGCGGATGGCCGCACTTCTTCGCCATCAAACGTAATAGTGATGGTATTTCCACAGCTACCGTTGTTGTCTTTCTTCCTGCATGTGAAGGTAAGTTTCGTGTACCGACTCTGAGGACTGCCGAGCGCGGCGACCTGAACGCGACCGTCGTAGGGCCTGTCACCCTGATACGCGAAGACCTCGGATACTTTCCCGGCAACCTTTTCCTTCTCGATCAGAACCAGTTCCGAGACGAAGTCTGACTTTAGAGAAGGGTCGTCGGTCTTCATTTCAGCATCCTCCGGAAAAGAAACTCTCTCCTGCTGTCACGCTCCGTCTTTTCGCAAGTCGCAGACCCGGCGCAGTAGTGGCCGACAGCATGAACATGTCCACAGTCGTGACAGTAACCCTCAGGGACAACAGCTAGGGAATAATGCAGGACGCCGTTCTCGTTTCTAACCTGGATCGAGCCAAGTCGATCTTTGCCTGCTGGTTTGGTGCGCCCCCAGGTCCCATCAGCCCGCTGAATCCAATCGTCCGCGTTAGCTTCTTCGCAGATGAACGTGTGAACCAGAAATCCGTCCGACGAGAGATCGGGAAAGTTTTGGGAACAACAGGGACAGGCCTGACACGACGTGCGTGTTTCGATTGTCTCTCGATGATCTTTCTCGAAGATAGCGCCTGCCTGTGACAACAGGGGCGCACTTGAGGAGTTCATGAAGGTCTCCTGTGTGCCCAGCGAGATATTCGCTCAAGATGGTTGGACCCTTCCCACAGCGAGTACCGGTACTCGCTCACGATTAGACTCTTCTTGTCGGCCGTGCGAAGTGCATCAGCAAGCTTTGGAATCTGGCTCGCAATACAGTAGTCTCCGCTTTTGGTCTGCGGCTTCCAGATGTCTAGTGGAGCCGCTATGATTGAACGTTCCAGATCTGTTTTTTGTGTTGGTGTCGGGATAGATGTTGATTGAGGTTGAGTGTGTTCCAGCGGCTTAGTCTGCGGAGACTGCGGTGCAGGTTTAGATGTCGACGTTGGACTTGAAGATGGCTGAGCCTGGGCGGCCGTTGCATCATTGCGACCAGACGCGAACTTTGATCTCCACCGAGCGGCCCGCCCGTCCAACTCATCTTCCAGATCGTCTTGGACCTCGTCTACAGTCACTCCGGTTGGAACGTCTAGCTCTAGCGACCACTCGGCCTTTTCAGTCTCATAGGGTCCTGTAGATACGATAGTGGAGCGTCGGAAACTCACCCGCGCGTTGAGACCGTTCTTGATTCCGGCCGACCATGCAGAAGGCTTTTCAGAAACTTCTGCGTCACGCATCATGGGTACCTCGTACCTTGCTGCCAAGCTTGGTGAGGTGCTTGCTGGCGCGGCCGATGCTTGTCAGGGCGATGGCCGCGCCTCTTCTAATTCCCAAAACTTGTTCAGCCTCTCCACTCAGTCTTCTGTAAACGAGAACGGCAGCTCTGGACTCATCAGGGCTTTGTAGGCTGTTCTAACTGCTAGGCGAACTCCGCCAGCCCGGCTTGTTGCATATTTTTCAGCGATCTCATCGAGCATTCCGGCAGTATGTGCGTCGACGCTACAGCCGAACATAACTTGCGTATTTTTCGACTTCGACATTTCCTGTCGAAGCCTCAGTAACGTTGTCAAATCTGTTATAAAGGGAACTTAGTGATGAACTTTGCACTATGGCCGTGCTGCTTCCGCCACCACCCAGAGCCAGGTCGAAGGATCGGGAAAATGCTTTTCGAAGGCTTCGAATCCGCATCACTTTCTCGGATAAAGAAGTTCTCAGGGCTCTTCTTGATCGAGACGGCCATGCGTGGCTTTTGAAGAACCGAGTGCTAGTCAAGTATCGGGCGGTTGTGGCGTCTCTCACAAAGCTAGAGAAAGCAGGGATTATCAAAGGTCGCTGGGAGACAAACTCGAATGGAGTTCGCCGTCGAATGCATAGTCTAACACGATCCACGCGTCGATTGTTGACGACTAATTTCGATGAAGGTTGCAAGAGCCTGCAGCATGCTGTCCGTCAGAAGAAGGTTGATGCTGAGGAACACAGACGGCGCACTTTGTTAACCTCTTCACACCCGCAATGGTAACAGGTCAAATTTCTGAAAGACCATCCGACCATCCTTAGTAAACTAATGTCAAGTTTCAAGCCATCGACCAGTTGGTGGGCAGCCTTTCGGGAGACAAGTAGCGCACTAGCGGCAGTCATCGTGGGGGACTTTCTCACGACTGGAGTTCAGAGTCCCTACTATAGTTTAGCGGTCGTCTCTGGAATCGCAATAGCGCTGCTTCCGTTGGTAGTATTCGCCTTGCGAAGGAAAGAACGTATGCTCAAATGGTACAAGCGTGCCGTTGGTGGTTTTGCGATCTGGCTATCAGTAGTCATTGCTGCAAACGTCTTTGAATCAGCCTGGACGATATTCAAAATTGCTCCCACCACAAGTCAGCCATGGGCAGGGCCTCTAGCGATAGTGCTTTTCTTCATTCTAGTTCTACTTGTACAGAAGATCTTGAACTTCGCGCTACCTCTGTTACCCAAGGGTCAGAATCCTCCGGTCTAAGAGGAGGCAGGGGCTCGTTTTCCTCAAGGGTTGAGGCACCTACAACCCATATTCATCACGAGAAGGTTACCTTTCCGAGCATGGTTACACCACTATTATTGATATCTCAAGGCTAATCGCTTAAATTCGGTCAGAAAGACCTGTTTGGTCGTATGCAATGACAGAAGCACACCCGTTCTCTGAGGATCTAATGGCTGCAAAGCTGGCGATGGATAAGGACAATTTCTACTTGATGAGCATCTTGGGGAACAGGATCATGAGCAATGCAGTCTTCTTGACTCAAGATCCAAAACCGGTTTTGCTCGCGGGCGTATTCGTAAAGGACGTCGCGACCGAATTGCTCCTTGTATCGGCAAGGGCGAAGACAGAGCCTATTTCCACCGCTAGGGCGACAGCGAAGCCCTTTCTAGACAAAATTGGTTCTATGGCACTCAGTGGTAAATTCGACGATTCCGCGTTCTGGTCTATGTACGAAGATTTCATTGAGAAGGTGCGGAGATTCGCTATTGTCGAGGTGGAAGAGAAGTCCTACTCGGCCAACCGAAAGTTTACCGCGATCGTCGTGGAATGGTTGGTTCGATACCTCAGCGAAAACAAGAAACTGCTCCTCGACCATAGAAATCAGTTGTTTGGCGGAATTCTGAACGAACTCGGGAGGATATTCAGGGTTCACGGTGCTGCAAAAAAGGAACTAGTCGTGATAGTAGTCTTGGGCTACTTGGAGAAGCTTTACGCCTATGTCCGATTTGCTTCAACAAAGACTGACGGGACGTTGGAGCCTGATCTAGTACAGTCAGAAATCTACCCGTTCGTAGAGAAACTACCCCAAATTCTGAAGGGAGAAGATGTTGCCCTGACAGAGGGAACTAGTTTGCTGGTCGACCTTGCCCTAAAGTGGAGGTCCTACTTCATACGGTATTTCGAGCTAAGATTCGCACAGGGCGTCGTCCCTGAGCAAGGAATTGAGCTTCCAGAAGAGACTAAGAAAAAGATAACTGAAGCCGTTACAAGAACCATGGAGAAGCGCTCGAAGAGCAGATAGGACCAAGCCATGGACCCACTGGATGAAGCTATCAACGACCTGTTGGAAAGGAATCCTACCGCGTCGGCTCAGAAACTATCGGACGCTATCATTGGGCACCTTGAGAGTTCTTTGCCTGACGCTCTCCGACAGATGCCAGTTGGAGCCACTCCGCTGATCCAGGCCAAAATAATGGAGATGATGTTGCGACGAATGAACAGCACACGGAAGGCCATGTCAAAACAGAGGATGTCTTCGCAAGAACAATTCGCGAGAGAATTATATGAGATGAAGTTCCGACTCAACGTTGACGATTTTTCAGGAACCTCTGTGCCGGTCGTCGATGGTTGGAGAACCGCGTCGGAAACTCGCCTTCGCACAGAAGTGGACGGATTTTCGATGGATTCTACACCCTTCGATTCCGTCGACCAGGACCGAGACTCCGAAAGGAACCCGATCCGCGACCAAAAGCTAGGGACATACTCTTCCCGGTTAGGAAGCAACCATGTTGGCAAGGTCCGAAGATTCGATCTGAATGAAGAGATTACTCAGAAATTGAGCGCAGACATAGCATACCAGATCGTAGCCAAAACCGTAGAACAGGCAGCACGTCAGTTTGCGGAGAGTTCTACACTAGAATGGGATTTCCAACTTCTTCTAGAGTCGGACATAGAGATCCCTTCATGGAAGCGGCTGGTTCTGCAAATATCTGCCCTCGGAGCCGATTTTGAAGAAAGGATTGCCCTGTGGGAAGAACTGGACAAGTCGGTGCGCCAGAAGATATCTGAACTAAATTCCCAAGAGGTTTTGCAAGGAACCGTAAAGCCTCCTTCGGAGTCCCTGTTCCTTCGAATGGACATGTCGTGAGGGCCCTCCGTGGTTTTTGACTCTCGGGATTTTTTGGATCTTGCGAATCAAATCTACATTGATAAATCCTACAATCATGAGGCGGCATGGAGAACGGTGATCAGCAGAGCCTACTACGCCTCATTCCTCGCTGCATTCAAACAGCTGAGTGATCACAAGGTAAAATTCCAGGATTCAGACAGGATTCACAGAGACGTTATTGAGGCGGTCATAAGAATGAACTCGGGTATTGGAAACTGGCTTGAAACTCTACGAAGCGCAAGAGTCGATGCAGACTACAAGGTAATGGCGAATATTCAGCGGGGAAATTGCCAGAACCTGCTAAAACTGGCGGAATATGCTCTCAGGGATATGCACTTGGTTCAGTAATTCGGTGATCTCACTGATCTCTTGGCCGATCGACCGGCGAGGGTCTCCTTTATGGGCCGCTTGAACTAATCGTTAGGTCGGTCATGAGTATCTGGGGTTCATGTCAGGCTCGTTAAAAAGCTCCATTCCTTGACTCCTAGTTTTCCAATTCATCAGGCTCTGCGACTGGGCAATGCTTTCAGTCTCCCAATTCTAACGCCGCATCTGTCAAGTCTCGGAGCCTTTGGGTGACGTATCGAAGAACGACCCAACTAAACGCCATTAGGAGCACTCCGCCTACCATGAAATTCAAGGCCAATTGGACGGGTAGGAGAGCATAAGTTAGAACTGCAAATACAGCCGAAATTGCAGAAACAATGAACATCAGCACCCCTCCGATCAACTCGATGAACAGCTTCGATGTTGGTGTCAGTTCCTTTTCCTTTGCAAGAATATGCAGGTATAACTTAGCACGATCAGCATCCTTGAACTGGATCGCATCTTTCGGATGCCCTCTTAATGCTCTTCTTGCTTTTTTCGATGCCCTGAGCGCCTTTTCCCAAGAACCCCAATAGTAGAAGAAGCCGATGACCCATCCGCCCGTAAGAAAGCTGTCAAGTTGAACTATCAAAGGCATGGCGAAGTTGATCTGATCGACCGTCGTTGACTTGAAGTAATACCAAAGTACACCAGTGAAGACTGCGAAAGCAATTCCGATTATGGCGGCTCCGATTCCGATCTCTCGAATTTCATCCTTTGTTGCACCGGGAATTTGAAACGGAGCAGGAAGACTCACATCTTTGACGCTGGCCGAAGCTATCACGACTGGTTGGCTTTTAGAAAGGTCAACCTTTGACAGATCAGTATCTTTTTCTTCAGTCTCTTCCGGTTGGGCGTTAGGGTTTCCTTCCAGCTCTTTCCTAGGCTTCACGTAACGAACGTACAGGTAGATGATTAGGACCACGGCCAAGAAAGTGGGAAGACCAATTTCTCCGAGTAACACCAAGTATGAACCGAACGGCCCATAGGCAGAGTACGGTCCTCCCGTGGGAGGTTGAACTAACGTCTGAATCTTTGTACAATTCAGACTTGTTACGTTGACACTCGTCGGCGTAACACACGCAGAGTTGCTAGCCGTCTGAGCGCCGAATGTTGATAGATTGACGAGGGCACTTCCTGCCCCGATTACCGAAAAGAAGAAACCCAGAACAAAGAACCAAACCTGAGGATTTCCCATTGGGATGTCTCTGAAGTTCAGTTTCTTGGTCCATCTTAGCCACGCAACTTCCCAAAGGATTATTGCAATAACGATCCAAGCCAGTGCTTCCAAGAACATGATTACCCCATTGTTCACGAGCGCAATTGGCAGTGCGACTCCGAAAATAGCAAACAATAACAAGTAACCGTATGCCTCGATCACCAATGTCAGAAGTGAACGAGACAGCAACGGCGACACTTTGAAGGAAAGAATCCATTATTAAGGGATAGTGAAGTTATTTACGATACTCGTCTTTGTTTCGTGAAGTAGATGAGGTATATCTGAAACGCCAACAAATTTAGCGATTAACGGTTATCCTTTCGAATGCGTACCGCTCTCTGAGGCCAATTTTGGCGACAGAGCGGCCATCTACGTTATCATTTGCGTCGCTCAGAACGGCAGTTGGACTGTGATTGATGTCGGTCAAAGTGGAGAGGTGGGCTCAAGGATCGATGCGCATGATAGAAGAGGATGTTGGGAAAGAAGCTGTCCGAACGGTACCCTTTGGATCTGTGTCTATCCGATGCCAAGCTCAAGATATACTCCTGAAGATAGACGCAATCTTGAAGCCAGCATAAGACAGACCAGTCGACCGCCCTGCGGTGAGAGATAGCCCGTCCTTTACACCTCTCAGTCGAAGAAAAAAACTTTGACTGAATCTATGGATGCGTATTGCTGTTTTTCTCAGCGCGGGGTGCCTGTTGGCCAGAGTCGCGGTGAGCTTACCTGGTGCTGGGGCGCTTTCCTAAGGCGGGGATTTCCCTGCCGATCTCTCTTGCCAGCTTGACTATCTCTGGGTCTGCCTCTGTCTTCGAGCCTTTTCGTCTAGCTTCTCGACCAAGCTGCTTTACGTATTCATCGAGCGCTTTTTCCAGAACTTCTGTAGGAATCTTATGTAACTTCTCCTGCGAGATCAGTGGCACTATGTCATTCCCGGCCAGGGTGTAAAGCATCAGCTCCTTGTTCTTGCGCTCCAATGAGTCGAGTCGTTCTACGAGACTCTTGTTTGACTCTACAAGCTCCTTGAGCTTTCCACCGTTGCCATTCCCATTCCGGGTCCAGTCTGCTAGGGCGTACTTCTCCGCTGCGTCGTCAACGTCGTGATAGTCGAAATAGTTCCCGCGGCTACCTGGTAGACGGTGTCCCATGAGTGCTTCCTTCAAGTCCTCTGGGATACTAGGTGTCGCGTTGAGTGTTTTGCGGTATGACTTGCGGAGCAGGTGAGTCCAGGTTGCTTCGGGGTTGAGTCCCGCTTTTTCCGCGCCGGTTTTGATCGTTTCCCAAAGTCCGCCGGCCGAGATCCTATCCTTCTTAGAGGCGCTGGCTTCAGGAACGAAGATGTAGTCGCCCTTCTTAGGGGCCCAGCCGTTTCTTTTCCGCTCTTCGATGTAGTCCCTGAGAGACTCGGCCGCTTCAAGAGATATGAACGTCACATAGTAGTCGAGTCCGTATCCTGCGAGCTTGGAGTCTTCTTTGACCGTGATCCTCAGTTGCACTGGAACATGGATTTCCGGGTAGAGCCCCTTCTCGACCATTCCGAATGTCCAGTTGACGAGGCATCCGGGTCGGACTCCTGACTGGAAGGCGCATAGAACTAGGGCCTTGTTTCTGAGGCTGTTGGCGACGTCAGCCATCCGATACACGTCGGGCTTGAGAGGGATGTTCTCGATCGCGACCTTCTTCCGTGGAGGGACCCGTATCTTCTCTTGACGCTTGAACTTGATTTCCCGTTCATGAGCTTCGTAGAACCCTCTCATCGTGATCCAGGTTTGCCGTGCCCAAGCCGCCTTTCCCTGTTGCAAATAGTACTGAGAGACTCTCTTGATGAGATTCTTGGCTTCCAAATCACTCAGCTTGAGCAAGTCACCTGGGTCAGTGATCTTCGCTACTGCCAGTACCTTTTCTAGCTGGTACAGTTTCTGGCGTCTGGTGTTTGGCGCGGTGTATCCGTCAATCCAATCGCGAACCGCTTTGAATTTGAGAAGACGGTCATAACTATGAGTCCCACCGACGAACCAGCCATGATTGGCGTCATGTGTGTACTCGCGTCGTTGAGTGGTCAGAACGTTTTTCATGTCGTCGAAATCAGTATCGGTTACTGCAACTGCCATGAAGATTAAACAGTCGGTTCACTCTTAAAAAGGTATTATCGGCGCATGCCAGTTATTTTGTCTGACATCTTCGGAGATCCTAACGTAGGAATATTCTCCTTCGCCAACGAGAGAATAGCGATCCTACCAGCTGGAACCTCTCCTGCGAAACTTGCTAGCTTCAAGGAAGCGCTTGGGATCGAGGCCTACGGAATAGGCATCGCGGACTCGAGACTCGTAGGAATCTACCTCAGCGG